>Ga0194118_10001580_pt1 | contig 31890 bp, 37 predicted proteins | sample TA2MahsurfametaG_2_FD_148662 | JGI IMG/M metagenome (GOLD analysis project Ga0194118, IMG submission 148662) | Freshwater microbial communities from Lake Tanganyika, Tanzania - TA2015013 Mahale N5 surface | ecosystem: Environmental > Aquatic > Freshwater > Lake | place: Tanzania: Lake...
GAAATCCTTGAGCCGTGAAAGGCCACAGGAGGCTGCCAGGGCGTCATCGCTGCCATGGGCGGCGCACCCTTCGTGCTGGGGATCCTTGGAACTGAAGTGGTAGAGCACCACCTTCAGATAGCGGGTGTCGTCGTGGGCGGGATTGGGCAGCCCTTCGCGGTAGCGGCGGTGCTCGGTCTTCACCCAGCGATTCACCGTGTTCTCGACATCGAACAGGGCCCCGGCGTGGGAGCGGCGCCGCACCGAACTGAAGGGAACCCTCAGGGCATAGGCCACCGCATGGGCCAGTCGGCCATCGGCGCAGGGCGTGATGTCGAGCAGGTGAAAACCGCAGGAGAGCAGGAACGCATTGAACGCTTCGCCGGCGGGGCTGCCGGGCTTGCCCGCCAACGGATCGTGCTGGAAGAAGGCGTCGCTGGTCTGCTCGTAGGTTTCGAACAGGCACCAGGCAAACAGGGTGCGCATGTCCAGCTGGCTCACCCAGGCCTTCTCCAGGATCGGCAGGGGCAGCTCAAAGCCCAGCTCAGCCCGAGCCAGTCGCTGGGCCTGCTCGATGAAATCAGGCTCGTGCTGGAGCGCGGAAAGGCGCTTGAGCACGGGCACGATCCGATCGAAGGCTCCTTTCACCTGCTCGTCGTAGGCCTGCAGGGTCGCATTGGCCTGGCGATCCGTGAGGGGATGGAGCCCCACCGCTGCCGCCCTTGCCATGCGTCCGCCAGCGAGGGCCAGGGAGGGCTCGCCCGTGCTGACCCCGGCAGGACGGCGTCGGGGGGCCGTTGGTGCCTGTGGGCGATAGGGAGTGGACGAGCGACGGGGGGGCATCAGGGATTCAGCCGCGAGCTCCGCCGGAGACGGTGATCAGGGAACCGGCGGTGGTGTTGCCACTGGAGCCGGTGACACGGCTGACCGGTTCCGGACGCTCTTCGTTTCGCTTGGCCTGGAAAGCGGGCATGGCTGCCATCCCGCCAGGACGGGTGGGATTGCGCCGACGGGCGGAAACGCCTTCCGTCCCCGTGACCCGATCACCCCGATCCCAGTCATCACCGGTGATTTTCAAGCCAGCCGAGATGCCCTCACCTGTGACGCGGGAAGTGGGGCGGGCGTCCTCATCGACGCTGACAGGAGCCTCAATCGGAGCACGCTCAATCGGACCACGGGAGAGCTGGGTGCCGCGGCGGTCAAAGCGGAACTGCTCGGTGCCGGTGACTTTGTCACCGGCCATGTCAAAAGGGCCGGTAATCCTTCTGCCCTGCTCGTAACTGTTACCGGTCACGGAGCCGCTGCGTTCACGCCCCACCTGAGCCGCCCGGGCGGGCGACTGAATGCTGAACTGCTGCCAGGGCTGGCTGCCTGCCAGTGACTGGGGGAAATCAGGCTCCTGGCCGGAAGCTGCACCGCAGGCCGCCACGAGCTGATCATTGCCGATGTAGGGCGTGCCGGTCACAGCCTCGCAGGCACCACGCTCAGCTCCCGTCATCACGCCACCGATGCCGGGCTGGATGCCGCTCATGCGGTTAGCCCCGCGCACGGGGGTGCGCTGGCGGATCTCGCCCACGGCCTTGCCGTTGCAAAAGTCGCCGGCCTGCTCAAGCCCGGCGTACGGGGTGCCGGTCACCACCTTGCACGTGCCCGGCTCGTCCCCGGTCACATTGGTGGATCGGCCGGTGCGTGTCCCACTGACCACCTGGGCCTTGTTGGTGACGCTGAAGCCCACCTTGGGAGCCTCGGGGGCGGGCTTGGCACCGCAGAAGTCGGCGTACTGCTGGCTGCCGACGTATTCATCGCCGGTCACCAAGCGGCAACTGCCCGGTTCGTCCCCGGTGACGTGCTCACTCCGACCCACATGGGTGCCGGTGATGCCGGTGCCCCGCAGGGTGTGCAGGCTGGCCACCTTGGTGGGGGCGCGACCGGTCACCTGGCTTTGATCAGCCACGTATTGGGTACCGGTGAGCTGCTTGCCGGAACCGGGCTCATCACCGGTCACCTTGCTGGAGCGACCCACCATCACACCGGAGACGGGCTGACCGCCGATCGTCTGGGTGCGGCCCACCTTGCGGGGGCTGGGATTCGTACCGCCGCAATAGGCGGCCGACTGGTTGGCCGAGACGTATTCGGTGCCGGTGACGTTCTTGCAGGTGCCGGGTTCATCGCCGGTCACCTTTTCGGAGCGACCCACCTCATTGCCGGTGACACGATTGCCGTGGCTGGTTGCCGTGACGCGCACCTTGGCGGGCTGGGATGACACGGGACCGCTCTGGCAGAAGGTCTGAAACACCTCTGCCCCCAGATATTCGGTGCCGGTGATACTCCGGCAGGTGGCAGCTTCGTTGCCGGTGGTCTTGACGGACCGGTTGGCCTGGGTACCGGTCACAACCTGGCCGGAGCTGGTTTCACTCACACCCACCTTCCAGTGGGCATCGCTGGCAGCAGATTGTTTGGCACCGTGACGGTTGGGACCCGAGGGGCGGGTGCCTCCGCTGCGGCTGCTGCCGGCACTACCCACCTTGGCCCGCAGTTCACGAACTTTCTGGGACAGTTCCCGGGCACTCATGTCGGGATTGCCCTGGCGGGACACGGAGGCCGACGCGGTGCTCTTGGGGGCGTTGGCCGCCTTGCCTCGCTTGGAGAGAACTTCGCGGCGAGCCAGCACCAGGGCGCGGCTGGGATCGCGTTGGGCTGATCGCTTGGGCGTGGAACGGCGATCGGCGCTCTGGCCTGCGCGGCTGCTCAGACTGCTCAGGGCTGGAGCGGCCTGCCTGGATTCACCCTGACATTTGCAGGGTTTCTCAGCGGCAGCTGGCGCCGGAGCCGGAGCAGACACCTGGGCTTTGGGAGCGGCCTTGGCCAGATCGGTGCGGGTGCGGTCCCTGGAGTTGTCGGCTCGCTTGCCACGCTTCGAAAGGGCTTCACGCCGGGACAACACCAGCTCGCGGCTGGGATTGGCGATCGGGCGCGCTTTGCTGGTGTGGCCACCGCCCGAAGGAGCCGAAAGGCTTCGGCTTGGGGTCGCTGCGGCAGCCCTGCTCACGGGTGCCGGAGCAGGGGAGACTGCTGGCGCGGACTCAGCCGCAGCAGCACCGGTGCGGGTGGGCCGCGCATCGTCAACCGAGCGCACCCGGCTCGGTCCTGACGTGAACCTGCTAGCGGCATTCTTGCCGCCGTTGGTGAGGGCCCTGCGGCGCTCCAGAGCTGCTTCCCGGCTGGATGTGCTGGCCATGTCCGCCCGTCGAATGGAATATCTGAGAAGGGGCCGATCAGTTCGCAGCGCGAACCGACCCGCAAAGAAAGGAGGTGGGGGCCCCAGTGTTCAACCGGAACCCCACAAGGTGCTGAGGATCAGCGGCCTTCAAACACCACGAAGCAGGCACCCTGACTTTGGGTGTAAGCGTCGTAGCCCACCAGACGCACGTGGTGGTCGGGGTAGGCGCGGTGGCAAGCCTCCAGCTCACTCACGATCACACCCAGATCCTTCTCACCGAAGAAGGGCAGCTTCCAGAACGACCAGTAGGTCGCCATGGAGTTACTGGGATGGACATGCTCAACGAGCGGGCTCCAACCCTGGGCAATGATGTAAGCAATTTGGTCGTAGATCTCGTCCTGGGTCATCGGCGGGAGGAAGCCGAAGGTCTCCAGGGTGGCGACTGTTTGGTAGTCACCCACGGTGCTCTTGAAAGGCATGGGGATCCTTGTGTGGATGGAATGGTTGAACCCTGATTCCAAGGGTTCGGATCGCGTTCACTGGAGCGGTCGGGGCGGGAACGGGGGCGCCGAGGACTCGGCAGCCGCCCATTCCCACACGACGACGCTCAGTTGACGTCGAGCTTGTCGACGGTGTCGAACTCGAACTTGATTTCCTTCCAGGTCTCCAGGGCGATCGCCAGCTCAGGGCTGTGCTTCGCAGCTTCCAGAAGGATGTCGCGACCTTCGCGCTCGATCTCACGACCGGCGTTGCGGGCCTTGACGCAGGCCTCAAGAGCCACACGGTTGGCAGCGGCACCAGCGGCGGAACCCCAGGGGTGACCGTGGGTACCACCACCGAACTGCAGCACCGAGTCGTCGCCAAAGATGGCCACGAGGGCAGGCATGTGCCACACGTGGATACCACCGGAGGCCACGGCGAACACGCCGCCCATGGAACCCCAGTCTTGGTCGAAGAAGTTGCCGCGGCTGCGATCTTCGGGAACGAAGGATTCGCGCAGCTGGTCGATGTAGCCGAGGGTCGACTGACGGTCGCCTTCGAGCTTGCCGACCACGGTGCCGGTGTGCAGCTGGTCACCACCGGAGAGGCGCAGGCACTTGGCCAGCACCCGGAAGTGGATGCCGTGCTTGGGGTGACGGTCGATCACCGCGTGCATGGCACGGTGAATGTGCAGCAGCATGCCGTTCTTGCGGCACCACTTCGCCAGACCGGTGTTGGCCGTGAAGCCGCCGGTGATGTAGTCGTGCATGATGATGGGCTGGCCCAGTTCCTTGGCGAACTCGGCGCGCTCATACATCTCCTCAGGAGTGGCGGCGGTGCAGTTGAGGTAGTGCCCCTTCTTCTCGCCGGTTTCCTGTTCAGCCAGCTTCACAGCTTCGGCCACGAACTCGAAGCGGTTCTGCCAACGCTGGAAGGGCTGCGAGTTGATGTTCTCGTCGTCCTTGGTGAAGTCAAGACCACCGCGGAGGCACTCGTACACCACCCGGCCGTAGTTCTTACCGCTCAGGCCGAGCTTCGGCTTGATGGTGCAACCCAGCAGGGGACGGCCGTACTTGTTCATCCGGTCGCGCTCGACCACGATGCCGTTCGGGGGACCCATGCAGGTCTTGATGAACGCCATCGGGAAGCGGATGTCTTCCAGACGCAGGTTGCGCAGGGCCTTGAAGCCGAACACGTTGCCGACCAGGGAGGTCAGCACGTTGGTGATGGAGCCTTCCTCGAACAGGTCGAGGGGATAGGCGATGAAGGCGTAGAAGGCGTCCTTGTCACCAGGAACGTCTTCGATGCGGTAGCAGCGGCCTTTGTAGAAGTCGAGATCGGTGAGGAGCTCGGACCACACGGTGGACCAGGTGCCGGTGGAGGATTCAGCAGCCACAGCAGCGGCGACTTCTTCCTTGGGCACACCTTCCTGGCCAGTGCACTTGAAGCAAGCCAGCAGGTCGGTGTCGAGGGGGACGTAATCAGGAGTCCAATACGTGTCGCGGTACTCCTTGACCCCGGCGTCGTACTTCTTAGCCATGAGTGATTCTCCGGTTGGGTCGAAAAAGGGGAATGGTTGCGGGGGCTGAGCGTTTCAGCGCTCAAGCCTCAATCCACTCAGTCCTTGGAACCCGTGAAACCGGCGCTGCCGTTCAGAGCAGGCTCTACCTCACGGTGGGGGCGAGCGATGATGTGAGCGGCCACGAGGCCATCGCCAACGCGCTCGCAGGCATCGGCGCCGGCGCGCACAGCTGCGTTGACGGCACCGGTTTCACCGCGCACCATCACGGTGACGTAACCGCCGCCGACGAATTCGCGGGCGATGAGGCGCACTTCGGCGGCCTTGGTCATGGCGTCAGCCGCCTCGATCGCGGGGACCAGACCCCGGGTTTCGATCATGCCGAGGGCGATGCCCATGGTTTCAGTTGCCATTACCTGCTCCTGGAGGAGGGGGGTGGAATGTTCGCTCGCAACCATGGTCCCGCGGCAAACCCTCCGTCAAGCCATTTCGGCCCGCCTGCCCATCACCGTTACCGCGCGTTGAGATAAGCCACGCTGATCAGTTCATCACAAATCGTTAGGGAATGCTTGCCTGTGCAGTGCTGGCCTGGGTTTTTCGGGAAGCGCGTCAGAGCAGCTCGGCGTCGGCCACATAGGCCACGCCGCCGTAGTAATCCAGCAAGGGCTGGATCGCTTCACGCAGCTTGGGCAGGATCGCCGCCTCACAGAAGACGATGACGTGAGCGTTGGCCCCCAGACCGCTGAAATCCATGGCATCCGAGACCCGTCCGTGGGGGCCCTTACCCGTGACGTGCTTGATCACGGAGTAGCCCGGCGCTCCGGCGGCATCCACGGCCTTGAGCACAGCCTCCAGTTCCCGTTCGCTCAGGATCAGATCGAGGCGTTTCATGGTTGGGCAGCGGCGGGAAGGACGGCGTTGACCAACACCATGTAGAGCGGGATCCCCACGACGATGTTGAAGGGGAAGGTGACCCCCAGGGCCGTGGAGATGTAGAGACTGGGATTGGCCTCAGGCACCGTCATGCGCATGGCTGCCGGAACGGCGATGTAGGAGGCGCTGGCACACAGCACCACGAACAGCAGGGCATTGCCAGGCCCCAGCCCCAACCCCCGGGCGATCAGTGCCCCAAGCGCCGCGTTGAACAGCGGCATCAGCACCGAAAAGGCGATCAGGAAGGCTCCGGCCTGACGCAAATCCCGAATCCGCTGGGCCGCCACGATGCCCATGTCGAGCAGAAAGAAACTCAGGGCCCCGTAGAACAACTTGTCGCTGAAGGGCTCCATCTTGGTGATGCCGCCGGGGCTGTAGGCCGCCACCAACAGTCCAATCACCAGGCTGCCGACCAGCAGAAACACCGAGCTATTGAGAAAGGCTTCACGCAGTACCTCGCCCCAGCGCATCCCCGCAGCGTCCGGCCGCTTCTGGGGTGCAGCCAGTGTCACCAACAACAGGCCCACGATGATCGCGGGCGACTCCATCAGGGCCAGCGCCGCCACCATGAAGCCATCAAAGGGCAGGTTCTGGGTGTCCAGAAAGCTCTCGGCGGTGATGAACGTGACCGCACTGATCGAGCCGTAGGTGGCCGCAATGGCGGCGGCATTAAACCCATCAAACCGGGTCTTCAGCACCAGAAAGCTGTAGAGCGGCACCACCAGCGACATGACAACCGCCGCGCCGATGGTCGGAAGCACCTGTCCGCCGAGGCCGCTGTGCTGAAGCTCCAGTCCCCCCTTGAAGCCGATGGCCAGCAAGAGATAGAGCGAGAAGAGTTTGGGGAGGGGCGACGGAATCTCCAGATCGGATCCCACCAGCACAGCGATCACCCCCAGAAAGAAAAACAGAACCGGAGGGGAGAGCAGGTTCTGCAGGATCAGGCTTGAGTCCATGGGTTCAAACTCCAGCGCGATCGCCACGGGCCTGCTGCAACCGTAGGTCGGTCGTGCGACTGCGCTGTCAGCGGCCGCTCAAACTTCGGCCCCAGAAGCAAGAAAACAGGCATTTCTGCCTACCGTCATCGCGGAACCGGCACCCCTGGAGTGATCCGGGGGGTGGAATGTTCAACCCAGCCGGTTCCCCACAACCTGGACGCCAGCCTTCTCCCCGTAACGGGGTGCAGCTTTTTGGCGTCTCCGGTCAGCCTGGCGTCTCCGGTCAGGGGTTGCGACACAATGGCCGTCCCCCGAAGCCCGTGGATGCCGGAGTTGGTCATCGCCAGTGGCAACCCCCACAAAGTGGCGGAGATCAGCGCCATGCTCGATGTGATCGATCTTCAGGTGCGCCAGCAGCCCGATGGGTTGGAGATCGAGGAGACCGGCTCCACCTATCTGGAGAACGCCCGGCTCAAGGCTGAAACGGTGGCCCGGCTCACCGGAGCCTGGGCCCTGGCCGACGACTCCGGCATCGAGGTGGATGCCCTGGACGGTGCCCCCGGCATCTATTCGGCCCGCTATGCCCCCACCGACCACGAGCGCATCCACCGGCTGCTCAAGGAGCTGGGGGATTCGCTCTACCGAGGGGCCAGCTTCCGCAGCGCCATGGCACTGGCCGATCCTTCGGGCACCATCCGGGCCGAAGCGGAGGGGATCTGCCGTGGGCTGATCCTGCGGGAACCCCAGGGCCATGGCCCCGGCTACGACAGCCTCTTCCATGTGCGCGAGGCCGGCAGCTCCTATGCCGTGATGGGAGCACACCTCAAGGCGAAGTTGGGCAGCCGCGGCAAAGCGGCACGCCAGCTGGCCCCCGAGCTCCGGCGGCTGCTTCAGATCAGGCCCTGAACCAGCGACCGGCGAGCGGCTTGCCGCTGACGCTCAGCGCGCGCTGCTGTTGATGTGGCTGATCGCCCGCATGGCAGCGGCGGCCGCCTCCTCCACATCCCCTTCCTTCCCCGCCAGGGTGAGGCGTCCAAAGGCACCCACCGCCTTGACATCCACCACCGTGATGTTGGCCGCCTTCTCGGCCTCATTGGCCGCGATCAGCACGTAGCCGGCGGGCTCGGTTTCCAGGATGAACATGCTCATGCCGGCCTGGATCATGGAACCGCGGCGGTTCTGGCGGTTGATCAGCACGGCATGGTCGGGGGTGATGGCGCGGATGATCTCGGTCCAGCTCACCTCAGCGCGACTGCGGTCCTCCTTGCGGTTGCCGATCGCCTCGAGCACCACATCACCCGAGTGGAGCACGTTGCTCTGATCCCGGTGGTACAGAGCCAGCGAGCCGAAGGCCCGCTCCACAATCATTTGACCCAGGCGCACCGTGCTGGCCTTCAGGGCGATGTCGGTGACCCGGTGCACGGCCATGCCGGGGGACACCTCCAACCACAGGCAAGCGTCGCCGGGAATCGGCAGGAAGCCCTGGCTCACCGTGCCCATGTAGGCCGCCAACTGGGGCTGCAGAGAATCCAGAAAGACGTAGGTGCGCAGCTCGATCGACTGCACCTGGCTGCTCTGGCGGGCCAGCCGGGAACCCTCGCTGTCGGTGGTGATCACACAGCTGGCCCCGTCGCTGTCGGAGTCCACCTGGGTGCCCGTGATCAAGGACCCCGATCTGGCAAAGCCCATCCCGGTTCTGGATGGAGTCCTCCCGGCCGACGGGCCCAACAACCCCTCCCGTCGGCGACGGGTCGCCAGGTCTTCACGCGATGGCTGACGGGCGGGCAAGGGAGTGACCTTCAGGCAACTGCCCGTTCATCGGCTCAGCTGCGGCAGGATCTTAACCCTGTTGCCGCCGGCCCCTTGCCCATCCGGATGGAGCCGGTACCGTCCAGCCAACCTTGATGGGACGGGTTCATGGCCACCAGACGCACCACCTCCAGCTCCCCAGCCTCAAGCCCCAGCAGCCGGGCCAAGGCGGCCCAGGCCGAACCCATGCCCACCGGCGAAGCCACCATCCCCGAGTGGATGGCCCAGGCGGCCGCCCAGGGGGTGAAGCCCGAACAGGCCCTGGCGTTCATTGGCCTGGGGCTGATGCAGAAGATGGCCGGCTCGGGGCAGGATTTGCCCTGGATCTGGTCGGAAGTTGAGGACGGCGGCCAGGCCGATCTGGCCGCCCTGCGGCAGCGCCTCGAGCTCACCCAGCTGGCCCTGCAGACCGGCTCCCCCCTGACAACGGCGGAAGTGAGCCAGTTGCTGGGAGTCCGGCCCACCAGCGAGGCCGTGGAGCGCGGTGGCCTCAAGGCCCGCCGGCTGAGCCGCAACGTCTGGAAGCTGAGCCGTCTCGACGAGACGGACAGCCGCAGCGACGACGCATTCCGTCGCCGCTTCTAAAGCGCGCGGAACGGGGGCTGGATCAGGCCAGCCCCACCAACTTCATCGATTCGGCCCACACGCCCTGGGCGGTGTCGGGGTTGCTGGCCTTGTCGGAGAGCTCCTGACTGAATGGCTTGCCGCCCTGCTTCTGGCGGTTGCCCCAGCTCCAGTGCACCCCAGACACGGCGAAGTCCGGGTCGGCCACCACCTGGGCCACCCGCTCGCCCGCCAGGGTCTGGCTCACGTAACCGCCGGTGATGTTCTTCTGGAACCAGGGAAAGATCTTCTGGAAGGCCTTGGGGGCATTGCGGAACAGGGGCGTATCGGCCACGCAGCCCGGATAGAGGGAGCTGAACACAAGGCCGGTGGAGGCGTGCAGCCGGCGGTGCAGCTCCTGGGTGGTGATCATGTTGCAGAGCTTGCTGTCCTTGTAGGCCTTGCCGGGCTTGAAGGGCTTGCCATTGGCCATGGCGATCGGCGCCTTGAAGCCGGCCTTGAAGCCCGCCAGATCGCCCAGGTCCGCCGGGGCGGGGATCGGGATCTTGCCACCCAGTTCCTTGGAGTTGGCGGTGACGGTGCCGAGCACCACCAGCCGACGTGAGGAGTGGCTGGAGCGCTGCAGATCCGGCAGCAGCAGTTGAATCAGCAGGAAATGGCCCAGATGGTTGGTGGCCATCGAAATCTCGTAGCCCTGGGGGGAACGCTCCGCTTCCTTGAGCCGAGGCTTGTAGACGGCGGCATTGATCACCAGCGCATCGAGCGGACGACCCAGGGAAGCCACCAGGGTTTCCACCCCCACGCGCACGCTGTCGAGGTCGCCGAGGTCGATGCGCAGGTGGCTGAGCTGCGACGAAGGAATGCCCAGGGATTCGGCGGCGGCGGCGGCCCGCACCGGATCACGGTTGGCCGTCACCACAAACCAGCCCCGATCCGCCAAGGCTTTGGCCGCATTCAGCCCAACCCCTGAGGTGGTGCCGGTGATCAGAACCGTTCCGGCGCCAGCAGCGTCCGCCATCAAACCCGTCTCAATAGCGGGCCCCAACCTACGGGGTGGGCTGGCTGGCTTCAGGGGTTTGCCACACCACCCGCAGGCGATTGGGAGCGATCCACTGGTTTTGCTCGCGGATCAGACGCTGCTCCCCTTCCACCATGAACAAATGATCAAACCGGTCGCGGGCCTTGGACAACTTGGCCTGCTCCAGATCCAGCACAGCGGCGAGCTCGCCCTGTCGCTCCATGCGCTCCTGATACGCCGACGCCAGGCGGGCCAGGCTCACGCCCGCCACCACCACCAGCCCCACCTTCACGGCCAGGCCAATCAAGCTGCAGAGCAGCTCCTGACGCTCGGCGGAGAGGGCCTGCAACGCTGCCGTTTCGCCTCCCGAAGCGACCGGGGGCGCCGAGGGGTCTAATCCCGTCGATGGGGAGACACGCGGCACGGAGCCCGCTCGTCCGGAATCACGCAAAACAGCTCCTCGACCCGCGTCGACTCGGCGTCCTCCCCGAGTGGGCATGGATGCAGCGGACCTGGATGCAGCCGACCTGAAAGCAGGCGGACTGAATGCAGAGGGGGACTGGGACGGCATGCTCGCACCGATGGGACAGGGCCCGGCAGGTCTTGCACGCTTCTAGCGGCCCAGACCCCGCTTGCCAAGGGATTAGAGGCGACGCCTCAAGCCTTGTAAAGACTGAAGCACAGCCGAACGGCCAGCACGCCCGCATGGGCGGCCACCACCAAGGCAATCAGAATTTCGGCCTGGCTGAGTGCGGAAACCATCGGGCTGTGAACGCAACAGGATGAGCCCCATTCTTTGCCCTGCGGTGGCTACGGTCCAGCTTCACCCGCCCTGCTGTCACAGCTCTTGATGGCTGCCGTCTTGATGGATTCCGTGGAAATCACCGCGTCGCAAATCCGCCATCTGGATCTGGGCGGCCTGCAGCCCTGGGCCCGCATGAACCCTGCTGCCCTGGTGCAGCAGGCCGGCGGCCTCACGCTCAACTTCGACTGGCCGCGCGCCGACGATGACCCCCGGGAGCTCTCGGAGATTCCCGAGCTGCGCCTCTGGTCGCTGCGGGCCGATGCCGAACTTCCCTGGCTGCCGCTGGTGCTGGAGCGCAGCAGCGGCCAACTCACCCGCCATGTCGCGATGCTGGTGCCCCATCACTTCAGCCGCACCGAGGGCATTCGCTTTGCCCCCGAAGCCCTGGAGCTGTGGATCACCCACCGCCTGTTCGGCCTCGATGCCTGGGCCCGCAGCCATGGGCTGCAGTGCCGCCAGGGATTGGGTCAGATGGCGGCCGTGCTCGGCTTTGAGCTGGATGCCGCCTTCTGGGCAGCGCTGCCCCCGAACTGAACTCAGCTGGGCGACCCCAACAGCAGCGCCAAGGCGCGGCGGCCGCTATCCAGGGCCAGCAGCAGGGTGAGCCCGCGCAGCATCCACACCAGCTGGGCATCGCTGACGCGATCCAGCCGCGCTGCCGACCAGCGGGCTGCGATGGCAGCGGTGGCGCCCAGGGCCAGGCCCACTGGCAGCACCCCCCGGCCATCGAGCAGAAACGTGCTGGAGGCCACCGCCGCCGAAACCAGCACCGCCAAGGTGCTGAAGCGGATCGCCAGGTGGATCGGCACCCGCAGCAGCTGCACCATCAGGGGCACCATCACCAACCCACCGCCAAGCCCCAACAGACCGGTGGCCAAGCCCGCCACCCAGCCCACCGTGGTGAGTCCGAGCGGATTAAGGATTGGCGTCTCCCCGGCCGCGAGTGCGGACTGGGGGCGGATCGTGAACGCCAGCACGCCGTACATCAGAGCCTGCAGGGCGAGCAGGTGCCAGCCCTGCAGGCCGAGGCCCACCTGGCTGAACAGGCCTGCTCCAAGGCAGGCCCCTAGCCCGATCGCCAGGCTGCCCCGAATCGGGAGACTGCGGCTGCGCAGGTGCGTCCAGGTGCCGCCCAGGGTGGTGGGCACAATCGCCAGGGTGCTGGTGGCGAGGGCCTGGTGCGGATCGAGTCCCGCTAGCAACAACAGGGGCGCAAACACCAACCCGCCGCCAATCCCCAGCAACCCCGAGAGCAGCCCCGCCAGCAGGCCCAAGGGCAGGTAGGGCAACAGACTCCACAGCATCCGGGCAATCTGGGGCGATGGAGGTTTCCTCAGCATCCCCCATGCCCCGCCTGCGCACCCTGCCCAGCAGCTGCCTGGCAGGCGACTGGCAGATGGCCATCGATGGGTGGCTGCTGGAGCAACGGGCTCCGGCGTTTCGGCTCTACCGCTGGCAGCGGCCCACGCTGTCGCTGGGATTTCACCAGCACCACCTCGAGCCCCACTGGGGCGAGCTGGCGGCTGGCGGGCTGATCGAGCTGGTGCGCCGTCCCAGCGGGGGCCGGGCGGTGCTCCATGCCGGGGAGATCACCTATGCGCTGGTTTGGCCCGATGCGCCCCGGCAACGCCAGCAGGCCTACGCCCTGGCCTGCGGCTGGCTCCTCGACGCCTTTGCCAGCCTGGGCCTACCCCTGGAGCCGGGTCGCCAGGCCGCCAGCCTGCAACGCAGCAACTGCTTCGCCAGCAGCACCGCCGCCGATCTGGTGCATGCCGGCGGAGCCAAGCGCATCGGCAGCGCCCAACTATGGCGCCAGGGGTGCCTGCTGCAGCATGGCTCGATTCTGGTGGAGCCGCCCGCCGAGCTCTGGCAGCTGGTGTTCGGCGCCGACCCGCCCGCGTTGCCCGACCTGCCGCTGGACCCCGGCGAGCTGGAGGCACTGCTGCAGCAATACGCGGAGGCGGCTCTACCCACAGCCGCCGCTGGGGTTGTGCACCTGCCCCTGAGCGCCGCGGAGTGGGCCCGCATCGCCGCGGGCCGCGTCCCCTATCGAGTCAACGGCTCGACGCCACCCTTAGCCTCGCCGGAGGCCAGCATCGAGCGCACCACCTGAGGCAGGGCGAGGCCCAGGGGATAGGTGCCGTGGCGCCGAGCCGAGGCCAGCAGCGGTGCCGGCAGGCGCAGGCCCAGCTTGGCGAGCACGGCTTCACCCAGCTCAGGGCGCTCGATCGTGCCGCAGGGCAGTCCCGCCGGGCTGAGCACGAGCAGTCGGTTGCCACCACTGTCTTCAAGCTGCTGCACCGCCTGCCACAACGGTGCCGACTCGCGGATGGCGGGCAGGCTGGAGAGGGGCTGCATGTGATCGCCAATGCGGTCGGTGTCCCAGCGCTGCACCGGCAATTGCTGCAGGGGCGCGTCGTCGATGACCCCCTGCCAACGGCCGCGGTCGCACACCAGCAGCCAGTCGCCCTGGTCGGCCTCGGTGGCCTGGGAGAGACGAATCTGGCTGAGCTCACGCAGCCGACCAGCCGCCTCCAGCACGCGAAACCGTCGCCCGGCCGCGTCCCGCACTTTCAAAGCGTTGAGGGTTTGTTGCAGGGCCAGCATCTGGCGCTGATTGCGGGACGCCCCCAAACCAAACCAGCCCAGCAACATCAACCAGGCGCCACTGAAGCCGCCGCCCCGCAACAGCACCACGGTGCCCAGGCCGATCGCCAGCAGCGACAGCAGGCGACCGCAGCCGTTGGCCACCTCCACTCCCCGCCGCTGGCTGCCGCTGGCTTGCCACACCAAAGCCTTGACGATCAACCCGCCATCGAGGGGCAGACCGGGCAGCAGGTTGAACAGGCCCAGCACCAGGTTGAGGGTGCCCAGCTCAGCCACCAAGGCCCCCAGCAAGGGCGAGAGATGGGCCGCCGTGTGGGTGCCCGCCAGCAGGGCGACACCCAGCACCAAGCTCACCGCCGGCCCTGCCGCCGCCACCAGCAGGGCGCCCATCGCCGTGCTGCATTCCCGCTCGACGCTGGCGACGCCGCCCAGCAAAAAGAGCGTGATGCTGCGCACCTGCACCCCCTGGGCCAGGGCCACCAGGGAATGGCCCAGCTCGTGCAGCAACACAGACACAAACAACAGCACCGCCGTCGCCAGACCCAGGCCCCAGAGCGCTGCCGCGCTCACCGGATCCTTGAGGCTGAGGCTGTAGTGCTGCTGGAAGGCGGCCGTGGCCAACGCCAGAATCACAAACCAGCTCGGATGGATGCGCAGGGGAATGCCCCGGATCTTGAACAGCTGCCAGCCCTCTCCCACGGCCCCTCCGCCTGAGTGTCTGCCCAGGCCAGGCCCGAAGCGTCAGAACCTGAATCCTAGAAAGGCCCAACGGCACGCGTCCAAGCCATGACATCCCCCCTGCTGAAGATTTGCGGCCTGCGGGATTCCGTGCAGGCCGCGGCGGTGGCCCGCCTGGGGGTCGATGCGATCGGCGTGATCGGCGTGCCCGGCTCCCCCCGCTACCTGGAGCCAGGCCAACGGCCAGCCCTGTTTGCCGCCGTTCAAGCAGCCGCCCCCGTCTGCCAGGGAGTGCTGGTGGTGGCCGATCCCGACGACGGGCAGCTGGCGGAGCTAGCCGGCGAGCAAGGCCATGGGGTGGTGCAGCTGCACGGCTCGGAAACGCCGCAGCGCTGCCAGCAGTTGCGGGCGCGCCTGGGCTGCACGATTTGGAAGGCCCTGCGGATCCGCAGCCCCCACGACCTCCAGCAGGCGTGGGACTACGTCCAGGCCGTGGATGCCCTGCTCCTGGATGCCTGGGTGCCCGACCAGCTGGGGGGCACAGGCCACCGCATTCCCAGCGAGTGGCTGCAAGGCTTTGCTCCGCCCCTGCCCTGGTGGCTGGCGGGGGGCATCCGGGCCGATCGGGTGGCGCCGCTGCTGGCCCAGCTGAGGCCCACCGGGCTGGATGCGTCCAGCGGCGTGGAGCGAGCGCCTGGGGACAAGGACCTGGCGTTGGTGCAGGCGCTGGTGGCAGCCGTGCGGGGCAGTGCTGGCTGAGGTCGGCGTTTGCGGCCAAGATCAGGCTGTGTTGACGCCGCGATGATGGGTTGCCTTTCTGGTTTCGCTCCCCTGCCCCTGCTGCTCGCTCTGGCCGGTGCAGCGACGCCCGCCCTGATGCTGCCCCTGCAGGCCCAGGACCTGGTGGGCTGCCAGCTGGTAGACGGTCAGCTCTCTTGCGTGCCGGGGGTGAGCGCCGATCCCCAGGCCCAGATCCGCGCGCTGCGCCAGCAGATCAGCGCCAACCTGGCCCAGGAAAGCGCGGTGCAGCAGCAGATCGATGGCCTTCAGCAACTGGTGCTGCAGGGAGAGGCGGTGCAGGGCCAGGTGCTCCAGGCCACCGCCGTTGCCGACGTGTTGGCCGCCCTGCCGCCGCAGGCCTTCCACTGGTACCGCCGGGCTCCAGGAGCCAGCCAGTGGCTGCTGATCAGCGGGGCCAGCGGCACCACCTATGTGCTCCAGCCCCAGGATGTCTCGGCCGAAGTGATGGTGGTCGTGACCGTGGCCACACAAGAGGGAGGCGCCAACCGGCAGGCCTCACCGGCTCTTGGTCCGGTGCGGCCTACGCCCTAATCGCAATCAGGTGGACAGCACCGCTTCCTGCTGCTTGACCAACTCGAAGAACTCAGCCTTGAGGCTGGGATCCAGCCGGAAATCGCCCCGCACCACGGAATTGACCATGCTGGTTTGGGGTTCTTTCACGCCTCGCCACTTCATGCAGTAATGCTGGGCTTTCACCAGGATGGCCAGGCCCTGGGGCTCACAGAGGCGCTCAATTTCATCGGCCAGAATCATCACCGCTTCCTCCTGGATGTGGGGGCGAGAAAACACCCAATCAGCCACCCGGGAGAATTTCGACAGCCCGATCACCCGCTCGCCCGGCTTGATGCCGATCCAGCAATTGCCGAGAATCGGCACCAGGTGGTGGGAACAGGCCGAGCGCACTGAAATGGGGCCAACGGTGTAGATCTCATCGAGCTTCTTGACGTTGGGGAAGCTGGCGATCTTGGGCTGGTGGTGATAACGACCCTTGAACACTTCGTGGAGATACATGCGAGCAACCCGCTCGGCCGTCTCATCGGTGTTGTGATCCTTGTCGATATCGATCACCAAGCTGCGCAGCAGCTCGCGCACCTTGCCGGCCACTTCAATTTCCAGCTGCTCGAGCTCGCCGTCCTTGAGATGCTCGGCGATGTTGTCGTTGGCGAGATAGGCCACACCTGCTGCATCCAAGCGCTCACGGATCCGCAGACTCACAGGCAACGGAGCGGCATCCGGGGCACTAGCACGGGCGGGAAGACTGGAAGGCAGGGTCGAAGTCATGGAGGGGCTCAAAACGCGCCGGCGGCCGGCATGAGGGTGAGGTCTTCCACCACCAAAGTGGCGGGCTGTTGGGCCAGATACAGCAGGGCTTCGGCCGCCCGCTCAACCTCAAGCATGGCACGGCGATCGAAGGAGCTGTGGACGGTTTCGCTCTCCCAGAGGGGCGTATTCACCGCACCCAGGGTGAGGGTGCTGACCCGTATCCCGTGGGAGCGTTCTTCAGCCGCTAGGCAGCGACTCAAGGAGACCAAGCCGGCCTTGCTGATGCAGTAGGCCCCCCAGTCGGGAAAGGCGTTGTGGGCGGCATGGCTGCTCACATTGATGATGTGACCACCACCAGCCGCCCGCAGGCGCGGCAACAGCGCCTGACACAGCTGAAACACGGCCGTGAGGTTGAGCTGCATCACCCGCTGCCACTGCTCCAGAGGCATCTCCGCCAGGGAGCCGGTATAGGCCATGCCGGCGTTGTTGATCACCACCGAAGGGATGAGACCGCGGCTGCAGAGGTCATCGAGACCGGGGCCCACGGCGGTGGGATCGGCCAAATCGAGGCCGATGGTCTCAATGCGGCGACCGGTCTGGCCCAGCTCGCCTGCCAGGGCATCGAACTGCTGCGATGGGCGGGCCAGCAACAGCAGGTCGTAGCCGGCGGCGGCAAACAGCCGTGCCGCCGTGGCACCGATTCCCCGGGAGGCTCCGGAGATCAGGGCCACAGGCGCCGGTGGCGTTGGATCAGACAAGGGCAAACGCCAGGGCGTCGATGGAACCGAAGGAAACCTTAAGAGCTGCGGGAGGGATCTGGGGTCTCGCTCTCCAGCACGCGCCCCATACGCCGGAACTTGGCGTAGCGAGACTCCATCAGTTGGGTTTCGCTGAGGGTTTGCAGCTCGGCGAGTTGCTCCAGCAGGGCGGTCTTGAGGGTTTCGGCGGCCTGCAGGGGGGCCCAGTGGATGCCGCCGGAGGGCTCCGGCAGCACCAGATCAACAATGCCGAGTTGGAGCAGATCGGGACCGGTGATCTTCAAGGCTTCAGCTGCAGTGGACGCCTTGCCGGCATCCCGCCAGAGGATCGAGGCACAGGCTTCCGGGCTGGCCACGGTGTAGACGCTGTGCTCGAACATCAGCAGCCGGTCGGCCACGCCGATGCCGAGGGCCCCTCCGGACCCGCCCTCGCCGATCACGGTGGCCAGGATCGGCACCCGCAGCCGGAACATCTCGCGCAGGTTCACCGCAATGGCTTCGCCCTGGCCCTGCTCCTCTGCCAGCACACCCGCATAGGCTCCTGGGGTGTCGATGAAGCTCAGAATCGGCAGACGGAAGCGGTCGGCGTGCTCCATCAGCCGCATCGCTTTGCGATAGCCCCCGGGTGAGGCCATCCCGAAGTTGCGCGCCACATTTTCCTTGGTATCGCGCCCCTTCTGGTGGCCCAGCAGCACCACGCCCTGGTCTCCGATGCGGCCCACGCCGCCCACCAGCGCCTGGTCGTCGCTGCCACGGCGATCGCCGTGCAACTCGAGCCATTCATCGGTGATCACCTGGATGTAGTCCAGGGTGCTGGGGCGCTGGGGGTGGCGGGCGACCTGGATTTTCTGAGCGGGCGTCAGCGCCTCGAAAATGTCCTTGCGGCGGCGGGTGGCCAGGGTTTCGAGCTGCAGCAGCTGCTGGCTCACATCCACTTCCGAATCACGGGCCAGTTGGCGGATCTGCTCGATCTGCTCCTCGAGCTCAACCAGCGGTTTTTCAAACTCCAGCAGGGCGCGGCGAGCCATGGCGGGGATGTCGGGAGGGCAGAGGAGGGAAGAACTAGGCCGTGGTGAGCACTGGGGCGGGATCGGACTGCAGGGTCAGACCCAGGGCCTCAAAACCGTGGCGCTGGGAGGCGGCCCCAATCAGATCCATTTTGTCGAGGGTGATGTTGTTGCGCCCCCAGCTGAAGTTGGTGTGGATCCCTTCAAACTCCAACAGAATCGCTTCAGCAAAACAAGCAAACATCTGACGCTTGGGATCGTCCATTTCGGCCATTTCCATCATCTGCCAGGTGATGTCGCTGAAAAATTCAACGATGCCCCCTTTCAGCACATGGATGCCAGCACCGCTGGCCTTGGTGTCGAGGTTTTTCGGGTAGCCGCCGTCAATCATCAGGCAGGGCGACTTGAGGTTGGCCGCATCGATGCTGAGGGTCTGGGGCAGGCTGGCCACCCAAACCACCACATCCGCTTCCGGCAGGGCTTCCTCGAGACTGAGAATCCGCCCACCGCCCAGCTCCTGCTGCAGATCGAGCAGAGGTTGGGGCTGACGGGCCACCAGCAGCAGCTCCTTGACGCCGGTGCGCTGGCTGAGCCAGCGGCACACCGCGCTGCCAATGTCGCCGGTGGCGCCCACCACAGCCACCCGGGCCTGGCGGAGATCAATTCCCAGCAGCGGGGCATTGGTTTCCACCTGGCGGCAGATCACCCAGGCGGTGTGGGTGTTGCCGGTGGTGAAGCGTTCCCACTCCAGGGTTGTGGAGCGGATCTGCTGCTCTTTGAGCAGGTTGAAATTCTCGAAAATGATCGAGGTGAATCCCCCCAGGGCCGTGATGTCCAGGCCATTTTTCTGGGCCAGCTCCATGGCACTGAGCACCTTGCGCCGAGCCGTTTTGAACCGGCTCAACATTTCGGGAACGAAACAGGAGTCGATGTAGGCCCCTTCAATCGTTTTCCCGGTGGCACTGGTGACCTCGAGCCGCTCCACCAATTGAGGAGGAGCGCTGCACCACACGTCCAAGTCGCCGTCGGCGAACTCCTCAAAGCCGAGGCTGCGGGCCTTGGCACGGGCCTCCTCAAAGCTTGTGGAGTGACCGATGAGGCCGAACATGGGCAATCCCCAGGGGATGTCGCCGACGCTACATCCCGCCAGGACCGGCCTGGCGAGACGGTTAGCCGAAGCGGTTTAGCCGACCAAGGCCGCCGCTGCCATCTTGGCGATCTCCCGGGAGGTGAGACCCACGTCCAGCAGCGCTTCCTGGTACGAGGTGAGGAAATCCGCCATCAGATCTTCCTGGTCCATGTGCAGTACGGACGCATCACCAGCCACCTGCTCGAGCATCTTGCGCACCAGAGGCAGGTTGTCGCGGTTGGCCTGCTCCAGCTCCTCACGGCAGGTCTCGAGGTTGGCCTTCAGCCACTCCTGTCCGTAGTTGAGGTGGGTGTATTCATCTTTAACAACGCCCTCGGTGATCTTGCGCGCGAAGGGATCAGCGACAGGGATATAGATGTGGTAGGCCGAAATGGCGAAGGCCTCAATCAAAATCGCTTGGATCAGCAGGCAGGTGGTCACCTTGCCCTCGGCGAGGGCCTTCTGGAAATTGCCGTGCAGCGGTGCGAAGAACTCCTTGGCAAAGGGCATGTCTGCGGTGACGCCCAGGTTGTTGGCGCAGGCGGTGAACCCTTTCATGTGCTTGAGCTCCATGCGGGCAAGCCGAGCAAGCTCCTCAGCCTGATCGGGGATCAGCGTGCCGATGGCGATGTAGTTGTCGTGCGCCTCCTGCTCACCCTCGATCACGATGGCATTGATGCGGCTATAGGCATCTTTGTAGGCGTCGGTGCTGAAGTCGGGCAGTTGGTCGGTGGGCAGCTGATCGGGCAGTTGCTGGGCGGATGTCGCCTCGGAAACTGCGGGGGAGGCGAGGGTTGCCATGGCGGCTATGCAGTCGGAACAGATCAAACAACTGTAGCCACCTCTACCGGGCACCTGTCCGGCTGGGGGGTGGGGTCTCCATCGCGGGCCAAGGGCTGCGCAGCAGCGTGTCGAAGCGTTGCCGCCAACCCTCCACCAGGCGCTCAAACAACTGGGCCCCCAGCGCCGCCGAAGCACCCCGCGCATCACCGATCACACCGGAATCGCTCAGGTCTTGGGTGAGCCAGGCCAGGGGGGCAGCGCCCTCCAAGCTCCATCCCTCCGGGCTGGGGCCAGCTTTGCGGCCATCGCAGGGACGCTCCTCGCCCACCAGTTCAGGAGCCAGATGCAGCATCAGGCTGGTTTCCACCAGGCCGGCATGCAATCCCTCGGAGCGCTCCGGCTCCGGGATGAGCGCGGCGATGCCCTCCGGACCACTCCACACAAAGCAGGGCAACACCACGAGCTCGGGGCACTCCGCCCGGAGCTGGCGGGCGGCTGTTTGCAACAGGGCGATCTGGCCACCATGGGCGTTGAACAGCACCAACCGCCGAAACCCGGTGGCCGCCAGCTCACGGCCGACGGCCACCACGTGGTCGATCACCAGAGCGGGCGGGAGGCTGAGAGTGCCGCAGAAGCCGCGATGCTCGGGGGAAAAGCCGATGGCCTGCAGCGGCAGCCGCAAGATCGGCAGGTCGGCCTCCAGAGCAGCGAGCGCCGCATCCAGCACCCGTTCGGCAAACAGGCCATCGGTGCCCAAGGGGAGATGGGGCCCGTGTTGCTCCACCGCACCCCAGGGCCACACCACCGTGCTTCCCCACCGGGCAGCAAGCTGTTCCACCTGGGGCCAGGCCAGTTGTTGCAGGTGGCGCCGAGACTCCATTGCGTCAGAACCGATCTCTACAGTGTGAGGCTCTCAGCCCCCCAGTGGAGATGGCCGGTACCGGCAGCCAACCGCCCTCGTCTGCGTCATCTCCCGCGCCAGCACCGGGTTCATCCCGCCCGGCACCCCCTGGAGCCGCCCGGCCGCAGCCCGTGGCCCCGCTGCGCAAGCCGCCCCAAGTGTTGATGATCCGCAAGGATCAGCCCGTCGCGGCAGCTCCCGAGCCCGAAGCCACCGCAAGCCCGCAGCCTCCTGTGGCGGCCTCGGCTGCTCCCAGCCCGGTGCGGACCCCAGCCCGCAACGACGACGACCTCTTCGACCTGGGGGGGATGGAAGGTCTCACCATGGCCGACCTGCTGGGGCCAGACTCCAGCCAGCAGCGGCAATCGCGCCGCAGCTCGAGCGCCAAGCAGGCTGGCAGCGCCGATCAAGCCGTCGGCGCTCCGGCCCGCAGCGTCGACGATTTCGATTTCGATGAAGAGGCGTTCCTCGCCGCCCTCGACGAGCACGAACCCCACGGCACCACCGGGGAAGTGGTGCGCGGCACGGTGATTGGCCTGGAAAGTGACGGGGTGTACGTGGACATCGGTGGCAAAGCACCGGGGTTCATGCCGAAAAAGGAATGCGGCCTCGGGGTGATCACCAACCTCAAGGAGCGCTTTCCCAAGGGGCTCGAGGTGGAGGTGCTGGTCACCCGCGAGCAGAACGCCGACGGGATGGTGACCATCAGCGCCCGGGCCCTCGCCCTGCGCCAGAGCTGGGAAAAGGTGCGCGCCCTGGAAAAGGAGGGCAAGGTGGTGCAGGTGAAGGTGAACGGCTTCAATCGCGGCGGTGTCACCTGCGATCTGGAGGGACTGCGCGGCTTCATTCCCCGCTCCCAGCTGCAGGAGGGTGAAAACCATGAAGCTCTGGTGGGTAAAACCATCGGCGCGGCTTTCCTGGAGGTCAACCCCGAAACCCGCAAGTTGGTGTTGTCGGAGAAGAAGGCAGCCACCGCCGCCCTGTTCCAAAACCTCGAGGTGGGTCAATTGGTGGAAGGCCAGGTGGTGTCGATCAAGCCCTACGGCCTGTTTGTTGACCTGGGGGGTGTGAGCGGCCTGCTGCACCAGTCGGCGATCACCGGCGGGCAACTGCGCGAGCTGCGCGAGGTGTTCGGCCAAGGCGATCGGCTCAAGGCCCTGATCACCGAGCTCGATCCAGGCCGCGGTCGCATCGCCCTCAACACCGCCCTGCTGGAAGGCCAGCCTGGTGAACTGCTGATCGACAAAGACAAGGTGATGGACGAAGCCACCGACCGTGCCAACCGCGCCCGTTCGGTGCTGCGCCAGCAGGAGCAACAGGCCGGATGAGCACGGCCCCTGCTCCCGACTGGGAGCTCGACTACTACTCACGCCCCATCCTCGAGCCCGACGGCAAAAAGCGCTGGGAGCTGCTGATCTGTTCCACGCCCCAGGTGCAGACCCCAGACCAGCCCTCTGGTGCAACCTTTCGCTGGGTGCAGGCCTGCCCCGCCTCCAGCGTCAATTCGATCTGGCTGAAGGAAGCCCTCGAGCAGGCCCTGGCCGCTGCTGCGGCCCAGGGCTTTGGGCCCCCACGGCGGCTGCGCTGCTGGCGGGCCTCGATGCGCACCATGGTGCAACGGGCCGCCGAGGGGCTGGGCCTGGAACTGGTGCCCAGCCGGCGCACCTATGCCCTGGTGAGCTGGCTGCAGGAGCGGGAGCGTGACGTTTACCCCCAGGAAAGCGGTTACATGGCCGGCCCCCTGGCACCGCCGCCCCAGCCGATCCGCCCGATCGCCGTACCCCTGCCGGAAGCGGCTCGGGGCGAAAGCTGGGGCTGGGCCACCCTGCCGGTGGGCGCACTGGCCGGTGCGGCGACCTGGGAGCTGGGATTTTCCGGGCTGGTGCCGCTGCCCCCAGACCTATCCCCCGAGGTGCCGGTGCCCGGGATTCGCCTGTTCAGTGCCTCCCGGGCCCTGGCCCTGGCCGGCTGGCTGGCGGGATTGGAGCCGGTGCGCCTGGAGATCAGCGGGCAACAGCTGGTGCTCGAGGCCGGTTTGGAGGACCGCTGGCTCCTGAGCGATCTGCCGGCCGATGAGGCGAAGGCGGCGGCAGCGGCCTTCGCCGCGGCCCGCCAGCAGGCCGGAGGGCTGCAATTTCTCGCCGTCCAGGCCCGCGAAGACGATCAGCGCTTTGAGGGCTTCTGGTTGCTGCGCGACCTCCCCGACGCCTGACACCGCCGGTACCCGGCACCGACCATGGCCGAAGCGCTCGATCCCCCTTTTGACCGTCCCGACCGGGACTTCAACAGCCTGCCGGGCTGGACCTGGGTGGGCACCTATGGCGGCCACTACCTCCAATGCGACCTGCTCGGCAGCTTTGAGCACGCCTTTTTCACCCGCCAGTGGCAGGGTCGGGGGCCTGAGGTGCTAGCCGGCTACGTGAGTGCCGGGGTCAGCGTGCACCGTCTTCACCAGGTGCACAGTGCCGTCGTTCTACCGGCCAGCCAGGCCATGGCCGCGCCCTGGCCGGAGGCCGATGGCCTGGTGAGTGATGGCGGCGGCCAATGTCTCTGGGCCTGCGGCGCCGATTGCACGCCGGTGCTGATCGCCGATCCGGTTTCGGGCCGGGTGGCCGCCTGCCATGCGGGCTGGAGGGGTGTTGCCGGCGGCATCCTGGCCGCGGCCGTGCATCAACTGCAAGCCGGCGGCAGCCGCGCCGCCGACCTGCTGGTGGCCCTGGGTCCCGCGATCAGTGGACCCCACTACCAGGTGGAGCGGGCGGTGAGCGAGCAGGTGGCTGCGTCTCTAGCGCCAACACCGCCGCAGCCACTGCCGGCCCAACTGGAGGCCTTGCGTCACTGCGGCGCCCTGCAAGATGACCCCGATCCCCAGCGCGACCGGCTGGACATTCGCTCCGCTGCCCGCCACCAACTCGAGCACCTCGGCATCGCGACGGAACGGATTGCAATCTGCCCCCTGTGCACAGCCAGTGAGCCGCTGCTATTTCACTCCTGGCGCCGTGACCAAGTGAAAGCCGTGCAGTGGAGCGGGATTGTTTCCCAGGCCTGATGTTCCAGGCCAAGTTTTTAGCCGCCCATGCGACTGGATGTGACAAAACCCATGCGTCTTGGCGCAGCACCGATCCGGATTTGCACCAGATTCCCACCCTTTCGCTTGCAGTCGGGACAGATCCTGCGTAATAATGCAGATGTCGCATAAATCTCATCCATGCTCACTGGCGCTGACCTCCTCGCAAAGGTCAAGGAACTTGGAGATGTGAGCAAGTCCGATCTCGTCCGAGCTTGCGGCTACGTCTCCCACAAGAAAGATGGCTCGGAGCGCCTGAATTTCACGGCCTTTTACGAGGCCCTGCTCAACGCCAAAGGTGTTGATTTCGGCAGCATCGCCAAAACCGGCAAAGGCGGCCGCAAGCTCAGCTTCAACACCAAGGTGCAGTTCAACGGCAACCTGATGGTGGGCAAGGCCTACACCGGCATGCTCGATCTCAAACCCGGCGACGAATTTGAGATCAAACTGGGTCGCAAGCAGATCCGATTGGTTCCCCTGGGCGCTGAAGACGAGGACGAGTGATCGCCAAGGCGACCTGCTCCGCCACCTTGATGCCATCGATGGCCGCCGAGAGGATTCCGCCCGCATAACCGGCCCCCTCTCCCGCCGGATAGAGCCCTGGGGTGTTGCAACACTCCAGGGTTGTTTTGTCTCGGGGCAGCCGCAGAGGGGAGGAGGTGCGCGTTTCCACCCCCGTCAGCAGGGCATCGTCCATCGCGAAGCCGGGGATGCGACGTTCAAACACCGGCAGGGCCTCCCGAATGGCCTCCAGCACAAACGAAGGCAGGCAACTCTCAAGCGTGCCGAAGCGCACACCCGGCTGGTACGACGGCTGTACAGCCCTGGCGCCGCCAGTGCTGGCGCGACCGGCCAGGAAATCACCGACACGCTGTGCCGGTGCCTGGTAGCTCGACCCACCGGCGATGAAGGCGCGCCCCTCCCAGTGGCGCTGGAAAGCCACCCCGGCCAGGGGATCGTCGGGGGCATCGCCGTAGGGAGCCAGGTCGGCGAGGTCGACCGGCACCACGATGCCGCTGTTGGCGTTGCGCTCATTGCGGGAGTGCTGGCTCATGCCATTGGTCACCACCCGGCCCGCTTCCGAGGTGGCACCCACCACCAGCCCGCCCGGACACATGCAGAAGCTGTAGACGCTGCGGCCCTGACTGGCTTCGCTGTTGCAGTGATGCACGAGCTTGTACTCGGCGGCACCGAGTCGGGGATGGCCGGCGGCCCCACCCCAACGGGCGCGGTCGATCAGGCTCTGGGGATGTTCAATGCGCAGGCCCACCGCGAAGGGCTTGGGCTGCATCGCCACCCCGGCGTCCTTCAGCATCGCGAAGCTGTCGCGGGCGCTGTGGCCAAGGGCCAGCACCACATGGCTGGCCGCGATCCGCTCACCGCTCTCGAGCCGTAGGGCCTGCACGGAGCGATCGCCATCCGCCAACTCCAGGCCATCCACCCGAGCCTGAAAGCGCACCTCACCCCCCAGGGCCTCGATCCGCTGGCGCAGGCCACGCACCACCGTGGCCAACTTGAAGGTGCCGATGTGGGGGTGATGCAGGGTGAGGATGTCTGGGTTGGCACCGGCGGCCACCAGCTCTTCCAGCACCTTGCGCACGTAGGGCTTCGCCTCGCTCACCTGGCTGTAAAGCTTGCCGTCGGAGAAAGTGCCTGCTCCCCCCTCCCCAAACTGGGCATTGGAGTCGGGGTCGAAGGGGCGGTTGCCTTTCCAGAACCCGAAGGTGTCGGCCGTGCGCTCCTTGACGGCTTTGCCGCGCTCCAGCAGCAGGGGGCGAAAGCCCATCTGGGCCAGCAGCAGGGCCGCGAAGTAGCCACAGGGGCCAGCCCCCACCACCACCGGACGCGCTGCCGCATCCCCTGGATGGGTCCCAGCGCCGAAGGCCTGGGCCACCGGGTGGTACGTGGTATCCGGGCTGGGCCGCAGGTGGGGATCACCCGCGAAGCGCTGCACCAGACGGGCCTCCGCCCGCGGATCGAGGGCCAAGTCGAGATCGAGGCTGTACACCAGGGCGATGGCCTGGGGCTTGCGGGCATCGACGCTGCGTTTCACCAACCGCACCGCTCGCAGCTGGTCGGGAGCAATCCGCAACCGCCGGCACGCCGCCGCCTCCAGCTCGGCGTCGCTGTGGTCGAGGGGAAGTTTCAGTTCACTCAGGCGCAGCACAACCGTCTCCTCGGGGGCCCAACCGGAGATGGCGGCCGATTCATGGCGTTATTTCAGCAGTTTCGGGGTCCGCCGTCAGGACAACGCCTCGGCCTGCCAGGGTGAGAGCTGATACGGCGTCAGCCCCATGGGGATCACCCACTGCCCCCTCTGCATGGCCCTGGCGGTGCTGTGCGTGGTGCGCGCCATGGCCCACGGCACCCTGTTGTGGCGCCTAGCGGTTTAACTGATCCCCCTTGCCCCAGGCGCTAAGCAGGGGGTAGTCCTTTGCCAGCAGACCAGCCCATGGATGAGCGGCCCAGGGATCAGCGGCTCCTGCATCAGTGGCCGGGCTCCTCCGTGCGGCGGCGGGATGTTCTGGGTTTGGCGGGGCTGGCCTTGGGGGCCTGGGCGACTGCCAGCCTGCCCTCCCGGCCTGCTGCAGCCAGCTCCAACAGCGGCGGAGCGGCGGCGCTGCCCCGCCGCGGTGACCTGCGGTTGGTGGCGATCAGCGATCTCAACAGCAGCTATGGCTCCACCAGCTACCTGCCGGAGGTGCTGCGAGCTGTCGAGCTGATCCCCAGCTGGAAGCCCGATCTGGTGCTCTGCGGCGGCGACATGGTGGCCGGGCAGAAGCAGGGGCTCAGCCGCGTGCACCTGAGTGCCATGTGGGCCTCCTTCCACCGCCAGCTGCTAGCCCCGCTGCGGCGAGCGGGGCTGCCGGTGGCGATCACCATGGGCAACCACGACGCCTCTCCCGCGTTCGAGCTCGACCGGCAGGAGGCGGAGCGCTACTGGCGCGGGCAGGAAGACGCGCTGGGGCTGCGATTCGTCGACGGGAGCCGATTCCCCTTTGCCTACAGCGTGCGCCAACACGAGCTGTTTCTGCTGGTGTGGGATGCCTCCTCCGCCACCGTGCCGGCCGAGCAGGTGGCCTGGGCCGAGCGCCAGCTGAGCAGCCAGGCGGCGCAGTCGGCCCGGCTGCGGCTGGTGCTGGGCCATCTGCCCCTCTATGGGGTGGGGCAGGGGAGGGACACCCCCGGCAACGTGCTGCAACAGAGCGACGCCCTCCGCCAACTTCTGGAGCGCACCGGCGCCCACGCCTACATCAGTGGCCACCACCACGCCTATTTCCCCGGCCGGGTGGGCCAGCTGGACTTACTCAACCTCGGCGCCCTGGGCAGTGGGCCGCGCCGGCGGCTGCAGGATCCCTCGCCACCGGTGCAGACGCTCACCCTGATCGATGCCTTCTGGCCGCAGGGCGACGGCGTCGGCCGAACCGTGTACACCACCTACAACATGCGCACCCTGCAGCCGATCACCAGCCAGCAGCTGCCGGCCCAGATCCGCCCCAGCCAGGGGCCGGTGCTGCGGCGAATCAACTAGCGCGCTCAGCCCAGACTGGCCTCGTCCGGGCCACCTCCAGCCGGGTGGCAATCACGGCGTCGGGGTTGAGGCTGATCGAATCGATCCCCTCCTCCACCAGGAAGCGGGCGAAGTTGGGGTAGTCGCTGGGGGCCTGGCCGCAGATGCCGATCTTGCGGCCGCAGCGTTTGGCCGTTTGAATCGCCAGCCGGATCATGGCCTTCACGGATGCCACAGTGGATGGATGCTGTTTCCCCGTCCGACGGTTTCTGTGTCTTGTTTTTCCCTGGCCCGGCTTGCAGCTTCCGCCCTTAGCGCCACGGCTTTCGCTGGCGTCACAGCTGTGGCAGGAGCAACGGCGTTGCTCGGAGCCCCCGGCCTGGCCCAGTCATCAGCCCCTGCTGCGGCAGCCGCCAAGCCGGCCAGCCTGGAGACGATGAACGACCTGGCTCTGGCCGCCGCCGTCAACGTCTGCGAACTGGCGGTCGAGCAGAAGGTGCCCGTGCAAAACGCCGTGATCTCCAACGCCAAGGCGATCACCTACGTGGTCACCGCCACCCACGGCGGCCAGATCGCCGGTGCGGGCAAGTTGGAGGCCTCCCAGATCATCAACGGCACCATCGTGCAGATCGTGGGCCGGGTGAAGCAGGGCTGTTACCCGAAGATCACCACCGCCGACAAGAAATTCGTCGATGACGTGATCGCGCAGTTCTCGGCCCAATCCAAGCAGCAGCAGAAGTAGGAAGTGCACGACTGGGACTGGGGCCCGTAACCGGTGGGGGCCCCTTCAATCGGGATCTGACTCTTCCGGCTGGTTTTCGGGCAACAATTGGGCCAGCAAGCCGGCGGCCATCAACACCCCCCCGAGGCTCAGGGCCAACATCTTGTTGCTGGCTGCGGGTCCATCACTCCATACGCCGGCCGCCAGGAAGGCTCCGCCCAGCAATAGGGAAGGCACCAGCACGATGCCTTTGGCAGTGCGGTTCAAACTCACGGCATCAACCCAAGCAACAGGATCAGGCGCCGAGATTGGCACAATCGCCGCTGGGATCGGCGTCAGCGGCAACCTGAGCCAGCCCGGCGGCAACCAAACCGCTGGCTAGATCGGTGGTACCGGCGGAGGCAGAAAGGGTCTGCACCCGGGCTAGCAGCACCCCCTGGTTTTGGCCCATGGGCCGCAGATTGACCCGAGTGCGTCGCGGTGCGGCCTGACGCAGCCAATCCACAGCCTCACCCTGCTGGGCCTCGGGCACCACGATGCAAGCCAACTGGACGGTGTAGCTGCGGTTCTGATCACCCAGTTGCAAGAGGGTGGCTCCCCGCACCTGCAGGATCTCCGCCGCCAGCGCCACACCAGGCCAGAGCAACAGGACAAGGGCCGCGGTCAGTGCCGCAAGCCACCTCAAAGCTTGGCGCCGCAGTTGGGGCAGAACAGATGGGCGCTTTCGGTGGTGCTGCCACAGGCATGGCAGTGGCGGGTGGTGTCGATCGCCAGCTCGGGATGGCTGGGCAAGCCCACCATCTGGGCGTTGCTGGCGCCGGGGGGCACCATCGGGTAGCAGTTTTCGTTGCGGCGCACCTTGACGTCAATGAACACAGGGCCGGGATGGTCGAGGGCCGCCTGGAGCTGCTGACGCAGCTTGGCCCGATCGTCGATCAGCACGCCCCGCACCCCGAAGGACTCGGCCAGGGCCGCGAAGTTGGGCATGCCACCGGTCATCTCGGAGGCGGAATAGCGCTCGCCGTAGAAGCTTTCCTGCCACTGGCGCACCATGCCCTGCCAGCCGTTGTTGAGCACCACCACCTTCACCGGCAGGTTGTACTGGCTGAGGGTGCCCAGCTCCTGGATGTTCATCAGGATGCTGGCGTCGCCGGCCACGCAGATCACCTGCTCATGGGGGAAGGCCGTTTGCACACCCATGGCGGCGGGCATGCCAAAGCCCATGGTGCCCAGGCCCGCCGAGCTGATCCAGCGGCGGGGGCCGTTGTGGAGAAACTGGGCCGCCCACATCTGATGCTGACCCACATCCGTGGTGTAGAAGGCATCGGGCGCCAGCTCGCGCAGGGCCACCACCACCTCCTGGGGGGCAATGTCGCCCTCGGGAGCGGGCACCACCAAGGGGTAATGCTGCTTCCAGCTGTCGATCCGCTGCAACCAAGCTTCAGTGCGGCCTTCGCTGCTCTCACCGGCAGACGCCGCCAGCAGAGCCTCCAGGGCGGCCTGCACATCGGCAACCAGCACCACATCCGGCAGGCGGGTCTTGCCCATTTCCGCCGCATCGATGTCGATGTGAATCACCTGGGCCCGGGGGGCGAAGCCATCGAGCCGGCCGGTGACGCGATCGTCGAAGCGGGCGCCGGTGGCGATCAACAGATCGCACTCGGTGACCGCGAAATTGGCGTAGGCGGTGCCATGCATGCCCAGCATGCCCACCGCCAGGGGATGCTTCTCATCGAAGGCCCCCTTGCCCATCAAGGTGGTGGTGACGGGCAACCGGAAGCGCTCAGCCAGCTGTTTGACGGCACCATGGGCGCCGCTGCTGATGGCGCCCCCACCCACATACAGCAGGGGACGACGGGCCTGACGAATCAGCGTCAGAGCCGCGGCGATCGCCGCAGGATCGGGGCTGGGGGGCAGCTTGAAACCGGCAGGGATGGCCGTACCAGGGGCCACCGGGGTGTAGTCGAATTCCTCAAGGCCCACGTCCTTGGGCACGTCGATCAGCACCGGGCCGGGGCGGCCGCTGGCTGCGATCAGGAAGGCCTCGGCCACGATTCGGCCGATATCAGCGGGGTCGCGCACCACCCAGGAGTGCTTCACGATCGGCAGGGTGATGCCGAAGATGTCAGTTTCCTGGAAGGCATCCGTGCCGATCGAAGCCCGCGGGACCTGCCCGGTGATCACCACCATCGGCACGGAGTCCATCTGGGCGGTGGCAATGCCGGTCACCAGGTTGGTGGCGCCGGGGCCGGAGGTGCCGAAGCACACACCCACCTTGCCGGTGGCGCGGGCATAGGCGTCGGCGGCATGGGTACCGCCCTGCTCATGGCGCACCAGGATGTGCTTGAGCCAGCCACGGGCTTCGGCCTTGTGCAGCTCGTCGTAGATCGGCAGGATCGCGCCGCCTGGGTAGCCGAAGATGTGCTCCACCCCATGGCGATGCAGCGCATCCATCAGGGCATAGCCGCCACTAACGCGCTGCGGAGGGCTGGCCGCAACGGGCGAGCTGTCGCCATGAGAGGCAGCAGGGGCGGACTGGGCCGCAGGAGTGAGGGGCGTCAGCGTCACGGCTGCAGCAGGCCAACCACTGAGGCTGGTTCACGAACTACGCCAACCCTAGGTGCCGGCGCGGCTTTTGACGCGGGCGGCCGCCATGGCCCGCAGAATCTGGGCGGGATCGAGCCAGCGCCCGCCGTGACGCATGCCCCAGTGCAAATGGGGGCCGGTGGTGCGACCACTCATGCCCACATGGCCGATCAACTGACCGGTGCGCAACCGTTGCCCCTGGCGCAGGGCCACGGGGCCGCTGCGATAGGTGCGGCCAGCCACTTGGCCGGCGAGGTGGCAATAAATGTGCTCGTAGTCCCCCGAGCGAATCACCAGGCCGATGCCACAGGCTCCGTCGTGGATCACGTCCTGCACCACACCGGCCCACCAGTTGCGGATCGGCGAGCCCATCGGGGCAGCGATGTCGAGACCGTAATGGGGTTCCACCCGGCCCCAGGGCCCCGTACGGGTGCCGAAGTGGCTGGTGTAGGCCAAAAAGCTGGTCACCGGAAACACCCCCATCTGCCAGCTGGCTTGCGCCAGCGCCGTGCCGCAAGCCAGCTGAACGGTGACAACCACAGCCGCACAGGCCAGGCTGGGCCATGAACCAGTTCTTTCACCCCTGCAAAAACCTGTTGAACAGCGTGTCAAACAACGCCTAAAAGGGCCTTGGAAGCGTTCGGTCAGGGGGCGGTGCTTAAAGCAGGCCCAGCGCATGAAGCGGTCCCCGTCCGCTGATCAGCTCCAGCAGGAAAGCGGAAAAACCCACCATCGCCAAGCGACCGTTCCAAACCTCGGAGCTGTTGTTCCAGCCCCAGGCCCACTTGTCCTGGGGATAGAGCTTCACCTTGG
>Ga0194118_10001587_pt1 | contig 31844 bp, 28 predicted proteins | sample TA2MahsurfametaG_2_FD_148662 | JGI IMG/M metagenome (GOLD analysis project Ga0194118, IMG submission 148662) | Freshwater microbial communities from Lake Tanganyika, Tanzania - TA2015013 Mahale N5 surface | ecosystem: Environmental > Aquatic > Freshwater > Lake | place: Tanzania: Lake...
TAGGGTTGTCCGTTTTTGAGCAATTGCCATTGCCCGTTATTTTGGGTAAGCGAAACTTTGGCAGGCTGGGCGGCAATAGGCAACCGCAAAGCAATGATAAACAGTATGAACGCAAAGGTTCTCACTACAGTATACCTCCTTCAAACCCAAGCTGCTTGGCTTTTGCGGAGTTGTAACGATACAACATGGCTGGACGGTGCGTTACGTTTTTTTGCAGCTTGCCTGTTTCTTCTATAATGCCTGAAGACAAAATTTTCTTGCGGAAATTCCGAACATCAAATTCTTCCTCAAGAATGCTTTCGTGAATAAATTGCAGTTCGGTGAGGGTAAAATATTTGGGGAGCAATTCAAATACAAGTGGCTGGGTACGGATGCGATTTTTGAGTAACCGGCGTGCATATTCCAAAATCTCCCGGTGGTCGAAAGGCAGCTTTGGTATTTCGGTAACCTTAAACCAGGCCACATCCTTAGCCCAGGAAGCGGCTTGTGGGTGGTAATGCTCAACCTTGATAAGAGCGAAATATGCTATCGTGAATACACGACCGAACGGATGCCTGTCTACACTTCCAAAAGTTTGAATCTGCTCCATGTACACCTGATCTAATCCCGTGAGTTGCTTGAGTACTTTTTCGGCAGAGTATTCAAGGTCCATTTCCGGAGCGATGAGGTCACCGGGCAAGGCCCAGGAACCGGTATATGGCTCTGAACCCCTGGAAATGAGCAGTACTTTCAATCCATCGGCATCAAAACCAAACACAACGTTGTCGACAGAAACCGCAACATTGAAATATTGCTTTAGGGTCTTCTTCAGATTTTTCATGGGGCTGAAGCAAATATATTGTAAAAAGTACAATAATTCCCAATTTCAAAAATGATAAGCCTTTTGGACGTTTTTATTGAACAAATTTCTGCCTTCTTTTTATTCCTTTCAGGGTGCTTTTTACCGGAAGGAATTTGCTGTTTTTTTTTATTCAGGCGTATTCCCAAAATAATTTTGGTACAGTTGTTGATATTCTTTTTGCAAAACAACAAAACCATGAAAAAGATTTTTACTCTCGGATTCGCTGCTATGGCTGCTACTGCCATGCTGGTAGCAGGTATTAAGCAAAACGAAACCATCAAGTGGAACAAGACCACCCATGATTTCGGAACCGTTAAAATGGGTCCTCCTGCTGAAGTTACCTTCACATTCACCAACAATGGTAAAGCACCTGTGGTAATTACTGCCGCTGCTCCCAGCTGTGGCTGCACTACACCTACCTACACCAAAACTCCGGTTATGCCCGGCAAAACCGGTGAAGTAAAGGCAAGCTATGGTACTGAAGGTCGTCCCGGTTTCTTCCAGAAGTCTGTAACAGTTACTTTCGACAACGGTGCCAGCACCGTTCTTACCATCACCGGAACCGTATCTACCGAAAATCCTGCCGGCAACGGAACCCAACTGAAATAATTCTTTAAGGTATAGAAGCGTTATGAAAAAGTTCCTTTTCTCCCTCGTGTTTGCCGCCGCTTTCAGCAGCGCCTTTGCACAAGACCAGCCTGCAGCAACCCCGGCGCCCTCAAGCAATGCCAAGGTGAAATTTGAAGAAATCACCCACAATTTCGGAAACGTAATTGAAGGTCAGATTGCCCGCCACGACTTTAAATTTACCAATACAGGCACTGACCCGCTGATACTGAGCAATGTACAGGCCAGCTGCGGTTGCACCACTCCCAAGTGGCCCCGCGAAGCCATTGCGCCCGGTGCTTCAGCTGTGGTTACAGCAGAATACAATAGCTCGGGACGCCCCGGAAACTTTACCAAAAATATTTTTGTGTACAGCAACGGAGGCGATGTAACCCTTACCATCACCGGTATTGTGGTGAAAGAGCCCGAAAAACCCAAATCGGTAATTATAGGAAACTAAATAATGGAAAGGCCGGTTTATCCGGCCTTTTTCTTACAAATGAAAAACACGCTGTTGCTCTTGTCACTGTTGGTTTTTGGCAACCTTGCCAAAGCACAGGAAACACGCTTAGAAACGCTTGGCGGCGATACCCTGAATTTTGGCACCTGCAACCCCGGCGATACTATCGAGGCTATATTTATGTTTGCCGTGAAAGGCACGGAAAAACTCATGATACGACAAGTGCACCCCGACTGCCAGTGCACAGTTCCCGCTTACCCAAAAGACAGCATGCTGCCCGGCACCAAAGATTCAATTGTACTGGCACTACATACCCGCAACCTGCACGCAGGTGCCGTAGACAAATTTGCCATTGTCATCAACACCGGCCCGGAAAAGATTTTTTACCTCATGGGCGAAATTCTGGAAAAGGGTTCGGCACCGCCGAAAAAAAGAATAGTGCGGTATAAATCTTTCAAATAAGGCTTTTACCTGTTGGGTTATTACAGTTCCGACAAATCGTAGGTTTGCCCTTTTTGGGGAATTATTGCCTTGCAAAAATCAATGTCTGCTGCAAGCTGTTCCATCTGATGGGCATCTCCGTGCACAAGAAACACCCTACGGGTATTTTTACCGGTACTGGCTTTCAAATATTTCAACAATCCAGCATGATCCGGGTGGGCGCTGAATGCGTCCGTTCTTCTGATATCGGCATGCACTGGCCTTTGCTTGTAGTTAATTTCCACAAAGTTCTGGCCCTGCAACAAACGGTGTCCTAATGTTCCTTCGGCACAAAAACCCGCTATGAGTATGGTGTTGCGGGCGTCGCCCACATTGTTTCTCACGTGCATTTGTATCCTGCCGCCTTCTACCATGCCTGCCGCGGAGATAATCACGCAGGGCTCGGGCAGCACGCTCAGCAGGTCGCTTTCCCGTTCATGTTCCACCACATTCAGCAGCGGAAAATCAAAGAGTGAGCCGTATGACTTCTGAAATGCAGCCGCCTCTTCATTCAGGTGGTCTACATTGTGCTGATAAACAGATGTGCTGCGAATGGCCAGGGGACTGTCGGTAAACACTTTTATGTTCGGCAACCTGCCGCTTCTAAAAAGCTGATTCAGGGTGAAAATAATGGCCTGTGTGCGTCCCACACTGAAAGCGGGAATCACAAGTTTTCCGCCCTTTTCTACGCAGGTTTCCTGCACATGCTTCAAGATTTCATCTTCGGCACACATGGGCGAAACCGTATGATTACGTCCACCGTAGGTGCTTTCGCTTACGATGTAATCAGGTTGTGGCATGGGCTGCGGATCGGGGACCAGTTTGCTCTGGTAATTGCCCAAATCACCCGTAAATCCAATGGTTTTAACGCCATCATGGGTTTTCACATGCAGCACCGCGCTTCCGGCTCCCAGAATGTGTCCTGCCTGCAGAAACTCCACACTGAGTTCTTCGTTGTATTCATAGCGATGCCCGTATTCCATCAGCAGGGCCATGTCCATCATATCGGCTATGTGCTTGCGTGAATACAAGGGCTGTGGCTCGCTGCCGCCGTAATGTTTGCCTTTTTTGCCATGCTTGCGCTTCAGTGATTTCATTTTAGCGGCAATTTCCATGCGCTGAATGTTTAGGCTGTCCTGCAAAAGATAATCGCCGAGTTCCAGCGTGGGCGGGGTACACAAAATATGGCCGTCAAACCCCTGCCGAATCAGGTTGGGTACGTTACCGCTATGGTCGATGTGGGCATGGGTCAGAATCAGTAAATCAATGCTTTTAGGATCGAATGGAAAGCGGCTGTTGCGCTCCTCAAACTCACTGCGTTTTTCATAATCCAGACCGCAGTCAATTAAAACACGGGTGCCACCCGGGAGTTCCAGCAGGTGCTTGCTTCCGGTAACCTGTTGGGCGGCCCCCCATACGGTGAGTTTCATGGAGCGAAAATACGATGATTTGTAAGGAATTTGACGTGCATTTTATAAAAACATACCATGTAAAATTTGTTTTTTTCAAGTATAACTTACTAATTTTGATATCATTAACCTTAAAACCATGAAAAAACACCTTTACCTTTTAACGACAGCAGTAGCATTCATCTTTGCTTCATGCTCCAAAGAAAAACAAATTACAAAAAGACTCGAGGGCACGTGGAATATTGACAAGTATGAAGGAACCTACACCAGCAGCGGACAAACCTTTCCTGATGTGGCAACCAATGCCGGCACATTCACATTTGTTGAAGGCGGAACCGGAAATGCTGAAATAAAGATCGTAGGTACTACTGACCAAAAATTCAACTTTACCTGGAAGGTTGAAGACGAAAAAATCATCATTACTGAAACCGGTGAAGACCCTTTCACCTATGAAATTCAAACCAACGAAAAAACAAAACAGGTCTGGTATAATTCCACCACCTATCCGAGCGGAGATATACAAACTACCAAACTTTCGCTAAGTAAAAAATAATCTATCGCAGCACCGACATTCCCCCGTCCACGCCCATCACCTGGCCGGTAATCCAGCCGCTTTGTTCGCCCAGCAGAAATACTGCCAGTGAGGCAATATCTTCGGGTTTGCCCACACGGGCCAGCGGGTGCCGTTTGGCGGATGCTTCGGCCTTTTCGGGACTGGAAAGCAATTTGGCAGACAACGGCGTTTCCACCAAACTCGGTGCAATCGCATTCACCCGAATAGATGGTGCCCATTCAGCTGCGAGGCTGCGTGTCAATCCTTCAATGGCGCCTTTCGCCGCGGCAATGCTGCTGTGAAACGCCATGCCCTGTTGTACGGCTACCGTGCTAAAAAGCACGACAGATGAACCTTGCACGGCTTTTAATCCGGGTTGTAGTTTTTGCAATAAACGAACCGCACCCATCACATTCAAATCAAAATCCTGCTGAAATTCCTCCGGCTTTAAACTCCTGAACATCTTAAGGTTTATGCTCCCCGGGCAATAGGCAACGCCGTCTATGGGGCCTTCAATGCCGGGTATTTCCGCAGTTTGGGAAAAATCGTAGGTGATGAGGCTTAATGCCGAATGACTGATTCCGGGGGCCGTGCGGCTGATGCAGGTTACTTTATGTCCTTGATTCAGCAGTTGCTGAGCAATCCCCAGACCAATTCCGTGGCTTCCGCCGGCTATAACAAAATGTTTCACACTAAACTAACAAGGGCAATGCCCTTATTGTTTAGTAGCGCTTTTTAAATTTCTTTTTGTCTCCGCCGCCGTCTTTGCCTTTGTTGTAGTAATCGCGCTTGCCGTATTCGCCGGGTTTGCCTTTATCACCGGGCTTTTTGCGCTTGGTGAAACCATCTTCCGACATGCCCTGCAATTCCACACGCACCCTGCGGTCATTCACTTTTTCCTTGTTCAGGGTGTCCATAATCCGCTGGGTGCTGTCCTGATCGGCTTCTACAAAAGTGTGGGTGCGGTGAATTCTGATTTTGCCAAAATCCACATTACCCAGGCCGCAATCGTTCAGCCAGCGAAGCATGATCTTTTTATCAAAACCATCCAGTTCCCCAACCGAAAGGAAAAACTTCTGAAACTGCCCGTTTCCGCCTTCTTTGCCGCGTTCTCTGCGACCAGAAGACGAATCGTTAATGTCTGAAGCACCTTCGTAATATTCAATAAACTTGCGCAATTCCAGGCTGGCCAGTTTTTCAATGAGCTCCTCGCGGGTAATCTTTTTCATTTTCTCATAGAAAATGCTCAGATAGGCGTGAATGCTTTGCTGATCGGGTTCTTCCGCTGCCAGTTCATCCACAAAATGAGAAAATTTGGCCCTTACCACATCATCGCCGGCAGGTACCTGCATTTGGGTAAAGTGCGCCTTGGTTATTTTTTCCAGGCGGTGTATTTTCTGTAAATCGCGCTGCCCAATGATGCTGATAGAAATACCCTTTTTACCTGCACGCGCCGTTCTTCCGCTGCGGTGGGTGTATACTTCCAGTTCGTTGGGTATGCTGTAATTGATTACATGGGTAATGTCGCTTACGTCAATGCCGCGTGCAGCCACATCGGTAGCCACCAACACATTCAGGTTTTTGTTGCGGAAACGCCCCATTACCTTGTCCCGCTGTGCTTGGCTTAGATCGCCGTGCAGGGAGTCGGCATTGTAGCCATCGTGAATCAGCTTTTCGGCCAGTTCCTGACACAAACTGCGGGTCTGGGCAAACAAGATACCATATACATCCGGAACTACGTCCAGAATACGTTTAACGGCCTCATAGCGGTGTTTTTCGCGCACCACGTAATAGTGGTGTTCGATATTGGCATTTGAGGTGTTGGCCGCCAAACTAATTTCGCGGGGATTGTGCATGTAGCGCTTGGAAATGCTGCGCACTTCGGGCGGCATGGTGGCACTGAACAGGCAGGTCTGTCTTTCTTTGGGAGCGTGCGAAAGAATGTGGTCGATGTCTTCCTGAAAGCCCATATTGAGCATTTCATCGGCTTCGTCCAGCACAATCACACGGATCTGGTCCAGGTGAACGGCCTTTCTTTCCAATAAATCAATCAGACGACCGGGGGTGGCAACCACCACATTGGCGCCTTTTTTCAGCAGCGAAATCTGGTCGCGGATGCTGGCACCACCGTACACAGGCACGATGCTAACGCTAGGTTTGAAAGCAGCGTACGTTTCCAGGTCGCGGGAGATTTGCATGCAAAGCTCACGTGTGGGTGCAAGTATCAATCCTTCGGTAAAACCGGAAAACTCCAGTTTTTGAAGTACAGGAAGTCCAAAGGCAGCTGTTTTGCCGGTTCCGGTTTGGGCCAGCGCAACAAGATCGGTGTTTTCTTCCAGCAATGCGGGTATGGCCTGAGCCTGCACCGGAGTGGGCGTTTCGAAACCCAGTTTATCAAGGGCAAGCAGAATTTCAGGGTCTAAGCCCAGTTTTTTAAATGTAGTCATTAATACGGTTTGAATGCGGGGTGTGGCAGATATCGTTGTGTAAGAAATTCAGGGAAATGCAACCCCATTTATTCCACAAAGATACGGCATTCCTTTGAATATAATAGAATTTCATTGAAAAACCCGAAATTTGCATCTCAATTTTACGGCACGTGCACATTGTTCCTACCCTCAGACTCAGCGGCTTAGAGCCCTTTACCCTTACCGCAGAGACCAATTTTGTGAATATTGGCGAACGCACCAATGTTACCGGCAGCCGCAAATTTGCCAAACTCGTTCTTGCCGGTGATTACACTTCGGCACTGGATGTGGCAAGGCAACAGGTTGAAAACGGGGCCCAGGTGATTGATATAAACATGGACGAAGGCATGCTCGACGGGCCTGCCGCCATGGTTATATTTCTTAATCTGCTTGCCTCCGAACCCGATATCAGCCGCGTGCCCGTGATGATTGACTCTTCCAAATGGGAAGTAATTGAGGCCGGGCTGAAATGCCTGCAGGGCAAAGGCATTGTAAATTCTATCAGCCTAAAAGATGGCGAAGAGGAATTTATCAAACGGGCCAAAAAAGTGCGCAAATACGGTGCTGCTGTGGTAGTTATGGCGTTTGATGAAACAGGACAGGCTGATACTTTTGCACGCAAAATTGAGGTTTGCCAGCGCAGCTATGATATCCTCACCCAAAAGGTCGGTTTCCCTGCCTACGATATCATTTTCGATCCCAACATCCTTACCGTTGCCACCGGCATAGACGAACACAACAACTACGCGGTAGATTTTATCGAAGCCACCCGCTGGATTAAACAAAACCTGCCCGGTGCCCGTATTAGCGGCGGTATTTCCAATATATCATTCAGTTTCCGCGGCAATGATGTGGTGCGTGAAGCCATGCACAGTGCCTTTCTGTATCACGCCATCAAAGCCGGACTGGATATGGGTATTGTGAATGCGGGCATGATTGAGGTGTATGATGAAATTCCGCCAGCCCTGCTGGAACATGTGGAAGATGTGTTGCTGAACCGCCGCGATGATGCCACAGAAAGGCTGGTTACTTTTGCCGAAACCGTAAAAGCCAAGAAGGAAGAAACGGTAGAAGAGGCCGAATGGCGCAAAGGCACAGTAGAAGCACGTTTGACGCACAGTTTAATCAAAGGCATTACTGAATTTATAGAAGATGATACCGAAGAGGCCCGCCAAAAACTCGGCGAGCCATTGAACGTGATAGAAGGTCCGCTGATGGACGGAATGAACGTGGTGGGAGATTTGTTTGGTGAAGGGAAAATGTTTCTTCCCCAGGTGGTTAAGAGTGCCCGGGTAATGAAAAAAGCGGTTGCTTATCTGCAACCCTATCTGGAAGCCCAAAAGGCGGCCAACCCGGATGCCAGGGCGCAGGGCAAAATTCTGCTGGCCACGGTGAAAGGCGACGTACACGACATCGGCAAAAACATTGTAGGCGTGGTGATGGCCTGCAACAACTACGAGATAAAAGACATCGGCGTAATGGTGCCCACCGAAAAAATCCTGGCTGAAGCCCGAGAATGGGGTGCCGATATCATCGGCCTCAGCGGTCTGATTACGCCCAGCCTGGATGAAATGGTGCACGTGGCCTCCGAAATGGAGCGCCTGGGCATGAATACGCCACTGCTTATTGGCGGAGCCACCACCAGCAAGGTGCATACCGCTGTAAAAATCGCACCGAAATACAAACACCCCGTGGTGCACGTGCTTGATGCCAGCCGCAGTGTGCCTGTGGCCGGTAACCTGCTTAATCCCGGGGTAAAGCCCGGTTTTGAAAAGCAACTGCGCGATGAATACGAGCGCATGGCCGCTGACCACGCCCGCAGGCAAAGCGATAAACAACTGCTTACCCTGAACGAGGCCCGTGCCAACCGCTTTCAAACTGCAAAAACAGATTATATTCCAGAAAAACCCGTATTCACTGGGGTAAAAACCTTTGACAATGTGGATTTGAGGGTGCTGCGCGAATTCATAGACTGGACGCCGTTTTTCCAGACATGGGAACTGGCAGGGCGCTACCCGGCTATTCTGCAGGATAGCATCGTGGGTGATGAAGCCCGCAAACTCTTTGCCGATGCCCAAGAATTGCTGGATGAAATTATACAGCACAATAGCCTTCAGGCCAAAGGCGTGATATTCATTTACCCCGCAAGCAGCAAGGATGAAGATGTTACCGTATACGCCGATGAAGCACGAACACAGGTGCTGGACACCTTCCATTTCCTGCGGCAGCAGCGCAAAATGACCGGCGGCATTCCCAATATTTGTCTGGCGGATTATATCGCAACGCAAGACAGCGGCGTATTTGATTATCTGGGTGGTTTTGCCGTTACCGCAGGCCTGGGTGCCGATGTGTTAGTGGCTCAGTACGACAAGGAAAACGACGATTACAAGAGCATTATGGCTAAGGCACTGGCAGACAGACTGGCAGAGGCTTTCGCCGAATATTTACACCGCGAGGTACGAACACACTGGTGGGGCTACGCGCAGACCGAAACCCTTAGCAACGAAGACCTGATTCGCGAAAATTACCGCGGCATTCGTCCGGCACCGGGTTATCCCGCTTGTCCGGAGCACACCGAAAAAACAACCCTCTTTCAATTGCTCAACGCTACCGAAAACGCAGGCATTGCCCTCACCGAAAGCATGGCCATGATGCCGGCTGCAGCCGTAAGTGGTTTCTACTTTGCCCACCCTGAAAGTCAGTATTTTGGACTGGGTAAAATTGAAAAGGACCAGGTGCAGGATTACGCCAGCCGCAAAGGGTGGACATTGCAGGAGGCAGAGCGCTGGCTCGGACCTGTGTTGGGTTATTAAAACCTATTTAAAAGGATTTTTGTAGGCGGGGTTCTTAATGAACACCGTGTCAGTCATGGTCAGCAGGAATGCCTTTAATGCGGCTTTTTGTTGTGGGTCCAGCAACCGCTGTTTGGGCCCATGCACCTTAATCTGTGGGTTAAGGTTGGGCGAAGTAAATTTAATATGATCGCTGTAATGATCAATCACTTCATCAAGGGTAGCAAAACGTCCATCGTGCATATAGGGCGCCGTTAGACTAATATTCAGCAATGATGGGGTTTTAAATGTGCCGATATCTGCACTTTTGCCCGAAATACCGCCAAAACCTTTGTCGGTGATAACGGCATCCAGCCCATTATTGGCAATACCCCCAAAATTGGGATTGTTGGCCTGCACAAACACAGAGCCGTGGCAGTGAAAACAGTCTGCACCACCATTTAGAGCACCCGTTACCGGATCTTCAACTACCAACCCATTGAAGAGTTGTAAACCTGTTTTTTCTTCCTGGGTAAGGATATTAAAATTGCCCGGCCACATTTGGGTAAAGCGGGAGTCTTTACTCACGATGGTAAGCAGAAACTGCTCCATGGCCAGGGTCATGTTGAAGACGTCGGGTTCGCTGTTAAACGCTTTGCGAAAGGCATCTCTGTAGCGCGGAATGGCAGAAAGGCGCTTGCGAAGGTAGGGCAAGGTCATGGCCATTTCATTGTGGGCCTGTATGGGCTCCAGCACCAGTTCACGCAGGGTTTTCTGGCGTCCATCCCAGAAAAACACACGGCTGTAAGCCAGGTTGAACAAGGGCTGGGCATTGCGGTTGGTTGTTAGACCAAAAACGCCGGTAGAATAGGGCTTTGTATCTGCAAATGCATGTTGCTGAGAATGGCACGAGGAACAGGAAATACTGCTGTCTATGGATAATACAGGATCATAAAACAACATTCTGCCCAAATAAACACCTTCTTCTGTAAGGGGGTTGTCGGCTGGCAAGGCCGGCATTCCATATTTATCAGGAAATATACTTTTGGGGTTTATGTAAGTAACAGTATAGGGCGCCTTCTCTTCGGGCAGTGACGGGTCTTTGCGGCATGCATTGAACAATACCGCTGACGCAATAATGAGCAAGATACCGTAAAACCCTCTGTTCATATCAATTTACACTTTTTATGGAAAACGCGTCTGCGGCATTGCCGATGAGCTTGCTCATCAGGGTAATTTCGGCATTGCCGGTACTGTGCGAAACCGCTTTGTCCTTTAGGTGAAGTTCGGTTGGGTTTTTGAAATATTCATCGGCTTTGAACTCAAGCACAGCAGTTTTTGGTGTGCCTGCCAACTCAAAATTAAAGGGCATGAAAAACAGCTGATTAAATGCATTGCCTGCGGTATGAAAAGAGAAACCTTTGGTAACGGTGGCGGATGCATTGTCTTTAAACTCGCCATCGAACGCCTGAAACACATAGCCACCGGCCCAGCCCCAGTGCAAACCTGTCAGGTTGCCGTTTAGGGGATGACTGGCAGGCCATAGGGTGGGATCACCGTGGTTTACCGCTGAATCCGGACCCAGTTGAAACTGTATGCCTTTATACGTTCCTGCGGGTGCATCAGGGTAATTGAAAGAAAGTCGGCCACTGGCTACATCCACCCACTGATAGCCATCGCCCAGGGAGACGAGGGTGTTATCATCCTTTACCAAGGAAAGTTTGGCTAAAATCATACCCCAGGTGCGGAGTTGAAGAACCTCACCATCGGGCTTGCTGTACTGCATTTTACCGGTTACCATGGTGGCGCCTTCCCAGGTTGGCAGCACGGTAAGGGTAAGGCCTTTTTGAACTTTGGGTTCTTCCTGTTTTGGGGAATCTTTTTTGCAGGACTGGAAAACCAGTGCAAAGCCAAATGTCAGTATTATATACAGGGTGTTTTTCATTTTATAATTTAACAAAGGTTAATGCAGTTTGTTGGTTGCTTCCTTTGATTTTGGTTACATACATACCGGCGGCTAGGGTACTTATATCAAATATAGCGTTTTTTCCCGGACTGTGCAAGAAATCAGCTCCGGTTTCCATACATTTTTGACCACTCAAATTGAAAATCTCCATTTTCTCTATCTTCATGTTCAGCGTTACCAATTCCAATTTATCGCCCTTCACCGGATTGCCCTTGATGACCACCCAGTCTTTGATGGTTTTATCCTGGTTCATGCCGCCGAGCGATGTTTTGGCCAGCACTTCCACTTCCGGATCAAAAATGGCGGTATCAGCTGCAAACGGTAGCAATAAAGAAAAAGTTTGTTCCAGTTTCTCCGGGTACAGCGTAATCAGGGTGTCACCGTTTTTGCCCTTAAAATAAATGGGTACAGGAACCTTGAAAAAAGGTACTGAAGGATGGGAAGGCCGTTGCTTTACTGTTACCTGCATGGAAGCGCCTTTCTGCACCCAGTTTATATTCAGGTATGGAAATCCTTCTCCCATATACCAGCGCTGAAAAAACGTATCCAGGTTTTGTCCTGATTCCTGCTCCATCAAGGTTTTCAGGTCTTGCGTGGTGGCAAATGAATAAGCCCTGGGATTTACATTCAGGTATTTGCGGCAGGCATTGTAGAAAGCGGCATCCCCTATTTTTGCCCGTAACATATGCAGGACAAAGGCGCCTTTGTTATAAGTTAGTCGTCCGCTAAAAAGGCGGTTTACCTGAACAGTATCTTTGGGAAATACACTGCCATCATCTACTCCAGTTACAGCATCGCGAATGTCGCGCATCACACCCAGCCATTCTTCCATGGGTTTCAGGTATCTGTAACTCAATGCTGTCAGGTAGGTAGCAAATCCTTCATTCAGCCACAAATCGCGCCAACTGCCGCAGGTTACTTTGTCTCCAAACCACATGTGGGCAAGCTCATGGGCCATCAGATCAAAACTAAAATTTACCATAAAACTCATGGTTTGGTGCTCCATTCCACCGCCCCAGGTAAACTGAGCGTGCCCGTATTTCTCCTTCATGAAAGGATATTCACCAAACAGGCTGTCAAAAAGGCGCAGCATGGGCAAAATGGGCTCAGCATCGCGCAACAGTTCTGTTTTGCTTTGCGGGAAAACATAATTCTGTACCAACAGTGAATCTGTTCTGTTATGGAAACGGGCATGCTGATTGAACTCTTCGTAATTGGTAATGGCTGTGGCCACGAGATAGGTAGCAATGGGATAGCGGTGTTTCCAGTGAAAAATACGGGTGGTATCGTTGATTTTCTGATCCTTCACCAGCAGGCCGTTTCCGGCTGCTTTGAAATCGGAATGGGTGCTGACCACCATGTCCAGCGAATCTATTTTGTCGGAAAGTGTTTGTTTGCACGGCCACCAGTAATAGGCGCCATAAGGCTGACTGAGGGTGTGCACAATGGGTCCGGTGGCATGAAAATCATACACATAATAACCGGCGCCACCGCCAAACACTGCAGGATTTCCTTGATAAAATACAGTTATCGAATCGGAAGAGCCGGTTTTCCAGCCACCGGGTTTGTGCACGTATAAAATATCAGCAATACGGGTAAAGCGGACATTTGCGCCATGATACTTGACGCTGTCCGCCTTAAGGAAGTATTTCATGTCAAAACCAATGCTGTCTGCGTCTTTTTCTATAGTAAAATAACTAAAAACAGAACCTTTGAGATATCCGTTTCGCTTAGGATTGATACGGAAATTGAGCCTGTGGTAGTGAATATTGTATCCGTGATAAATATTGGGGTTAACACGAAAACGCATTCGGTTCTGCAGATGTTGTTTTTCGGCGCACATCAAAGCATCAGGCACAATACCCTGCGCAGCTACATATGAGAGGCCGGATATCAAAATTAATATGGTGCAAACCAAACGATTCATCACAGAATAGACAACAAATTTCGGTATAAAATGCTCAGGTATTTGTCAGATTTTATTTTATCTGCTGAGGAAGATAATATGGCGTGTACTTTACTTTTGCAGTGTGAAGAAATCCTGGTGGCCTGTTTTAATTATCTTCCTGCTTGGCGGTATCTGGGGAAGCTCATTCATACTTATAAAAAGGGGCTTAGAGGTTTTCCAGCCCATACAAGTTGCGGGGCTGCGACAGTTTCTGGCGGGTTTGGTTTTGTTACCATGGATATTTCAATACAGCAGCAGCCCTTCCCGAGAGAATGATGAACAATCTACCACTATCAGGCTCACATCGGGTGATTATTATTTTCTATTTATGTCAGGCCTTATAGGCAATGGCATTCCTGCTTTTTTGTTCAGCTATGCCGGAACCCTAATTCCCAGTGGACTAAGCGGCATAATGAATGCCTTTACACCAATGTTCACCCTATTGCTGGGTGTAGCTTTTTTCAAGGATCGCTTCACCGGTAATGGTTTGATTGGTGTTGTTCTTGGGATTCTTGGTGCGATAATTTTGCTGGCACCGGGTTTCATCTTTCATTCAAGTCAGCCGGTTAGCCCGTTGGGTGTAATCATGGTAACTGCCGCCGCCATGATGTATGGTTACAATATTAACCTGATTAAACATAGGTTGAGCCATCTGCCGCCCATGGTGAAAACGGCATATCCTTTTTTCTTTATGGGAAGCTTGTATTTAATGGTTTTGATGATGACCGGTATTATGGATCACTGGCATACTTCAGCGGATAAAGCCTGGACCGCACTGGGTTATTTAACCATACTGGGGGTTGTGGGGAGCGCGCTGAGCATGATTGCTTTCAATATTCTTATTAAACATACAACGGCATTGGTGGCCAGCACCAATACTTTTATCATTCCGGTGGTAGCTGTGGCATGGGGTTTGGTAGAAAATGAGCCCATTACGTGGAACATGATTGTGGGACTCTTATTTTCCATGGCGGGTATTTACCTGATTATTAATAAGCCTGCAGATAAGACATAAAAAAAGCCCGGAAATCCGGGCTATTAAATTTCTTCAAGTAAGAATTACTTGTTTACGGTAGCAGCCAGGGTGGCGCCAGCCTTAAACTTAGCAACTTTCTTGGCTTTGATCTGGATGCTCTTGCCAGTCTGAGGGTTACGGCCGGTGCGGGCAGCACGCTTGCCTACTGAGAAGGTACCGAAACCTACGAGGGTAACGCTGTCACCTTTTTTCAGTGATTTGCTGATGGCGTCGATAGCAGCATCAAGGGCTTTGCCTGAGTCAGCCTTGGTCATTTTTGAACCGGCTGCGATTGCGTCGATGAGTTCTGATTTGTTCATGATATTTTATTTATTAAAGGTTGTGCCGCTAAATAAGGCATGAACAACCCCTCGTAGCAAGTGTTTTGGTCATTTTACACATAGATGTAATCCACATTTTATCCGCATTTCAGGGATTTAACCCCCTTAAAACCCTTTATCATGGCTGATTTTTGCTTCAAATCATGGCTGAATAGCCTATAAACACTAACTTTGTATTATAATGGACATAAAACCCGTACTGAAAGCGCTGGGAATCAGCCCGCAACTGGAAAGTGTCTCCACAGGCACACAATGGCTCACGGCATTGGGTACTGAAACACGTGACATAATCAGCCCGGTAGACGGTAAAAAAATCACAACCGTGGTATATGCAGGTGAAACCGAGTATGAAGCTTTGATGAAACGCGCTGAAGCTGCATTTCCTGCATGGCGCGCCATGCCCGCTCCCGCCCGTGGTGAAATAGTACGTCAAATAGGAGAAGCATTCCGCGAGCAAAAAAAGAATCTTGGAGCGCTTGTAAGTTATGAAATGGGAAAGAGCCTGCAGGAAGGATTGGGCGAAGTGCAGGAAATGATAGATATCTGTGATTTCGCCGTTGGATTGAGCCGGCAGCTATATGGTTTGACCATGCAAAGTGAAAGACCGGGGCACCGCATGTTTGAACAGTGGCATCCTCTGGGTGTGGTAGGAATAATATCTGCTTTTAATTTTCCAGTCGCCGTTTGGAGCTGGAATGCCATGTTGGCTGCAGTTTGCGGTGATGTGTGCATCTGGAAGCCAAGTGAGAAAACGCCTGCCTCAGCCGCAGCTGTGCAGCATATAATAAGGAAAGTACTCATAGCGAACCAGCTGCCAGAAGGCGTTTTCAGCATATTACAAGGTGATAGGGAGATTGGTGAACGAATGGCAGCGGACAGGCGCGTGGCGCTGGTTAGTGCCACCGGAAGCACCCGCATGGGGAAGCGTGTAGCCGAAGTTGTGGGTGCGCGCCTGGGCAAAACGTTGCTGGAACTGGGTGGCAACAATGCCATCATTGTAAGTGAAAAAGCCAATCAGGACCTTGCACTCCGCGCTGTATTGTTTGGTGCAGTGGGCACAGCCGGACAGCGCTGCACCACCACACGCCGTGTTATTATACACAGCTCTATTTATATTAGTTTCGTTGATAAACTGAAAAAAGCCTACGCCCAGGTTACCATCGGCAGTCCGCTACTGGAAACCAATCTCATGGGACCACTGATTGATGAACAAGCCGTAAATGCCTATACACGCGCAATAAACCAGCTGGAAAGCGAAGGAGGCAAGATATTATATGGCGGCAAAGTTCTTAATGGCAACGGATTTGAAAGCGGTTGCTATGTGCAGCCAACCCTCGCCGAAGCACAAAACCACTACCACATCGTGCAGGAAGAAACCTTCGCCCCTATTTTGTATGTAATGTCCTACGACACCCTCGAACAGGCTATTACCATGCAGAATGATGTGAAGCAAGGGCTGAGCAGTGCCATCTTCACTGAGAGCCTGTCTGAAGCGGAAACCTTCCTTTCATCAGCCGGCAGCGATTGTGGTATTGCCAATGTAAATATAGGAACCAGTGGAGCAGAAATCGGGGGCGCATTTGGCGGCGAGAAAGAAACCGGTGGCGGCAGGGAAAGCGGCAGCGATTCCTGGAAAAACTATATGCGAAGACAAACCAATACCGTTAACTACAGCGGTAAAATGCCACTGGCTCAAGGTATTAAATTTGATATCTGATTGGTTTATTGGTTTAGTTAAAAGTTAATTGTTTAGCGTCAAGAGTTTGCCTATGCCTGAATAACGTTAACCTTTTTCAGGACGGGACATGCTTCGATAAACTCAGCATGACGATTATAAAAAGTTCTCACGACCAATAAACAAATAAACAATTAAACGAAGAACCACCATCAAAACTGCTGCCCGATGAAGAAGTGCACCTGCCCTGCTTTTCCACTGCGTGGCACCTGGCGGTAATCAAATCCATGGGCAAAGTCCAGTCCAATAAGCCCAAACATGGGCATAAATAAACGTAAGCCCACACCGGCAGATCTCTTTAGCTGAAATGGATTGTACTTTCTCATGCTATTCCAGGCATCACCGGCCTCTAAAAATGCAAGACCATAAACAGTGGCCGTTTGGCCTGTAGTGATTGCATAGCGCAGCTCTGTAGTGAACTTGTTGAAAATAGGAGCCCCTGCTTCACTGCCGGTGGCTGTGGCAGAGATGGAATAGTTGTCGTAACCACGCTGTGAAATAATTTCAGCAGCAGCAATATTGAACCCAAAAATACCGGCACCACCCACTTGAAAGCGTTCAAAGAAGGTAGTACCCATTTGCTTATTATAGTAACCCAGAAAACCAAATCTGGCCTTGTTCATCAGCACAAGCTTTTTAGTAATGGGTGTAAACCATTCCATATCCAACTTCCATTTATAAAACTCCGCCCATTTATATTTCTCCTGTTGGGTAAGTTTGGATACTTCCGTATTTCGAAACAGTGAAAAAGGTGGTGTGCCCTGTGCGCTCAGGGTAAGTGTGCTTCCGCTTGTTGGGAAAATAGGGTCAGATACTGAACTGCGGGTCAGAATAACCTGCAACGAGGGATTGTAGCTAGTGCCGTTGAAACCACCCGGAAAACCGTAAAAACCGCCGGTAAGATTTTGCATCTTGTACTGCTGAAAACTAAAGATATACTGCAGGTTGAAGAAATCATCCGGCCATTTCAATCGTTTACCCAGCATCACACTCATACCGGTATTCATGAAATACTGCCGTTTGGGATCAGTTCGTTGCCTAAAATCAAAGGCGTTAACTGTTCTGAATAAACTAACCGAAAAAGAATTGGGCCTGCGGCCACCAAACCAGGGTTCTGTGAAGCTAAAATTATATCCCTGATAGTTGGAACCATTACTTTGAGCGCGGATGGACAGCTTCTGCCCATCGCCGGTGGGCACGGGATTCCAGTTTTTAGGATGAGCAATCTGCCTTGTACTGAAGTTGTTCAGCGTTATACCCGCTGTACCAATCAGCGTGGCCCTGCGCGTAAAAGCATTGCCACCCCAGCCACCTGATAATTCAATCTGATCAGAGGGTTTTTCTACCAGTTTATAATCAATATCTACAGTCCCATCTGCAGGATTGGGTTTGGGATTTACATTCAGCTGCTGAGGATCAAAAAGGCCAATTGCAGCGAGGTCTCGCATGGTGCGCTGTATCTCGGCCCTGGAGAAAACATCCCCCGGCTTGGTTCTGATTTCCCTGAGTATAACCTTATCCGTTGTTTTCGTATTGCCTGTCCATGAAATCCTTCCAACCTTGGCCTGAGTACCTTCATTGATGCGGATTTCAAGATCTATGGAATCATTATAAACACCTGTTTCTACCGGTGTCATCTGAAAAAACAGATAGCCATCATCCATGTACAGGCTTTGAATGTCCAGCACGCCGGTGGTATTTACGGTGCCCAGCCGTTCTTCAAGCTGGGTCTGATTGAAAACATCGCCCTTTTTAATGCCAAGCACCGTATCCAGAAAACCTGTTCGGTATTTGGTATTGCCTTTCCACACAATATTTCTGAAAACATATTTACTCCCTTCAAATACATCAACATGTATCACCACCCTTTTGGGGTTGATAAGCACAATGCTGTCTTTCAGAATTCTTGCATCCCTAAAACCTTTTGACAGATAACGGGTGATGATGTTGTCTTTTTCCTCTATAAATTTCCCTTCAATATATTTCGATGAAGCAAAAATATTAACCTTGTGATACCTGCGTTTCAGCTTTTTTATAGATTGGCGCAATTGTTTATCGGTGAGCTTTTCGTTACCATGAAAAGCAAAATCATAGACCTTAACCTTGGGGCCTTTTTCTACAACAATATCAAAATTCTCAAAACCCGGCATGAGCTTGCCTGTTTTTTCATCAGATGCAGGGAGGCGGTTGAATTTTACCGTAGCATTGTAGTATCCTTTATCGCGGTAATATTGAATAATTTTTACCCGTGTTTTGTTGATGAGGTTGGGCGTAATATACATACCGCGCTTAAGCCCTGCCTCATCTTTCAGGTTCTTTGCCTGCGAGTTGCTAAGCCCAGGGAATCGGTGGCCATTAATGCGTAATTGTTCCCTCACAACAAAATTCAGGGTAGCATTTTTTACCCCATTCACTTCATTGATGCGCATGAACACCTGAATATCGCTGTAATAGCTAAGTTTCCAGAGGTTATCAATAGCGTTGGGAATGTCATTACCCGGAATTTTGATTTTTTGTCCGATACTCAGCCCGGAATATACCACTACCAGTGATTTCTGGATAGGCTTGTTTTCTGCCTCTTCCACCAGAATATTTTTGATAACAAACTCCTGCGGTTCGGTAAAATTATAGGCATACCAGTTATAAAATCTGCCTGTATCTGCTGTTTGGGCTCCAATACCGGAAAATACGCTAACCAAAATTATTAACAGCAATATTCTCCTCATACCACCTGTTTTATTTGGTCGCCGGTATTACCGAAGCGACGCTCTCTACCTTGATAATCCAGAATGGCTTTGTAAAAATCTTCGGTTGAAAACTCAGGCCACAACACTTTGGTAAAATGAATTTCGCTGTAGGCAATTTCCCACAATAAAAAGTTGCTGATTCGCTGTTCTCCGCTGGTTCTGATAAGTAGATCGGGATTGGGATAGCGGGCGGTATTTAGGGCTGCGTTTAAATCATCTTCCCCAATGGTTTCGGGGTCAATCAAACCCTTTTTTGCGTCGATGGCAATTTTGCGCACTGCCTCAATAATATCCCAGCGCCCGCTATAGCTCAAAGCCAATATGAGAGTCATGCGTGTATTGCCTTTGGTAGCTTCAACAGTTTCAGACAGGGTTTTGTTACAGCCTGCGGGCAATTGCGCCACATTGCCTATTGTTTCGAGGCGTATGCCGTTTTGCATCAGCCTGGGTGTTTCTTTTTCAATACTATCAACCAGCAGCTGCATCAAGGCGTTAACTTCTGCCTTGGGCCTACTCCAGTTTTCGGTTGAAAAAGCATACAGGGTAAGGTATTTTACCCCTATCTCGGCTGCCGTTTCCACCACATTGCGAACGGTATCCACGCCTTGGCGGTGGCCAAAAATCCTGAGAAAACCCTGCTTTTTTGCCCAGCGGCCGTTGCCATCCATAATGATGGCCACATGCTCGGGAATGCGGATGGGGTCAATCTGGTTTAATAGCGCTTTTTCTGCCACGGGGAAATTACCTGCAAATTAAGGGTGTAAAACGGTAAGATGCCGTAAATCCGATGAAATAAAACCAATCATTGAAGTGTTTATCTCCCCGCATGGTTCCGGCAGGTGTAAATGGCTGTCCGTTAAGGGTTTGGGCATGGCTATACTGGGCAGATGCTAGTCCTTGTTTATCTACCATGGTTTTGTAATCGGGATACAAGCCACCCACATCATCCAAATAATCGGTAAAGGTTTTGCGCCAGCAGCCCTCCACACCCAGAATCCATACACCGCGGTTGCGCTTGGGATTGAGCATGGTCTTAACGCCAAATCCAATGGGGATGGAGGGCTGTAGCCTTGAATAGGATTTATTTTGGCCTTCTGTTCTTAATTTGCGCAGGTTAATATCTGTATTTTCCAGCCTTGTGGGATCGAAGACAAAAAACCCCAAACCCGAGTAGAAATAGGGTGTCCATGTTTCATCATTTACATTGGTTCCGAAGGCCTGAAAATTGAACTCGAAGGTGCTGCTCAATTCCCATATTTCTGACTGAAAACTAAGATTGCGGCTGGAATAGGCCTTAACACCCGCATCCGAACCGCTTGTTTTTAAGTATGAAAGCTGGTTTCGCCAGGAAAAATAGCTGCTGAGGTTGTAGCGGCTGAAAAGCATTCCTGAGGGATGAAAATGTTTTAGAAAAGTGCCGTGTTCCAAATCGCCATGGTAGTTTGAAACGCCCGCTCCCAGACCCATTTCAAACCTGCCACTAAAATATTTTTGGCAAAAAAGGGAACCCACCGCAAAACAGGTTGCGAGCAATAATGCAATTTTTTTTCTTCCAGTTTTAGAACTGGAAACAAACGGTTTTACCACCTACGATTTTTCTTGTAATGGTAAAGTTTAGAAACATATACCAGTCTTTATTGGCCGAATTTCCGCGACCAAGGCCATTGTCATAATTTTGATATCCAAGTTCAGGTCCCCTGTCTTTCAGCGCTGCAGCCAGTGCTCCGCTGTTACCACCCACAATCTGGTTGTCTACGTAATCCAAGCTCACATCATCCAGATAATCGGTGAAGGTTTTGCGAACACCCAGTTCAACGCCCCAGGCCCAAAGCCCATTGAATTGCTGCTTATATCCTATTCCCAAGGGAATACTAACCTGCGTGAGTGCATAACGTCTTCGGTCGTTGTGTTTAGTTGTTTCCTGGCCTTCCGTGCCCAGGGGTTGTAATTCAATCCACTGGTTGTCGTATTTCTGCAGGTCAGCACCGTGAAGTGCCGCACCTTTGGGGTCGGTAGGCATATATTTAAACAACGTTTTGGGATTGAATTTAAAAACGCCCAGCCCACCAAACAGGTACGGTGAATGCGGATTGGCAGTCTGTGTTTCTCCAAAACCCCTAAAATTCCATTCCACTATACCGCTGAATTCCACGAGATTGCTTTTAAAATTCAGGTTACGCTGCTTGCGGAAAGCATCCACATCAGCATAGTTCTTGTCATCGCCGCTGATTTGTCCAAATACAGCATTACCGCGTAGTGTCACCCAGTCAGAAAGGTTAAAACGGCAGATTAATCCTCCCATGGGGTTAAACTCCTGCACAGCAACTGATTTGGACAAATCGCCCATGTAGTTGGCTGCTCCGAGGGTAACACCAAATTCAATGGGCTTGCCCTTGAATAACTTTTTCTGGGCCTGCAAGGGTGCAAGCAACACAAAAAGGGTACAAAAAGAAATGATTTTGGCTGTTCTCATGACCGCTGTTAAAAGGCAAATATAATACCTGGCATCCATTTACCCTGCTTTATACAACGAAAAATAACAATTATTCGTTTACAGGTAGAGATGGTTTCACCACAAAATATACGCCCATGGTCACAAAATCGCGCAACCAGGGAATGGCGGCAATGATGACGTTTTGCCTGCGTGGCTTTATACCAAATTTGTATTCATACACCGGATTGAACAGGTAAAAACGGCGCGCATGTTCTTTAAAACAGGCTTTTTTACAAATTCGCAGAAAGCGGTTGATGGAAATGCCTGTGGATCGGATTTCCTTCATGGTATTGATACCTGAGGCGTTTACACCAAACAATTTCAGGGCAAGTGGATATAATGGACCGGGAAGCAAATGGTACCAGGGCAACTTCGAAACCAGCTTGCCGGGCAGCACCTGCTGATGCCCACCGTATGGCATACACCAAGGCGGGAATCCAAAAAACACGCTGCCACCCGGTGTCAAAAATTTGTGTAACTGGGGCATAAACTTTTCCTGGTTCGGAATGTGCTCGATTACATCTTTCAAAATGACCAAATCGAAGGTGGCGCCTATCTCCTTTTCAACATCCACATCGTAAATGTCTTTATTCAAAAAAGCAACTTTTCCGGACTGCATTTCAGCCTGCATAAATTCCCTGGCAAATTTCAGCCTGGATTCTTCAAGCTCAATACCAAACGCTGTGCAACCCTTGTCTGTAAAAGCTTTCAGCACACCTGCTTCACCACAGCCAATTTCAAGCACGCGCATACCTTCACGGTAAATACTCTTTTCTTTCAGAAACGGAATTACATGAAATTCTGTAACCTTACGGGTAAGATCAAAATAGCGGGTCTTATCGCCGTGAAATTCATACATGCTGCCGCAAAGAAAACCACAAACAGCGGATTGGGCAACACCTAAGTTTTGCAACAGATATACTGCCCAGTTGTTTCATCATTAAACCTTTTTACCGAATTTGCGTCAATCTATTGTATGCGTAAGTTATTCTTCACTCTCATCCTGTTATCGGTAACCATTGCCGGCAGGGCTCAAAACACCTACTATCCACCCATCAGCCAAACGGCCTTTTGGGATACCCTTTCTCCGGGTTCTCAGGGCTGGTGCAAAGACAGCATTAATAGTCTTTATCAATATTTATCCAAAGAAAATTCCAAGGCATTTATTTTGCTGGTTGACGGAAAAATTGTGTTGGAAAAGTACTTCGGCACCTTCACCAAAGACAGCTCCTGGTACTGGGCATCAGCAGGTAAAACGCTTACTTCTTTTCTGATAGGGAAAGCCCGAGAGGAAGGCAAACTGTTACTTACCGACAAAACCTCCGATTATCTGGGAAGCGGCTGGAGCAACCTTACACCGGCTCAGGAAGACGCCATCACCATCAGAAACCAGATTACCATGACCTCAGGACTGGATGATGGCGTGCCCGATAACCACTGCACCCTCAAATCTTGCCTGATTTACAAAGCAGATCCCGGCACACGATGGGCGTACCACAATGCGCCATATACCTTGCTGGATAAGGTAATTGAAACCGCCACCGGCTCAACCATGAACTTGTATACTCAGCAATCCTTATCTTCCAAAACAGGCATCAATGGTCTATGGTTTAAATCGGGATACAACAATGTATTTGCCAGTAAGGCGCGCAACTTTGCCCGCTGGGGATTACTTGCCCAAAATGGCTTTAAATGGGACGGCCTGCAGCTTGTTGATACCGGTTTTGCCAGACAATCGGTGAATACTTCTCAAACCCTGAATCTCAGCTATGGCTACCTATGGTGGCTGAATGGGAAAAAGTCGTTTATGGTTCCTACATTGCAGACAGTTTTTCCGGGCAATTTCATCCCAAACGCCCCGGCCGATATGTTCGCTGCCATTGGCAAAAACGGACAAATTGCCAGTATTTCACCTTCCCGAAAAATTGTATGGATACGCATGGGTGATGTTCCATCCGGTCAACTGGGAGAAGTACCATTTCTGTTGGCTGACAAGGTTTGGAGCCGCATTAACACGCTGGCCTGCAACAATACCGCTGCACGCGGTTTAAAACCAAAACAAACCGCCATTTTCCCCAATCCGGCTGTGGACCGCCTTTATGTGCCATCAGCAGGGCAATACAGCGTATTGGAAATAACGGGTAAGATGGTACAGACAACCCATACTGATGCCAATAATGGAATCGATGTGAGCCACCTGAAACCCGGTGTTTACCTGCTAAGCGGTGCCAATGCCACCTACCGCTTTGTAAAACAACCTTAAAGTTTGCTTTTGATGGACGCTTTCAGCGCTGCGGCTTCTATGTAACCGCTTTGCTGCCAAAGGGATTTTCCGTTTTTATACAGAAAAAGATAAGGAACGTTGTCAAGCGACAATTCCTTTACCAGCCGCGGATTGTCGTCGTAGTTGATTTTAACCACCTTTAGCTTACCGGCAAATTCCTTTTCTATTTCGGGCAAATATGCCTTGATTTTGCGGCAGGGAGCGCACCATTTGGCCCAAAAATCTACGAGAACCAGGGTATCTTTAATACCGGCCATCATGGATTCAAATTCGGCCTTTTTCAAGCCTTTGTCCATGGCACCGGCAGGACTTTCCACGGCGCGGTTTTCATAGGTCCAGCGGCTAATGCCCCCTTCCATATTGTACACGGCAGGAAAACCCATATCTTTCAGTATATCGGCAGCTTTGGCGCTGCGCCCACCGGCAAGGCAATACACAAATAACGGCTGGGTGGTATCCAGTTGCTTGATGCGTTCGGCAAAATCAGGATCATTTACATTCATGTTTACTGCGCCCTGCAAATGCCCGCTTTTAAACTCCTCATCGGTGCGCACATCCAGCACGATTTTGGCGGGTGTGCTTTTCATGCGGCTCTCAAATGCGGCTGTATTAAGGTTTTCAACCGTCACTGATTTGCCTTGTTTGGGTTGCTGCGAACAAGCTCCCAATGCCAGAAAAACTGCTGCAGAAAACAATGTTATCCTAATCATATTGCAAAGTTGCAACAAATAGCTGCGTCTTTATGTGATTTTGGTCGCATAAAAATTTTTTAATTTCTCAAAACAATTACAAACCCTGGTGGTTTATTGTGTGGGGTAGATTAAGTTTTCATAGCAGACAAGGTCCGGGCATGTCCCGGATTTTGTCATTTTACAGGGTTATGATTATTTGCCGCTGCTGCCGTATCCGCCTGCACCGCGGGCAGTTTCTGTGAGTTGTTCGGCTACCATCCATTTCACGGTTTCATGCCGGGCCACCACCATTTGGGCTATGCGTTCGCCATTGGCGATTTCAAAAGATTCCTGTCCCAGGTTTATGAGCAGTACCTTGATTTCACCGCGGTAATCTGCATCTATGGTGCCGGGTGAGTTGAGGACGGTAATGCCATGTTTCAGGGCAAGTCCGCTGCGCGGCCTTATCTGTGCCTCGTGGCCCTCGGGAAGTTCAATCACCAGGCCCGTGGGAATAAGTTTCCTTTCGCCGGGTGCCAAAATAACGGGTTCTGAAAGGTTTGCGTGCAAATCCATACCCGCGCTGTGGCTGGATTGGTATTGTGGCAAAGGGTTGCCGGATCGGTTAATGATTTTTACGAGCAGCATTCCTGGGAGCCTCTGCCAGCCACACGGCAAGCAGGTAAGCGGGGATGGTTAGATATGCAATATAGGGAATAATTTCCTGATAAACAAGCGCCACGTAGCCCAGAATAGCCGCAAACAGCATAATGCTGACCAATGTCATGCTTTTATAGGGAATGGGATAATGCCGCTGCCCCCAGAAAAAGCCCAGTAAAACCATACCGCCGTAGGCCGCCAAGGTGGTCCATGCACTGCTGATGAATGAATAATGCGGTATGAAGATGCCATTGCCCAGCAGGGTTATAGCCGCACCGAACAAGGCCGTGGAAGCCCCCAGCATTGTTTTATTGCTGAGTTTGTACCAGATGCTCAGGTTGTAATAAATACCCAGCAGCCAGTTGGCCATGAGCAATACGGGCACAATTTGCATACCGCGGGGATCGGTGAAATAGATGTGTTTGCGTATTAACAGCGGTGCCAGCCAGGGCAAACAGGCAATGGTACACACGTATATGAAACCACACACATACACAAACACAGTCATCACCTGTGCGTAGGTTTGGGGCGCTTTGTCGCTTTCTGCCTGCTTGAAGAAAAAAGGTTCAGCTGCAAAGCGGAACGCCTGCACAAACAAGGTCATCACCATGCTGAGCTTGTAGAAGGCTCCGTAAATACCTGCTTCGTAATCGCCATGTTTGGGCAACATTTGTTTTAGCAGAATGCGGTCCAGGGTTTCGTTGATCATACCCGCCAAACCCACGATCACCATGGGCAGACTGTACGCGAATAGTTTTTTGAAAAGGCCGAAATCAAAGCCCCATTTCAGGTTGATCCATACACGGCCCAGCAAGGGCAGGGTGATGAGTGATGCCACCAGGTTGCTCAGGAAAATATATTCCAGCAACCGCGAAGGATCGTATATAGAATGTACCCAGGTATAGCCTTTAGAGAGCAACAGCGGACAACCCCACAAAAAGAAAAGGTTCAGCCCTATGTTCACCCCGATATTGATGGAACGCACCAGCACAAAGCGCCAAGGCCTTTCGGTAAAGCGAAGCCAGGCAAACCCCAGGGATGAAACTGCATCGGCGGCGAGGATGCCGGTAAACCAGATGGCGTAGTGGGGTTTGGAAGGGTATCCGGCCATGCTCATCAATCCCTCGGAATAGAGGTTGCCCAGCAACAACCACAGGAATCCTGAGCACAACAAGGCAATTACCGCGGTAGAAAATACCTTTTCGGGTTTGTACTCATCTTTTTTGCGGGCAAAATTGAAGAAGCCCGTTTCCAGTCCGAAAGCAGCAATCACAGCGATGAAAGAGGCATAACTGAACATCACGTTCACCTGCCCGTAATCATCTACTTTACCCAGGGTGGCCGTGTAGAGAGGAACCAGCAAAAAATTCAGCAACCTGCCTACCATGGTGGTTAAACCATAGACAGCGGTTTGCGATGCCAGTTTTTTTATGAGAGGATTGATGTTAATTTATTTTTAATAGTTATCGTAATATTACGATTTAGTTTTGCTGATAGATTTTACATACTATTCTTTAGTATATTGAACGTTCGCTGAACATCTTTTTTATAAAAAATAATCAGCCGGTAATTTCCGGGTGCTGTTTCTGCCATATTCAACGTGGCTTTGCCGTTTTTTATGTTACCGGTTTGTACCCTCTTGCCGGTGGCATCCAATAATTCGTAACGATGCTCCGCTGTATGGCCGATATCAATCTGCAACAAATGAGCGGTTGGGTTTGGATATACTTTTATCGGATAGTCGTAAACTAGCGGTGCAGTGCCTGTTTGGGTAATAACATATGCCTGTTGCACACCCGCACTGCTGCTGCCTCTGGCGCCGTCGGCAACAGTAAACGTAGATTGCCCTGTGGTAAATGTAACCACACCACCGCTGCCGGTGGCAGAGCCGCCACCCGAATTAATGGATTCCTGAGCGGTAAGCAAGTTGGTAATGGCTAAAAACAGAATGAATATGGATACGCGACATCTCATGGTTCCTCAAATAAAATACATTTTATCCAAAAAACAGGAAATGCCTTGTTATATTGCTTCAGTATTTCCATGAACACATTGTTTTTTCGATGTAAGGTCTTATTGATGTGTTTGGTGTTTAACCAAACGCTATTGGCAAACAACCAAAACCTGCGGCTGATTGTGCGTATGGATGACTGCTATGTTTCTGCAGATTCCAAAACAGTAAGAATCATCCGTTTATTTGAAAAACATAAGACACCCATTAATGTAGGAATTATTCCTTTTAAAAATCCTGCAGACACCCTTAATCCCATTTACAGGAGTCGGTACGCAGAAATTTTTGTGCATGGATATAAGCATGAAAAAGAAGGAAATGATGAGTTTACAGGCCTGTCCTACTTAAAACAAAGGGATAAAACTCAAAGAGGCAAGCACCTGCTAGAATCTAAAGGCATTTATCCCTGCTGTTTTGCCCCACCCTGGAACGGCTATGATGATAACACACTAAAAGCACTTGAAAAGTCTGATTTTTTAATCATTTCTGCAAACGAATTTGGTCCGAAAAATAATTCTAAAATTAAATATGTTCCTTCTACTTGTTATTCGGTTAAAAAAGCCATAGAAGTATTGGAAAAAGAATCGCTGTTTAATGGGATCATTGTATTGCTAATTCATCCCTATGAATTTAATTCAGATGCAGATTTTGAACTGCTTGAAAAGCTTTTAATATTTATCAATAAAAATAATATACAAACACGCTATTTCTCTAACCTGAATTCACTGGATGAAAACATCACTGCCAAAAGACTTGAATACCATCATTACCCGCTTTTTTATCTATTGAGAAAATATGACATATTGGGATTTAATCATACTGTTTATTACGAAATGGGATCGCTTATTACAGTTAATATTATTGAGTGGTTTTTATTGCTAATTATATCATTGTTTGGCCACCTAAAATATATAAATAAATTAAAATTATATGTTTCTATTACTACCGGAATAATATTATTGTTGGTAGTTATTATTTTTTATTCCTATAAATCAGACAGCTACCGTTGGGTTTTATTATATAAAACCTCAGTCATCGCCCTCTTTATTTGGCTGAATCACCGATTAATTAATCGAAAAAAACTCAAAGCAGCGCAGGCCACGTAACCGGGTCGGTTTCGTGCATCATGGCATATACCTTCATGAAAATTTCATCGGCGCCGGGCTTGCTGAAATAGTCGCCATCGGTGCCGTAGGCAGGCCTGTGGGGCTGTGCGGTAATGGTGATCGGGGCGCTGTCGAGGTAGCGGTAACCACCCTGTTTTTCCAACACCTGCTGCAATATGAACGCCGAGGCACCACCGGGAACATCTTCATCCAGCACCACAAGGCGGTTGGTTTCTTTTAAGCTCTCCACAATCAGGCGGTTCACATCGAAGGGCAGCAAGGTTTGCACATCGATGATTTCCACACGAATGCCATGTTCTGCCAGCATGTCTGCGGCTTCCAGTGCCACGCGGCAGCAGCTTCCGTAGGTTACCAGCGTGGCGTGCTCGCCGTAGCGCAGGGTATCGGGGCGGCCCAACGGAACGGTAAACTCGTCCATGTTCATGGGCATTTTTTCCTTGATGCGGTATCCGTTCAGGCATTCCACCACCAGGGCAGGTTCATCGCTTTTCAGGAGGGTGTTGTACATACCGGCGGCCTGGGTCATGTTGCGGGGCACACACACGTGCATGCCGCGCACTGCATGGATAATGGTTCCCATGGGGCTTCCGCTATGCCAGATGCCTTCCAGTCGGTGGCCGCGGGTGCGGATGATTACGGGTGCTTTTTGTCCGCCTTTGCTGCGGTATTGCAGCGTGGCTATGTCATCGCTCATTACCTCGAGGGCATAGAGCAGGTAGTCCAGATATTGAATTTCGGCAATGGGCCTCAAGCCACGCATGGAAGCGCCGAGGCCTTCGCCTACAATGCTCCATTCACGGATGCCTTTGTCAGTTACACGCAGCTCGCCGTATTTCTCCTGCAAGCCGCTAAAACCCTGGTTCACATCACCAATTTTGCCCACGTCTTCGCCAAAGGCAAATACCCGAGGATCGCGCTGCATGGCAGCATCGAAGCAGGCGCGCACCACCATATAGCCGTCTACGGTTTCATCGCCAAACACCGGCGGAACCTCGGGCACGGAAAGTGCGCTGTTTGGGCTCTGGCTGTGCAGATGGCTGCTGTAGCGGTTGTGGTTCAGTTCGGTAAAACGGTTATAGTAATCCAGCAAGGGCTGTTTTTGTGCCGCATCCAGCGATGCGGTGAGGCGCAGCGCCTTGTGCACGGCGTTTCCTATGTCTTTGCGCAGGGGATCGGATTTGCTTTGCAAACCGGCGCTGATTTCGGCAAACTCTGCCGTGGCCAAGCCTTGTGCAGCCATGGCATTGATGATGTCGCAGAAACCGGCAACCTCTGATTTGATAGAACTCAGAAAGTCTGTCCAGGCGGCTTTTTGGGCATCGCGGACGCTTTGTGTGGCTTCATTCTCAATGGCATCGGCCTCTTCGGCGGTAGCCAGTTCGTTGGCAATAAGCCATTCGCGCATTTTGGCAATGCAGTCGTATTCCAATTCCCACTCCAGGCGCTCTTTGCTTTTGTAGCGCTCGTGACTGCCGCTGGTGCTGTGGCCCTGGGGCTGTGTTACCTCGGTAACATGCACCAGCACGGGCGTATGTTTTTGGCGACAAACATCGGCGGCCATTTTGTAGGTTTTGCAGAGCTCTGCATAATCCCAGCCTTTTACAGTAAATATTTCCATGCCCTGCCCGAATTTGTCGGTTTGGAAGCCGCTGAGCAGGCGCGATACATTTTCTTTGGCTGTCTGGTATTTGGCAGGCACGGATATGCCGTAGCCATCGTCCCACACGCTCATCAGCAGGGGCACCTGCATTACACAGGCGGCGTTCATGGTTTCCCAGAAGATGCCTTCGCTGGTGCTGGCGTTGCCGATGGTGCCAAACGCGATTTCATTGCCTTTCAGCGAAAAATCGGTGTAGGTGTGGAGGTCGGGGTTTTCGCGGTATAGTTTGCTTGCGAGGGCCAAACCCAGCAGGCGTGGCATTTGTCCGGCGGTGGGCGAAATATCCGCGCTGCAATTGGGGCGGTCGGTTTGGGGCCGCCAGCTGCCGTGTTCATCGAGCAGTCGGGTGGCAAAGTGACCGTTCATGCTTCGGCCGCCGCTGGCGGGTTCGCGGTCGGTATCGGGGTCGGCGTAGAGCTGGGCAAAGAATTGCTGCACGGAGCTCATGCCGCGGGCAAACATGAAAGTTTGGTCGCGGTAGTAGCCGCTGCGCCAGTCGCCGTTTTGAAACACTTTGGCCATGGCAATCTGGGCTACTTCTTTACCGTCGCCGAAAATGCCGAATTTGGCTTTTCCGGTCAGCACTTCTTTGCGGCCAAGTAGGCTTGCCTGTCGGCTTTCGCAGGCCATGCGGTAATCGTGGAGTACCTGTTTGCGAAAGTCTTCCCTTGTGAGGGCTGCGGGGGCGTTGGCAGCTTCTTCCATTTGTGCTGCAAAAATACGGCTTTTTCTTTTACGGCATTATTTGCTGCGGCGCAGCCACCAGGCCAGGGCTATTCCCATGATGGCACCCAGCAAAATGGGCAGCCAGTAGTTGGTGGGTTTGGCGGTGGATTGCAGGATGATGGTGGCGATGCAATGGGGCATGGGGCAAAGGTAGCGGTGGGGGTGTAAAAATGGAACGGTGGTTTTGGGGTATTATTCTACCCACTGGAATATTAATTCCATAATAATTGCCGGTATTTGATCATTATCTAAACGCCCAAAACCCCGTAGGGTTGACATCCTCCTAGCCCCGCAGGGGCGGCGTTGTTTGAGCCTCGTAGGGGTGATATATTCATTCCATAAACGGTGGCGGTGGATTTGTAAAATGAATTATAAAATAGCGAATGATGTATTTTAAAACCGCTAAGGGAATTATTTAATCGAACAGAATTAGTGCAGACAAGGATGGGACGAAATTATAAGTTGCTTTGTTACATAATTAGACCTCTAATATTGAACGAAAATATTGTTCCGTTTCTTTATCAGTAAAGTAAACATAGCAGCCTTTCATTCCTCTTGTCATTAATGTCCTATATGTATTTTTTATAATTTGTTTTATTCGCAATTTTGTTTCGATGGGTGATTCCTGTTACAATCGTTTATAGCCTTTAATTGACTGATCCATAACAGATCTTTTCGACGGATCCACTAGTACTTCACCATTGCGCACAATCATATCAGGGCCAACGGTTTGGCGCTTGGCGCAGTGGCGGATTTCGGAGTACAAAACTGTCAATACACCACAAAAGTTGGTGCGAGGTAGAATGTTCAATTAACCACTTAACCCGCCATTGAGCCAAACGCCTGTTAGCAGAAGTTTTTATTTGTTTTT
>Ga0194118_10001594_pt1 | contig 31745 bp, 25 predicted proteins | sample TA2MahsurfametaG_2_FD_148662 | JGI IMG/M metagenome (GOLD analysis project Ga0194118, IMG submission 148662) | Freshwater microbial communities from Lake Tanganyika, Tanzania - TA2015013 Mahale N5 surface | ecosystem: Environmental > Aquatic > Freshwater > Lake | place: Tanzania: Lake...
CACAATCAGGCTTCACAGGTCGCGGAATTTCTCCAAGGCTCCGGGTTCGACTCCATCGGGATCCGGCGCGACCTCTCAGGCGTGCAGCGGTTCTGCCACGCGCGGCGCTGATTCCCCCACCCCCCCTCCACCGCATCCCATCCATGGACAAGCTTCTCGTTCAAGGCGGCACCACGCTGCGCGGCACGGTCAACATTTCGGGATCGAAGAACGCATCGCTGCCCATCCTCGCCGCCACCCTGCTCACCCGCGAGCCCTGCATCATCCGCCGTGTGCCCGACGTCTCGGACACCAACTACATGCTGCAGATCCTCAGCGCGCTCGGTGCGGATGCCGAACGTTCGTCGGGAACGGTCCGCATTACCTGCGCGGAAATCGGCGACGAGGCACCGTACGAAATCGTGCGGCGGATGCGCGCGTCGATCTGCGTGATGGGCCCACTCCTCGCGCGCATGCGCCGCGCGGTGGTCTCAATGCCCGGAGGATGCATCATCGGCGACCGGCCGGTGGACCTCCACCTGCGCGGACTCGAAGCCCTCGGCGCCACGGTCAACATCGATGGCGGCAACCTCATCCTCACCGCCAAAGACGGACTGCGCGGCGCGGTCGTCGACATGCGCGGCACCCACGGCCCCACCGTCCTCGGCACCGACAACGTGATGATGGCCGCCGTGCTTGCCGAAGGACAGACGATCATCGAATCCGCCGCAGCCGAACCGGAGGTGGTCGATCTTGCCGATTTCCTCAACTCGATGGGCGCAAGAATCAGCGGTGCCGGGACCCGCCGCATCATCATTGACGGCGTGCCGGAACTCCACGGCACGGAGCACACCGTGATTCCGGATCGCATCGAGGCCGGCACCTTCATGACCGCGGCCGCCATCGCCGGCGACGGCGTGTGCCTGCAGCGCGTGAATCGCACGCACCTCAAGGCGATCACCGAGGCCATCGAAGAATCCGGGCACGAGGTGCGCTTCAACGATGCCGGCGACAGCTGCACCATCACACGCGCGACCACGCCCCGCGGCGTCGACCTCACCACCGCTCCCTATCCGGGATACCCGACGGACATGCAGGCGCAAATGACCGCCCTGCTCGCCGTGACGCCGGGCATCAGCGTGATCAAGGACACGATTTTCCCGCAGCGGTTCATGCACTGCGCCGAACTCAAGCGCATGGGGGCCGACATCAAGGTGGACGGCGGCAATGCCGTGGTGCGCGGGGTGGAACGGCTCTCGGCGGCTCCCGTCATGGCCTCCGACCTGAGGGCCTCCGCGGCTCTGGTGCTGGCCGCCCTCGCTGCCAAGGGGACCACCGAGATCAACCGTCTGTATCACATCGACCGCGGCTACGAGCACATCGACGAAAAACTGCTGCTCCTCGGCGCCAAGGTGCGGCGCGTCCGCGATTGACCCCGCCCGCCAGCGGCCGCTCACCAAGGCATCGGGAACGCGCGGTTGAACGCATGGACGCGCGCACGCAGGGCGTGGAGTTTCGCAACGTCGGCCGGAGTGGAGAGCGCCTCGTGAATGAAATCCGCGACTTGGACGACGTCGGCCTCCTTCATGCCACGGGTGGTGACGGCGGGCGTGCCAATGCGGATGCCGCTGGGCTTCATCGGGCTGCCGGTGTCGAACGGGATGCCGTTCTTGTTGACGGTGATGCCCGCCTCGTCGAGCGCGATCGATGCCTCACCGCCGTGGATGCCAAGCGGCCGCATGTCGACGAGCATGAGGTGGTTGTCGGTGCCGCCGGAAACCACGCGACAGCCGTGTTCCTGCAGTCGCGCGGCGAGCGCCTGCGCATTGCGCACAACTTGTTCCTGATAGACACGGAACTCCGGCCGCAGCGCTTCGCTGAAGCAAACGGCCTTGGCGGCGATGACGTGCATCAGCGGTCCGCCCTGGATGCCGGGAAACACCTGGGCGTCGATCTTTTTCGCGAACTCCTCCTTGCAGAGGATGATGCCGCCACGCGGTCCGCGCAGCGACTTGTGGGTGGTGGAGGTGACGAAATCCGCGTGCGGCACCGGGCTCGGGTGCGCGCCACCGGCGACGAGTCCGGCGATGTGCGCCATGTCGACAAGCAAGTAAGCGCCGATCTCGCGCGCGAGCCGGCCGACCCGTTCGAAATCGATGATGCGTGAGTAAGCGGAGGCACCCACGGTGATGAGGGCCGGCTTGTACTCGCGCGCGGCGCTTTCCAGCTCGTGATAGTCGATGCGTTCGTCCTTTTCCGAGACGCCGTAGTGCCTGACCTCGTAGAACCGCCCTGAAAAATTCGCCTTGTGTCCGTGCGTGAGGTGACCGCCGTGGGCGAGGTCCATGGTGAAGATGCGGTCGCCGGGCTTGAGCACCGAGAAATAAACCGCGGTATTGGCCTGCGAGCCCGAGTGTGGTTGGACGTTGGCATGCTCGGCACCGAAGAGCTCCTTGGCGCGGTCGATCGCGAGTTGTTCGATCACGTCGACGTTCTCGCAGCCGCCGTACCAGCGTTTGCCGGGATAGCCTTCGGCGTACTTGTTGGTGAGCACCGACCCCTGCGCCTCCATCACCGCGGCCGAGGCGAAGTTCTCCGAGGCGATCAGCTCGATGTTGTTGCGCTGGCGCTGCTCCTCGGCGTCGATTGCCGCGGCCACCGCCGGATCATTCACAGAGATGCGGCTGCCCGACGCCTTGAGCACGCGTGCCGCATGACGTCCGCCTTCGAACGACGTGCGGAGAAACGCGTCCACCGCGGCGATCGCCGCGGGTGCGTCGGTGTGCTGCGAGCCGAGGCAGAGCACGTTCGCGTCGTTGTGGCTGCGGACCCGTGCGGCTTCTTCGGCATCGCGCACGACCACGGCGCGGATCCGGCGGTTGCGGTTGGCGGCGATGCACATGCCAACGCCGGACTTGCAGGCAAGGATGCCGAAATCGAACGAACGGTCGGCGACACCGCGGCACACCGGATCGGCGAAGTCCGGGTAGTCGACGGATGCGTCGGAGCCGGTGCCGAAGTCGTGCACCTCATGGCCCAGCCCGCGCAGATGCGCGGCAACGGCGGCTTTCAATTCGAACGCGCCGTGATCGGCGCCAAGGGCGATGCGGAGGACGGACCGGCTCATGGATGAGCGGATTGAACCCCGGCGGACCACGAATGGAAACCGGAAAATCGTCGTCCGCGGGGTCCGGCACCGATCCTGCGCCGCAGTGGTGCTTGCGCCGCGGGCCGATCGGGCCGACAAGAACGGCACACTCCGATCCATGACGCGTCTCGCCGTGCTCAACATCGTCGGCTTGTCCGACTCACTCATCGGCGCGCACACGCCGCGGCTCGCCGCGTTCGCCGCGAAACAGGGTCGCCAGGCCTATGCACCGGAGTTTCCCGCGGTCACCTGCACCGCCCAGTCGTCGGTACTCACCGGACTGCCGGTCGCCTCGCACGGCATCGTCGGCAACGGTTGGTATGATCGCGAATCGGCGGAGGTGCGGTTCTGGAAACAATCGAACGCGATCGTCCGCGGCGAGAAGCTCTGGGACAAGATGCGTGCAACCAATCCCGGGTTCACCTGCGCCAACCTGTTCTGGTGGTACAACATGCATTCGAGCGTGGACTTCTCGATCACCCCGCGTCCGCTCTATCCCGCCGACGGCCGCAAGGTGTTCGACATCCACACGCAGCCGATGGGCTTGCGCGACGAGGTCAAGCGCGATCTCGGCGAGTTCCCGTTCCGCGCGTTCTGGGGACCGGCCGCGGGCATCGCCTCGTCCGAATGGATCGCGGCTTCGGCCGAGTGGACCGAACGGCGTCACTCACCGTCGCTCGCGCTCGTCTATCTGCCGCATCTTGATTATTGCCTGCAGAAGGACGGGCCAGAAGATCCTGGGGTCGGCGCGCAGCTGGCGGACATCGACCGCGTGGCGGGCGGAGTGAGCGATTTTTACGAATCGCGCGGCGTGCGGGTGATCGTGCTTTCCGAGTATGGCATCACCCCGGTGAGCCGCCCGGTGCATCTCAACCGCGTGTTCCGCAGGCGCGGCTGGTTGTCGCTCAAGAACGAACTCGGCCGCGAGACGCTCGACTGCGGCGGGTGCCGCGCGTTCGCGGTGGCCGATCACCAGATCGCCCATGTGTATGTGAACGACGCATCGCTCCGCCACGAGGTGCGCGCGGTGGTCGAGGCGGAGGCGGGCGTCGAATCCGTGCGCGTGCCATCGGAGTGCTGGGGGCCGGGCGTCGCGACTTCGCGTGCCGGCGATTTCATCGCGGTCGCGGAATCCGACGCTTGGTTCGCCTACGGCTTCTGGGACGACGACGCGCTGGCACCGGATTACGCGCGCACGATCGACATCCACCGCAAACCCGGATATGATCCGTGCGAATTATTCATCGATCCGGCGCTGCGCTTTCCCAAGCTACGGATCGCCGCATTCCTCGCGAAAAAAAAACTCGGCTTCCGCGCGTTGATGGAGGTGATCCCGCTGGATGCGTCGCTGGTGAGAGGCTCTCACGGACGCGACGAGGTGCCGGACGACTTGCGACCGGTGCTGCTCGGCACGGATCACCCCGTGCGGTATGCGGCCGACGTGCATCAGGCGCTCCTCAACGCGATGAGGTGAAACGCCACGGCAAAGGAGAGCAATGCCAGCGCCGCAAGACCGAGGAGGCGGTTGAATGCGGGGCCCGGCGGCTCGGTGAAAACGCCCCAGAGGATGCGCGTGCCAAGCAACAGCACCGGCAGCCCGGCCAGCACCCAGCCCGCACGGCCGAGCGGAATCCACAACAGTCCGGCGAATGCCGCGAACTTGATCTCGATCCAGATCAGCGCGACCGCCGCCTTCGGCCCGAACCGCACGGCCAGCGTGCGCTTACCGGTGACGGCATCCTCCGCGCGGTCGCGCAGATTGTTGATCGAGATGAGCACTGCGGAGAGCAGGCCGATCTGGCCCCCGAGCAACCACCCCTCACGCGGCCACTCACCGGTCTGGATGAACACGGTGCCCGCCACCGCGACGAAACCAAAGAACAGGATCACGAACACCTCGCCCCACCCACGGTAGGCCAGTGGAAAAGGACCACCGGTGTAGCCATAGGCAAGGAACATCGACGGAACACCGATCGCGATCACCGGCCAACCGCGCGCGGCATGCAGCGGCACACCGCAAAGCAATGCCGCCAGCAAAAACGCGAACCCGAGCGTCATCACGGCGCGCGGCGCAAGCAGGCCCGACGCAGTCACGCGCAGCGGGCCGACGCGGACCGCGGTGTCCGCCCCCTTGCGCGCATCGATCGCGTCATTGAAACAGTTCGTCGCCATCTGGATGCAGAGCGCGCCGACGAGTGTGAACGCGGCAAGCAGCCAATCGACCGCGCCGGATCGGCTCCATGCGAGCACGCATCCCGCCCATACCGGCACGATCGCCGCCGGCAGCGTCTTGGGCCGGGCGGCAAGCACGCACGCGCCGAGCCACGCCACGCGCGACGGATGGGAACGCACAGGCGTCACGACGCCGCACGATGCGCGGCATGCGCGGCGAATCAAGATCAATCGACAACCCACGCAATCGGCGGCCCTGCGTGCCGATGCCGCGATTTTCCGCTGGAAACCCGGATCCCCAGATCCAGATTGGGCGCATGTCCGAAGTACGCTCCACCTTCCGTCTGCGCGTTGGCGATCCGGCACCGCCATTTGATCTGCCCGACGCGCACGGACGCATCGTGAGCATCGACCAAGCCGCAGGACCGGACGGGCTGCTGGTCGTCTTCGCCTGCAATCACTGCCCGTTCGTGGTCCACCTCGCCGATGCGCTCGGCAACTGCGCGGCGGAATTCGCAGACCGCGGCATCGGCACCGTGGCGGTCAATGCCAACGACGCCAACACTTATCCCGACGACGCACCCGCGATGATGGCCCCGTTTGCGGCTACGCACGGCTGGTCATTCCCGTATCTCATCGACGCATGGCAGCGGACCGCACTCGCCTATGGCGCGGCATGCACGCCGGATTTCTTTCTCTTCGACGGCGACCGCCGCCTTTTCTATTCCGGTCAGTTCGACGGCACGCGACCTCGCCGCGGCACCGCCGACGGGGCCGAACTGCGCGACGCCGCGCGAAGGATGCTCGCCGGTCAAGCACCGCCGGATCCGGCATGGCCAAGCAGCGGATGCAACATCAAGTGGCGGCCGGGCAACCGGCCGGATTGGTGGGACGCAGGCAACACACCGGCCGGGTTGTGACCAGACTCAGCGCGCGGCGACCAGATCGTATCCGCGCCAATCGCCGATGGTGACCTCGGCGAACCCACCAACCGGCTGCGCGGGGTCGACCACGACCGAACCGTCGATTTCAGGCGCGTCCCACTGCGTGCGCGCCACTCCCGGCTGATCGACCAGCACGCGCACGCGTCGGCCGACCTGTGCCTGGTTGGTTTCCGCGGCGATGCGCTGCAGCTCGGCCATCGCTTGCGACCAGCGACGCTTGCGCGTCGCGTGGTGAATGTGGCCGGACATCTTATGGGCCAGAGTCCCCTCCTCTTTCGAGTATTGAAACACACCGGCGCGCTCGAAGCGGAACTCGCGGATGAAATCGAGCAGCTCTTCGAAGTCCTCCTCGGTCTCGCCGGGAAAGCCGACGATGAAGGTCGTGCGGATGCCGAGCCCCGGAATGCCCGCGCGCATGCGCCGCAGCAGGTCGCGGATGTGGCTGCCGCTCGTCACCCGCCGCATCGCCACCAGCATGCGCTCGGAGATGTGCTGCAGCGGGATGTCGACGTACTTCGCGACCTTCGGACACGCGGCGATCGTTTCGATCAGCTCGTCCGACCAATGCGCCGGATGCGTGTAAAGCAAGCGTACCCAGAAATCGCCCTCGATCGCGTTGATCGCCCGCAACAGGGTGCACAACGACTCGCCCCGCGATGAATCCACCGGCGAATCGGGCCTGGGCCGTTCGCCCTGCCACTGGTCCATGCCAAAATACGTCGTGTCCTGGGAAATCAGGTTGATTTCCCTGACGCCGGAGCGCACCAGCGCTTCGACCTCGCGCACCACGGACTCCTGCGTGCGCGAGCGGTGGCGGCCGCGGATCTTCGGGATGATGCAGAAGGAACAGGTGTGGTTGCAGCCCTCGGCGATCTTGACGTAGGCGTGGTGGCGCGGCGTGAGCCGGAAACGCGGTGTGTCGTAGTCCGGCACGTAGCGCGGTTTGAGCGTGACGAAATCGCGCGGATCATCGGTGGCGTCGCCGGTCGGGTGCGAGGCGGCGCCGATGCCCAGCAAGTTCTCGATGATCGGTGCCACCTTGGTGATCTGGTCGAGACCGATGAACGCGTCCACCTCGGGCATGATGCCCGGCAACTCGGTCGCAAAGCGCTGCGACAAGCAACCGGCGACGATGATCTTCTGCCGCGCGCGCCGTGGATCGTCACCGCGCGCATTGACCGCGCCGAACACCGCGTCGATCGACTCGCGCTTCGCCATGTCGATGAACGAACACGTGTTGACGATCAACACGTCCGCCAGCTCCGGGTCGGGAGTCAGCGCCATCCCGGCCTCCGCGAGATGGCCGATCATCACTTCGGAATCAATCAGGTTTTTGGCGCAACCCAGGGAAATCAGTCCGACGGTGGGCATGGAATCGTGCGGTGCGGGCATGAGGGAAACAACAGTGCGGATCACGTGGCAGGCAAACGGGCGGACACGCGAAGGCCGACCGCCTCGTCCATCAATACATCGGCGGCAGGATCAATTCGTCGCCCGGCTTGGGATCGATCGGGCCGAAGCCGGGCATCGGATCGGCGATGCCGCCCTCGGGCGTGACATCACTCACCTTGAACTGCGCGAGGATGCCCGTCTTGCGCCGAATGCCCAGCACCGTGCCGGCCTGGACTTGTTCGGGCATCAGCACGTCAAACGTGATGAAACCACCCTCGGGGTGATACTCCCTCACGCGACCCATCAGCAACGCCTCGGCGATCCAACGCGCGCGGCGCAGTTCCTGGTCGGCCCCCTCGAGATCGCGCTGTTGCAGCAATCCCTCCTCGTCCTGCTTGAGCTTGGCATCGCGCGCGGCTTTCTCGGCCTCCATCTGCGCGATGGCGGCCCGGTTCGCCTCGAGTTCGGCTTTGATCGACTCGATTTCCGCGGTGCCGGACGACCCGCCAGGCGCTCCGGCCTTCAATTGCTGGAGCTGTTTTTCGAGTTCCAGTTTGTCGTGCTCCTGACGCAGCTCGGCGATCTGCTTGCGAAGTCGCTCGATCTCGTCGGAGGGCGCGTTGCCCACCCCGCGTTTCATGCCCTGCCACGACAGCACCACCGCCGTGAACAACAGGGCCACCGTGGCCCCCAGAAGCAGCTTCATCGTGTCCATGCCAAGGATCGTGGCGACCGCGCGGCCGGTTGTCAACGCACCGGCCCACGCTTGCCAGCCGGGCGGCACAGGCTAGACTGGACAGATCTCATGATCCGCCACCTCCCGCACGCGGCCGTGCTCAGCCTCGCCTCCGGCACCCTCCATGCCGCTCCGTCCGCCGCCACCGCCCCGGCGGTCCAACGCATGGACCTGCTGGAAATCATCTCCGCCGGCGGAGTGATGATGTACCCGCTCGCGCTGATGTCGGTGGCCTGCGTCGTGCTGGTGCTCATCTACCTGCTCGCGATCCGGCGCAACGCGGTGGTCAGCGACCGGTTCATGGAAACGGCCGAGTCGTTGATCCGCAAACGCGATTACCGCGGGTTGGCCGACCAATGCCGCACGCGCAACGAGTGCATGGCGCGGCTCACCCAGAAGGCGGTGGATTTCCTCATCCAGCACCCGGCCGCGTCGTTCGACGGCGTGCGTGAAGTCGCCGAAGCCGAAGGATCGCGCCAGGCAAGCCTGCTCAGCTCGCGCATCACCTATCTCGCGGACATCGGGGCGATCGCACCGATGGTGGGCCTGCTCGGCACCGTGCTCGGGATGATCAAGGCGTTCCTGCAAGTCTCATCCGGCGACGTGCAGGGCGTGCGGCAGATGGAGCTGGCCGAAGGGGTATCCGAAGCGCTGGTGACCACCGCGGCCGGTCTGATGATCGGCATTCCCGCGCTGGTGTTCTACTCGATCTTCCGCGGCAGGGTGCAGAAATACATCGCCGAACTCGAGGCCGCGGCCACTCATCTGATGGCACTGCTGCAATCCCAAGTGGATCGCCACCCGCCGCTGCCCTCGCCGCTGGGCGGCGAACTCAAGGACGTCCGCGGAATCTGAGCGCCATGAAATTCGCCAGACGCCAGCTCGAACCGGCATCGATGCAGCTCGCACCGATGATCGACATCGTCTTCCTGCTGCTCATCTTCTTCATCGTCACCTGGCAGTTCAGCCGCTCGGAAACCGAGCTCGATGTTTCCGTGCCCACCGCCGAGGAAGGTGCCGAACTCGACCGCCCCAAGGGCGAGATCATCATCAACGTGCTCGAGGACCGCACGATCCGGGTCGAAGGCAGCACTGTCGATCTCGCCCAACTGCACACCAAGCTGGCTGCCATCGCCCGTCAGTTTGAAAACCAGCCGGTGCGCATCCGCGGTGACGGCAAGGTCGATTACCAACGGATCGTCGAGGTGATCGACACCTGCCAGAAGGCCGGCATCTGGAACATCTCGTTCGCCACCCAGAGACCGACCCAAGACCGCTGAACCAGCGTCACACCGCCAGCCCAAAGATCCACCTCATCCGTTGAAATCCGTTTTCTCCATCCTCGCTGCTGCAGCCACCGCAGCCCTCGCCCAACTGCCGCCGAGGGCGCAGCCGGTCGACGCCTATCTGAGGCCCGACGCCCCCAATGATTTCTTCCAGCGCGGCAGGAACCTGCACGATTCCGCACAATCGGCCGAGGGGGTGTCCGCCCGCTTCTCACTCTACGACCGCGCCTCGCAGATCCTCACGGAATATCTGAGCCTGTTCCCCGACCATGCGAATGCCGAGGCGGCCTGGTGGTATCTCGGCAACAGCCATTATCAATGCGGCCGCATCGACGATGCGAAACGCTGCTTCCACACGCTGATCAACCGGCACCCGCGCGGCAAGTGGTCGGCGGCCGCCGCGTACACGCTCGCGGCCGATCACTACAACAAGCGTGAGTACGCGCTGGCGGCATCGATGTTCGAACGCTTCGCCAACGGATCGGAGCGGCCGGGCGACGCGGCGCGGGGCCACTACCATGCCGGAAACTGCCACCGCCTGACCGGGCGGGAGCGCGAGGCGCGCGCGGCGTTCAACAAGGTGCTGCAGGATCCGGCGGCGGGCACCTTCGCGCCGCAGGCGCGCATCGCCCTGGGCCACTTGGCCACCAAGGTCGGACGTGACGACGAGGCACTGCGTTGGTTCGAGGAAGTGCTCGCCCTGCCCCATCCGGCGGAAATCCGCTGCGAAGCCGTGCTGCATGCCGGACTAGCCGCGGCCAAGCTCGGCCGCATCGCGGACTCCGACCGCCACCTCGCGCTGGTGATGCGGTATCCGGACATGCATGCGTTTCACTCCGCGGCGCAGACCGCGCTGATGTCGAACCGGTTCGAACGCGGCGAATACCGCGAGGTGCTCGAGTGGTTCCGCAAACCCGGGATCAAGGCCGAGGGCGCGGATCAAGCCGCGCGGGTGATGCTCGCCGCACGGGCGTCGATGCGGCTCAAGCGGCCGAAGGACGCGCTCGAGTGGTTCCGCGAGGTCGAAAAACTCGTGCCTTCCGAATCCGATGCCGCGTTCGATGCCGCCTATTACCGTCTGCTTTGTTTTTACCAGATCGAGGGACATCATGTGCCCGAGCAGGTCGATGCCTTCCTGCAGCTCCACGGCAAGGCGCGGGCAAACGACCCGCGCCTGCACACCGCGCTGATGATGAAGGCCGAAAGCCTGTTTGCGGAAAAAAAGATGGAAGAAGCCGCCAAGGCCTATCTGAAGGTGGACGACACGAAAATCGCCGCAGCCAACCGCCCGGGCCTGCTTTTCCAGCGCGGCTGGTGCCTGGTCGAGGCCGGAGACGCTATCGGCGCGATCCGCTCGCTCGGTCGGTTCATCGATGAATTCCCGAAGGACGAACGCCTGCCCGTCGCACTGGCCAAACGCGCCAAAGCCCACGAGGCCAATGGCGATCCGGCACGCGCGGTGGCGGACTACGACCGGATTCTCGCGACCAAGGACGACGAGCTGGTTTCACACGCATGGCTCGAGTCGGCCCGGCTTCAACGTGGCGAAGGCGCGATCGCGGACATGATCCTGCGCTACCGCGGATTGCTGCAACAAGTCGGCGACCTGTCGGACAAGATCCGCGCCGAAGCGAATTACTGGATTGGCTGGGGGCTGGTGAAAACCAACGCCGCCGCGGATGCCGTCACTTACCTGGAAACCGCGCGCACGACGAGGCCGGATGCGTACAGACGCCACGCGGGCATCCTGCTCGCGCTGGGATTCTTCGCCGCGCAGGATCACGAACGGCTTGCGGACGAGATCCGTCTCGCGGTCGAACACCGCTACGTTTCCGAAATTCCCACCCAGGCGCTGCAGTGGTGCGGCATCCAGGCATACAACGCCGGAGACCATGCGACCGCCGTGATCTGCCTGACACAGGCGTCCACGCCGGAAGATCCGCGCGCCACACCAAAGGAAGTCTGGCGCTACCTCGCCAAGTCCAGACTCGAGACCGGTGATGCCGCCGGCGCGCTCGACGCGGTCGCACACACGCTCGCCGTAGAGGACAACGCGGCATGGAAGGCCGACGGGCTGCTCGACCGCGGACGCGCGCTGATGCGGCTCGGGCGTCACGACGAATCACGCAAGGCGGTCGAGGACGCGCTCGAGCTACGCCCGCAGGGCCGAACCAGCGCCGGGCTGCGCGTGCTCGCCGGCGATCTCGAGATGCTCGGAGGGAATTTCAAAAAGGCGGCGGCGGAGTATCTCGTCGTCGTCCAGTTCATCGACGACAAGGACTTCAAGCCGCTTGCGTTGCACAAACTCGCCGGTGCGCTCGAGCGACAGGGCGATGCCGACGGCTCGGCGAACAGCCGCCGCCAACTCACCGAGGAGTTCCCGGACTGGAATCCGCCCAAGGAAGGCTGAGCCCGTGCGCTGCGATCCCGCCGCACACCACTCGCGGCCGCTCGGACGAATTTGATGGTCTTTTCCGCCGGTCTGTCGTTGATTGCCGCCCCGCGCCGCCGCACCCCGATGACCCCTCCGTCTTCCGCCGCCGCCAAATCGCCAAAGGGCAAGGCCCGCAACTCGTGGTCGATCGAAAAATCGGCCGAACTCTACGGACTCGCTTCGTGGGGCCACGGGTTTTTCGGCATCAATCGCAAAGGCCACGTCACGGTGCGCCTCGACGATGGCGAGAAAAGCAAGGAGGTCTCGCTCTTTGAAGTCATCGAAGGCCTGCGCGACCGCGGCACGCGCGTGCCGGTGCTGCTGCGCTTCCGCGATCTGCTGCACTCGCGCATCGCGGAGATCAACGACTCGTTCGCCAAGGCCATCCAGGACACGGGCTACCGCGGACAGTACCGCGGCGTTTATCCGATCAAGGTGAACCAGCAGCGCCAGGTCATCGAGGAGATCGCCGAATTCGGAAAACGATACCACTACGGACTCGAGGCGGGATCCAAACCGGAACTCATCGCCGCCCTCGCCCACATGCACGACCCGCAGGCCTACATCGTCTGCAACGGCTACAAGGACGAGGAGTTCATCGATCTCGCACTGCACGCCCAAAAGATGGGACTGCGCGTGATGCTCGTGCTCGAAATGCCCAGCGAGCTCGACCTGATCCTCGAGCGCGCCCGCCGCATCGGAGTGCTGCCCAACCTCGGCGTGCGCGTGCGCCTCTCGACCCGCGGCGCCGGCCACTGGCAGGACAGCGCCGGCGACAAATCGGTCTTCGGCCTCAACGCGTCGCAGGTGATCGAGGTGGTCGACCACCTGCGCGATTCGGGCCACATCGGCTGCCTGCGCATGCTTCATTATCACCAGGGATCGCAGATCCCCAACATCGCCGCGATCCGCGAGGGCGCGACCGAGGCGGTGCGGATGTACTGCGACCTCGTCAAGGAAGGCGCGCCGATGGGAGTGCTCGACATCGGCGGCGGCATGGCCGTCGACTACGACGGGTCGCACACCAACTTCCATTCGTCGTGCAATTACTCGGTCGGCGAATACTGCACCGACATCATCGAGGTGGTCTCGCAGATCTGCGACAAGGCGGGCGTCGCCCACCCGGATCTGATCTCCGAAAGCGGCCGCGCCGTCGTCGCCTACTACTCGGCGCTGGTGTTCAACATCCTCGATGTCACCAGCGCGCAGACCACCGACGCCGAGCCGCCAGTGCCCGCCAAGGCGCCGCAAAACCTGCTCAACCTGATCGACGTCAACAAGGCGCTCAGCAAAAAGAACCTGCAGGAGTGTTTCAACGACGCGGCCTACTACCGCGACCAGATGCGCGCGCAGTTCTTCCACGGCAATGCCACGCTGCGCGAGCGCGGGCTGGCCGAGTCGTGGTTCTGGCACATCGTCACGCGCATTTCCGGACTCATCTCGCGCCTCGACGAAATCCCCGAGGAGCTGCGCGAGCTTTCCTCGACACTCGTCGATTTCTACTACGGCAATTTCTCGCTGTTCCAGTCGCTGCCGGACTCCTGGGCCATCGACCAGATCTTTCCGGTGCTGCCCATCCACCGGCTCGACGAGAAGCCCCGCCAGCGGGCGGTGCTCGCCGACATCACCTGCGACTGCGACGGCAAGATCGACCGCTTCATCGACCGCGAGGACGTCGCCAAGGTGCTGCCGCTGCACGACATCAAGCCGGACGAACCGTATTACGTCGGCGTGTTCCTCGTCGGCGCCTATCAGGAAACGCTCGGCGACCTGCACAACCTGCTGGGCGACACCAATGTGGTGGGCGTGCATCTCGAGAACGGTCGGCCGGTCTACACCCACGAGGTCGAAGGTGACACCGTGGCCGACGTGCTCAGCTACGTCGAATACGACCCGAAGGAGCTGGTCTCCCGGTTCCGCAACTTCGCGGAGAAGGCCGTGAACGATGGTCGCATCACGCCCAAGGAGCGGCGCGAGATCCTCGACCTCTTCCGCGAGGGACTCGCGGGCTACACCTACTTCGAATCGTAGAGCAGTTTGCGCTCACGCCTTGCGCCTGCGCTTCGGTTCGAAGCGCACCACCGCCGGATCGAACGCCTCGGGATCGTATCCCGGATTCATCCATTCGATCTCGCCGTGCAGCGCCTGCATGTATTGGAACGTGCCGCCGAAATCCTCGGGCGGACACGCGCGCGCGCCATCGATCATCACCGGTCCTCCCTCACCATCGGTCCGCTTCTCGAAGACGATCTCGTGGATCCAGTCATCCGCGAAATCATAGCGGTAGAGCATGCGGATCGGCAGGTGTCGCCTGCCGATGAAGTCGGCCACGGTGACGACGGCCTCGTCCTGGAAGTCGCCGATCACCTGGTCCTGCAGTCCGACCGGGCCGATCACGTCGACCAGGCGCTTGCCTTTGCCGTGGCGGAATTCGTGCGGGTGTTTGTCGGCCCAGCCCATCGCCGCCTGCACCGCTTCGCTGAGCGCGGCGAACGTGACGTCTTTGGAAATCGAGAACCGCCGCCAGATCTGCGGCTGGATGCCGTAAAGAAACACCTTCACCACCACGTGATCCCCGTCGTTCGCCTTCGGCATGCGCGGATCGTGCGGGCGGCCGTGTGAAAATTCAAACCGGAAAGCACCACACGCCTCAGGCGACGACGAGGTTGAGCAGCTTGCCGGGAACGAACACGACCTTGCGCACGGTCCGCCCCTCGAGGTGCTCGCTCACTTTCGCGCTGCGCAGCGCCGCCTCCCTCAGCGTTTCCTCATCGGCGTCCTTCGCCAAGCGGATGCGGTCGCGCAATTTGCCGTTCACCTGGATGACGAATTCAACCTCGTCGGACACCAGCGCGGCCGGGTCGTACTGCGGCCAGGCGGATTCGGACAAACACGGGAACGGTCCGGGCGCGCCCGATGCGGCACGCAAACGCCCGGCGATTTCCTCGGTGATGTGCGGTGCAAACGGGTTGAGCACGGTGAGGAAGCGCATGAACTCGGCCAATGGCACGAACTCCGCCTGGGTGAAGGCGTTGGTGCAGATCATCATCTGCGAAATCGCGGTGTTGAAGCAGAGCCTGCCGATGTCGTCACCCACCTTGCGGATCGTCTCGTGAACCACCCGCAGCAGCTCCTTGTCGCTGCAGTCAGCGTCGCGGATCTTCGGCGAAACGCGGAGCGTGCCGTCGGCTTCCTCGACGAACGCAAGGCGCCAGACGCGCGCGAGAAAGCGCGACACGCCCTCGACCCCCTTCATCTGCCAGGGCTTCACCTGCTCGAGCGGGCCCATGAACATCTCATAGAGCCGCAGGGCGTCGGCACCGTACTCGTGGATCACATCGTCGGGGTTGACGACGTTGCCGCGCGACTTCGACATCTTCTGGCCGTCCTCGCCGAGGATCAGCCCTTGGTTGACGAGTTTGCGGAAGGGTTCCGGCGTGGTGACGTGGCCGAGATCAAAGAGCACCTTGTGCCAAAACCGGGCGTAGAGGAGGTGCAACACTGCGTGTTCGGTGCCACCGACGTAGAGGTCGACGTTTTGCCAATACGCCTCGGCTTCCCTGGAGATGAACCGTTCGCGGTTGCCGGGATCGCAGTAGCGAAGGTAATACCAGCACGAGCCCGCCCACTGCGGCATCGTGTTGGTCTCGCGGATCGATCCGTCCGGCAGCTTCACCCAGTCGACCGCCTTGTTGAGCAGCGGTTCCGGCGATCCCGCCGGCCGGTAGTCCTCGAGCGGCGGCGCGAGCAGCGGCAATTCGCATTCCGGCAGGCCGTGGTGCAGGCCATCCTTCCAGACGATGGGAAACGGCTCGCCCCAGTAGCGCTGACGCGAGAACAACCAATCGCGCAGCTTGTATTGGACGCGGCGTCTGCCGGTTTCATTCGATTCCAGCCAATCGATCATCTTCGCCTTGGCCTCCGCAGTGGGCAGCCCGTCGAGAAAGCCGGAGTTCACCGCGATGCCGGGCTCCTCAAGGAGCGTGGGCGCCCCTTCTTGCAAGGGGCGTGCATCTGACAAGGGAGATGCATCTGACAAGGGGGGCACGGGCGGCCCGCCCGTGATTCCCTCAGGACCATCGTTGTGCTCGCCAGCTTCACCTTTCAGATACCGATGATACGAGCCGCCCTTCAAATTCGCCCGTTCCGGGTTAGTCCAGATGTATTGGCGGAGCGAGTGAAAATGGTTAAAATCCCGAACCAGCGTGTCGAAGTATTCATCCTGCCAGAGCTCGCCCTCCGCTCCAAGCAAGGCGTTGATTTTCTTCGCCGTGAAGCTCTTCCAGGAATGGAGGACGTCCTGCAGTTTCTCGCCCGGAGCAAGGGTGACGAGGACATGGACGTGATTGGGCATCACCACAAAGCCCTCAAGCTCATATCGGTTGGCATGAAAGTGATGAAGATTATCAACAACGACCTGTGCGATGCCGGGTTGTGCAAGGATACTGGCACCGGATCCCGCGTCGAGCCATCGTTCTATCGCATTGCCAAAACGCTCGTAATAATCGCGGTCCACCTCGGGCGAGCGGGGTTGCGGATGTTCAGCAAGCCATGCATCGCGCTCTTTGCGCAACTGCACAAGCTTTTCGGCCGGGAGACTGTCCGCAAGTCGATAGGTAATGAAGTAGGTGCGTCCATCCTGTTGCCAATGCGGCAGATTCCTGCGGTGTTTGCCGGATTCCTCAAGTGGATCATAGCATTTGATGGTTGAAGAAACGGGCGGGCCGCCCGTTCCCCCCTTTTGAATGGAAGATGAAAAACCAGGCATGTCGCCCGCGCTCTTTGCCACCACCTGCCGCACCGGCAATCGGAACTTCGCCGCGAACTCGAAGTCGCGCTCGTCATGGGCGGGGACTGCCATGATCGCGCCGGTGCCGTAGCCCATCATGACGTAGTCGGCGATCCACACCGGGATCGATTCGCAATTCACCGGGTTGACGGCATGGGCACCGGTGAACACACCGGATTTGTCCTTGTTGAGGTCGCCGCGCTCGAGATCGGACTTGGCCGCGCAGGCCTTGCGATAGGCGTCGACGGCCTCACGCCGGTCCGGCGTGGTGACGAGCGGCACGAGCGGATGCTCGGGCGCAAGCACCAGATAAGTCGCGCCGAAGAGCGTGTCCGGACGGGTCGTGAATACGGTGACGGATTGGCCGTCGATCTGAAACTCCACCTCCGCGCCCTCGCTGCGGCCGATCCAGTTCTTCTGCAACAGCTTGATGCCGTCCGGCCAATCGAGCCCGTCGAGGTCGTCGATCAGACGCTGGGCGTATCTCGTGATGCGGAGCATCCACTGGCGCAACGGCCGACGCTCGACCGTGTGCCCCTTCGCCTTCCACTCCTCGACCTCTTCGTTGGCGAGCACCGTACCAAGGTCCGGCGACCACCACACCGGCGTGTCGGCGACGTAGGCGAGTCGTTCGTTGTCGATCCGTTCGCGGCTCCACCCCTTTGCCTCAAGCTCGGACACGGGCCGCGCGCGCTTTGTTGCCGGACAAACATACGAATGGTAGAGCTGCAGAAAAATCCACTGGGTCCAGCGCACATACTCCGGATCGGTGGTGGCGATCTCGCGGTCCCAGTCGTACGCGAACCCGAGCGCCTTGAGTTGGCGGCGGAAGTTGGCGATGTTCTCCGCGGTGGTCACCGCCGGATGCTGACCGGTCTTGATCGCGTATTGTTCGGCGGGCAGACCGAACGAATCATATCCCATCGGATGAAGGACGTTGTGGCCGGTCATCCGCTTGTGGCGGGCGACGATGTCGGTGGCGGTGTATCCCTCGGGGTGGCCGACGTGGAGTCCCGCGCCGCTCGGATACGGAAACATGTCGAGCACGTAGTACTTGGGCTTCGAAGGATCGAAGCCTTCGTCGCCCGGGCCCGGCGTGCGGAACATCTTCTCGCGCTCCCAGCGGGCCTGCCACTTGGGCTCGAATTCGGCGAACGGATAGGGTTTGCGTGATTCGGACATGCTCCGGGAATGGAGCGGGAATCTGCGCGATCACGCCGGATTTGGAAAGCAAAACCCCGCCGCAGCGGGAATCACGGCGCGGGCTTGGCCGCGAGCAGCTTGTCCAGATGGGCGAGGAATTTCTCCACCGTCGGATGCTCGGACGCGTAAAAGCGGCCGAACTCGCGATCGTCAGGCGTGAGCAACAACACCGTCGGGAATCCATCGATGCGGTATTGCTCGGCAACCGGACGGTTCTTCTCCTTCACCGCCTTGTCGCCCTTGGGCAGGTCGATTTCCACCAACACGAACTTCTTCGACGCGGCGTCGATGAACTCCTTTTTGGAAAACACGTTCTTGCGCATCGCGATGCAGGGCGGACACCAGTCGGAGCCGGTGAACTCAACCAAGACCTGCCTGCCGGAATCCCTCGCTTGCTTCATCGCCGCGGGCAGATCGGTCGACCAACCGTCGAGCGGCTTGGCGATGGCAGTGACGGAGGCAACGGCGAACAACGCGAGCGACGTGATGGCTTTCATCACCGGATGAAGCGTCGGGCGACAGGGATTTATTCAAAAAATCTCGCGCAATGTGCCCGATCCGCCGCAAGCTCGACCCGTGTCCGCCGACCTGCCCCGCCTGATCCTCGCCACCCGCAACCCGCACAAGACAGCGGAAATCCGCGCGATGATCGGCCGCCGCTACGAGGTGCTCGACGCCACCTCGTTTCCGGACTGGCCGGTCATCGAGGAAACCGGCGACACGTTTCTCGAAAACGCCACGCTCAAGGCGAACGGCATCAGCTCGCGCATCGGAGGCTGGGTGCTGGCCGACGACTCCGGACTCGAAGTCGATGCGCTCGGCGGCGCGCCCGGCGTGATCTCGTCGCACTACGGCGGCGTCGAAGGAGACCACCCGCGCAACAACGATCGGCTGCTGCGTGAAATGCAGGGAGTCGCCGACCGCCGCGCGCGCTTCCGCTGCACGATGGTGCTGGCCAAGGACGGGGTGGCGCACGCGCACTTCTGCGGCACAGTCGAGGGACGAATCCTCGAGGAGGCCCGCGGGTCGCAGGGGTTCGGATACGACCCGCTCTTCGCGCCCGAAGGCGGGTCGCAAAGCTTCGCGGAACTCGGCGACGCGGTGAAGCACTCGCTGAGCCACCGTTCGCGTGCGCTCGCACAGGTCGTCGCATGGCTGGAGGCGCGGGCCGACGCGCGCGGCTGATGCAATTCGATTGATTTCCCCGGCCGTTGGATGCGACCATCGCGTGCAAGATGCGACGGCGGCTGTGCTTCGGGTTGCTGATGGCGATGGCGGCCTGCCTGCCGCTGGTGTCCTGCTCGATGCAGGTCAAAGCGCGCAAGCCGGTGAGCTACCGGTTCGAGCCGGGACGCACCGCCTTGCTCAAGGATGGGGTCGCCTACGCGCCGCGCAACGCGCCGCGTGCGGTGAAAAAAGCCATCGCCGCCGGCAACCGGCTGCAGGGAAAACCATACAAGTGGGGTGGCGGCCACCGTCATCATCGCGACGAAGGTTACGACTGCTCGGGCGCGGTCTCCTACGTCCTGCGCGAGGCCGGACTGCTGCGCGGCAGCCTGCATTCGAAGGCGTTCTTCAACTACGGCAAGCGCGGCGAGGGCCGCTGGATCACCCTGTATCTCCGCGACGGCCATGTCTTCATGACCGTGGCCGGTCTGCGACTCGACACCGGCGGCGGCGACCAGCGCACCGGTCCGCGATGGAAACCGGAAACGCGTCAAACGCGCGGCCACTACATGCGCCACCCGCGCGGCCTGTGACGAACCGCGGCGCTCACGACTCGAGCAACATGCTCTAACGCCGGTCCTCCAGCAGGCGCAGAAGGTATCGTCCATAGCCGTTGTTGGAAAACGGCTCGGCGAGCATCGCCAATTCACGATCGTTGATCCATCCCTGACGCCAGGCGATTTCCTCGGGACAGGCGACCTTGAGCCCCTGGCGATGCTCGAGCGTGGCGATGAATTGGCCGGCCTGCAGCAGGCTGTCGTGCGTGCCGGTGTCCAGCCACGCATGACCGCGCGGCATGATGCGGACGTCGAGCAAACCGCGATCCAGATACGCCTGCAGCACCGAGAGAATCTCGAGTTCTCCACGCGCACCGGGTTTCACGCCGCGCGCGATCTCCACCACGTCGCGGTCGCAAAAATACAAGCCGGTCACCGCGTAGGAACTTTTGGGCCTCGCCGGTTTTTCCTCGAGCCCGGTGGCCCGGCCCGCGGCATCGAAATCCACCACCCCGTAGCGGCCCGGGTCGTTGACGTGATACGCAAACACGGTGGCGCCGGTCGTCCGCGCGGATGCCGACACGAGCAGACCACTGAGGTCGTGCCCATAAAAAATGTTGTCGCCAAGCACCAGCGCGCACGAGGAATCCGCGATGAAGTCGGCACCAATCAAAAACGCCTGGGCAAGCCCCTCGGGCTTCGGCTGGATGGCATAGTCGATCGAAATCCCCCAGGCACTGCCGTCGCCGAGCACCTGCTCGAACCGCGGCGTGTCCTGCGGCGTGCTGATCACCAAAAGCTCGCGGATGCCCGCCAGCATCAGCGTGGTGAGCGGATAGTAGATCATCGGCTTGTCGTACACCGCGAGCAGTTGCTTGCTGATGCCCAACGTCGCCGGATGCAGACGGGTGCCCGCGCCACCGGCGAGGAGGATGCCTTTGCGGGATGGTGCGGTTTGCATGACGGGTTCGGCGGCGCGGAGTCCCACCCGCGCCACATCGTCTGTCTAACGCATCCGGCGCGGTCTGCGCCACCCGCAAATGCGCGGATGACGCAATTACCGCAATCACGCCACGCCACGCGCGCGGATCCGCCGCACCGCCCATGCGGCGTGCTCGGCAACGAGCGGGTCGGCATCGGCGCAGGCCCGCTCGAGCGCGGGCAGATCCCCCGCCCCGCCGGTATTGCCCAGCGCGACGCAGACGTTGCGCAGGAACCGGCCACGCCGGATGCGCTTGATCGGCGATCGCGCGAAGAGCTCGCGGAATCCGGCGTCGTCGAGATCGAGAAAATCACGCAGGCGGTGGCGGAACACGCGCTCGCGCGCTTGGAATGCCAACTCGCGGGAACGCACCGCGAAACGATTCCACGGGCAGGCATCGAGACAATCGTCGCAACCGTAAATGCGGTCGCCCACCGCCTCGCGCAACTCCTCGGGGATCGACCCTTTGTGCTCGATCGTCAGATAGGAAATGCAGTGGCGCGCGTCGAGCCGGTGCGGCGCGGTGATCGCTCGCGTCGGACAGGCGTCGATGCAGCGCGTGCATTTGCCGCAGTGGTCGGCGGACGGCGGATCGGGCCGCAGCTCGAGCGTCGTGAGGATTTCCGCAAGGAAAAACCAGGTGCCGAGGCGGCGGTGGATCTGCATCGTCGATTTGCCGTTCCAGCCGAGGCCCGATGCGCTCGCGAAATCCCGCTCGAGCACCGGACCGGTGTCGACGTACGGTTTGTGCGCGCCGCCGAGCGTCGACAATCGCCCGACCATCTCGCGCAACCGCCCGCCGATGAGGTCGTGGTAATCGTCGTTCCACGCATAGCGCGCGACCCGGTAGCCTCCCGGATGCCCCTCGGTGTCCGGCACGTCGCCGGGAAAGTAGTTCATCGCCAGGCAGATCACCGATCGACATCCGTCGAGCACCTCGCGCGGATCGCAGCGACGCTCGGGCGCACGCTCCATCCACTCCATCGTCGCATGGCGTCCTTCGTCGAGCCATGCGCGGAACTCCGCCGCATGCGCGGCCTCGCCCGCCGCCGCAATCCGGCAATCGCCGAACCCGAGCTCAAGCGCCCACGCGCGGATCCGCTCCTCCATCGCACCGATGCTCGTGCTCATGACCGGTCCGCGAAAAAATACCGCGCGCACTCGATGATGCCGGTCGCGATCTCCGCCGACGACAATCCGTCGCCGTCGATGCGCAGATGCGCGACCTCGTCGTAGAGCGGCTCGCGCTCGCTCATCAACTCGCGGATGCGGGCCTCCGGGTCGCCGGTGCGCAGCAACGGCCGGTTGCGGTTGCGCGAAGTCCGCTCGAGGATCGTCTCGAATGGCGCATCGATCCAGACGACATAGCCGAGCCGACGCAGCAACGCGCGGTTCGCGGCACGCCCGACCACGCCGCCGCCGGTGGACACGATGTGGCGTTGCAGGCCGTCGGCCACAAACGACTCAAGCAATCGGCTTTCCATGTCGCGAAACACCTCCGCGCCATCGTGCTCGAAAATCGCAGGAATGCCGCGGCCGGCCCGGTGCTCGATTTCGCGATCCATGTCGACCAACCGGTAGCCAAGCCTCGCGCCGATCTCGCGGCCCACGGTGGATTTGCCGCAGCCCATGAATCCGATCAGCACGATGTTCTCAGGCGGTTTTTCCGCAGCGTCCACCCGACCACCCTAGGCGGCACACCGCGGCGGGAACAGAAAAATGAGGATCGCCCGCATCGTCGGCATCTGTCAGAACCCGCGCATGAACGAAACACGCGTCATCCAGACCGCCGACGACGACTCCAAGGAGGCCGTGCGCGAGGCGGCCGCCGTGCTGCGGTCGGGCGACATCGCCGCGCTGCCCACCGAAACCGTGTACGGCCTCGCCGCCGACGCCTTCGACGCCGATGCGGTCGCCAAGGTATTCGCCGCGAAAGAACGACCGTCGTTTGATCCACTCATCGTCCACATCGCCACCCGCGGCGATCTTGCCCGCGTCGCCGTGGTGCCCGACGCCATCGCCGCCACCGTGAACCAACTGACCTCCGCATTCTGGCCCGGCCCGCTCACACTGGTGCTGCCGCGCCATCCCGACATCCCGGACATCGTCACCAGCGGACTGCCCACCATCGCCGTGCGGCAAAGCGCACACCCGGTGATGCGCGCGGTGATCCGCGAACTCGGCCGGCCCGTCGCCGCACCCAGCGCCAACCGGTTCGGGCGCATCTCGCCGACCTCGGCATCGGCAGTGCTCAAGGAACTCGGCGGACGCATCCCGTTGGTGATCGACGCAGGCGCGTGCCGCGAGGGACTCGAAAGCACCATCGTCTCGATCGAACCGCGCGAAGGAAAAAAACCGGTGCTGCGCCTGCACCGCGCCGGCCCCGTCACCAAGGAAATGCTCCAACCTTTCGGCAAGGTGGAAAAACCCAAGGCCGACCCCGGCAGCGCGCCACAGACCCCCGGCCAGTTGCCCGGGCACTACGCGCCGAGCACGCCGCTCGTGCTGATGGAATCCGCTCGCGACTTCCATCCCGAGCCGGGAAAACGCTACGGCCTGCTGAGCTATCGCGGCGACGGCCCGTGGGTGGATCTCCACCACTGGGATCGCATCGAAACGCTCAGCCCCGGCAGCGGCAAACTCGCCGAGGCCGCCGTGCGATTGTTTCACTGCATGCGCACACTCGATGAAGCCGGACTCGACACCATCGTCGCCGAACCGGTCAGCGAAACCGGACTGGGCGTCGCGATCATGGACCGCCTGCGCCGCGCCTCGACCGGGGCCCCCGACGACCATCGGGATTGAACCGCTGATGGATGCTGATCGACCCGGATACGGATGAGCGGCAGCACGATGCAGCAACTTCACGACCTGGTGATGCTTTCCGGATAGGGGACGAACTCATTGGTCTCCTTGGTGAAGCGACATCGTCTCACCACAGGACGATCAACTTCACTTTCCGAGCAATCCAGTCTTCGCCGAAGCTGCGGTTGGCAGGCCGATCCCGCCGGATCGCTGTTCGGTGAACCTTCCGCAAAAAAAAGAAAAATTCCCGCCGACACCCGAACGCAAATCAGCCGGGCAGGTTGCCCTGCCCGGCTGATCGAATCGGTTCCAACGCGTGAGACGCATCGGAAACGGGAGCATCACATCATGCCGCCCATGCCGTGGTCATGACCGCCCGGAGCGGGTTTTTCCTTTTCCGGGATGTCGGTGACGAGCGCCTCGGTGGTGAGCAGGAGGCCGGCGATCGACGCGGCGTTCTGCAAGGCCGAGCGGGTCACTTTCGTCGGATCGACCACGCCGGACTTGATGAGGTCCTCGAACTTGTCGGTCGCGACGTTGTAGCCTTCCGCGCCCTTGCCTTGCTTGACGCGCTCGACGACGAGCGCGCCTTCGCGGCCGGCGTTTTCGACCAACTGGCGGAGCGGTGCCTCGACGGCGCGGGCCACGATGGCCGAACCGGTCTTCTCATCGCCCTTGAGGCCGAGGTCGCCGAGAGCGGCCTGCGCGCGGATGAGGGCGGTGCCGCCACCGGCGACAATGCCTTCCTCGACGGCGGCACGGGTGGCGTGCAGCGCGTCCTCGACGCGGGCCTTCTTCTCCTTCATCTCGGTTTCCGTGGCGGCACCGACATTGATCACGGCCACACCGCCGGCGAGCTTGGCAAGGCGCTCCTGGAGCTTCTCGCGGTCGTAGTCGCTGGTGGTTTCCTCGATCTGCTTGCGGATCAGGTTGACGCGGCCGGTGATCGCTTCGGAGGTGCCGGCGCCTTCGACGACGGTGGTGTTCTCCTTGGCGATGGTCACGCGCTTGGCCTGACCGAGGTCGGCGATCTCGACGGACTCCAGCTTGATGCCGAGGTCCTCGGTGATGACGCGGCCGCCGGTGAGGATCGCGATGTCCTCGAGCATTGCCTTGCGGCGGTCGCCGAAACCGGGGGCCTTGACTGCGGCGACATTGAGGATGCCGCGCAGTTTGTTGACCACGAGCGTGGCGAGCGCCTCACCCTCGACGTCCTCGGCGATGATGAGCAGCGGCTTGCCGGTCTTGGCGACTTTTTCAAGCAGCGGCAGCATGTCCTTGAGCGACGAGATCTTTTTCTCGTGGATCAGGATGTACGCGCCTTCGAGCACCGCTTCCATGCTTTCGGCATTGGTCACGAAGTACGGGCTGAGGTAGCCCTTGTCGAACTGCATGCCCTCGACCACTTCGAGCGTGGTGTCGATGGTCTTGGCTTCCTCGACGGTGATCGTGCCGTCCTTGCCGACCTTGTCCATCGCCTCGGCGATGATGTTGCCGATCTCGGTGTCCCAGTTGGCCGAGACGGTGGCGACCTGCGCGATCTCCTTGGTGTCGGACACCTTTTTGGAGATCTTGGCCAGCTCGGCGACGATCGCCTCGGTGGCCTTGAGGATGCCGCGTTGCAGCGAGATCGGGTTGGCACCCGCGGTCACGTTGCGCAGACCTTCCTTGTAGATCGCCTCGGCGAGCACGGTGGCGGTGGTGGTGCCGTCGCCCGCGATGTCGCTCGTCTTGCTCGAGACTTCGCGGATGAGCTGGGCGCCCATGTTCTCGTAGGGATCCTCGAGTTCGATCTCCTTGGCGACGGAAACACCGTCCTTGGTGATCGTCGGGGATCCGAATTTCTTGTCGAGGATGACGTTGCGGCCCGAGGGACCGAGCGTCGCCTTGACGGCTTTGGCGAGTTTTTCCACGCCGCGCAGCAGCGCGTGGCGGGCGGATTCGTCGAATTGCAGTTGTTTGGCCATGGTGTTGGGTGATGTGTGTTGGATTGGAAGTTGTGGTTGGAACGGCGGGGTCAGCCGACCACGCCGAGGATGTCGGATTGCGAGATGATGAGGACTTCCTTGCCCTCGATCTTCACCTCGGTGCCGCCGTATTTGGAGATGAGCACCTTGTCGCCGACCTTGACGTGCCAGACGATGTCGTTGCCGTTGTCGTCCTTGCCGCCGGTGCCGAGCGCGAGCACTTCGGCCTCCTGGGGTTTTTCCTTGGCGGTGTCCGGCAGGACGATGCCGCCGGAGCTGACGGCTTCCGCTTCGATGCGCTTGACGAGGACTCGTTGTCCGAGTGGTTTGATGTTGGCCATGTTGGTTCTAGTGTTGTTGGTTGTTGGTTTGGTTTCTTGGTGAGAACCCACCCCCTTGCGGGGATGGAAAGTGTTTCAGTGACCGGGCAGGAGTCATTGCGTCACAGGAAACGACGGCTCGATCAGTCGACCACCTCGGCGTCGACCACCTTGCCCTTGGCGGGTTTCGGCTCGGACGACCCGGCCGCCGCCTCCGCTTCCGGCTGCGGAGCGGCACCGGCTTGCTGCGCCTGCTGCGCGGCCTGGTAGAGCGCTTGCAGCGAGTTCTCCAGCTCGGTGGTGGCGCTCTGGATCTTCGCGAGATCGTCGGCGGCGACGGCGTCCTTCACCGCGCGGACCTTCTCGTCGAGCATCGACTTGAGATCGGCGGGTGCCTGGTCGCCGAGTTCGGCGAGTTGTTTTTCGACCGAGAACACGAGGCCGTCGGCCCGGTTCTTCACATCGACTTTCTCCGCGCGCTTGCGGTCTTCCTCGGCATGGGCCTCGGCGTCGCGCCTGGCCTGCTCGATTTCCTCCTTCGAAAGGCCGGACGAGCCCTGGATCGAGATCTTCTGTTCCTTGCCGGACTGTTTGTCCTTGGCCGAAACGTGGAGGATACCGTTCGCGTCGATGTCGAAGGTGACCTCGATCTGCGGTTCGCCGCGGCGCGCTGCAGCGATGCCGTCGAGCTTGAAGTTGCCGAGCAGCTTGTTGTCCGAGAACATCGGGCGCTCGCCTTGGCAGATGCGGATGTCGACCGCCGGCTGGTTGTCCGAGGCGGTCGAGAAGATCTGCGACTTCTTGGCCGGGATCGTCGTGTTGCGCTCGATCATCGCCGTGGCGCGCGAGCCTTCGGTCTCGATCGAGAGCGTGAGTGGCGTGACGTCGAGCAGCAGCACGTCCTTGACGTCGCCGCGCAACACGCCGCCCTGGATCGCCGCGCCGATGGCGACCACCTCGTCGGGGTTCACTCCCTGGTGCGGCGTCTGTCCGGCGAGTTCGCGCGCGGTCTCGACGACCTTGGGCATGCGCGTCATGCCGCCGACGAGCACGAGTTCGTCGATCTGCGACGCGCTCACGCCGGCTTCGGCAAGACAATCGCGCACCGGTTTTTTGGTGCGCTCGAACAACGGGTCGGTGAGTTGCTCGAGCTTCGAGCGCGTGAGCGAGAGCTGGATGTGCTTCGGACCGGTGGCGTCGGCGGTGATGAACGGCAGGCTGATGTCGTACGACTGCGTCGACGACAGCGCGATCTTCGCTTTCTCCGCCTCCTCCTTGATGCGTTGCAGCGCGTCGGGCTGACCGGAGAGATCGATGCCTTGGTCTTTCTTGAACTCGGCGACGATCCACTGGATCAGCGCGTTGTCCCAGTCGTCGCCGCCCAACTGCGTGTCGCCGTCGGTGGCCAGCACTTCGAAGACCCCGTCGCCGATCTCGAGCACCGAGATGTCGAAGGTGCCGCCGCCGAGGTCGTACACGGCGATTTTCTCATCGGACTTCTTGTCGAGTCCGTAGGCGAGCGCGGCCGCGGTCGGCTCGTTGATGATGCGCAGCACTTCGAGTCCGGCGATTTCACCCGCGGCCTTGGTCGCGTTGCGCTGCGAGTCGTTGAAGTAGGCCGGCACGGTGATGACCGCCTGCTGGATCGTCTCGCCGAGCTTCGCCTCGGCATCGGCCTTGAGCTTGCCGAGGACCATCGCGGCGATTTCCTGCGGCGAGTAGGTTTTCTTCTCGCCGGCCACCTCGACTTCGATGTGGGCGTCGCCATTGGCGGCCGCCACGATCCGGTAAGGCATGCGCTTGTCGGCCTCGGTCAGCTCGGCGTACTTGCGGCCGATCAGACGCTTGGCCGAAAAAATCGTGTTTTTCGGGTTGGTGACGGCCTGGCGTTTGGCGGCTTGGCCGACGAGGCGCTCGCCGTTTTTGGCGAAGGCCACGACCGAGGGCGTCGTGCGGGCGCCCTCCGAGTTTTCGAGCACGACCGGCTCGCCGCCGTCCATGACGGACATGCAGGAGTTGGTGGTGCCGAGGTCGATTCCGAGGATCTTGGACATGGAATGGTTTCCTTTCGTCGTTGCTGGTGGAGCAAAGGTGAGTGCCGAACGAAATCGCACATCCCGTGCCAAATGGGTCCGGACTCCCAAAAACCATTGATTTTCAATGGTTAAATCGAAAAAACCGCCTCCGATTGCCCTTGCCCCCAGCTGGATTCGAGCGCCCCGATCGCGACCATTTGACACATCACCGCGACACAACGACGCGTCTTTTTCGCGAACAATTCTTGAACCGGGCAGGCCAGCTGGGCAAGACTGGCGGGCCTTGATCCGCATTGAACCATTGCAGTGGATTCCCCGTGGGGAGCCGTTCCGGCCCGCAGGTGACGCCGACGCGGCCGACAACGGATTTCCGCCCATCCTGCAACACCTGGTCCGCCAGCGCGGACTGCCCACGGGGGCCGATTTGGAATCCTTCCTCCACCCCCGGCTCAAGGATCTCGAGGATCCCTTTTTGATCCCCGGCATGTCCGAGGCGGTCGAACGCCTGCTGCACGCCATCGACCAGGGGGAATCTATATGTATCTATGGTGACTACGATGTCGACGGCATTGCATCGATCACGATTTTGGAAAAGGTGTTGCGGGCCTATGGGGTGGAGGCACGGCGGTTCATTCCGCGGCGGGGGGACGAGGGGTACGGCCTCAGCGAGGCGGCGATCGCCCGTTGTTTGCGCGAGGGACCGGCACCGGGCCTGCTTGTCGCGGTGGATTGCGGCACGGTATCGGTCGACGAGGTGGCGATGCTGAAGTCGGCGGGGGTGGATGTGGTGATTGTCGATCATCACGAGCCGCATCCCGACCAGCGGCCGGATTGCGCCGCGCTGGTGAATCCGAAGTGCGGCGACCGGCGCTTCGCCTATCTCTGCACGGCGGGCGTGGTCTTCAAGCTGTCCCACGCGCTGCTCAAGACGCGGATGGCCGGGATTGATTTGAAGGAATTGATCGATCTGGTGGCGTTGGCGACGATCACCGACATCGTGCCGATGCTCGGCGAGAACCGGCTGATGGTGCGGCACGGCCTGCGGCAGTTGCCGGAAACGATCAACCCCGGCCTGCGCGCCCTGCAGGAAGTGGTGGGCATGAACGGCCGCGCCAACCCGGTGGATGTCGGATTCCGCATCGGACCAAGGCTCAACGCGGCCGGCCGGATGGATGTGCCGGAGGACGCACTGGCGTTGCTGACCGTGGAGTGCGGCGACGAGGCGCGGCGGCTTGCGGCGAAGCTCGACGCCTACAACCGGGAGCGCCAGGGGCACGAGGCGTTGATCCGTCGCGAGGCGATGGAGATGCTCGCGGAGGGGTTTGATCCCGTGAAGGATCCGGTGATTGTGCTGGGATCGAGGGATTGGCATCACGGCGTGGTGGGCATCGTGGCGTCGCGACTGATGCGCCAGTTTCACAAGCCGACTTTTGTGATCGCGATCGATGAGGACGGCGTGGGCAAGGGATCGGGCCGCGGCATCGAGGGTTTGTCGCTGGTCGATGCGATCCGCGAGTGCGGCGACGAGCTGATCGCCGGCGGAGGTCATGCGATGGCGGCGGGCATCTCGATCCGCGAGGAGCGGATCGACGGCTTTCGGCGGCGCTTTGGTGAATACGTGCTGCAAGCGACCACCGCCGAGCAACGCCGGCCGAAGCTGCAGTACGACTCGGAGATTTCCTTCGACCTGCTGTCGCTCGATTTTTTGGCGGACTATGAGTTGCTCCAGCCGTTCGGCAACAGCAATCCCCAGCCGATATTCGTCGCGCGCGGGGTGGAACCGAGCCGCGCGCCCTACCACATGAAGAACCACCACCTGCGGCTCACCCTGCGCCAAGGGCGTCACGAGCACGATGCGGTGTTCTTCGGCGGCGGCGAGCGATTGCTGCCCGATCCGCCATGGGACCTCGCGTTCCACATCGACCGCAACACGTACCGCGGGCGCACCTCGCTACAGCTCATCGTGATCGACCTGCGGGCGGCGAGCTCGGACTGAGGCGTGCTTCAGCGCCGCTGCATTCCGGATTGGCAGTGAACGCCGGGCCGACCAGAGCAGTTTGCGAAAAGGTGTCGCCGGTGGAGCGAGAAGATGTTGGCTAGAGCAAGGCGTTGCGATGGAGTGGATCGACATCCACGACTGAGCAACAACGCAGCGATGGACAAAAGATTCCGCTTCTTTTACAAATCCGGCGAAGCCGCAACTGTTCCACACCCAACTCCAACCACCGGCGACAAATTTGAGCAAAATGCTCTAGTTTCGCCCATTCACAACGGCATGAGGAAATTTCATTTTACCGGCATCTGCGGCACGGCGATGGGGGCGGTGGCCGCCGCGATGAAGCGCCGCGGCTTCGAGGTCAGCGGTTCGGACGCTAACGTGTATCCACCGATGTCCGACTTCCTGCGCTCCCAGGAAATCCCGATCCGCGAAGGGTACCATGAGGAGCACCTTGCGCCCGACACCGATGTGGTGGTGATCGGCAACGCCGTGTCGCGCGGCAACCCGGAGGCCGAGGCCGCGTTGTCCCGCAAGCTGCTCTACCAGTCGCTGCCCGAGGTGATGAAAGAGCACTTCCTGCGCGGCAAACGCAATTTCGTGGTCACCGGCACGCACGGCAAGACCACCACCTCGTCGATGTTGGCCTGGCTGATGCGTCATGCCGGACTCGATCCCGGATTCATGATCGGCGGACTGCCGAAGAACCTCGGCTGCGGCGCGGTGTTCACAGAATCGGAGTTCAACGTCCTCGAAGGCGACGAATATGACACGGCCTTCTTCGACAAGCGCGCGAAGTTCCTCCACTACCTGCCCGAATGCGTGGTGATCAACAACATCGAGTTCGATCATGCGGACATCTACGCGTCGCTCGATGAGATCCAACTGGCGTTCCGTCGCCTGCTCCACATCGTGCCGCTCAACGGGATGGCCTTCATCAATGGCGACGATCCGGCCTGCCTCGCGATCGCGCGCGACGCGCCGTGTCCGGTGACCACCGTCGGCTTCGGCGAGACGTGCGCGTTGCGGATTCGCGGCGTCGAATGCACGCCGGACCGCAGCTCGTTCGATCTCGAAGGCCGCCGGTACTCGGTGCGTATGACGGGCGAATTCAACATCCGCAACGCGGCGATGGCCGCAGCGGCCGCGGGCTTCGCCGGAATCGCAGCGGATGACATCCGCGACGGACTCGAGCGCTTCGACGGCGTCGCCCGGCGCCAGGAAATCCGCGGCGAGGCGCGCGGCGTCACGGTGGTCGACGACTTCGCGCATCACCCGACGGCGATCCGGCTGGCGGTGGAAAGCCTCAGGCAGCGCCATCCCGGAAGGCGCTTGTGGATCTTGTTCGAGCCGCGCTCCAACACCACGCGCCGCGCCGTGTTCCAGCAGGAACTCGCCGCGGCACTCGCGTCGGCCGACCTCGCGGTGATCGCCGCGATGCCCGACATGCACAAGATCCCGGCCGGCGACCGGCTCGACCCGCAACGGCTCGCGCACGACATTGGTCGACTCGGCGGCAGCGGACGGCACCTCGACAGCACCGAGGCGATCGTCGCCGCGGTGTGCGACGAAGCCGCGGCGGGCGATGTCGTCGCCGTCCTCTCCAACGGCGGATTCGACGGCATCCACGACAAGCTGCTCGCCGCACTTGCGTTGTAGGGAATCACGAGCGGGCAGCTTGTGCTCCTTAATGCTTCGCGCGTTTCTTCCTCTTTCCTCTTTCCTGATCACCGATAACCGATCACCCCTTGCCCCATCTGCTTCCCTCTTGAAACTGAACACTGAACACTTGAAACTGGAAGCTCTGCCATGGCCAATTCGGCAAACGCACC
>Ga0194118_10001628_pt1 | contig 31169 bp, 20 predicted proteins | sample TA2MahsurfametaG_2_FD_148662 | JGI IMG/M metagenome (GOLD analysis project Ga0194118, IMG submission 148662) | Freshwater microbial communities from Lake Tanganyika, Tanzania - TA2015013 Mahale N5 surface | ecosystem: Environmental > Aquatic > Freshwater > Lake | place: Tanzania: Lake...
AGTATCGATTGTAGTCAATGTACCGTTAACTTCTAGGTTACCTTGAATTATAACGTTATTATTAACTGTTAGGTTGTTTGCTACTACGTTGGCTGTAACCGTTAGATTATTACCAATTGTAGCATTGTTGGTAATTGCAGTATTACCAACAACATTTAGATCTTGAGATGGGGTAGTAGTGTTAATACCAACACGATTATTTACTACATCTACGAACAATACGTTAGTATCGACAGCAAGGTTTGCATCGAACTGAGAAGTTAGGTTAACAACCAGCGCACCGTTAACGTATGTGTTGCCGGTTGCTCTGATAATACCCGTTACATCAAGATCGTATGATGGATTGGTCTTGTTTACACCAACTCTATTGCTCACAGAGTCAACAAAGAACACCCCACCGTCAATAGTAGTATTTGACGAGATAGTTACTACGTTATTAATCGTAGTATTGCCATCGACAATTAATGTACTTCCTAAACGAACTGCACCTGAAACGTTAGCTGTGCCGTTTACTGATAGAGTTGAGTTCTTTGCAGCATTAGCTACTGAAACATACTGACCTGAAGAGTTGGAGATTGCTTCAAGAGTAGATACTACAACTGAAGCATTGCCAAACACGTTCAGATTGTCATTAATTCTAGCCCAGCCACCAACAGTCAAGTCTTGTGATACATTAGCATCACCAATAACCTGGAAGTCTGCATCAGGGGTAGTTGTACCAACACCTACTCTATTGTTCGTAGCATCAACGAATAATGTAGAAGTATCAAACGCTACGTTGCCTGAAATATTATGAAGACCTGTACCATAGAACGTTACGTTACCCGAAACGTTAGCAGTACCTACTACTTTAAATTTAGCATCAGGGGCAGTAGTATCACCAATAACAACATTACCTGTTGATGGTGATAGTTGTGTATAATCTATTGTAGCATTAGATGTAATTACTACTCGACCGCTAGAAATATTGGAGTTGCCAGATACGTTAGCTGTACCAACAACTTGTAGAGTTGCATCAGGTGTAGCAGTATTAACACCTACTCTATCATTTACAACATCAACGTGTAATACTCTTGTATCAACTGTAGTATTAGATGTAATCGATACAGTATTATTAATCTGTGTAGCACCATCGACTGTCAGGTTACCGCCAATACGAGTATTAGCAGAAACGTTAGCTGTACCTATAACAGTAAGAGCGGCGTCTGGGGTGGTATTATTAATACCAACACGGTTATTAAGACCATCAACAAATAGAACACCATTATCAAAGTTGGTATTACCTGTAAAGCCGACACCAGCAGAGTTGGTAGTTAGGACACCACGAATTTCAACGTTGCCGTAGAATAGACCATCCTCACCTACAGTGAGGTCGCGGCCTACTTTCATATCTGTTGAGACGTTTGCAGAACCAGAAACGGTGAAGTCTACATCGGGGGTAGTAGTACCAACACCAACACGGTTATTTAAAGCGTCAACAAAAAGAACCTGAGTATCAAATGCTACGTTCGAAACAAAACCTACTGCATTATTAACCTTAACGGTTCCATCAACAATAATGTTACCTTCATCAACACCACCAGTTACGTATACTGTATTAGTAACGAAGTTTACGTTTGCAACTTGAACGTGAAATCCTGATGTATTAGAAGTACCATCTGCACCTACTAATACCTTATTAACGTTTATTTTATCTAGAAAGTTATTAGCATTGGTAATAACAACTGAGTTAGATGTTAATTTACCGCCTTCGTCTCCTGAAACGTTAGCTGAGTGTAGGAACCCGTACTTACCACCTGCAATTCTAAGTGCAGTGCCTGGTACAGCGTTCCTTGGATCACCGATAAACAGCGAATTAGCAACGTTAGTAAACGAAAACGCTAATTCCCCGTTAGCCAACCCTGTTGGCGTATCGGTAGCTGAAGATCTTTTGATCTGAATTAAGTTAATTGTGGCCATTTAAAATGTTCCCCCGTCGATGTCTAGTAGCTTTACTTCATATTTATCTGTTGAGGGATTATAGACCAAAGTTGATTTCTCAGCTGGATTAGCTCCCTCAACAACATCATCTAGATTATCGAGACGGTTTGCGTCGGCGCCTGATATGTTTTTCAATACAATAGGATCAGCTGTTTGCACTAGACCTACATCGGTTACCTTTACAGTAAGTTTAGGTGTAGTTTTGATTCTGGTACGCAGGGTCATTATTACGCCCTCGTTACGTTAGGCGATACAGTAATGTATCCTTCTAAAATTCTTGAAATATTTCCTGCACCATCAGTAAGCTCAACATCATAGACATAACGAGCTGCAGCCAGGCTCATGGTCTGATTAGATGTTAGCGAGAGCTGAACTGTTCCATCAGTTCCGCCAAGCGTGATTGCAAAGCTTACTGAGTTAGTTGATGAATAATGTCTGCGCATTTGCGCAGCGCCTGTATATCCTGTTAGATCAAGCAAAGATCCTCCATCTGTGGCTACCGTAATTTCAGTAGAAAAGGTAGATCCTTGATCGATAACTAAATTAGCTTTTTGTGCCATATTACCACTCGATGATTACAATACCAGCTGTACCGTTCGCACCTGCTGCTCGAACACCTGCTGATGTATTGATAGAAACGCCATAAGCGCCCGATCCACCTGCACCATAACCTGATCCCATATTGCCGTTAGAAAAATAACCTGCTGCAGTAAATACAGTGTTACCATCTCTGAAAGTTTGACGACCTCCGCGACCTAGGTGTGAATGACCGCCAGCACCAACAGGTGACCAACGAATAATAGATTCCCCTGCAATAGATGGCGCAGCTTCTCCACTTTCACCTGCTACGGTGAAGTCAGCATTAGCTCCTGAACCACCAGCACCGCCGTAGACTTGAATTGTTGTAGCCGAGACCGTCTGTTGGCCAAGCTGTCCAACACCGCCCTGTCCTCCTGCTGCAACAATAAGATCTGTAAACGCATTACCAGTATCTACAATCTTAGAAGTTCCGCCAGATGATCCGTTAGACCAGTCGCGGTTAGCACTTGTAGCAGGAGGAATAATTGCAATAGGTAGTCCACCAAGACCTCCTTGACCTACTACAATGCTCAGATCATATGGTGAGCCAAGACCAGACCCGTTAGCTACTCTGAGTGCATTAACATCAATAATTTTTTCTGAATATCCCGCTCCGCCTCCACCACTACCAGCCATTGGTCTTGATGCAGCTTGAGTAAGAGCGGCAGGAAGGTTGTTGGACGTACAGATACCACCGCCACCGCCACCGCCACCAATTACTTTAACTCTAATTCTACCGACTGTTGAAGGAACGGTAAAGATTGAATTAGTTGTAAAGTATTGTACATTACCTAGACCGTTAATTAGACCGCTTGAAACTGTCAGAGACTGAACAGCCAGTTCAGTGTTAGGGAATGAGAACTGTGTTACGTTTGCAGTAAACTGAACTGTTTGTGAGTCAAAGAAGATATCGTTACCAGTAAATCTAATCTGGCCGTTATTAGCGTTAAAGCGAACATCACCTGATTGACCTGATCCAACATTAAAGGTTGAATTAGCAGTAATGTTTGCAATCAGCGTTACACCATCAAGAGTAACTGAGTTAGCAGCATTGAAGCGAACATCTACACCAGAATCAAATATGAAATCGTTACCAGTAAACCTAGCTAGACCAGTAGGTACGCTGAAGTTTAGATTTGCACCAGCGCTGATTGTAGTATTTGACGATGTGTTGCCGAGGAATGTACCCACTGTACCATAAACAATCGCATTATCATCCGCCGCTACAATAATATTGTCAACGGTACCGCCAGATGCAGTAATATTTACGTTGCCTGTCGCTCTAATAATACCATCATTTTCAAATACGATATTATTAGCTACTAAGTTTGCCCACTTAGCAAGAACGTTTCTAGTTTCTGAAAAGTCAACAGTTGGGTTAGCACCTGCAGTATCAAATACGATGTTAGCGCTAGAGTTAACTGTATATACTCCGGTAACTTCAACGTTAGCTGTTCCATTAATAACATGATGGAATGATCCAGTATTTTGAGTTAGAGTAACTGCATTTACTTGCAATGCACCCGCTGATCTAATTGCCATGCCGCTTGTTGTATTGGTAGATACAACGTTGATAGAAGCACCGGTTAGATCTAGATTGGCACTTGTTGTGCCAGTATTAATATTGATTGCACCACCGCTGATATTAAGGGTAGTTTTAGCTTTAAGAGTAGTAGTTTCAATAATATTGGTATTAACAGTTGCAGCTCTAAAATCAACAGAAGGAGCAGCTGCTGCACTAATAACAGCCGCTCTAGGAATATTAACGTTGTTAGCGTCAATATTAAATGTACCTGTGGTAGCAGCTGTATTAACGGTAAAGTTGTTTGTTAGAAGTGCAGTATTACCAAATCCAGTATTAACTGTCAGGTTGCTGTTACCTAGAATTGTTGCCTGTCCTAAGTTATAAGCAAGAGCTACAGCGTTAGTAGTAATTGAAACTCTTGATGCATTTGCAATAAGTGTTGTATTAATAGTGGTATTACCAACCACAACCTCGAAGTCTTTATCAGCACTTGTTGTTACTGTGATTGCTGCATTACCTGTAGTTACTAGAGAGGTGTCTTGAGCAAATGTGGCGGTTGAGTTAACAGTTGAGTTACCAGCAAATATTTTAACTTGTGGTGTGCCAGTAATTGATACGTTAGCAGCTCCTGCTAGAGAGTTAGCACCTGTAATAGCCGATAGCGAGATATTAGCTGCTCTAATTGCCGCACCAATTGCGTTAACGCTTGTTGCTGTTGTAATATTAATTGCAGAAGCGTTAGATGAAATTGTGGGTGTATTCAGTGCAATAGATGATGAAGCGTTAACAGTCGCAGTAGTATAGTTCTGAACTGTTGCAAGAGCATCAACAACAAACTGATGAGAGTAGATCTTAGTATTACCACCTGATGCTGTAATAGCTCCGGTATTAACTGTTAGACCACCAGTCGCTGCATTAACAACCATAGCGTTAGCTGCGGCGATCGTAATGTTCGCCCCTGCACCTGATGTCTTGAATTCAGCTGCGCCAACAAAAGCTACGTTACCTGTGCCAGAGCCGGCAACGGTAATATTATTACCAGTTACAGTTGTATTAGCATTACCAGAAGTAATTCTTAATTCCAATGGATTAGTTGTACCACCGATTGTATTAACGGTTGCAATATTAGATACCTGTACAGCGTTAACTCTTACAGTAGCTGCTGAAGCATTAATAGAGGTAGCATTAGTAGAAATCAAAGGAGTTGCAAAAGTTGCATTGGAGGAGGCATTAACAGTGTAGATACCCACCGTTGAGTTACCCACCATATTTTGTCTAACTTGATATGTTGGATTTTGTGCTCCTGCTTCACCTACTACAACACCCGAATCAACCGTTGTTAGGTTAGCCGTTAAAGTGGAATAGTTTCGTGAAGTGCCAGTAAGAGTAGCACCAATATCAAGCTCCCAGAAGCTTGTAGCAGTGTTAAGATGCTGGTAAATATTAGCTGCATATACATTTATTGCACTGGCCTGAGTATTAACAGTTAAGACACCAGTTGTAGTAAGTGAAGCTGTTCCTACAACGTTTACTACGGTGTTACCTGAGTTAATAGTTAAAGTATTACCAAAAGCATCGATGGTCATGCCCTGCGACACGCCGGCAATATTTCTATTGGTTAGTTGTGGTGCGTTTACTCTTGATACTGTTACGTTAGCTGATACAGCATTAATTACAGCCACGTTAGAGACAATCTGAGTAGCGTTAACGGTCAATGCACCGGTTGTAGAGATATTAATTGCCGGTGTCGATAGCAGCGACGTAGTAGTAGAGTTAAGAGTTAGGTTACCAGTTGTAGCTACAGCGGAGATAGAAGCTGAGTTAATAGCGAACGCTGCTGCGTTAATAGTAGAAAGATTTAGTCTATTAAAGGAAGAGTTAGCAGTACCACCACCTACGTCAAACTGTGAAATAGATGTACCTACACCCGCCATCACCAAGGCAGATGAGTTAACAAATAGATTTGAATGAACGGTTGAGTTACCTACCTTAATAGTAACACCTGCGTTAGCAGATACGGTTACTGCGTTAGCAGAAATCAAAGTATTACCGCTTGGAGTACCTGTTGTTCCGGTGATAAAGTTTTGATCTCCTGCTGAGGTAGTAAGTGTCCATGCACCTGTAGTCAGGGTAGTATTTGATGCACCATTATGTGTAAGAATTGCAGGCCCTGAATTAATTACCAGAGACCCATTAGCAATTGTTGAGTTACCACCACCAAATCTCAGACCATATGCCTGACCACCGGTTAGACCTCCAGTAGAGTTTGTTACTTGACCGTTAACCTGTAGAATACCACCATTTGAACCAGTCATAGTAACTGATGTATTTGGTGCAATGATTGCAACACCTTCCGCACCAGCTGTATTAACAAGCAGTGAACGGGAAGCTGTAATTCTTACGTTAGCAGCAAGGCTTGTATTACCCGCAGTAATTTCAACGTTATTAGCAGCAGTTACGAATACACGGCCTTTTGTTTGAGCAGGAACACCCAATACGTTTTCATATGCTTGGTTTGCAGTGATATTGACGTCACCATACGTAAGAGTTGTAACGTTAGCTGCTTGATCAAGCGAAGGAAGACCTGCTGTAGTATTGAAGTTTGCGCCGGTAAAGGTAATATTTCTTCTTGCAGTTGTATTTCCTGAAAGAAGTGTGTATACGTTAGCAGTAAAATTAACTTGACCGTTTACAGTAGATTGGAATGCACCGGCAATGTTTTGAACCTTAGCTCCACCAATGGTTAGGTTATAGTTATTGCCGATAACCATGGCGTGGGTGTTGCCTACGTTGACATTATAGTCGGTACCAACACCAATATTAGCATTCAGGGTTACGTTAGAAACCATGAAGCCGCTTACTGTCTGGTTCTTATTGCCTGAAATAGTCTGTGTAAAACCAGCCGCAGTAATTGCGTAGTTACGCTTAACAGTGGTATTACCAACCAAAATATTCATGCCGCCATTGGCATTAAGATTGGCTGTACCGGCAACAGTAGATGTTAAATTGCCAGATACATATTGATTCTTTTGACCATAAATGTCTTGAGTATAACCTGAGGCTACGTTAACGGTATGATTACCCATAACCTTGATGTTGTAGTCAGAACCAACGAAAATATTAGCAGTTTGTACTACGTTAGAAACTAAATTACCACTAACTATCTGGTTCTTATTGCCTGAAATAGTCTGTGTAAAGTCTTTAGAAGATAGTGAGTAATTATTCTTTACGGTAGTATTACCTACTAGAAGAGTAAATCCTCCATTAGCGGTAAGATTAGCATAACCAGTTGTTACGGAGGTCATATTTCCGTTAACAGTCTGGTTCTTATCTCCTCCAATATTTTGTGTGAAGTCTTTTACTGTAATTGAGTAGTTATTCTTTACGGTTGTATTACCAACAATAATATTATACTGGCCAGAACCTGATCCAGCAACAACAATATTAGCCGTACCCATTACATTGGATACTAGGTTGCCGCCAACAATTTGGTTCTTATTAGACGTAATATTTTGAGTAAATACATTACCCACACGTACTGAATGTGAGGTACCTACGTTAATATTATAGGTGTTACCTACCTCAATATTAACGGATCCAGTAGTATTAGACTGTACATTTCCTGAAATGTTTTGAGATTTATTACCAGTAATAGTCTGGCTGAAATCTTTTGATGTTAGGGCGTAGTTATTCTTAACAGATGAGTTACCAACCAGAATAGTATACCCGCCATTAGCCTGTAAGTTAGCATATCCTCTGATTTCAGAGTTATAATTGCCTCTTAGAACCTGGCTCTTATCGCCATAGATGTCTTGAGCAAAATCATCATAAGCTGTAACTGTGTAATCACCACCATAGGTAGTATTACCAATAGTTAGATTGTAATTGTTGCCAACTGTAATATCAGAATTACCACCGTAATTAGAAATGTGGCTTCCAACTACGTTCTGAGTGTGGTTCTTAGATACTGTGATGTTATAATTGCCGTTTGATACAACGATATTATAATCACCGCCTCCTTCAATCTCACCTGTAACTAAAAGCTTAAATGCACCATTAGATACCAGGTTCATGGTACCTTTAGACTGTACAGTATAATTGCCAGGTGAGGTAGCGTTAGCACCTACGATGAGGGTTGAGTTACCAAAATCGGTTTCAAGCTTATCACCATAAACTACACGTTCCCAGTTTGACGAAGTCTCTTTGTTATTACCTGTTAGATTAACTTCATAGTTATTAACTGATAGGATGTATCTGTCAGCTCTCAAGAACAGGTTGGATGTAGCAGAGAATAGCATATCTCCGCTATGCTTATGGCTTGTAGCAAATTGAGTATAAAACTTTTGATTGCCTGTACCAACCGAGGTAAGATCAATTAATTGAGATGCGTTTGCATCAGTTGCACCCTGTACTGTAGCATACAAAGTAAAGGTGTTAGAATTTGTTACTCTTGCATAATATGTTTGAAACGAATCTAACCCCCCTACATGAGTAGTTGATCCGTTTGGATCATAGAGAAGCGCAGCGCCAGTGGATAGACCGTGACCATTGGAAATAACAGAATCTGAAGTTGTATTAACAAGCGAGGAATCAAAAATAATATTTGCTTCGCCTGTTAGAATATTATATGAGTTGCCAATTCTTAATACTGCGTCATTCTCAACATTAATAGCGGCATCGGTGTTAACAGTAACTACAAGATTATTAAGATTAGCGGAAAGATTAGCTGTATTAACGGTAGTAACAGTAGCGTTCATCGACAAAATAGTACCATTAACAGTACCATTAGTGCCTAGATGAAGTGTATTTGATATAATAGTTACATTAGAGGTAACAACTAGAACATTAGAGGTGGTTACATTACCACCACGCAATGCGGTATCAGCTGCTAAAGCTGTAGCAGAAAATGTTCCGTTAACAGTGCCGTTACCAGTGACTGATGCACCAACCGAGTTACTATAAACAGTAACAACTTCCTGACGCATTAGCTCAGTAAGTTGATTGGTTTTATTAATCCAGCCCTGGAAGGTATCTGAACCTATTACTACGTTGGATACGCTATTAGATGCCATCGTTTCTTCCGTTTAGAATTCTAAGTAAAATGTCTTTCATCTCTCCAAGCTCATCTTTAAGAGAAGCTACCTCGTGAGATAAACTTTGCATTTGTTGTTGTTGAGTTCGTTTATCTTTATACGCTTCATAAGCACTTATATCATTATTTATGATAGCGCTCGACGACTCTTCCCTGAAAAACTGGGGATTTGACGTTTTAATTAGGCGTAACTCTTCTTGCATATTAAGCTGATACCGCAATCGCTCTTACATCTGCAATACGTGGTACTACAGCAGGAGAGGTTGCAGTAAGAACGATCTTAACTGCAAATGACTTGTAAGTATCCATCTTCGAGAAAGTAGACTTATCAATATACTGCACAATATTTGAGTTGAGCGAATTATTATAAGCTGTAAATCTATGTGCATAATCTACTTTTGCAACTCCTCTACCACCACCAACGATGAGGGTATCAGACGTGGTAGAACTTAGAGTTAATGATGTATTAGTTGTAGCTGTTACAGAAGCAATAAACGATGTATTAGGTAAAGCATTATTAAAGATACGAACCACGTCATTTACTGAAAAAATAGAATTAATATTTGCAGCTCCAGAAGCAGTAGTAATATTGACAGTGTTAGTGGCTGCCGTTACTGATGCAGAATATAACGGATATGTTTGAGCCTGAGGAAACGCTCTAAAACCATATTCAAATTCTACATATTGTTCTAGTACACCAGATGCTGTTTCTTCTGCAGGTTTTGACGCTACAATGATGTTGTTCTTTAACTCTAGTGGAGTCCAATCTTTATCAGCAAACGGAGCAGGATCGGCGCGGTTAATAACCTTTGCGAAAAGCTTAAGGTCTGTTCCGGCAGGTCTAAACGCATTTACATAGACGCGAATATCTTCTGCATCAAGTTTATCTGACAATACGATTTGTTTGCTGATATATTTTGTATCCGCATTGCCGGCTGCACCAGTCTCACCTGCTATAGAATTATTAATCAGATTTTCATAGATTAACAAATCTGCTGTCTTATCTCTGAGACGTGGAGATGTCCACTCATTGTTTGTCTTCATAGTAATACGTGACACAAACGACTTAAATTTAAATTTGCTTGGCACTGTACCAGATGGATCTGGTGGGGAATACAATGATGATCTAATAATTGAATTTGAAACTTCATTAGAACGAGACGCTACAATTGCATTATAGTTAATAAAGTCTGTATTAGCACCTTTCTTTACAGTAGTAAAGTTTGAGTTAGACCATACGTATGTGTTGCTAGCAACTGATGTTCTAATAAACATCTCGGATTGATTTGGAATAATAGAATAAAACTCGGTGTTAAATCTATTGATAGGCCAGTTAAACACATTAGCTACTTTAGCTTTTGTTCTTGAATCCAAACCCATAAATACAGAGTTGTTTGTAAATCTAAATGTATCATTAGCTGCGTTAGAATCGTACAGTACTACTAGTCCGGTTGATTCAGTATGATTGAACACTCTTCCTACAGGCGATTTGTAATAGTATGCAGCTGAGTTTACAAATGTAGGCTCATTTACCAGAGTAAGCAATGTATCACTATTAACGTTTGCAATTTCTAGAATGTTTATATTTTGCGCGTTTCTAATATCGTTATTAGTTACTTCTGCAGCATAATCTGCCATGATGATATAATCACCTGCAGAAAATTGCGTGGTGAACGTAGTATTATTACCCTGTACAACTCGAGTAATGATGTCTGTCTTTACAGTACCAGCCTTAGCCGCTGTGTTTGCATCAGTTACTATTTCATCTCCCCAGAACCCAGTAATATCAGTGTTGGCGTTTGATACTGAGGTAACTTGTGTAAACTCCATAGCATCGTTAAGCATTTCAAATTGCTTTTCAAACGTATTAAACTTACACAAATAGACACGGAACATTAAGTCCTGATTGTATAGCGGGGCCATATTATTGTCAGCTAGATTAAACAGCTTACCGTCTACATAAGCTGATAGAGGCTGTACATCTTTTGCAGTCTGATTCTTTTTAACGGCTACTTGGTTAATTTTTAACGTATATGCGGTATCGCCTTGGAATCCAACCATTAGTGCATAAGGAGTATCGGTATTAATAGCCACAGGATGATCAAAATCAAATGGTGTCCATCCACTAGTAGAAATAATAGCAGCGCCATTAGCATGATATGTAGATACTGAACGGAATGACCCTTCTACTACCTTCTCTATTTTTGGAGTAGCCTCACCACCGAATACTTCACACTCAACTAGCTGAACATAAACCTCTGGATTATCAAGACCAACAGCGGCTTTAGAGCCTCTTTTAGGGATAGTTTTAAAAGCTAATTCAACCTTAGGAATGTAAACAATATCAGCACCCTTCACCTTATCGCGGTGAATATAAAAAGTTTGTGCATAATTGAAGAAAGCCATCTGTTATCCCTTATATGATATTAATTTCCGCTACCTTACTTCCATTAATATAACTAGCAACCTTAGATGCTTTAATGTCGATGTAAGATACGGCATATGATGCAGTATTGGTATTTAGTACGTCTGTAAGAACGTTATTATAAATTGGTCTAGAAGCTCTGTCTGAGAGTGGGTAAGTATTATCATAATAGTCAGTAACTACTAAGTATTTTCTTCCGATAGCAGCATTGGCTAGGTAGTAATAATCCGATACAGTTTCACCGTCAAGAGGAACGTTCATCTTTAACAGATATGTAAACACCAACTTACCTTTTGAATTAGTAAGGATTGGTTCTCCAAACTTACCGGTGTGAGCTGAGTTAGCAGCATAATCGGTATATTGGGAATTAGCTGGTTTTAATCTATCAGCGTTCTGCAACTCTCCATTCATATAGACGTAATGTCTAGTATCAGGTTTAAGTCCCGTCACTGTACAAACGAACTGTTGCTCTCTAATTACCTCAATAGTACTAACTTTGATCTTTTTCTTAGGATCAGTGTTTATAATTGTATTAGCAGATACTAATGGCATTTTAAATTACCTCTTAACAGTTCTTACTCTCTTGACAATATCAAGAACGTTTGGTTTAATTGTCATTACTCCAGTAAACTTAAACCCTGGAATAGGCTTAGGAGTTGCGGCATTTGTTTTTTCTTGCGCAATTACCTTAATAGGATCAAAAGGTAGAATAACAGAATAGTCGCCAATATCGGTATTTGCAGATCTATTTTTCGAGGTTAGCTTAACACCAGTATCGGCAAATCTGTGGATATTAAAGATTGAAGATTGAGTATTTGCTTCAATCTCATTAAAGATCATATTAATCTTTACAGCTTTTTTACCTGGAATAAACTCTGAAGCAGTAGTATCAATTTCACCACGGAACTCTGGGTTTGTTAAATCAGCAATGTCAGGTGAATCGAAATCGTCAACAAAGAATCCATTCTTAAATCTTGCAATAGATGAGTTAGCTGAGCTAGGAATCAATGCATCAAGAACCTTTGATTCAAGTAATGAAAGGGTTGTATAATACTCTAGAATCTTAATACGCTGTTCAAGCTGTCCGATATCTTCCATTGTATATCTGACCGGTTGTGAATGCTGATCAAACAATGACTGAGGAATAGACACTGCGTATTTAAATCTTCGTTCATCAACCGGTCCAGTAGCATTACCTACCTTCTTATCCAAGAACTCAACAAGATTTCCATGCGGTGCCTCTACAATAGAAGGATAAGGCGGAATGGCTAGATTATTAATAGCGATTGTAGATTCAGGTGCTGTAGGAGGAGGCAGAACCTGGTAAGAGTTAGCGCCTTCTAGAAGCTGGAAGTTTCCTTTCTGGTCTAGAATAACTCTATCTACGTGGCCAAGATAGTAGCTTACATTATAAGTAAAATCTTCATCCGGCGCTGGGAAATATTTTGCATCAGTATCAAATGTAATTGTGTTAGATGGATTAACATCTGTAACCGAGCCTAGTGTTGAGCTTAGTTGGGTTGCATTTGCTGTCTGGTTTGCAGATGGTCTAAAATCAATACAATCTCTTAGATCATAATATTGATCAGGTACAGTCGAAGATTTAAATTCTGGAAGTTCAACTGTGTGCATTGTACCAGTTGATGAAGCAAGGTTTGCATTATCGTCAATTGAATATGATGCTTTTGTAAAAAATCTTCTGTTGACAACATCAGGGTCTACATAGTCAAAATTAACCAATAGACCGTCATTTGATCCAGTAGGAATTTCTGCATCTGATGAATTCTTTACCAGATGTGATAGGCCATAGTAGTCGGCGTTTTGACCATCATCGATAAAGAAGTATCTTGTAATGTCTGTTGAAAGGTTAGTAAAGTTAGTTGAGTTAGCTGTCGTAAGCGTAACAGTTGAGTTAGCAACAAACTTATATACTTTTCTCAAACGAAGACCGCCCGGAACACCTAGTGACCAAGGCCCTGATGTATTAGCAGCGTGTGTTGATGTATTAATTTTAACCCATACATTTCTGTTTAGAGTTTTAGATGATGGCTGAATACCAGCAGCATCGGTTACTGAAATAGTATGAGTAACGGTTAGGTTAGCAGCGGTCTGAGTTACAACACCGTTAGATACCTTAACGTTAAAGTTTAGAGTGGTGCCGTTTGCCGATAAGTTAGCAATACGATAGCTACGATCCATTGGTACAGGAACACCACCCGGAAGAACTCTACGATACAACGATGGCGCAACGGTTGCGTTGGCAATTGTTAGGTTAGCACCCGAGACAAAAACAGCTGTTGCGTTCAATACGCTGGATACTCTATACATTAAAAGAGTAGATGAGGTAGTATTACCTACGTAGAAATAATCACCAGCTTGAATGTCGCCTGGAAGAGTTGTCGGAAAGTTTACAATTGGAAGAGATGTAGAGTTACCAACTGTAAAGTAGTTAGTAGCGAACGCTGTCGTCACGTTAGGGCCAAGAATATCAGTCTTAGGTGTAACAATAATTGTCTCTTTTTGCTCAGTCGTTAGAGAAGAGCTTGGAGTATATGGGAATGCTTCACCAGTAGTTGACTTAACGATAGAAGCGTCACCGTTTGTATCTGTCTGAATATCGTCCGCTAGATCGCGATACTTGTAGTTAAGTAGAGTAACTGTCTGTACAGCATCATAGCCAGTTGGGAAGATAAGAGTAGAGAACTTACCTCCGTCTTTAAGTATTGCACCGTTGGATGTAGCTGATGGAGATTCTTTTTCTAGAATTAAGTCTGCTACGGATGATGTAGCATTAACACCAGAGTTATATACAAGTGTTTTAGAATCGCGGAATGTAAACCCAGGATTAATTTTAATATTGTACAAATATACTCTATACTGCGCATTACCTGTACCGATAGCTCCTTGATCATATTCCCATCCACGAATAACCGCTGTACCAACGTTTGCGCCCGAGTTGCCGATTGCTTGTGCAATAACGTTTGCGCCTTGAACAGTAGTATTAGCATATCCCAGACCAATGGTTGAGTTACCTTGACGATTGAATGTAACGGCGAAAACAGCGTTAGCTTTTAGGTGTACTGTTTGACCGACAGAAAATGCTGGTTGACCAAACGACTCTCTTACATATACGTAATTACCGAAATTAAATGATCCTGTTTTATTGTTTGCAGTTGTAGTAGCAGTACCTTTTCTACCATTTAAAGTAGCATTAAAGAATGTTTGTACTCTATGACCATTAATGTAAGCATAACCAGGATCAACAACTACATCGAAATTTGTATTATTAGTAGATGACTTATCTTTTGTGCCGATCATGAAAGGATCAACCACATAGTTACCGTGCGCGTCATGATCGCGCTGGGCCATCTCATCACCTAGACGTGAATACTGAGTAGTACGGTATTGTTTAGTTGGGTTGCCGTCATCAAACTCGGCAAGAATCATGAAACCGTCGATCTTGTTTTCAGCTGCTTCATCCAGAACATCTTCTCTATCATGAACTTCTAGAGTAGGAGTAATTTGCAGACGGAATGCGCCAGGTGCGGATTGGTTTAGAGTTCCAGATGCATTATCAAGTAATGCAGTATCAATAGACGAGTTAACAATAGACTCAACTTGATTAAAACCTACTACCACGTTGTTTGGTGAAGTATTGTATTTGCTTACAACAATACGTTGTGGATCTACTCTTAAGAATTGACCAGATTGATAAACCTGTCCTTCTGTAACTCCAAATGCATACCCTTGACCGACTGAGTTTGCCAGATTAGATACAGTTACAGTCATCTTATAATTTCTAGCTGCTAGATTTAGAGCTGATAATCCTACATCGTTTCCTATTGATCGAATAGTAAATATAGGATTTGTACTATATCCCTCACCACCATCTGTAACTATGATGTTAGTAACAACACCCACACCGTCAGTAACCACAACAGCGTCTGCACCTGCGCCGACGATAGATGTTACATTACCTACTGCACCTCCACCAACTACCGATAGGTTATAAGCATTAGTAAATGTCCATTTTGTATTATTAGCAGATGCATTGGCTAAGTCACCAGAAAACGGTTTTAAGATAAGAAGCTGAGTGTTATTGGTATCTTTAGCAGAAGCTGTCACAACTGTAGCGTTAGCAGTAACACCGTCAATGGTTTGATAAATTGAATCACCGTTTGCAAATGTACCTGATGATACATTAACAGTAACTGCAGGGGTAACTACAATTGGATCGGAGTTTGAGAAGCTTGAACCACCATTTAGAACCGTTACTCTTTCAACTGGATTTGAATTTGAATAAACCGTAACAACGTCGCCTGGATTAAACGTATAGGTTGTACCGTTAGCACCAGAGGAAATGTATCTAATGTATAGAGTGTTTAGATCTGGGTTTTTAGATTCAAAGCCATCGATAGCGTCTTCAATAATAGCAATAGTATTGTTAGAATTTTTAACGAAAAAATCTTTTATGGATTCAGCTGATACCGCCTCAGCATCACCATTGGTATCGTTAATTTTAATGTAATCGAAATTAGGATAGAACTGAAACCCACAACCAGAAAGAACAGTACCGTTCTTAAAGATATGACCACCAAATCTCTCAATCTGATTTTGAAGAATCGATTGCAGTTGGTTTAGTTCACGCACCTGTACAGACACTTCCGGTCTGAAGAGAATACGGTAGTAATTGTTTTCTTCCGCGAAGTCGTCAAAAAACGGCGAAATATTTAAGTCGGTCTTTAATGGCATTTCTGTCCTCTTAGAATTCTACGATCAGCTTATAGGTTTCTGATTGAGAATTAGATCTTTGAATAAATTCTAGGTTCTCTGTATATAGGATCTTTCCAGTAAATGGTACCAGATCAGGTGGTAGAACATCCAGTACAAGAGCAGTACCACCAGAGGTATTACCAATCAAGTTTTCACTTCCTGGTGTAATTGTTCCTTGCAGATCAGTAGCGTAAATATACGAGTTAACATTCAGGGCGTTATTAGCAAAAGTATGTACGTAACCGTTAGATGTAGCTTGATCAGTTTGATAGATTATTTCATCTTGCGTAAACGAGCCTTGAATTGAGTTAGAACTAATGGTTAGTTTTGATCTCTGATCAAATGTAGAGAAGCCCTTAGTAACTCCGTTAACTTTTACATCAGAAACTTCGGCAACCGTTCCAGATACTTTACCTACTACAAGCTGATTATTAGTAGCAGCGCAAGTACCCTCAACATTACCTACTAAAATAGAAGATGCTTCAATAGCACGAATATAACCTCTAGCCTTAATCTCTACAGCATGAGCATTTGCAGCAGTACAAGCAAAACCACCATTTCCAGAAAGCTGTATCTGAGATGAGTTAGTGACTACTACTACCGTATCAATATAATGTGATGAGCCGTTTGAAACGTAAACATAATCTCCTACTTTAAATGCTCTATCTAAATCTACTGGATTAGACGCATTAGCATTAAGGGTATTGGCAACTGTAGAAATAGATACCTTGCCTTGCAGATCTTTTGGAATAATTTCAAATACTTGCTCACCCAGTACGAAGTTGCCGTCAATACCTGTTAGTGTGAGCTCTACGTTTGCAAACTTTGGATCTTTAATAATACCAATAGTTCTGTAATCATTAGTGGTAGGAATAGTATCAGCCTCGGTATTGGCAAATGTAAAACTGATCGATACATGCTTAGCTTGAAGCTCAGTTTCTGCGTCTGATCCATGACCACCGGACGGAGAAATAATAGGAACAAGGACTGCGGTGTTTGATGTACCACCGGTATTTCCTACTACGGTTGCGTATGCATAGTTATAGTCATTTCCTCTATCTAGAATTTCAATCTTATAGATGCTGTTGGAAGAGGTTGCATTTACAAGTGCACGAGCTTTCGCATCTGCGCCGTCACCTTTAATAATAACTGATGGAGTAATTTCATAATGAGATGTAACGTCAGGTCTAGTAGAAAAAGCAGATTCAATAACGATTAGCTTCTTAGATGAATCAATATAATAATCAATAATTTGCTTTGATTGACCTTTACCAGTACCATCAACAATAGTAACTACTGAATCAACATAGAAGTCGTTATTGGGTGATGCATTATTAGCAATCTCATATAGAACAGTATTACCGCCCACGGTAATTTGTTGAGCAGAGAATGTGTTAGCCAAAAAGGTGTCGTATCTAGAGCCTTTATATGATACTTTAATAACGTCAATAGCTCCTGGTATGGAGTTACCAACAACGTTAGCGTCTGGGGTTACAGGTACGAAGTTCTTAGATGCAAACTTATCATAATCATTTCTAGTGATCGTATACATGTACTTCCACTCATACCCATCAGATGTTGAATAATATGGCTCATCTGCATTAGTATCTGCCTTAGATGGAGGAACAGTTGATGGTAAACCATCATTATTATAAAGAACTTTAAACACATACAGCTCAGAAGTAGATGTTGAGTTAACAACTACGTAGTATTGTTTTCTTGTCAGATCGATATTATTATCATACATGTCATAGATGGTATTTGACACCCAGTCATATCTCTTAATAGTTGACTTCACATCTGTGTTAGCAATCTTCTTACCAAACACCATCTGTTTGTAGGAGTCATAGTAATATTCTTTAGGGTTATTTGATGGATCAGGCACAGTATCATCACCGTTAGGATATGATAGGGAGCGGCTGGCAAACGCGTAATAGTTATTATTAACGGATGATCCATCAACCGACTTAATAAACTCTTTAAGAGTATTTAAACTGAATTCAGGCGTAATAAGATATGAAGGCATGTTTTTTCCGTTTATGTAACTTTCTCTTCACTGATGATTTGTAACACTACTACATTAGCAGTATTTGTAGCTGATGTATTGCTGCCGTAGTAGATAACGCTATTTGCACTAGTATTTATTTTGTTGTTTGAACTATATGCAAATGTAGCGTAGTAGGTGCTTCCTACTTTTTCTATATCAGTTAAAGTTTGAACATTATATACTAACCCGTTGGCATATTTCTGGAAGAAGGTATTAGCTGCTTCTAGTACTGAATTAGAAGAAGAAATATTTCCAAGTTGTGTGCGTATTCTGCGACTACTATCAATTGAAGAGATAGGAGTGCTTACATCACGCACCTTACGAATCTTACCAAAGAATCTGGTTCCAGCTACGTGTAAGGTATCTCGAACAATAGTATCGTATTTATATACCGGAATAGCAGATCTAATCTCATACGAGAAATCTTGGTAATAATGTCCGTCTGGTAGATATTTATCTCCAGATAAGAAACCCTTGTTGGAAGCGTATGAGCCTTCTGAAACGCCTTGTTTTTTAACTTCTGCACGAGCCACACCACCTGTACCAGTACCTTCGACAGGTAACACTTCTACGGAAGAGTTTCCAACATATCCATATCCGGAGTTAATAATTTGTACGTCAGTAATAACACCAGACGCTTTTTTAGTATCTGATAATATAACGGCATTGTTGCCAGCTACTTGCACGCTGTTATCTTCTTCTACTCTATCTACATAAGCATCAAAACCAGAGTCTTGACCGGTAATAGTCATACCAGCCTTAAAGCTTTCATTAATAGAATATCTTCTCAGTCTAACAAATGAGGTATTTGCTGTATCTGTACGAACCGAACCCTTTGCAATAGATATCAGATTAGAATAAGAGGTATTAGAGAATGTACCTGTATTTGATCCAGATCTGCTCAGCAGAGAAAAAGTATTATTAAATGTACCTTGTATATCCTTGAGAAAAAGAGATGAGCCTACAGTTTTAACAACGAATCCGTTAGCAATTTCTACTAATGATCCGTTTAATTGATATACTTGATCGTTATTCTCAAACGAACCAGACACACCATTCAATCTAAATGTATTTGCAGAAATAGTATTTGAAACTATTTCATTATTATAGAAAACACCAGTTGCATTTGAAATAAAAACAACGTAATCTTTTAGATCAAGTGATGAAACAGGAATATCAACAACTTTAGTTTTTGGAGGAACTGTATATCCCTCACCTCTGTCTAGATTAACGATAGTATTGGCCGAACCAATAGTCTGGTTGAGGAAAGTTAACCCGGTTAAAATAATACTGTTAAGATTAGCCCCTGGCTGTTTTGGAAGCATATATCCGTTAGCATTAAGCGCTATTGAATCGTATTCAGAAGGAGCACTTATAATAGTTGTTACGTTTGCAGTTCTTCCTGAAGAATCTCCAGTTAAGGTTTGATTGTTCAAAAAAACACCATTAGTATTATTGAGAAAAATTAAAGCATTATTACCGCCAAGGCTTCTATATTCAGCTACGTTTCCGAAAATAGATGAAGATTGTCTAGCAATCTCACCTACTGTGAATGCTCCAGCTGAATTAGCAACTACTAGTTGTTTAACAGTTGTTGGTGGTTCAGCAATAATATCGCTATTTACTCTAACGTCCTCTTGGTTTTCTAATTCACCTACATCAAAAGACGCATCAAGTACAATTTCTTGAAGCTCTACCTCGGTACATGTTCCATACACATTAGAATACAATGCTCTTACAACGTTACCGACTGTATTTGAAAATGCTGTTGTAACAGTAGAATTTGATACGCCAACTAACATCATTACAGCAGAATAGTTGTTAGTAGAAGGCTCATAAGTATACGTTACATCTATTACCTCACCGTATGGTGTTGTGTTAGTAATTGAGTTAGCAGTTGCGCTTATCGCATTAGCTGTAGAAGAATTGCCTAACCAAACGGTATTACCAGCACCAGCTGTAAAGGTTCCAATATTAGGAACAACAGTATATGTAATAACGTTTGCAGCTGCAGGTGTTATTTCAAGAAGATAGCCGTTTGCTTGTTTAGCACCATTTGCATAATATTGAGTGATTGAAAGCCCATTTACAATATCGGTACTATTAACGTTTCCAGCAAAGTTATTAGCGTTAATTTTTATTTTAGGTTGTGTAATAGTATCAAGGAATAGATATTCCCCGGTAGTGTTAGGATAAAAATCACCGACGGTTTGAACGTGGGAAAGATCAATGTTAGCAAGATAAAGAATCTTTTCTGCCACATATACTCTTGAGGTGTTGTTTTGGGTTGAATATCCCCATCCTTGATCAGCAATACTAAAATCAACCGCACCGATTGAATTAGCAGTTGCAGCAACTCGAGCCCTGCCGAGAATACCACCACCTCCGGAGATATTTAAAATATCACCGACAGAATAATTTGCACCACCATCTAGAATAATAAGATCTGATAGTGACCCAATGATTTTTGGACAGTCTACTACAGTACCATCATCAGTAATAATCTCGTTAGTCTCAAAGTCACCAGAGAGATTAGTTAAAGAGATAATGTCAATATACTTACCAGATGCGCGCTTTTTATAGTACGATTGAACGAACGCCGTAGAACCAGAGGTTAGTCCTCTAATTTGTCTACGAACAAAATCTTTTGTTCTTGGTGAATAAGATAGCTCTAGATAGACAGGCTTGTTCCATTTTCCTGAAGACAAAGACATGATGTCTTCTGATGGGTAATAGATTTCTGGATCGTCACCATATACTAATCTAAAAAATAAAGTAAACGCCCTCTCTGTGCCCTTTGAACGGTATAGTTCTAGAGCATGCTTTAGAAGCGTTCTTCTATCTGTTTCAATGTTAAACTGAATATTCTTAGCATACTTTTCTTTAAAGTGTACTAGGAAAGAATCAGGAGTAAGATCAATATCTTTGAATTCGGGCAGATTACGAATATAGTAATTTACCTTATCGGTTTGTTGCATCCATTCATAGTATGCTCTAACAAACTCAATAAAGTTCGGCCCCTCTTCCTTATAAAAGGAAGGGAACTGCTCTCTAATAAAAGGCGTTAAAAGGGTTTCTATCTCTTTCATTATTCTCTTACTGCATTAACTGTTACGATAATATCTTCTGTTTTAATTTCAAGAATAATGTTTTGACCAGTCTCAATATCTTTCTCTAAAGGCTCGGCAATAATTTTTAAATCATCACCTTCTAATTGAGAAATGTTAAAGTTTCGAATGTTTACTCGACCGGTTGCGTAGTCAATATCACCGATAACCGCAACAGTCTTAGTTACAGCATTTTCGGTAAATACAATACGGACAGAACCTGCACCGTCATCCTCTAAGGTACATTTCTTGCCTTCGTAAGTAAAGCGTGAAGATGTAAGTGCTTTTCTTAGTAGATCGGAATGGTTTTCTGGTAAAGCAGAATATGTGTTATTAAGTGCAGTACCAAAGTTAATTGTGAATGTTAGACCGCCTGTGTTGAGGGTAGGTCTGTATTTTTTAATTAGTTTGAGATCGCAAGTTGCCGAAACAATGGATGGATGGGCGTTGTTAATTTCTTCTAGCAGTTTTGAATTACGGAGTTTAACTTTAAAGTCAGATAGATTGCCAATATTATATTGTTCAATAACACCCACTACTTGTGTCTTAATATCATTAGGTGAAAGAGATGTAGTAGTAAAATTATACTTTACAGTAGTCTCTACTCGTGCGAATGTAAATTCAGGATCAATAAAGATTGGCTCAATAGAAACCGGGGTTCTTGGTTTCAGAAACGCAATATATTCTGCTTTCTTAGAGTCAGGAATTCCATCAGCGTCTTTAATGTCGATAGAAAGAAAAACTTTACCGTATTGTTGAGGGGTAGCTTCCTCACCACCATACACGGCAATAGCTTGAATTTCTGGATAATTTTTAATAAGAAGAGTTTCGTAATCAGACGCTGTAACCGCACGCTCTTGAGTTTGAAAGTGTCTTGGAGCATTGAATCTAATTTCATTAGTATTTTCTGCAACAGCACCTCTATTAGCTGACGTACGAGTTATAATTTGTACATTGGCATGTCCATCAATATTACCGTCATTAACGAACACACGACAACCGTTTGGAAGCTCACCAGAAGAGATTCTATATTCAGCTAGAACGGCTGCACCATTCACAGGTTTTCTTCCGTAGGTATTGTCACCAAATAGAATTTCATATCTATCGCCCTCAGCCGGCTGTAAGAAATAGACTGAAGAGGTTGCACCAACGTTAAATAGAGATTCTGCCTGGCTGTATATAATAGTGTTTGAACCAGCATTTTCTGTAACGGTTACTAGAATCGATGAAATATCAATAGTAGGATTAGATAGAAGGAATCTCTGTACTGGAAGAGAATAGTCCATCACGAATTGATCGGTGACATATGTACCTTCGAAAATAGGAAGCTTTTGAGTAAAGAATGCTCCGTTGGCATTCTTATCAGTAATAACTATATTCTCTTGAGTAACAAATGAAAATACGTTTGACCCGTTTCTTGAAGAAAACGATGTTCCCTTTGGAATAGTAACGTTTAGAACGTTGTTAGTAGAAGGATAAACAAATAGGTCAATCTCTGCTCTTGACGATCTAAATGAGCGAGGAATATAGTTTAATTCTTTTGCGTGAGAGATTACTGAATCTCTTAGCTGTGCTGAATCTAAGAACATCTCACTAGCAATCATATTAAGATAGAAGCCGTTCAAGAACGTATTATACGCCAACAGGTCCATAAGAACAGACATGTTAGAGCCTTCAAAGTTATAATCTTTGAATTTGTCCTGTGATTTTAAAAACGACTTAAGGTTAGCTTTGACTTCATCAAAGTCTAACGTTGCCAGATTGAGTGTTGATTGGGATGGCATTATCTGATCCTATACAGTTTGAAATCCATAGAAACGGGCTCTACCTTATTTAGGATGCGAAATTTTAATGATACGAGATATGCATTCTCATCTAGAGATGCTTTAACTGTAATGTCTTCAATCGCCGCTCTTGATTCGTAATTTCTAATAGTAGTTTCTATAGTTGTTTTAAGTTGCTGCTCTATCGCCGGACCAACTGGCTCAAATAACATAGCAGTAATATTGCATCCCATTATAGGATCAAAAAAGCGCTCGTAATTATTAGTAAGCAACAGATTGCGAATGGAGCGCTTTACAGCGTTCTCATTTGTAAGACGAAGCACGTCTAGGGTATCTGGATGAATATCCAAATCCACATGAAAATCGCTAGACGTCTCAGACGATCTAGGTACTTGGGTATATTTGTCTGCTCTTGTTACTTGTGTAGCCATGTTAGTTTATGTTTATCTTAGGGGCTACCATAGTAATTGAATCTTGCGATGCCATCATCATAGGGCCCCTGGCGGTAAAAGCTATCGCAGAATTAGAGTTCATAATAATGGCACCGTTAGCAATTTGAACGATGTTCTCACCAACTTGAATAATTAGGTTCTTAGTAATGTAATCAATACGGTTCTCTTTAACAACGTTAAAGTCGTTACCGACAGTTCTAAATACTTTTCTACCATCATTACTTATCTCACAATAGGTGCCTGTAGCGTGACCGACTAATAATCTTTCTTTACCTGGTGTATCGTCTACTTCCCAAACATGGCCGCCTTCAGTACGTGAGGCTTTATTATATGGATATGCTGACGAACCAGCAAAGTACGAAGGAGGTTCTCCTGCAATAGGCTTCCAACCCGGCTGCTGTAAATAGTCAGGAATTCCTCTTGCACTGAATGGCATATCAGATATAAGAGACTGAGGATCTACATTACCTTTTTCGTCTTTTCTTACACCACCAGGAACAGATGGGAGAACACCTAGCATACATGGAATTTGTCCTTCCGGACCATCAGCAAAAAATCCTAATACTACCGATCCCACAATAAGACCAAGAGGCGCAGTACCCACAGATCTAAAAGGAGGGTTATTAAGATTAGAGATAGGAATCGCAAATGGAAGAGAGGCGGTAGGCACCTCTGTTTCGTTAAATGAGTGTATTCCTAAAATTCGTAGTCTGCATCGTCCTAGTTGAAGTGGGTCAGCCCTATCTACTACAACTCCAAAAAAGAATCTAATATCTTGTCCAAATGCTCTAGTAGTCATTATGCGTACACCGTTCCTGCAGATTTATTAAAGTCACCTTTGATTGTTTCCAAAGACATTTTATGCATCAATTCACCTTCCTTTTCAAACATATGTCTCACCTTTGCCACCATGTAATTACCCGATACCAAGCTTGATGTAGTCTTACTGCTGGCCATTGGATCAGGCAGCGCCAATGTAATCATATCACCCACTTTCAATCCACAATCTCCATATACTAATATATTAGTTTTATTTTGAGAAACTTGTGTAGTATATACTTCTCTAGCGTTTAGCATATACTCTATGTATGTCTCTGGTTTTGAGGTATCTTTAGGAACGAGAGTTGGTGTTGGAGTTATCGATTTAGTTATACCTGCAGTCTGATAGAAAGCAGCGCTGTTAGTAGGAACACCTCCCATAAACGTCATACCGCCTTGTTGTGAATTATAATTTGTAGGAATGATTGACCCGGTTAAGAAGTCAAATGCCAAAGTATTTTGAGCTACACCCTTATTAAGCTTATCCACAGCTTGAAAACGAGATGCCTGAGTATATTCTATAATACTTCTAAATGCTTGAGATTGATCGGCACTTACACCAGCTGTAGGCATCCATCTAAACACTCTTGATCCTACAACACCTGATTGAATTAACTTTTCCATAGTACAAAAGAATACACCATATTGATTCTCAAAAAAGACATAAGATGACGAAGTATTCTCGTTAGACACCGCTCTTCGTCTCAAAAAGTCGATAGCTTGATATGGGTGTAAGTTTGGAATAATAATTTCCTGTGTGCCTTTGGTTGCTTCAATCGTGATTGGCTTCTGACATCCACAGTAGTTTCTAAGAATATCAGATACCATGTTTGAAATAGTGTCATTATAGGCTTTACTTACTCTTACAGATACATTATCCATCATTTCTTTCGATACGCATTTTAAAACATATTGCGCGTTCTTACCTACATCGCCCTGTTGGCCAGACGCAACTTGATAGACAACAAAGGTAAGATCCATAAAAGAACTTAACCCCATTGTAGTTACGGAAAATTTAATTACCTCTTCACCAACAATAGGAAGTCCATCTAATAGACCGATCGAATCGTTCATATAGATTTCAGCATACAGGTATGGCTTAGTAATGTCTTCATACACGTTGATAGACTTTACTTGAGGGTAGATATCTACAGTACCTCTATTTCTAGTAGTAATATAGACATTTTTAATTTGTGCAATTCCAGGCTTAAAGCTATTCATTATTATCTCAGTAAGTCTGTTAAAATGGCATCAAGTGCGCCAGCATATTGTTTATCAACCAATCTAATTTCTTTGCGTTGATCATTTAACTCTTGATAGTATTGATATTCGGTAACAGGTTGCCAATACTCCTGCTCCTCTGCAGAAATAGTATTTACAATTGAGTTGTTTACTACTGAAGATGTAGTAATAGAAACTTTAGACGTATTACTTACTAGATTAGCACCAAGAGGGAATGTGTAATTAACATGGCTAAGAACAATCGAGTTATTACTCACAAATGTCAACACTCCGTTTACCTGAGTGTTTGAGGCAAGTGATACTCTCTCCCCTAGTGCAATATCATCAGTATTTGAAGTAGTGGTGATTGTAACTGTTTTATTAGTTGTAGCAATCCAGTCTACCTTCTTTCGTTCATAGTAGTTAATTCTATTATTAAATCCAATAAATGGAACCCAATACTTTTTCTTAGATGCAGGAAGGCTATCAAAATTTCCTTCTAGAAGTTGTGATTCGTCTGACGTCCATTCTACACGCCAATATTTAATTCTGTTCTTTGCTTCTTGAATGCTACCAAATTTTTCTACTATAAAATTATCAAATGTTATTCCAAACATCGGCCATTCAAAATAGGGATCATAAATTTCGTTTACAAGATAGATCATCCACGACAGTTTTGAATTACCGTAATAGTTATAGGCAAGTGTATCTGGTCTCTCACCCTCTTTAACAGTATATGGAAGAAGGTTAAACTCATTCTTCTTAATACCTTCAAAAAAACGAGAACGTAAGAATATATGCTTTACGTTATGATTTGCATATGGAATTACTGGAAATTTACCGAAGTATCCTGAGTCAAACATGTTTATCCTCTCGCAACATATCTTTTATCGCCTGGCTCTGTAGTCCAGATTTCGATTTCTTTTAGTACTAGTGTAATCTCTACTTCCATCGGAGCAAGCATATTATTCTGATCTCTTACAAACGATGGCTGTCCTGATGGAGCATAGTTAACAGACATCTGATCAATTACACAAGGCTTGAAGGCAAAGAAGTATGGATTAGCACTATTACCAATAACTAATGTAGGTTTAACAACGTCTGGATATCTTAAGAAGAAACCATCACGTTGCGGAAGCATTCTTGCTTTTAAGAATGCAATAATTTCTTTGATTCTATCACTCTCTTCTTTTGAGTTGGGAGATAGTCTCCAAGAGAAGTTATGTGATCTAAACCCAATACCTTGAAAGGCAACCGAAAGGTGTGGGTTGGGAGTTTTACCGGTTACTTGATCAAAAATAGTACCCAAGCCTTCTGAGACCGTTCCAACGGCTCTTCTTGATAATGCGTAGATAGTATCAGCGTTAGCTAGTCTTTCGCGTACCTGAGCACCAATGTTTTGAGCTCCTGCAAAATTATTACCTGGCGTAATGTTAGCTAGTCCTTTAGCAACGTCTGCAAATTCACCACCGAACATACCTAAAGCAACGTCATTGTATTGAACGTCATACGCTTCTGTTAGATTAGCTGGAAGTGGTAACGTTACCGATCCGAGCTGTTTGGTCATCTGAAATCCAGAACTATAAGTAGATGGTGCCACATACTGGGCGAAGTCCATCTGAATAAAGTTAATTAAAAATTCAGATGGGTAAGAAAGTGAATTATTATTAAATGTTCTAGCAGTTGCAGATGCAATAATATCTACAGGAACTGGAGGGGTAAATCCATATGATCCAGATCTAAAGTCTACGAACCTCGAATTGAATCCAGCAGTAATAGATGCTCCTAACGAGCTTCCAACAGATGTTCCAATTGAGTGCCCGGCCCGAGAAAGGTTGTTAGATAAGTTTTGTGAAAAGCTCATCTGAGCTGTGTTATATACGGATTGAGATAGGCTAGATACATTATAACCTACACCGCTGATACCAGCTTGTTTATTTGTCGCTGTAAATACTTGTGAAAATGTATTATTAAGGGTACCGGAAATCTGTCCCATTACGTTGCCTGCAACACCATAAAGAGTGCCGCCCACTGCGTTACCAATTGCTGAGCCAAAGATATTACCTATCTGCCCACCACCAAGGGCTTTTGAGATAGAGTTACCGATACCTGAAGTTACTTTACCAATAGCCTGGCCAATGACGCCTTGAATAGCACCCATAATAGAGTTAGTAACTGAATTCAGAATAGACGAACCTATGTTAGAAAACATATTGCCAATCATGCCGCCGAAATCGAACATCTAGAGATCCTTATGAGTTATAAAGGCTATTTTAAACCAAAAAATCCTGGTAAATACCGAGGTAATCCTACTAATATTATTTATCGTAGTCTTTGGGAACTAAAACTAATGATGTATTTAGACAGTCACAAAGACGTGTTAGAATGGGCATCTGAAGAGATGTGCATTCCATATCGCTCTCCTGTTGACGGAAAAATACATCGATACTTTCCTGACTTCTATGTTAAAAAGACTGATAAAACAGGCACACAGCAAATATTAATTGAAGTAAAACCTCTTCTACAAACTAAACCGCCTGTACTGCAAGAAGGTGCCAAATCAAATAGGCGATTCATAAACGAATTGAAAACATACGGTATAAATACATCTAAATGGAAGGCCGCTCAAGAATTTTGTAAGTCACGCGGGTGGAAATTCATGGTTATGACCGAACGAGAATTAGGAATTAAATTTTAATGGCCCAACAAGACATCTTTGCTGACATCTTAAAAAGAGCTGCTGCAGCAGGTATTACCAGCGCTAAAACCGCTGATGCTCGCGATTGGTTCCGAGATACAGCACAAAGCGTTACAAGACGAATTAATGAGCAGTCATTGGTTTCTAAAGCACCTCAAGATCGTTTAAAAAGCAAAATTCTTCCAGGTCGTTTGTATATGTTTAGTTATGATCCAAAGCATAAACAAGAGCTTCCTTACTATGATAGATTCCCGGTAATATTTCCTATTCAACCAGCAAAAGATGGTTTTCTAGGAATTAACTTTCACTATCTACCTCATGTATATAGGGCTCGTCTAATGGATGCTCTCTATACAACAGCATCCGATCAGCGAATGGATGATAATACCAGACTACGTATTTCATATAGTGTTTTACAGGCAGCTGCCAAGTTCAGATACTTTAAACCATGTATTAAACATTACCTAAATAGTCATGTTAAGTCGCGCTTTCTTTTTGTACCTCCTACTGAGTGGGAGTTAGCGCTATTTCTACCATTAGAGAGATTTACTAAAGCAAGTAAGCAAACGGTTTACTCTGACGTCAGACGTCAGTTACTTAAGAGATAAGATATGGCATCCCCAACCGATTATAGACTTCCAAAGTTCGAAAATACACAAGGGCTTACTACTGGAACAGTTGCGACTATTATTACCACTGGTTTTTCTGTTGCTAACTATATTGCGCAGACACAGAGTAGAGGGTATCAAAAGAGTAATCTATTTAAAGTGTTTTTCTTTCCTCCTCCTGTAATGAGAAGAATAGCAGGAGTTGCGTTGAATAACAACCCCAATGAGTTAACACTCTATTGTGAATCGACCTCTTTGCCGGGACTTTCACTCGCTACTACAGAAGTAAGAAGATATGGATATGGTCCAGTAGAAAGAAAACCCTATACTCCTATCTTTAACGATATTCAACTATCGTTCATCGCTGATGGTAAAGGTGAAGTTCAAAGATTCTTTACAACATGGATGCATAATATTGTTAATTTTACAGGAGCTGGAAGAGGTCCAGCTGGAGTAAGGAACTCAGGAGAACAACCTCCATATATTGCAAACTATAAGTTTGATTATTGCTGCCAGATGCTAATCAGAGTATATAATAATAAAGGTGAGGCGGTATATGAATATACATTGAATCAAGCTTATCCTACACTCATGGGTGAAATCGGCTTAAACTGGGCTGATACAGATCAGTTAGTCAGACTTCCTATAACATTTACGTTCCTTGATTGGAATTCAACTCTAATCACAGGACAAACAACAGGTACATCTTAATAATTAAGGAGATAAAACATGTCTTTACCAAAGTTGAGTTATCCAACTTTTGAAGTGACAGTACCATCATCAGGCGACAAAATTAAGTTTAGACCTTTTCTAGTGAAAGAAGAAAAAATTCTACTGATTGCGCAAACAGGCGGTGATGCAAAAGAAATTCTTAACGCCATTAAACAGGTTGTTAATAACTGTATTGTTACTGAAAAGTTTGATGTTGAAAAGTTAACTACATTTGATCTTGAATATATCTTCATCAAGCTGAGATCAAAGTCAGTTAACAACGTTATTAAACTATCCTATCGTGATGGTGAAGATGACGAGGTGTATGATTTCGAAGTAGATCTTGACAAGGTCGAGATGAAGATGGACCCTGAACATAGTAATAAGATTAAAATTAATGATGAAGGTCTTGGTATGATTCTAAAGTATCCAAGAACTGATATGATTGAGAAGATTGGCAAGGTAGATACTGAGATTGATGTATTTTTCGAAGTGTTGAAGTATTGTATTGAAAAAGTGTATGATGCCGAAAACGTTTACGATACGAAAGAGTACGAAGCGAAAGATATTGAAGAGTTTATTCAATCACTAGATGTTAACACGTTTAAACAGATTCAAAAATTCTTTGAAACTACACCCAAACTTTATTATGAGATGGAATATAAGAACAAGCTAGGCAAAGATAAAAAGATTGTACTCCAGAATCTAACTGATTTTTTTACGCTGGGCTAAGCTACACTTCGCTTGCAAACTATTACAGGCTGATTTTTAGTTTAGTCCAACACCACAAGTATTCAATAGCTGAGATTGAGAATTTAATCCCATTTGAGAGAGACTTGTACGTTGATATGCTTCGTGAGTATCTGGAAAAAGAAAACGAACGATTAAGGACAAAGTAATGAATGCTCAAGAACAGCAAGAACTATTAAAGATACAACAAGAAGATTGGATGGTGAAGAAGTGGCGTCCGGCTATGGGTTGGACGTACATGGGCATTTGTATTCTTGATATGGCTATCTTTCCTATCCTGTGGAATATCTTACAAGTAGCTACACATTCTCCTATTTCACAATGGATGCCTTTAACTCTGCAAGGTGCAGGTTTGTTCCATCTTGCAATGGGTGCTGTGTTAGGTATTGCTGCGTGGTCAAGAGGTCAAGAAAAGATTAGCGGGGCAAGTCAATGGCAGACGTCTAAGCCACCATACCAGCCTAATCAGTATTCAAGACCAGATTCTGATTCAGTTCCTGCAACAACAGTATCAGTTACTGTACCTAGTGATACAGGTACAAAGAGACGATACATTCCTAAAGACGAATAAACATGGCCTCATTATTAGCTGCAATCG
>Ga0194118_10001630_pt1 | contig 31149 bp, 36 predicted proteins | sample TA2MahsurfametaG_2_FD_148662 | JGI IMG/M metagenome (GOLD analysis project Ga0194118, IMG submission 148662) | Freshwater microbial communities from Lake Tanganyika, Tanzania - TA2015013 Mahale N5 surface | ecosystem: Environmental > Aquatic > Freshwater > Lake | place: Tanzania: Lake...
ATCCTCCGGGCTCACCCCTTCCTGACCCCCTCTGATCTACGGAGCGTTTTATGTACGACATTTTTCAGGTCGACCGTCTCATCGACCTCTGGCTTTCTGAAGACATCGGCTACTGCGATCTCACTGCACAGCTGATGATCGATGAGGATGCGCAGGCCACCTTTCATATGAACGCTCGCGAGTCGATGATCATTGCGGGAATCGGTATTGCTCAGCGCATTTTCAAGCGCTACGACCCAACGTTGTCGGTGACGACGCTGGTCAAGGACGGCGTCCGAGTCGAGAAAGGCACGCGTCTTCTCACCGTGTCCGGGTCGGCCCGAAGCATCGTGTCCGCCGAGCGACCCACGCTCAACATTCTGCAGCGGATGTGCGGCATCGCCACCGAGACCGCGCGTTATCGCGCGGAAATCGAAGGAACCAGCGCATGCCTCATCGATACCCGCAAAACCACGCCCGGGCTGCGCATGCTGGAAAAACACGCAGTGGTGTGTGGCGGCGGCGTCAACCACCGCCTGGGTCTTGATAACGGCGTGATGCTGAAAGACAACCACATCGCAGTGGCAGGCAGCATTACCAAGGCGGTGCACCGGGCCCGGCAAAAGCTGCCGATCCTTACCAAGATCGAGGTCGAGTGCGACCGTCTGGAGCAGGTTCGTGAAGCCGCCGATGCGGGCGCCGATGTCATCATGCTCGACAACATGCCCGTTGCGCAGATGCCCGAGGCGGTGCGCATCGTTGCCGGCCGAGCCAAGATCGAGGCCTCGGGGGGCATCCGGATCGACACGATCCGCGCGATTGCCATGACTGGCGTCGATTACATCTCGACCAGCAAGATCACCCAGAGCGCACCTGCCGTCGATATCGGTCTGGACGAGTGAGTCTCAAAACTGCGCAGGCAGGCGAGGCGCGCCCGGCCGCCCCGCCGCATCAGGCGGGTGGGACGCTTTTCTACATCGTCGGAGCAAGCGGTGTTGGCAAGGACAGCCTGATCGATACGCTGCGCTCGAGGCTGCCCGCGCATCGTTTCGTGTTTGCCCGCCGAACCATCACCCGTCCGGAGAACAGCGTCGGTGAAGCCCATGACGCATGCACCGAAGACGAGTTTGCCGAGCGCGCGGTGCGCGGCGGGTTCCTGCTCTGGTGGGCTGCTCACGGGCTGCACTACGGCTTGCCTGTCGCGCTCGCCGATCAGCTCGCAGCGGGGCGCCATGTGATCGCCAATGGCTCGCGCGGCAAGGCCGCCGAGCTTGCGCAACGCGTGCCGCGCCTGGTCGTGATCGAGATCGAGGCGCCGCCTGAGCTGATCGCAGCGCGGCTTGCCTCGCGTGGCCGCGAGTCGGGCGACGATATTGCCCGGCGACTCACCCGGGCGAGCACCGCATACCCGGACACGGTCAATGTGGTTCGCGTCACCAACGATAGCGATCTGCATACAGGCGCCATTCGGCTGATCCATGCGATCGTCTCGAAGCTCGAAGACGATACGGCTGGCGCAAGGCGAGGCCCTGATGCGCGCATCGCGCCACCCGGGCGGCTCGAGTCAGCGCCGCAACAATCGGCCGGTGCGATCCTGCGCCGCAAGCTTGCAGGCGAGCGCCTGGCACAAGCCGAGTGGAATACGCTGCTGCAGGCGGTTGTCGAGGGTTCGATCAAGGGTGCCGAACTCGACACCATGCTGATCGCCTGCGCCAACGACCTCGACGACGAAGAGCTCGCCTGCGTTGCGCGCTGGCGATGCGGGCTGATGCCTCGCGAAAGCTGGGGGCGCGAGCCGGTCGTTGATAAACACTCCCTGGGTGGCACGGCGGGCAGCCGCGTGACGATGATCGTGGTGCCTATCGTCGCCGCGCACGGCATGCTGATTCCAAAAACGTCGTCTCGCGCGATCACCTCAGCAGCCGGCACTGCCGATGCCATGGAGGTCCTCGCACGCGTCGATCTGAATCCGTCGGATCTGCGCCGAGTGGTCGAGCAGGCAGGCGGTTGCATTGCATGGAACGGCCGGCTCAACCATTCGGTGCTTGATGAGTCCATGCACCGTCTTGAGCGACTGCTCGCGCTCGATACCCGGCGCTGGTCAGTGGCTTCGATTCTGTCCAAGAAATGGTCGGCAGGCTCCACGCATGTGGTGGTCGACGTGCCCTACATGCCAGGCGGCAAGGTTGCCTCGCTGCAGGAAGCGCAGGCGGTCGCCGCCATGTTCGATTCGCTCGGCACCCGCCTGGGCATGACCGTGCGCGCCTACCCAAGCGACGGCGCTGCACCGATCGGACGCGGCATCGGGCCCGCACTTGAGGTGCGCGACGTGCTGCAGGTGCTTGAGGGTGATCCGCGGGCGCCCGCTGATCTGCGCGACAAGGCGCTCCTGTTTGCGGCACGCATTCTGGCGCTCGATCCGACAATCGGCGATCTGGCGCAAGGCGAGTCGCGCGCGCGCGAATTGCTTGCGAGCGGCGATGCGCGGCGCGCGATGCAGGCGATTATTGAGGCACAAGGCGCCACCGCTCGCGCCAGCGCGGCAAGCCTTGCGCTGCACCCGATCTGCACAGCGCAATCGGGAACCGTGCGCGCAATCGACGCCCGCCGAATCTCTACGATCGCGCGCCTGGCCGGCGCACCTGCTGATCCGCATGCGGGCGTTGACCTCGCCTGTCATCCAGGCAAGCACCTGACGGCTGATGCGCCGCTCTACCGCGTGCAGGCGACGAGCGCAGAGCGGCTCGCAGCAGCCGTGGCGGCTGCGCACGCAGACACCGGGATTCGACTGGGCTGACGCGCACAAACACCCGCGCTCAGTCTCGACGGCCCCCTGGCGCGGGCCGCCTGCCCACGGTCACGGTCAGCTCGAGTTCACGCCCCTCGCGTACCAGCTTCAACTGGGCTCGCGCGCCGGGTGACAGCCCCGCGATCGCGTTGAGCATGGCAGTGGTGCCCGAGATGGCCTGACCCTCCACCGCCACCAGGATATCGCCCGCGCGCACGCCCGCCCGGTCGGCGGGACCGTTCCGAATCACCGACGCGATCAGCGCTCCCTGGCGACGCGCTAGACGAAACGCCTCGACCAGCTCGGGCGTGAGGTCTTGCGGCTCCACGCCGATGTAGCCGCGGGTCACCGAGCCGTCCCGCACAATCTGCTCAAGCACCAGCTTTGCAGTGGAGATCGGCGTGGCAAACCCGATCCCGAGCGACCCAGGCGTGCTGGTACGGGAGAAGATCGCAGTGTTGATGCCAATCAATCTGCCGCGCACGTCAATCAGCGCGCCCCCGGAGTTGCCAGGATTAATCGCCGCATCGGTCTGGATAAAGTTTTCGAAGGTGTTGATGCCCAGCTGACTTCGACCCAGCGCGCCAACGATTCCCATCGTGACCGATTGGCCCACGCCAAATGGGTTGCCAATCGCGAGCACTACATCCCCCACCCGCAGCGACTCGGAATCGCCGAACTCGATGGCGGGAAGATCGCGACGCTCGATCCGCAATACCGCGAGATCAGTTTCCGGGTCGCTCCCGACCAGCCTGGCTCGCTCTCGCGTGCCATCGGCCAGCAGCACCACGATACCGTCAGCCGCATCCACCACATGGTGGCTGGTGAGAATATGGCCCTCACGGCCCACCAGCACGCCCGATCCCAGGTTGCTCCAGGGCTGCCGGTCAGGCACCGGCTCTCCGAAAAAACGCCTGACCGAGGGATCCGTCATCGGATGCCCCGGGGGCAGACGCCCCGAACGTGTGGTGTGAATATTGACCACGGCGGGCATGGCCCGTTGCGCGGCAGCCGCGTATGACACAATCGCCGCATCGCGCGCGGGCAACTCGCGCCCGCCCGCCGGAGCGCCCGATGCCACGCCACTGACAGGCCAGGCAAATTTGCGAGGCAGCCATTCCGGACGAAGGGTCGCGATAACGAACACGATCGCGAGCACCACTGTTACCGTCTGAGCAAACAGCAACCAGAGTTTCTTAAGCATGAAGACCGCAACACGCAAAGTCGGCGCAACCGACCGGTCAGGGGGCAAGGGCGTGAGCGCCAAGGCACTCGGCGACTGGCTGGAGGCTACCCTGCAGCCAGGCCGCTTCAACGATTATTGCCCAAACGGTCTGCAGGCGGAAGGAAACCGCCCCGTCCGGCGACTGGTATGTGGCGTCACCGCAAGCCTTGCCTTGCTGAAATCGGCTCAGGCGGCGCGCGCCGATGCCCTACTGGTCCATCACGGATGGTTCTGGCGCGGCGAGGACCCCCGGCTGACCGGCATTCGGCTGGCCCGGGTGCGCGCCCTGCTGGAGTCGGGCATGCATCTGTTTGCCTATCACCTGCCGCTCGATGCGCATCCGGCGCTTGGCAACAATGCGCAGCTCGGCCAGCAGCTGGGCTGGTCAACCGACGGCCGCTGCGGACAATACGACCTGATCAGCTGGCACGCGTTTGCGAAGCCTCAATCGGTTGCAACCATCACAGCAGCATTGAAGCGGCGCCTGGGGCAGGCGCCGCTTGTGGTGGGCCACACAGGGCAGCCGATTCAACGAATCGCGTGGTGCACGGGCGGCGCCCAGGACATGATCGTCGAGGCTGCGCAAGCGGGCGCCAATGCGTTTGTCAGCGGTGAAATCTCAGAACGCACCACCCACCTTGCGCGCGAGCTTGGCATGACTTACTTCGCCGCGGGCCACCATGCGACCGAGCGATTTGGCGTGCAGGCGCTTGCCCGCGCCGCAGCCGATGCGCTTGGCTTCGAGCAGATGTTTATCGACGATCCAAACCCGGTCTGAGGCGGATCGCTCGATCAGGCCTGCGGTTTGTCTGACGAGGGCGCAACAACCGGCGCCTTGTCCCCTGCGCCATCGCCTGCGGCAGCGGTGGCTGCGCCGTCTGGCTCGGTGTTGGCACTTTCGGGGTTGCGGCTGTAGGCCGTGATGAAGCCCGCCAGGAAAATGCCCAGCTCGTAAAGCAGGATGAGCGGGATGGCCAGCATGAACTGACTGAGCACATCGGGCGGCGTCAGAATGGCGGCAGCCACAAACGCGCCAACGATGACGTAGCGACGGACATCGCGCAGTTGCTGCTGGGTAACCATGCCAAGCTTGACCAGCAGCATTTCAACCACTGGCACTTCAAATGCAACCCCGAACCCGAAAAAGATCGCCAGCGTGAAATCCCAGTATTTCTGCAGGTCCTGCATGATCTCGGCGCCGGTACCCTCGGCAAACGAGAAGAAAAATTTGTAGGCGGCGGGAAGCACAAACAGGTAGGCAAAGCCGATGCCGACCACCAGGAAAAACACGCTCGACATGATGAGCGGCAGCGCAAACCGTTTTTCGTGTTCGTAAAGACCCGGCGCCACGAACGCCCAGGCCTGATAAAGCACCCAGGGCAACGAGAACAAGAGCGCTGAAAGGAATGCCACCTTGGTAAGCGTGAAGAAGGCACCCTCGCCCGCCAGAAAGACCGGCTTGGAGCCCGGCGGCAGCGCCTCGTAGAGGGGTAGCGACAGAAACAGCATGATGTCGCGCGAGAAGTAAAAGCACACGCCAAACATGATCAGCACCAGAATCAGTGACTTGATCAGCCGGTCGCGCAGCTCAACCAGATGAGAGATGAAGCTTTCTTCCTGAGCCATGGGCGAGGCACTCAGCTCCGATAAAAGCGCCGCTTGGGGCGCTTGCGTTTCAGTTCGCGGTCGCGCTCGATCCGGCGATCACGGATCCGGTCGCGGCTGCGTCGAACAGCATAGATGCGATCCCAGTCGGTAACCGGTTCCGCGGGTTTGGAGTCACCCTCAAACGACGAGGCGAGCGAATCAAACTGTGCCTGCGCACCATCAACCGCCGATTTGACCGAGGACTCGACTTCGCGCGCGGCGGTTGTGACTTCGGTTTGCAGCTTGCGAAGGTCTTCGAGATCCATCTGCCGATTGATGTCGGCCTTGACGTCGGTGACATAGCGCTGCAGCTTTCCCAGCCACTGGCCCACCTGGCGCGCAACACGAGGTAAACGCTCAGGCCCCAGCACCACCAGCGCGATCAGCGCGGTGACGGCCATTTCGCTGAATCCAAAGTCAAACATGCGGGGCTCGGGGGCTGCGCGCGACAGCGCTCAAAACGACGCGAGCGGCTTTGCCAGCCGCTCGCCTGTCAGAGACCGGACAGCGCTGTCAGTCAGTGCTTTTCCTTGGCTTCGACATCAATGGTGCGGGCCGCCACCTGGGCCGGCGGCACCTGCTGGGCGGGTGCCGCGCCTGCCTGCGGCGTCTGAGGCTGCGCGGGCGCCTGCGCGTCGGCCGCGGCTTTATCCGCGCCGTCTTTCATGCCTTCTTTAAAACCTTTGACTGCTCCGCCCAGATCCGAGCCGATGTTCTTCAGCTTTTTGGTGCCGAAGATCAGCATGATGATCACGAGCACGATCAGCCAGTGCCAGATGCTCATCGCTCCCATTTGTTTTCTGCTCCTGGTGATGCCGGCTCAGCGGCGCAAATTGCTCGACCCCAATGGTTCAGGCCCGCCCAGCACGTGGACGTGAAGATGATACACCTCCTGCCTGCCGACCCTGCCGTTGTTGACAATGACCCTGAAGCCGTCATGCAGGCCCTGGTCACGCGCGAGGGTGCCCGCCATGCCAAACAGTTTCCCGACCAGCGGCTGATGCGACAGATCAGCGTCGTAAAGATTTTCCAGGTGCAGCTTCGGAATGATCAGGAAATGCACCGGCGCGCTTGGGTTGATGTCGTGAAACGCGAGGATGTCGTCGTCTTCAAACAACTTTTTGGCTGGAATCTCGCCGCGAACGATGCGGCAGAAAATGCAGTCATGCTTCATTGTCAAGTCCCCTTCGCACTGCCAGCGCCGCCCGATTGTGCGCGCGACCCGATGCTCGGTTTAATCGTGCGCCTGCTCACGCAGGATCGCCTTTCGGAGTGCTTTTTCTTCAAGCCCGGACAGGCCCTCGCGACGGGCGAGCTCATCAAGCACGTGCTGAGGGCTTAATTCATAGTGCGCCAGCATGACAAGGCAGTGAAACCACAGGTCGGCGGTTTCGGCAACGATCCGATCACGCTCGCCATCTTTGGCCGCCATCACGGTTTCCGTGGCCTCTTCGCCGATTTTTTTCAGCACCGCATCGGGGGCAAGCGACAGCAACCTCGCCACATACGAGCTGCCCGGGTCGGCGCCCTTTCGCGACTCGATGACCGCTGCAAGTCGCGCAAGCACCGCATCGGTTGCAAGCGGGCCCGGGGTCGAGGGCAGGACAGCGGGTGCGCCCACGGAGGGCTTTGCAGCACTCATCGGTAGATCAGCTCCGGGTCTTTCAGCACCGGGTCAACCGCCACCCAGCGGCCCGCTTCAAGCCGGCTGAAGAAACAGGATTGCCGGCCGGTATGGCAGGCAATATGGCCTGCCTGCTCAACAGCAAGCAACACCACGTCGCCGTCGCAATCAAGTCTGATGTCGAGCACCTGCTGCGAGTGGCCAGACTCTTCGCCCTTGCGCCAAAGCTTGCCGCGCGACCGTGACCAATACACCGCGCGGCGGGTGGCTGCCGTTTCGGCAAGCGCCTCCCGATTCATCCAGGCAACCATCAACACCCGCCCGCTTGCCGCGTCCTGTGCAATGGCGGGCACCAGACCGGATGCATCCCAGCGCACCTGGTCGAGCCAGCTGTTATCAGAGGTCAGCGGCGGGGACGCCTCGGTACCGGATGGCAAGCCAGGCATCACAACCTCACCGGAATGCCACGATCGGTCATCAACCGCTTCGCCCCGGCAACCGTGTGCTCACCGAAATGAAAGATGCTTGCCGCCAGCACCGCATCGGCCCGGCCCTGCGTGACACCTTCGGCGAGATGCTCGAGGCTGCCGACACCGCCCGAGGCGATCACCGGAATGCCGACTGCGTCGGCCACTGCGCGAGTGAGACCCAGGTCAAAGCCCTGTCGCGTACCGTCACGGTCCATGCTGGTGAGCAGGATTTCGCCTGCCCCAAGACGCTCGACTTCGCGCGCCAAGGCGACCGCGTCGAGACCCGTGCCGCGCCGACCCCCGTGGGTGTACACCTGCCAGCTTCCAGGGCCATCGGCCTTCGCATCAATGGCAACCACGATGAACTGCGACCCGAATCGACCAGCCGCCTCAGCCACCAGTCGAGGGTTCTGAATGGCCGCGGTATTGATGGAGATTTTGTCGGCACCGGCATTGAGCAGACGCCTGACATCCTCCACGGCACGCACACCGCCTCCGACGGTGAGCGGGATGAATACCTGATCGGCAACCGCTTCAATGACGTGCAGGATGATGTCGCGATCATCGCTGGAAGCCGTGATGTCGAGAAACGTGAGTTCGTCGGCGCCCTGCTCGTCGTAGCGACGTGCGATCTCGACCGGATCGCCGGCATCACGCAGCTCGAGAAAGCGCACGCCCTTGACCACCCGGCCCGCCGTGACATCGAGGCAGGGAATGATGCGCTTGGTAAGCACGCAGCGTGTCCGGGCTCAGCCGTTCAGCTCGTCGGCGCGCTGCTGGGCGGCGACGAAATCGAGTTTGCCTTCATAGAGTGCGCGGCCCAGGATCGCGCCTTCAACACCCTCATCCTCGACTTCGCAGAGCCGGTCGATGTCTTCGATGCCTGCGATACCGCCCGAGGCAATGACCGGAACCTTGAGTGCCTGCGCGAGCCGAACAGTGGCTTCGATGTTGACGCCGGTGAGCATGCCATCGCGACCAATATCGGTGTAGATGACGCCTTCGACACCGTAGTCTTCAAATTTACGGGCCAGATCCACGACGTCGTGCTTGGTGAGCTTGCTCCAGCCGTCGGTGGCAACCCGGCCGTCCTTCGCATCCAGGCCCACAATGATCTGCCCGGGAAACGCGCCGCAGGCATCGTGCAGGAAGCCCGGGTTCTTGACCGCTGCGGTGCCAATGATGACGTAGGACAACCCGCCATCCAGGTAGCGCTCGATCGTATCGAGGTCGCGGATGCCCCCGCCCAGCTGCACTGGAATGCGGCCAGCGATTTCGTCAAGAATTTCGCGGATCACACCCTCGTTACGAGGTCGGCCGCTCACGGCGCCGTTCAGGTCAACCAGGTGAAGTCGGCGTGCGCCGCGGTCAAGCCAGCTACGCGCTACGGCTACAGGGTCTTCAGCAAACACGGTGGCGTCGTCCATGTCGCCTTGCCTGAGCCGCACGCAGCGGCCGTCCTTGAGGTCGATTGCGGGAATCAGCAGCATCGGAAAAAAGAGTGGGGGGTGGCGCGGATGGGTAGGAATCGCGGCGGATGCCTTCAGGGATTCCAGCTGACGAAATTTTCGTAGAGTCTGAGGCCGTTAGCCGCGCTTTTCTCGGGGTGGAACTGCGTAGCGAAAATGTTATCCCGCGCCACCGCGCAGGTAAAGCGCAGACCGTAATCAGACGTGGCAGCGGTGACCTGGGGGCCGTCCGGCACAGCGAAAAAACTGTGCACGAAATAAAAGTAGGCGCCGGTCGGGATGCCCTGCCAAAGCGGGTGCTCTCGAATGGGATGAACCCTGTTCCAACCCATGTGAGGCACCTTGAGCCGGGCGCCATCGGGCGCTCGCATTGCACCGTCGGGAAAGCGCAACACCTTACCCGCCAGCAGACCCAGCCCGGGTGTATCGCCTTCCGCGCTCCAGTCAAACAACATCTGCTCGCCCACACAAACGCCGAACAGCGGCCGGCTTGCCGCCGCCCGCAGGAGCGATTCGCGCAGGCCCGACTCGGCGAGGTGGCGCATGCAGTCGGGCATGGCGCCCTGCCCGGGAAAGACCACGCGGTCGGCCGAGTCGATCGAGCGCGCCTCGCCGGTAATGATGACCCGGGCTTTCGGGGCAACATACTCGAATGCCTTCGCCACCGAGCGAAGGTTGCCCATGCCGTAGTCGACCACTGCGATGGTCGTCACTCAGAGCGCTTCCTTGGTGGAGGGAATCCGACCTTCGAGCCGCGGATCGGGCTCGATGGCCATTCGAAGCGCACGCGCAAAGGCCTTGAAGACTGTTTCGCACTGATGGTGCGCGTTATCGCCGCGCAGGTTGTCGACATGCAGCGTGACTTGCGCATGGTTGACGAAACCCTGAAAAAATTCGTGCGCAAGATCGACATCAAATGAGCCGATCATGGCGCGGCGAAAATCGACCTGCCAGATGAGCCCTGGCCGGCCCGACAGATCAATGACCACCCGTGACAGCGCTTCATCGAGCGGCACGTAGGCATGGCCGTAACGACGAATGCCGCGCTTGTCGCCCACCGCCCGCGCAAACGCCTGACCCAATGTGATGCCAATGTCTTCTACCGTGTGATGCGCATCGATATGCAGGTCGCCCTGAGCCTCGATGAAGAGATCAACCAGACCGTGCCTGGCGATCTGGTCGAGCATGTGGTCGAGAAACGGTACGCCGGTGGCAAGCGACTGCTGGCCGGTGCCATCGAGATTCAGCCGCACTTTGATGCGGGTTTCGGCGGTGTTGCGGATGACTTCGGCGGTTCGCATTCGGCGTCTCAGGGCAATCAGGCGTTAGGCTTGAGGGGCTGCGGGGGTTAGGGCTGGGACCGCAGCGCACGGGTGAGCGCCGCGAGCATCGCACGGTTTTCATCCGGTGCCCCCACGGTGACACGCAGACAGTTGGATAACAGCGGATGCATTTTACCGACGTCTTTCACCAATACGCCCAGGCTTCGCATCTGCTGCTGAACCCGTGCACTGTCGGCAACCCGAACCAGCAGGAAATTGGCGCGCGTGGCGACGGGCTGCGCACCCGGTACCGTGCCAAGTTCCGCCAATAACCGATCGCGCTCGGCGCGGATCTCGGCGGCCTGCGCATCAAACACCGATAGATTTTCAAGCGCGAACTCGGCAGCAACTTCGTTCAAGACGCCGATGTTGTACGGCGGGCGCACCTTGTCGAGCTCGGTCAGCCATCGCGCGTGACCCGACAGATAACCCAGCCGCAAGCCCGCCAGTCCAAGCTTGGACAGCGTGCGCATGACCAGCAGCTTTGGATGCATGGGCAGCCTTGGCATCCAGCTGTCGAGCGCGAAGGGCTGATAGGCCTCATCGATCACGACCAGGCCAGGCGCTGCCTCCAGAATCGCTTCGATCTGCGCGGTGTCGAAACAATTGCCGGTGGGATTATTGGGATAGGCAAGGAAAATGACCGCGGGGCGATGACGCGCAATCGCAGCGAGCATCGCAGGCAGGTCAAGCGACAGGTCGGCCCGAAGCGGCACACCAACGAAGCGACTCCCGGCAAGTTTTGCCGACACCTCGTACATGACGAACGACGGCACAGGCGCCAGCACTACGGCGCCCGCGCGAGCGGTCGCCACGCAGATCATGGTGATGAGCTCATCGGAGCCGTTGCCCAGCAACACCTCATAACCCGCAGGGATTCCAAGCTGGCTCGTGATTGCGCGTTTGAGCCCCGCATACGATGGAACCGGGTAGCGGTTGATCAGCGCATCGGCAAGTCGCGCACCCAGCTGCGCCTTGAGCTCGGGCGGCAGCGGGTAGGGGTTCTCCATGGCGTCAAGCTTGATCAGACCCGCAGACGATGGCACGTGATAACTGGCCATCTCGCGGACATCGGCACGCACCAGAGCGCTGACAAGCCGGTTCAGATCGCCTTCAGCTGGCGGCAGAGTTTTGTCTGAGTCGGCGCCTGCAGGGGCTTGCGTCTCAAGCCTCAGCTCGGCGCTGCGCGCATGCGCTTCCAGTCCCTCGCCCCGCGCGAGCACCGATGCGATTCTTCCGAGCCGCTCGGCCGCGGGCCGGGCGATGTCGATCATCGAACTTCGCTTCTGAAAATCGTAGACGCCGAGCGGCGATGAAAATCGCGCAGTTCGCATCGTCGGCAGGACGTGGTTGGGGCCCGCGCAGTAATCGCCCAGCGATTCCGAGGCATAGGGCCCCAGAAAGATCGCGCCTGCATGGCGGATCTGGTCGGCCCAGCGGCGTGGGTTGGCCGCAATGATTTCAAGATGCTCCGCCGCGATACCGGACGCAATCGAGCAGGCCTCATCCATATCGCGAACACGAACCAGCGCACCCCGGTCAGCCAGCGATCGTTCAATGACCGCGCGGCGCGGCATCGTGGGCAGCAGCCGAACAATCGCCTGCTGCACCCGGTCGATGAAATCTGGGTCTGGGCACAACAGGATTGCCTGCGCAAGTTCGTCATGCTCGGCCTGCGAAAACAAATCCATTGCCACCCAGTCCGGGCTGACAGAGCCGTCGGTGAGCACCAGGATTTCACTCGGGCCGGCAATCATGTCGATGCCCACCGTGCCGAAGACACGGCGCTTGGCCTCGGCGACATAGGCATTGCCCGGCCCTACGATCTTGTCGACCGCAGGTACCGTGCGCGTGCCAAACGCGAGCGCAGCCACCGCCTGCGCGCCGCCGATCGTGAACACCCGATCGACGCCGGCAATCGCTGCCGCCGCAAGCACCATCGGATTGCGTGCGCCGCCCGGCGTGGGCACGACCATGACGAGCTCGCCCACGCCTGCCACCCGAGCCGGCACTGCATTCATGAGAACCGACGACGGATAGGCCGCTTTGCCTCCCGGAACATAGAGCCCGACGCGGTCAAGCGGCGTGATTCGCTGCCCAAGCCGGGTACCGTCTGGTTCAACATGCTCCCAGGAATGCGAAAGCTGCCGCTCGTGATAGTCGCGAACGCGGCTGGCAGCTGCCTCGAGCGCGCTGCGCTCGGCTTTGCCAAGCGAGTCAAGCGCTGCCGCAAGTTCAGCCCGAGGCAACTCGAGCGCAGCGGGATCGTGGATCGCGAGCCGGTCAAATCGGTTGGTGTACTCGACCAGTGCGGCATCGCCACGCTGCCGTACATCGTTGACGATGGATTCAACCGCTGCCGATACCGACGCGTCGGTTTGCGCTTCGTACGCCAGCAGCGCGGCAAGCGCGGCCGAAAAGCCAGGATCTGCGCTGTCGAGGCGATTGATCACGCTCACGGCTGACCTTTCATTTGGGCGATGGGTGGGCGGACCGCTCGGCAGCCTGTTGCGCCGATACCGCCCGCGCCACGGCATCGAGCAGCGCGCCGATGCGCCGGGGCTGCGTCTTGAGCGAGGCCTGATTGACGATCAGCCGCGCTGAAATCGACAGAATTTCCTCGACCTCAACCAGACGGTTGGCGCGCAGTGTGCCGCCGCTGCTCACCACGTCGACAATGGCGTCGGCCAGACTAACCAGTGGCGCGAGCTCCATCGACCCATAGAGCTTGATCAGGTCAACATGCATGCCCTTGGCTGCAAAGTGCTGGCGTGCGCATTCGACATATTTGGTGGCTACCCGCATGCGCGCACCGCGTCGGATCGCCTGTGCGTAATCGAAATCCTGCCGCACCGCCACGCACAAGCGGCAGCGGGCGATACCCAGATCAATCGGCTGGTAAAGGCCTTCGACCCCGCTTTCCAGCAGCACATCCCGGCCCGCCACGCCAAGGTCGGCCGCGCCATAGCGCACATAGGTGGGTACGTCGCTCGCGCGGACGATGATCAGCCTGACCTCGGGATCAGCGGTGGGAACAATCAATCGGCGAGAGTCGGCCTGCACCGCATCGACTGAGACACCAGCCGCTTCAAGCAGGGGCAGAGTCTCGTCAAAAATGCGCCCCTTGGATAGTGCAAGAGTGATCACTTAAAGAGTCCTGAATGACGCCTGTCAACGCAGTCGCTCAACCGCTGCGCCCAGCGCACCGAGCTTTTTCTCGATGCTCTCGTAACCGCGGTCAAGGTGATAGATGCGGTCAATGACCGTTTCGCCGTCGGCCACCAGCGCAGCGATCACCAACCCCGCCGAGGCTCGCAGATCAGTGGCCATGACCGTGGCGCCGGACAGGCGTTCGACCCCGCGGACCACCGCGGTGTTGCCCTCGATCGCGATATCGGCGCCCAGGCGCTGGAGCTCGAGCACGTGCATGAAGCGGTTCTCGAAAATGGTTTCGGTGATGGTGGCGGTGCCACCTGCGATTGCGTCAACCGCCATGAATTGCGCCTGCATGTCGGTGGCAAACCCCGGAAAGGGTGCCGTACGGACACTGACCGAGCGGGGCCGGCCTTGCATCGCAAGCCGTATCCAATCGGGACCGGCTGTGATCTCGGCACCCGTTGCCCGAAGTTTGTCCAGCGTTGCGTCCATGATGGCGCCCTCTACGCCGCGCAACACCACCTCGCCCCCCGCAGCGGCAACGGCGCACAGAAATGTACCTGCCTCGATCCGGTCTGCCATGACCGAATGACTTGCGCCATGAAGCGACTCGACGCCCTGAATTTCGATGCGGTCGGTGCCCGCGCCGCTTACCTGTGCGCCCATGGCATTGAGCACCCGCGCCAGATCGACCACTTCGGGCTCACGCGCTGCGTTTTCAATGAGCGTCGTGCCAGAGGCGAGCGTCGCTGCCATCATCAGGTTTTCGGTGCCTGTGACCGTCACCATGTCCGTGACGATGCGCGCGCCGCGCAACCGCGAAGCGCGCGCGACCACATACCCGTGCTCGATCGAAATCCGCGCACCCATCGCCCGCAGGCCTTTGATGTGCTGGTCGACGGGCCGTGCGCCAATGGCGCAACCCCCGGGCAGCGATACCCTGGCCTCGCCCAGCCGCGCGAGCAGGGGGCCGAGAACCAGAATCGACGCGCGCATCGTTTTGACCAGATCGTAGGGGGCCTCGTGCGAGGCGAGCGTCGTCGCATCAAGCACCAGACTATCGCCCTGCCGACTCTCCCTGACACCGAGCTGGCGGAGCAGTCGGAGCATTGTCCGAACGTCCTGCAGGCTGGGCACGCGTGCGAGGCTTAGCGTATCGGCCGCGAGCAGTGATGCGCAGAGGATGGGTAGTGCCGCATTTTTAGCGCCCGATACCTGCACCTCGCCGGCAAGCCTGCGCCCGCCAATGATCCGGAGCCTGTCCATGTGCGAGTGCTACGCGTGCAAAGGTGCGGTGCGCTATGCCCTGCCGCCGGTCTGCGACGGGTCTGCGTACTCATCGGGCGTGAGCGTGCGCATGGACAGCGCGTGGATTTCTTCCCGCATCCGGTCGCCGAGCGCACGATAGACGATCTGATGACGTTGCACGGGACGCTTGCCCTCAAACAGCGAGGACACGATCAGCGCCTCAAAGTGCTGGCCGTCGCCGGTAACCTCGAGCGTGGAACACTGAAGGCCCTCAGCGATATAGCGTCGAACATCATCGGGAGTTGGCACAGACACCTCACAGTCTAAGTTTGTAGCCGCTCGCGAGCATCCGCAGGGCGATTGCCGTGACCAGCACGAGAAATACCGCCACCACCACGAAGCTCACCGCAGGGGCAACATCGGACACGCCGAAGAAACCGTGCCGAAAGCCATCGACCATATAAAAAAACGGATTAAGGTGCGACAGCATCCGCCAGAACGGCGGCAGCGACTCCGCCGAATAGAACACCCCCGCGAGGAAGGTGAGCGGCATGATGAGAAAATTTTGAAAGGCTGCGATCTGATCGAACTTGTCGGCCCAGACGCCACCAATCACGCCCATTGTACCGAGGATGGCGCTACCCATCAGCGCAAACGCCAGAATCCAGAGTGGCTGCGCAATGTGGAAATCAGCCAGCCAGAAGGTGCACAAAAATACGCCGAGACCGACGGCAAGACCCCGAAACATCGACGCCAGAACGTAGGCGCCGAACAGTTCCCAGTGCGTGAAAGGCGGTAGCAGCACAAACACGATGTTGCCGGTGATCTTGCTCTGGATGAGCGACGAGGAGGAATTGGCAAACGCGTTCTGAAGCACCGACATCATCACCAGACCGGGCACCAGAAACGATACATAGTCGACCGAGCCAAACACCTTGACACGTTCACCGAGCGCCTGCGAAAAGATCAGCAGATAGAGAAGCGCTGTGAGCACGGGCGCGGCAATGGTCTGCACGCTCACCTTCACGAATCGGAGCGTTTCCTTGTAGAGCAGCATCGGAAAACCGCTCATTGAACGCGCTCCGAAACGCCGTGCTCCTGCTGCATCACGCGAACAAAGACGTCCTCAAGATCGGTGTGCTCCAGCTCCATTTCCTCGATGCGGCAGCCGGCCTCACGGAGCGCCGCGAGCACGGGCTCAAGCGACTCGTAGCGCTCAAGCTTGAGGACCACCCGCTCGGACGCTGTACCCCTGGCTTCTTCGGTGACAGGTACCCTGAGCGGCTCGAGCGAGCCAGGCATTGGCGCGCCGCTCAGCTTGAGCGACAGCCGACCACCGGAAAAATCACGCAGCAGTTCTGACGTGGCTGCGAGCGCCACAATGCGCCCCGCCTTGAGCATGGCGATTCGGCCGCAGAGCTCCTGAGCCTCTTCAAGGTAGTGCGTGGTCAGCACGATGGTGTGCCCCGCCAGATTGAGCTGAACCACGAATTCCCACAGCGTGCGCCGTAGTTCGACATCAACCCCTGCGGTGGGCTCATCGAGCACGATCACCGGAGGCCGGTGTACCAGCGCCTGAGCCACCAGCACCCGCCGCTTCATGCCGCCCGACAGCGCACGCATATTGGCATTGGCTTTGTCGGCCAGGCCCAGTCGATCAAGGACCTCATCAATCCAGGGGTCTGCGCCGCGCACGCCGTAGTAGCCCGCGGTCAGGCGCAATGTCTCACGCACGGTGAAGAAAGGGTCAAACACCAGCTCTTGCGGCACCACGCCCAGCATTCGCCGCGCCTGTCTGAAGTCGGAAACGACGTCATGCCCCATGACCTCGCAGCGGCCTTCATTGGCTCTGGAGAGACCGGCGATGATCGAGATCAGCGAGGTTTTGCCCGCGCCGTTGGGACCGAGCAGACCAAAAAACTCGCCTTGTCCGATCGATAACGATACGCCACGAAGCGCCTCGAAACGGCCGTAGCGCTTGACGACGTTGCTGAGTTCGATGGCGGGTTTCAAAAGACCAGGCTCTCAACGCCGTACAGGTTGGCAAGTCGGCGCAGTTTATCGGGCACATTCAGACACTGGATCGCACCGCCCTGTGTCTGCGCGCGACGGGCCGCGAGCAATACCGACAGCGCGGACGAGTCGAATTCAGACAGCGCTGCAAGATTGATGCTGACTGCGCCCGCTGCGATCGCGGCATGAAGCTGTTCGAGCACGGCCATTGCCTCGGCGTGCGTGAGCCTGGAAGGAAACTCGAAACTGGATGAAGCGTTCACGGGCGCAGGGTGTTCAGTGTCAGCTACGCGAGGCGGCCTCGAACTGTCGGTTTTTATCGGACAGCGAGCGAATCAGACCATCAATACCGTTGGCCGAGACTTCCTGCGCAAACTGCTCCCGGTAGGTTTGAACAATCCAGATGCCCAGAACATTCACGTCATAGATCTTCCAGGAGCCTGCCGATTTTTCCAGCCGGTAATCGATCTGGATCGGATCGCCGCGGCCGCCAACGATTTCGCTTCGCACGGTCACATCGTCAGCGGCTGCATCGCCACGAAAGGGCCGCACCTTCACCTGCTTGTCGCCCACCTGCGCCAACGCGCCCGAGTAGGTGCGCAGCAGCAGCGTTCGAAACTCGGTGATGAGCGCCTTCTGCTGTTCGGGTTTCGCCTGACGCCAGGCACGGCCCACCGACAGGGCGGTCATGCGCTCAAAGTTGATGTGCGGCATTACCGCCGAATCAACAAATTTCGCGACCTGCTGAAAATCGCCCGACTGCACCGATTTGTCAGAGCGGATCCGGTTCAGTACATCGTTACTCAGGGTCTCGATGAACCGATCGGGCGCGGTTTGTGCGACGGCGGGCGACGACGCGCCCAACAGTGCTGCGCCCAGAAGCACACCGCTTGACGTGGGCATGACCGCGACGGTGAGCAGCGCTGCGCCCGCGAGGCTCGCAATGCGCTTTCGCAGACGACCAGAGGAGACAGCGTTCATCTCGATCACTCCTTGGGCTCAGGCGGATTACCGTCGTAAACCAGATTCAGCCGCCGCTGCAGATAAGCATTGCGAATGAACGAATACCGATCGAGCGCAGCCCCCTCAACCATGCGCTCCATGGGCAACAGCGTGGCGCGCTGCTCGACCAGTCGAGCCACCGCGAAGATCGCGAACTCGTCGTTATCGGCGATGCGCCGCGACGGATCGAACCCGATGTCGGCAATGCGCCCCACGCCGTCACGGATGCTGGAGGGCCCCAAAATAGGCAGCACCAGATAGGGCCCGGGTCCGAAGCCCCAGACGCCCAGCGTCTGACCGAGGTCTTCATTGCTTCGTTCAAGCCCCGCTTCGGAGGCTGGGTCGCCAAGACCGAGCGTGATGAGCGTGTTCATGAGGAACCGGCCAACGTCTGAAGCAGCCGCCAGGGGTTTGCCCTGCAGCAGATTGTTGACAGCGTTCCAGGGCTCGAGCAGGTTGCTGACGAAATTTCTGAAGAGCAGCCGCGGCGTTTCCGGGACCACGTCTGCATAGAACTGCGCCACGGGTTTGAGCACCGCGCGGTCAATGGTGTCGTTGAACTGGAACACGGCCCGGTTAAATGACTCGAACGGATCGGCGGAGGATTCGGACTGCGCCTGCAACGGGGCGGCCAGCACAAGCAGCAGACTGATGGCAAGCGCCCTAGCCCACCTGCTGACGCTGCGCGTGATCTGGGTCGCGCTCATTTCTTGTCCCCTTCGGCAGCGCTGCGATACAGGAACTGCCCGATGATGTTCTCAAGCACCACCGCGGACTGGGTGAGCGTGAGCGTACCGCCCGGTGCAAGCATTGCGGTATCGCCTCCGGCCTCCAGGCCGATGTACTGCTCGCCGAGAAGACCCGCAGTGAGAATTTTTGCTGAGGTGTCTTTGGGAAACTGATAGCGCTTGTCGATATCGACTCTGACCACGGCCTGGAAGGTCTGGTCATCCAGCCCAACCGACGCCACGCGGCCCACCACCACGCCGGCGCTGCGCACAGCAGCGCGCGGTTTCAGGCCGCCAATATTGTCAAATTTGGCGGTGACCTGGTAAGTCTCACCCAGCCCGAGGCTACTGCTCATATTGCCCGCCCGGAGCGCGAGAAATACCAGCGCCGCAAAACCAAGCAACACAAACAGCCCCACCAGAACATCAACACCTTTACGATTCATCGCTTTACTCTCCCGCCCGGAACCGGGCGTACTAGCTGAACATCAGCGCCGTCAGGATGAAATCAAGCGCAAGAATGCCAAGCGAGGCCACCACGACCGTCGTGGTCGTGGCCCGCGAAACCCCTTCGGGCGTTGCCTCCGCCTGGTATCCGACATAGAGCGCCACAAATGACACCGTGAAGCCAAACACGATGCTTTTGACCACCCCGTTGCCCACATCGCGCAACCAGTCAACGCCGCCCTGCATCTGCGACCAGAAGGCACCGGCGTCAACGCCGATCATCTCAACGCCGACCAGGTAACCCCCCAGCACCCCCAACGCCGAAAACAGCGCGGCAAGAAGCGGCATGCAGATGACGGCCGCCAGATACCGCGGCGCGAGAACGCGCGCCACCGGATCGACCGCCATCATTTCCATGGCATCTATCTGCTCGCCCGCCTTCATGAGGCCAACCTCTGCCGTGAGTGAGGTGCCCGCGCGCCCTGCAAACAGCAGCGCCGTGACGACGGGACCGAGCTCACGCACCAGCGACAAGGTAACAAGTAACCCGAGCGCCTCTTCCGAGCCATACCGACGCAGCGTGTAATAGCCCTGTAAACCAAGCACAAACCCGATTAGCAGGCCCGACACCAGGATGATCGACAGCGAATAATTGCCGATGAAATGAATCTGATCGATGATCAGCCGGGGCCGCCTTAGCGATGCGATGGACAGCAGCGACAGCCGAACGAAGAACCGGGAGGCGCGGCCGGTGGCGGCGATCTTGTCAGTCAACCAGTCGATTGCCCGCGCGAACGGAGTCGGCGCGTTCACTTGGGCAGTCCCAGATCTTCGGCGAGCGTGCGCCGCGTGGCGTGGTGAAACGCCACCGGACCATCAATGTCGCCATCGAGAAACTGGCGCACGTTCGGGTCGTCAGAGTCGCGCATCGCCTGGGGGACGCCGTGCGCTGCGATACGGCCCTGCGCAAGCAGGTACACATAGTCGGCGATGGCGAAGGTGTCCTTGATGTCATGCGAGACCAGGATGGAGGCGCAGCCAAGCGTGTCCGTCAGTTTGCGGATCAGCTGAGCCACGGTTGACAGCGAGATCGGGTCAAGGCCGGCGAACGGCTCGTCGTACATGATGAGCGGCGGATCGAGCGCGATGGCGCGCGCAAGCGCCACCCGCCGCGCCATGCCGCCGGACAACTGGCTGGTGCGGTAATGCGCAACCCCGCGCAACCCCACTGCATTCAGTTTGAGGAGCACCAGATCTCGAATCAGTTCATCAGACAGATTGGTGTGCTCGCGAAGCGGAAAGGCCACGTTGTCAAACACCGACAGATCGGTAAAGAGCGCGCCAAACTGATACAGCATTCCCATGCGACGACGCACCGCGTACAGCCCGTCGCGATCGAGCTGGCCGATTTCATGGCCCTGGAAATTGACCTTGCCCTGCTGAGCGCGCAGCAGCCCACCGATCAGCCGCAGGATGGTTGTTTTGCCCGAACCCGATCCACCGACAAGCGCAACAATGCTGCCACGACGAACCGTCAGGCTCACGTCGTGCAGGATGGGCCGCTCGCGATAACCGAAGCGGACATTGTCGAGCCGAAGAAGCTCGGTGTCAGACACGATCGGGGGGAGTATTTATTAGAGGAACAGAGTATTGTAGCGCGCTCTGTATTACCCGCCTGCCGGTTGGCCCATTCGGGTTTCCACTGCGGTAATCCGGTCACGCCGCCCCGCCAGTACCACCACATCGCCCGCGGCAAGTACGAAATCGGCGGGTGGTTCAAGCATCCGTTCGCGCGCCCGCACCAGTGCGGTTGCCCGAACACCATCCTCAAGCATCGCGCCGAGCGTGCTGGAGGCGGCAACCGACCCCTCGATGATTGGCACCGCGTGAAGGTGCACATGATCGGTTTCGACGTCGTCCGTCTCACGGTCGTCGGCACCGTGGAAAAAGCCCTGCAACAAGGCGTAGCGTCCCGCCCGGACCGCTCGAGTCCGGCGACGCACCCGCGCCATGGGAACGCCGGCCAGCGCCATGGCATGCGAGGCGATCATCAGGCTGCCCTCAGCGATCTCGGGAACCACCTCGGTGGCGCCCGCCTCCCGCAGTTTCGCAATATCGGCCTCATTGGCGGTCCGGGCGATCACCGGCAGCTGCGGCGCGAGTTGCCTGACCGTGTGAAGCAGCTTGAGCGCGCTGGGCAGGTCGTCAAAGGTAATGGCGAGCGCGCGCGCCCGGTGGATTCCAGCGGCCTGCAGCATCGCCGGGCGGCTCGCGTCTCCGTAGACCACCGACTCACCCGCCTCGGCCGCCTCACGCACCCGGTCAGGGTCGGTATCAAGCGCCACATAGGGCACGTTTTCAGCTTCCAGCACGTGCGAGAGGCTCTGTCCGCAGCGCCCAAAACCACAGACGATCACATGGTCATGTCGGCCAAGGCTGCGGCTCGCGATCCGCTGCACCTCGAGCGAGCGTAACAGCCATTCCTGGTTGGAGGCCCGCAACGCAAGTCGGTTCGCCTGCTCGATGAGCGCCGGCGCGAGCAATAGCGACAGCAGGATTGCTGCCAGCAGCGGCTGGAGCGCGGCGGGCTCGAACAATCCACCCTTGAACGCCTGAGACAGCAGCACGAAGGCGAATTCACCGGTCTGCGCAAGCCAACAGGCTGAGCGAATCGCGACGCCCGCCGACGCGCCAAACGCGCGCACGAGGCCCAACACGATGGCGGCCTTGAGCACCAGCAACATCGACAGAATGACCAGCACCTGCTGCCAGGTATCGACCAGCGCCTGAGTTTCAAGCCGGGCGCCGATCGTGACAAAAAAGAGTCCCAGCAAGACGTCGCGGAACGGCTTGATGTCTTCTTCGACCTGGTAGCGGAACTCGGTTTCCGCGATCAGCATGCCGGCCACGAAGGCGCCCAGCTCCATCGACAACCCTGCCTGTCGCGTGAGCCAGGCAAAGAGCAGCGTGGCGAGCAGCACGTTGAGCGTAAAGAGTTCGTGCGAGCGGCTTCTGACCACCGCACCGAACCAGCCTCGCATGAGCCGAGGCCCAAAACGGAGCAGTAGGACCAGGAGCAGCGCCGCTTTGGCAAAGGCCACCGACAACGCGATCGCGAGCCCATCCGTGCCACGCGACAGCGCTGGAATGACCACCAAGAGCGGAATGACGGCAAGGTCCTGAAACAGCAGTACGCTGAACACGCGCCGCCCATGGTCGGTCTCAAGCTCGCGTCGATCCACCAGCAGCTTGGTGACCAGCGCAGTGGACGACATGGCGAGCGCAAACGCCACCACCAGCGCGGTGCGCCAATCGAGTCCCGGAATCAGCCAGCTGCCCCAGGTGGCGGGCAGGCCCAGCAACAGCGCCATCAGCGCGAGTGCCGTGACGCCCACCTGCGCGCCGCCCAGTCCGAACACGAAGCCGCGCATCGCGTTCAGCTTGGCGAAATTGAATTCGAGGCCGAGCGAGAACATCAGGAAGACGACGCCGAGTTCAGCCGCCGCGTGCAGCGTGCCCTCGCCCTCGGCCAGACCGGCGGCGTGCGGGCCGATGAGCACACCGACCGCCAGGTAAGCGATCAATGGCGGAACGCCGAAGCGACGCAGCGGCACCACGATCAGCGTGGCCGCTCCGAGCAGGATCAGCGCGAGTTCAAGACCGGACAGCATATACTCAGCAAGGTGAATTCCCGATCCATTGTAACCAGCGACGACCGGCTGATCCTGCGCGCGGTCGAAGTGCTTCGCATTGAGGCCGAAGCAGTCGAGGCTTTGTCGCAGAGAATCGGTGCGCCCTTTGTTCAGGCCTGTCGAATGATTCTGGACTGCTCGGGCCGAGTGGTTGTCAGCGGCATCGGCAAGTCCGGCCATATTGCCAGGAAAATCGCAGCAACGCTGGCCTCCACCGGGACACCGGCGTTTTTTCTGCATCCGGCAGAGGCAAGTCACGGCGATCTTGGCATGGTGACCCGCGACGACGTGCTGATTGCGGTGTCGAACTCGGGCGCCACCGAAGAGCTCGCCCGAATCATGCCAATCGCCCGACGGCAGGGTACCCGCCTGATCGCGATCACCGGCCGCGCCGACTCGCCGCTTGCTGCGCTGGCCGATGTACACCTCGAGGCTGCAGTTGCCCGGGAAGCGTGCCCGCTCAATCTGGCCCCCACTGCCAGCACCACGGCCACGCTCGCGCTCGGCGATGCACTGGCGGTCGCGCTTCTTGATGCGCGCGGCTTTGGCCCGGAAGATTTTGCGCGCTCGCACCCGGGCGGTGCCCTGGGCCGCAAGCTGCTGACACGCGTGGACGACGTCATGCGGCGCGATCCTGCGCTGCCAAGGGTGCCGCTTGGCGCCCCGCTGGTCGAGGCAATTTTGGAGGTCACGCGCAAGCGAATGGGCATGACCGCGGTCGAGCGCGCCGATGGCACGCTGGCAGGCGTTTTCACCGACGGCGACCTGCGGCGCGTGCTCGAGCGCGGCGCAGACATTCAGTCAATGCGGATCGATGAGGCGATGACGCCCGGCTCCGTCACGATCGGTCCGCAGGCACTCGCTGCCGAAGCGGTCAGACTGATGGAAGAGCGCCGCATCAGCGCGCTGCCGGTCACTGACTCCGGGCGTCGCATGGTTGGCGCGCTGCACATCCACGACCTGCTTGCCGCCAAGGTGTTTTGATGGCCGCCGCCGACGCCCGCAGCCGCGCCGCCCGGATCGAGGTTCTTGCGCTCGATGTCGATGGCACCCTGACCGACGGGCGCATTTACATCGGTCCGCAGGGGGAGGCGATGAAAGCCTTCAATGTGCGCGACGGCTTCGGTCTCACCCTGCTGCGCGAGGCGGGCCTGCAGCTTGCCATCATCACCGCCCGGCAATCCGAGATCGTTCGGCATCGGGCGGCAGAACTGGGCATCGCGCTGGTGATGCAGGGCGAGCGCGACAAGCTTGCGGCGCTTGAGGCGCTCTGTCGAAAGCTCAGCATCACGCCTGACCGGGTGGGCTACGCCGGCGACGACTGGACGGACCTGCCCGCGATGCTAGCGGCCGGCTTTTCCGCCACGGTGGTCGATGCGCCCGAGGCTGTGCGGTCGCGTGCTCACTGGGTATCAACGCTGGCTGCCGGGTCGGGCGCCATCCGTGAACTGGCTGAGTTCATTCTTGACAGCCGAGGCGAACTTCATTCGGCGCTCGCCCGTCGGCTCATCTCGACGGCTGGTCACGCACGTCGCGAACCGCAGCGGGGCGGGCCTTGAGCCCGCGGTTTTACGACCGCCTCGCCGCGGCGGTATCAATCGGTCTGCTGCTGATGCTGGCAGCCGGCAGCTACTACCTGGCTGAAATCGCGCAGCGGTTTACGATGCCATCCCAGACGCGTGAGGGCCCGGACATTGCCGATGCATTTGGCGAGAAGGTGGTGCTGCTTCGCCTGAACGAACGGGGCGAGCCGGTCTTTCGCATGAGCGCCGAGCGGATGGAACACTTTCGCCGATCCGACACCAGCCACTACACGCTTCCCACCATGGCCTCACTCGACCCGGCCCGCCCGCGAATCACCGTTGCCGCCCAGCGCGGCAAATCGGTTCGTGAAAGCCAGGAGACCTTGCTCGAGGGCGATGTCCGTCTCGACCGTCCGGGAACAGCCGTCGAGCCGCCAATGAAGATCCGCACCGAGTTCGCCCGGATCTTCACCGACACCGAAATTGCGCTCACCGATCGTCCGGTGGTCGTGACCCGGGGTCAGTCAACCTTGACCGGCACCGGAATGGAATTCAATAATCGCGCCCGAACCCTGCGCGTCGACTCTGAGGCCCGGGGAATCTGGGTGTCCGAGCGGCGCCCACCTTGAGCGTACTCATCGCGTGCAACCTCCTCCATCACCCAAACCTTCAGCAATTGCGTTCGCCTGGCGCGGCGCTCGCCGGGCGGGCGCCCTCGCCGGTGTTCGCGGCTTGCTGCGGTTCGCTGCGATGCTGGCCGCGTTGTGCATGACGGTCGTGCCCGCGCGGGCCGAAAAAGCCGATCGCGATAAGCCGGTGCAGGTCGAGTCCGACCGAATGGAATACGACGACGCCAAGCGCATCAGCACCTTCATCGGCAGGGTCGTGCTCACCAAAGGCACGATCGTGATCCGTGCCGATCGAATGGTTGTTCGCGAGGATGCGGAAGGCTTTCAGTACGGTCGGGCTGAAGGAAAGCCGGCAAGCTTTCGCCAGAAGCGTGAAGCACTCGATGAGCATATCGAGGGCTTCGGCCTCGAGATCGACTACGACGGCAAGGCTGAAACCGTCGTGCTCACCAGCAATGCGTCGCTGCGAAGGCTTGAGCGCGAGCGCGTGCTCGACGAGGTGCACGGCGCCCGCATCACCTACCAGAGCGCGGCCGAGTTCTACACCGTCGAAGGGCGCGCACCGGGCGCAACGGGTAACGATCGCGTCCGGATGGTGATTCAGCCACGGCGTGCAAGCGGCACTGATTCACCCGCTGGTGCGGCATCACCCGGCACCGCACCCGCAACGGGTGCTGCGCCTGGCAAGCCAGCCAAACCCGCATCGGGCACAGCCCCCTCACCAGCGTCGCCCCCTGCGGTGCTGCGGCCCGCCGAATCGCTTGGCGCTCCGCCGGCCACCCGCTGAGTCTTCTGCCGTGACCGTCGCCTCGGCCGCCAGCCGGCTCGTCGCAACCCAGCTGATGAAGGCCTATCACGGGCGGCGTGTCGTTCGCGATGTGTCGATCGAAGTTGCGAGCGGTCAGGTGGTCGGGCTGCTGGGGCCCAACGGCGCGGGCAAAACCACCTGCTTCTACATGATCGTTGGCCTCGTACCCTGTGATGGCGGCAGCATCACCCTCGATGATCGACCCATCGGGCGGCTGCCAATCCATCGACGCGCCCGCCTCGGCCTGGCCTACCTGCCGCAGGAAGCGTCGGTATTTCGTAAGCTGACGGTTGAAGAAAACATTACCGCGGTGCTCGAGCTGCAGCAGGATGCCGCAGGTGCCCCGCTTGAGAAGGCCGAGATCAAGCGCAGGCTCGATCGGCTGATCGAGGAACTGCAGATCGGGCATATCCGCTCCAATACTGCGTTGTCGCTGTCAGGCGGCGAGCGGCGCAGGGTGGAAATTGCCCGGGCGCTGGCGAATTCGCCTCGGTTCGTGTTGCTCGATGAACCGTTTGCCGGCGTCGATCCGATCGCTGTCCTTGAAATTCAGCGAATCGTCCGTTTTCTCAAGGAACGGGGCATCGGAGTGTTGATCACAGACCACAACGTCAGGGAAACGCTTGGCATCTGCGACAGGGCCTATATTATTCGTGATGGTACCGTTCTTGCTTTCGGTCGGCCCGACGAAGTCGTCGAAAACGACGATGTGCGGCGCTACTACCTCGGCGAACATTTTTCGATGTAGCGCAGCAGCGGACGGGCTCTTCGCAACACCAGGCCCTGATGAAAACCGCTCTTCAGTTCAAACTTAGCCAGCAGCTCGCGCTGACGCCACAGCTGCAGCAATCCATTCGGTTGCTGCAGCTGTCGACACTCGAACTCAATCTGGAGATCGAGCAGATGCTGGCGGAAAACCCGCTGCTCGAGCGCGAGGACGATCCACTGGGCGAGTGCATCAGCATTTCTGCAAGTGGGACGCTCGACGCACCGCTACCGGTCGGACTGTCGGATCTCGGTGGCAGCCCAGCCGAAACCACAACCCGTGGCGAGGCCGACGAGGGCGAGGCTGACCGAGACAGCAGTGGCAGCACCAGCGAGGGCGATGAAGCGCCCGCCGACTGGGGGCATGACTCGGGCTCAAGGTCGCAGAACGATGATGACGACGAGCGCGAATTCCCGCAGCTTGCAGGCGCTGGCGTGTCGCTTACCGAGCATCTGCGCGAGCAACTCGCGGCAACGCGCCTTGAGCGACGCGACCGTGCGCTGGTCGATCTGCTGATCGATGAACTCGATCGCGACGGCATGCTGACAACCGGGCTCGACGAATTCCGCGAAGCCCTACCGGCCGAACTCGAGATCGATCCCGATGAGGTCGCGGCCGCGCTCCGGCTCCTGCAGAGCTTCGATCCACCAGGCGTTAGCGCCCGCAACCTGCGCGAATGCCTGCTACTCCAGCTTGCCCAATCCGGTCATGACCAGCCAGAGGCCAAAGCACTGGCGCGGGTCATCATCACCGACCATCTCGAACTGCTTGCGGCACGCGACTTTGTGCGCCTCAAGCGGGTGCTGCAGTGCGATGAAGAAACGCTGCGGCAGGCACACTCCATGATTCGAAACCTGGAGCCCCGACCGGGCTCACGCTTCGGATCTGACGACACGGGGTATGTGGTGCCCGACGTGATCGTTCGGCGAACCCGCGCCGGCTGGACCGCGGCGCTCAATCCGGACGTGATGCCGAAACTGCGCGTGAACGACATGTACGCCGATATCCTGCGCCGCAACCGTGGCAGCGCTGCCGGCAACCTGGCCGGGCCGCTGCAGGAAGCCAGGTGGCTGATCAAGAACATTGCCCAGCGTTTCGAGACCATCCTGCGCGTCTCGCAAGCGATCGTCGAGCGCCAGCGCGGCTTTTTTTCACACGGTGCGGTGGCCATGCGCCCGCTGGTGCTGCGCGAGATCGCCGATACGCTGGATCTTCACGAATCCACGATTTCTCGGGTCACTACACAGAAGTACATGCTCACACCGAATGGAACTTTCGAACTCAAGTATTTCTTCGGCAGCCATGTCGCCACCGACACCGGCGGCGCTGCCTCGAGCACAGCGATCCGAGCGCTGATCAAGCAGCTGATTGCCGCCGAGGATGGCCGCCGGCCGCTCTCCGACAGCCAGATCGCCGATATGCTGGGCGAACAGGGCTTCGTGGTCGCGCGCCGCACCGTCGCCAAGTACCGCGAGTCGCTTCGGATCCCGGCGGTCGCCCAGCGCAAATCGCTCTAATCGGTGGGTCGGCGCCACAGCCAGCGTCGCGCGGCCACCACAGCGGATCGCTGAAATCAACCGTGGCGCGATGCAACATCCAGACATGTTGCGTCGCAATAAACGTTCTCGTCGGGAATCCAGGACGCTTGTATACTCGCAGCACTTTTTTCCACCGGATCGATCAACGATCCGATCGAACGGTCCTGCCGACGCCTCCGCCGGCCGAGCCGCGGAGTATTCCTCCATGAGTCGACTGACCCGGTTGCTTGCGCCTGCCAACGTTGTGGTTGGAATGGCGGTGACAAGCAAGAAGCGCCTCTTTGAACAGGTGGGGCTGCTGTTTGAAAACCTCTATGGCATTGAGCGGAGCCGGGTTTTCGATTCGCTGTTTGCACGCGAACGGCTCGGCTCAACCGGGCTCGGCGAAGGCGTCGCCATTCCGCATGGTCGAATCAAGGGTTTGCGCGAAGCGCGCGCTGCGGTCATTCGTCTCGCTGAGCCGATTGCCTTTGACGCACCCGACGCGCGGCCCGTGTCATTGCTGGTGTTTCTGCTGGTTCCCGAACACGCCACGGAAGAGCACCTGGAAATTCTGTCCGAGGTTGCCGAACTGCTTTCCGATCCGTCCATGCGCAGCCAGATGAGCTGCGAGGCAGATTGCGACCGCCTCTACCAGGCGCTCGCGGTCTGGGAACCGTGTCGGCCCGCTGCCTGAGTCGTCCTGTTGGGTCTGGACGCGCGCAACGCGCGCTGAACCGCTAAGCTCGCGCAGTTTCCGTCCAACCGAGGCCCGCGATGAGCGTCACCGTCGCCGATCTGTTCACCGCAAACGCTGCCGAGCTCGGCCTGTCCTGGATCGCCGGGCGGCCTGGCGAAGCGCGCGAAGTGGCGCGTACTGCAGCCGAACCCGCCGATCTGATCGGCCACCTGAATCTGATCCATCCCAATCGGATTCACGTCTTCGGCCAGCCTGAACTCGACTTTTTCATGCGGCATGAGTCCGCCCACCAGCAGGGAATCCTTGCCGATCTGATTGCGGGCCATCCTCCCGCCGTGATCGTTGCCGATGGGCTGCAGCCCACTGACTCACTGATCGAGGCGGCCACGCACGATCGGTTGCCGCTCATTTCAAGTCCGCAGTCGGCCGCTCGGGTCATCGACACGCTGCGCCACTATCTCGGTAAAGCCGCCGCCGAAACCTGTCAGATGCACGGCGTGATGATGGACGTGCTCGGCATGGGCGTACTGATCTCTGGCGAATCGGGCCTTGGCAAGAGCGAGCTCGCGCTCGAACTGATCAGTCGGGGCCACGGTCTGGTGGCTGACGATGTGGTCGACCTGAGCCGCATCGCCCCGCATACCGTTGAGGGCCGCTGCCCGCCACTGCTTCGCAATCTGCTTGAAGTGCGGGGACTGGGCCTGCTCGATATCCGAACGATCTTCGGCGAAACCGCCGTCCGTCCGAAAATGAAACTGAAGCTGATCGTTCATCTGATCCGCCGCAGCACCATGGAAAACGAGTATCAGCGCTTGCCGCTCGAGGCGCTTACGCAGCAGGTTCTGGGCGTGCCGATCCGCATGGTGGTGATCCCGGTTGCGGCGGGCCGAAATCTGGCGGTGCTCACCGAGGCCGCCGTGCGAAGCACGGTCCTTCAGTTGCGCGGCTTTGACACCATGGGCGATTTCGTCGAGCGTCAGCGCCAGATGATTGAAACCGGAGGGGGCTGAAGGCTTGCGTCACGCACGCCTTTCTCCTCGAGTAAGATCGACGAGTGCGCGTCATTCTCATCACCGGGCTCTCCGGATCTGGTAAGTCGATTGCCCTGCGGGTGCTCGAAGACGATGGCTATTTCTGCATCGACAACCTGCCGGTGCGATTCCTTCAGGAAGTCATCGGCCATCTCAACGACCAGGGTGCCGAGCGCGTAGCGGTGGCCATTGATTCGCGTGGCGGTCATGAACTCGCCGAACTGCCCTCGCTGGTTCATGGGCTCGCACGGTTCGGCCACGACGTGAAGGTGCTGTTCCTGGATGCGCGCAATGACACGCTGGTGCAGCGCTACTCCGAAACTCGCCGACGGCATCCCATGTCGCTGGCCAACGAAAGCCCGACGGTGCCCACGCTGACCGAATCCATTGATCGCGAGCGCGAGCTGCTCGCCGAGCTGGAAGGCCTCGGTTTATCAATCGATACCAGCGATCTGCAACCCAATGTGCTTCGCACCTGGGTGCGCGATGTCGTGGGCTCAGAGCGGGCTGCACTGACCCTGCTCTTTGAGTCATTTGCCTACAAGACCGGTGTGCCGCTTGATGCCGACCTGGTGTTTGATGTCCGCTGCCTGCCCAATCCGTTTTATGTCCCGCAGCTGCGCCCGCTCAATGGTCTCGATCAGCCGGTGGCCAGTTACCTCGACGGCATCGCCGCGGTTCAGCAGATGGTGGGTGACATCACCCGGTTTCTCGAGAACTGGCTGCCGCACTACATTCTTGAAAACCGCAGCTACCTGACCATTGCGGTGGGCTGTACCGGCGGGCAACACCGCTCGGTGTACTGCGTCGAGCGGCTGGCCGCCACGTTTCGCGATCGCGAGCAGGTGCTGGTGCGGCATCGCGGCGTTGCGATGCGCGCGCAGGCGGCTGCTGCACACCGATGACCGCGCCTGCCGATCTGTTGCCCATTTTTCCGCTTGGCACCGTGCTGTTCCCAGGCGGCGTGCTGCCGCTTCGAATCTTCGAGGCACGCTACATGGACATGGTCCGCGAATGCATGAATACCGCGCGACCCTTTGGTGTCTGTCTGATCACGCAGGGGCGCGAGGTGGGAACGCCCGCCGACCACGAGGCCATAGGCTGCACCGCACGGATCGATGATTGGGATATGACCGAGCCCGGTGTGCTGCAGTTGCGCACCGTGGGTGTCAGCCGGTTCACCGTGCTCAGTCGCAGCGTGCAGCCCAACGGCCTGATTCGCGCGCAGGTGGAACCCTTCGCAGACGATCCAGTGGTGGCGGTGCCAGACGACCTGGCAGCCTGCGCGCACCTGATCCGTCGCGCCATCGACGACATCTGCGCGCGCGAACCCGAGCCCGCGCGGCGCATTCTCGCGGAGCCCTA
>Ga0194118_10001631_pt1 | contig 31145 bp, 36 predicted proteins | sample TA2MahsurfametaG_2_FD_148662 | JGI IMG/M metagenome (GOLD analysis project Ga0194118, IMG submission 148662) | Freshwater microbial communities from Lake Tanganyika, Tanzania - TA2015013 Mahale N5 surface | ecosystem: Environmental > Aquatic > Freshwater > Lake | place: Tanzania: Lake...
CCAGGAAACGATAATTTAGAAAAAACATTAGAAAACATTCCTGCAGGCAAGGAGAGTCTTGAAAAAGGTAGGTTTGCTGCAGCAAAAGCTTTTGCCTCAACTGTTTTCTTGCAAAAGCTTGAAGATCCGAGTGCTGCTTTTCACTAGAAAAAATTTAAACCGTAGCACTAACCGGAGCTTGACGTAAAGATGACTCTACTTTTTCCCCTAAATTAGGTAAAATAGCTTTATGTCATCGCTAATAAATCTTGCCTCATACAAAATAACTTCTGAAAAGCAGCTGAGTAACAACTACAACTTATTAGTTGATGCTCTTAATTCAAATTTTGATTTTACTCTGACGCAAGTATCCGATCCGATCCCCTCCGCTACAATAGGGAAAGTAAAGGACGTCCTCGCCATAAAGTCGGGATTTATTCTTGGGTATTCGTCGTTAGCAGATTTAATTAGCGTTCCAGATATTTTTAATAAGTTTTTGAGCAATACAGCTCAAAGTATAAGGTTAAATAATAATTTAACTTTTTCATTGCTAAACGATGCGGGAGTTTCTAATAGTCTTACAGTTGCTGCAACCCTACCTGGGGGGACTGCTGCAAATAATGTAACTTTTCGCCAACTAAGCAACGTTGGAGATATGGAAGAAATCCACACTGTAACTCAGTTTACAGTTGTTGCAAACTCCGGGAGCGTAAATATAAGTCAAGGGTATTTCCAAATTAATGCTCTTAAAGTTGGAACTTATCAATTCCCAACAACTGCACCCCAAAATGGACAAGTTTTGCAAGCATTTGATGGAAATCTTGAATTTAAAGATTTCTCTATGCATGTAAATCTATACAGCAATGAGTATCAATTTGAAAACAAATATCCCTTACGTTTATCGCTCGGACAATTTTCAACCTCTGCCTCAGGACTCATGCTTAAATTTGGCGGAGAAGAAAACGGAATTGGATACGCAAATTATGGCTATTCAGATAATAGCAAAAGACTCTTTTTCAGAGTTGATGCTGAAGAAGTTTTAGAGATTGTAAAACCTCGAAATATCGGCAATAATAATATAGCAGCCTACATCCAGTTTAATTGCGGTTTAGCTTTAGCTTCATCTAAGCTCATAGATAACTTATATAATCCTGTTGGAGCTCTTTGGTATGAAGCAGGAACAGAGAGTCTGGTGCTAACTACTGCTTCAGGTATTAGGTATATAAGTAGTCAATCATTTACAGGGGCTGTAAACACAGAAGAGGTCAAAGATTTTACACTGAATGCCGCGTCTACATTAAGAGTAGACAAAGGATCTACTCAAAAACCAGCATTTAACATAGGCGATAATGTTGGTTTAATATCTGATTCGACTAGCCTTAAGTTTGTTGTTAATGGTAATCCAGCAGTGCAGATATCTGATGTCGGTATAGAGTCTGCAACAAGTAGCTCTACGGCTACTGCTAAAATTACACTTGATGACAGTATTGGTATTAATAACTCCAATCGACCCACTTACTCGTTCTCTGGTGCAAACGGTCTTGGCATATTCCGAGCAGACACCGATGTCATTGGTATGGCTGTTAAAGGTAAGACCATACTGGAAGTAGCTGAAGAAAAACTCAACCTTAAGGGCAATAAAGTCACCAATATTGCGACACCTACTGAATCTCAAGATGCCGTTAATAAAGAGTATGTGGACAATTTAATTCCTTTAGGGTTTATTGCTGGTTCTTTACCGATTGTGTCATCCGGCACTGTATCAAAATATATACAGAGTGATGCAAAATACTTAAACGGTGTATTAGAAATCGGCAACTCAGCTAATCCGGCTTCTTTAAAAATGAATTCCGGTGGTGGCGGTGTTGCTATTATTAAGGCCCCAAATACTGTAAATAATATTATATTTGAATTGCCTTCTAATAATTTGAACAACGGGATTCTACAAAACGTGAGTGGGCAAAGTCGATGGGTTAGCATTGATTCAATTACAGGAAACATACTTAAGGCAGACGGCTCAGTAAGTTTAAGCAAAGGTCTAAATTTAACTGTAAGCTCAACTCCACAAAATCCAGCAATAGGTAGAGGTAATACTGGTGTATATGCAACTACAGAGCAAGCTTCAAAAGTGGGCTTCTCTGCTCAAGGCCAGCGTTTGCTTGAAGCAAATGCAAGTTCTAGAGCACTTGTTGGGATCGGCGATACTTTTAACGCCCCGTTTATCCGTTTATATAATACTATTACAAACTACTCTTCTATAGGCAGCGCACAACCTACCTATGCTTTTGCAGGTGAATCTGAAACGGGATTAGGACAAACTAAAGTTCAATCTGTAAGCCTGTTTGTAAACGGTGTGGAGAAGTTATCAGCAAACGTAAATGGAATCGACGTACACAACAACAGAGTACAAGCTGTATCAGATCCGATTCAAAAAACAGATGCAGCAACAAAAGGCTATGTAGATTCTTCGATTAAGCCTCGAAAAGAGTTTGGCTTCTTAGTTCAAAACTTGCCTACAGGCTGGGTTAGTGGTAGTGGCGGAGCTCTTATTCTTTCTATCTACGATAAAGTACTTATTTTTGGTAGTGCTGCAGTTTCTTTAGTTTATGAGTCAGCTACAGATAGTAAACTTGCAGTAGTGCCATCTAATTTTTATATAAATCCAGAATGCCAAGTTTATGTTGATGGAGTACGCATAAATAAAATGGCCAAACCTAATGGCATTCGAGAAGTATCGTACGGTACATCGGGATCTATAGTTCTGAATTACGATTTATACATCGGTGCAATTGTAACCATACATTTACCCGGTTAAGATTACAACAACATGAGCATACATAATTGTCCGTCCGGCAGGAGACTGCTGATGGATCGCTGTGAGCTTCACAGCGTTCCAAATCGACTATCTCCATTTCTGTCAAAGTTAACAAATTCTTACATAGACTCTTTGGTTAAGTTAGGCGGCCCAGATATACATCACGGCTTGATAGAACCTCTCAAGATTTACTACAAAGTCGGGGATACTGAACCACTTACCAATAATTGGAGCAGGTTCATCCCTGTAGATTCTCCAAAGTACTTTACGGCTTCTGTCGTTCGTAGACTCGCTCTTACTAAGCTATTTCGACTTGGAGTTCGTAGCTGTATTGGTAAGCTTGCAACGGCGAACGCAAATAACAATAACCGAATGTATAGCTGTCCCCCAATAGGTATGAACACTTCTTCATGGAAGTGTCACAGTATCTTTTGTCCTAATTGCAGAATGCGAATTGCTAATAAAACTTGGCGATTTTTGCGTACTCACTATGAGAATCAAGCATTTGAAGCAATATCTGCAGTAGTGTTTAAAGCAGATATTCCATTTACTGAAAGTAGATTTGGCTATAACCCAGTACTTGATGACTCCTTGATGAGAAAAATTAGTAACCGGTTAGATAAAGTAGATCACTTTGGGTGTAAGACCTTAGGTGCCAAAGTGATAAATAAAAAGCCGGTAACTTCAGTTCGAATTGCGCTATTTTCAGATGCAAAAAACATACAACTTATTCAAAATCAAATGACTAAATTTAAGAAATACATGAGGAAGAATTTTCCGGAAATATTAGTCTCCGTAGAGACTATGGAGGGGCTGGACAACATATGCTTAGGGCTATATGATGCTACCCCTCTCTGTTTGTTAGCACTACCAAATGAGAATTTTTACAGCAGTTTTGTCCAGCATACGGCAGAAGAGTTTAAGCACGCATTAACGTGTAAAAAGAAGGTTTTACTTTTTGGAACAGGAGCATAAAAATTTGACCCCGGAAATACTCTCAGCAAATAAACCCAGCGAAGAAATCGCTATTGTGCCCCCTATTTACTATCTTTATGAAGAGGCTATTGCAGCCTCTACGGAATATTTTAGTGGAGACGATCTTGCGGCTCGTGTGTTCGTAGACAAGTACGCACTTAGAGATGGGGAGCAAAATCTCCTGGAGGCAACTCCAGATCAGATGCACCGTAGACTTGCTAAGGAATTTGCTCGCATTGAAAAGAACAAGTTCAAGCAACCTTACTCAGAGCAAGAGATTTTTAATGCTTTGAATAAGTTTAATCGCATCGTTGCACAGGGTAGCCCTATGTATGGCGTTGGCAATATGTATCAGACAATTAGTCTGAGTAACTGCTATGTGTTGCAAAGCCCTGAAGATTCATATTCGGGTATTTGCAGAGCGGACGAAGAGCTGGTTCAGATCAGCAAGCGTCGTGGAGGCTGCGGTCTAGATCTAGCCACACTACGCCCGGAGGGATCTCTGACTAAGAATGCTGCTCGCACCAGCACAGGCACCATCCCGTTTGCAGAGCGGTTCTCCAACTCTATTCGTGAGGTTGGGCAAAACGGTCGTCGTGGCGCTCTGATGATTACGCAGTCAATTCAGCATCCAGATGTCGAGGCGTTCATCAAGTGCAAGCGAGACCTAACAAAGGTCACAGGAGCTAATATTTCTGTACGCCTTTCTGATGAATTTCTCAATGCAGTTGAGCAAGGTAAGGATTACACACAGCAATGGCCTGCCGAAAATCCAAAAGTTAGTCGCAAGGTAAATGCTAGTAAGATTTGGGATATGCTAATTGAAGCAGCTCACGCTACGGCAGAGCCGGGCATGCTGATGTGGGATACGATTATTCGTGAAAGCATTCCAGATTGCTACGCTGACATGGGCTTTAAGACCATCTGCACGAACCCGTGTTCTGAGATTCCACTCTCTGCATACGATTCCTGCCGACTGATGCTGGTGAATGCTTATTCATACGTTAAGCAGCCATTTACCAAGGAAGCAAAGTTTGACTTTGAATCCTTCAAGCAGGACGCCTATATGTGCCAGCGCCTCATGGATGACATGGTCGATTTGGAACTAGAGTGTATTGATAAGATCCTCGATAAGGTCTACAACGACCCTGAAGATCTTGAGCTAAAGGCCAGAGAGCTTACTCTTTGGAAGAAGATTCGTACAGCTGCGCACCACGGTCGTCGTACAGGCTCTGGTATGACCGCTATTGGCGATACTTTGGCCGCCCTTGGAGTCAGTTACGGTTCAAAGAGTGGTATTGCATTTATTGACGAAATCTACAAGCAGTTTAAGCTGGCTTGTTACCGCTCGTCCGTGGACATGGCCAAGGAGCTCGGCGCTTTCCCGATCTACGATAGTAATCGCGAAAGAAGTAATCCATTCCTATTGCGCATTGCTGCTGAGGATCCCGTACTGTATGAAGATATGAATAAATACGGCAGACGTAATATTGCCTTGCTCACTACAGCGCCTTGTGGTTCTGTGTCTATTCTTACCCAGACGAGCTCAGGCATTGAGCCTCAGTTTATGATTTCCCCCTATACCAGACGTAAAAAGGGCAATCCTGGTGACAATAATTTCCGTTCTGATTTTATAGATCAAAATGGAGATCACTGGATGGAATTTACAGTATATCCTCCAAAGATTTTAGAGTGGATGCGTATTACAGGAAAAACGGATCTAACTAAGAGTCCTTGGGCTGGGTCTACTGCTCTTGAGCTTGATTGGGAATCTCGAGTAAAGTTACAAGCCGCGGCGCAAAAGCACATCGATCATGCCATCAGTAGCACTATCAATCTGCCAGCAGACACTTCCATTGAGACAATAAATAAGATTTATCTTAAGGCTTGGAAAGCTGGCTGCAAAGGCGTCACTATTTATCGAGACAACTGTCGTACCGGAGTGCTGGTGGCTAAGGAAGACAAGAAGACTAAAGACACTGGCTACAAGCGTCCTAATATTCTGACTTGCGAAGTACATCATCACACAGTTGGAGGCACTCCTTATTTTGTAATTGTCAGCACCCGTAATGGCTTACCCTATGAAATCTTTGCCGGGGTAAATCAAAACGAGGACTCTGATCCAATTATCCCCAAGCGCTTTAGGGGTGGCACTTTAACCAAAATGGGTAGGGGTCACTATAAAGGCGAGTTTATTGACAATAAAAATGAGGGAGAAATCTTAACCCTTAATAAGCTGGGTAATCTTGTCTCAAGCGAAGAAAGTGCAATTACAAGACTTATCTCTACCGCTTTGAGACACGATGTGGGAGTACACTATATTGTGCATCAGCTTGAAAAAGTAAAAGGAGATATGTTCTCTTTTTCTAAAATTGTTGCTCGTGCACTAAAGAAGTACATTCCAGATGGCACAGAGGTTACTGGAGAAGTTTGTGAAACTTGTGAAACTAAAGATAAATGTATTTTAATTAGGCAGGAAGGGTGTGTTACCTGTAAATCCTGCGGTAGCAGTAAGTGTGGTTAATTAATAAGGAATACTATGAATAAATTTGAATCAATATCTACTGGAAACATCGCAAATACCCCCCTCAAGACGAGTAGCCCCATGAGTCCTTCAGAAAAAGCGGCATTTGAGCCGCAGACTATGGATGCTATGGTTGTAGAAACTATTGAAGATAAGCTTTGGGAGACAATCAGTGAGGAGCGCTGGACGGACAATCGTCTCGGCTCCTCCATTGCTAATAACTTCCATCGTGTCACCCGCCGAATGCCGGTACCTGGTGGCTACCTTTACTCGGTAGCCACCTACGCTATGACTTACGTCAGAGGCGTATCAGATTCCAGCATTACTGAGACAATGCAGTTTGTGGCAGACACTAGTACTACGATGACCAAGTCTAAGAAGTAATTTGCACTAAACTCTCAAATAGGGTAAACAGTGGTGTAAGGAGCTAACATGCTTTACACCACTGTTTATTTACAGTACTCTGAGACTAGAAATGACGACGCTGAGTACGAGGAAGACGACGACAAAAACCTCGACGAAGACGTAGATGAGTACGAATATGACGACTATGAAAGTCGTTGTTATATAGAGTTTAATCCAATTAAACTATCCGTTAAAGAACCTCGAGGGTATTCGGCAGAAATTGAACTAGATTTTGAAGCAAACATTGACGACACGTTACATATTGTCATAGTAAGGTATAACAATCACCGAAGCGGTATACTTGAAGACTGGTGCGTGGAGCGTGTTTTTTGCAATGGAGACGAAGCAGAAGAGTTCGTTGAAAGGCTTGAGGACGGCTTTTCCAATGCCGAATGCGCAAAAAATAAAAATGGGGAGTCAATTATTGTAAAAGCTGAAGTATTCAGTATGCAGTTGCATAAATAGAAACAATGCATAACCCTAAACTACAATTACTAAAAGCCATAGGTATCGTATTGTTTTGGGCAGCACTAGTGCTGTCTTTTAATGGTTGGATTTAATTAAAGCTTATTTTAATGGCAATTATCTATAAAATTACCAATACAGTCAACAGCAAAATCTACATTGGCTACACCAACCAAACGCTTAAAAGTAGATGGGCAGAACATTGCAAAGCCAGTAGAAACTTAGCTAACAGAAGGGGCAACTCAAGATTTATGCGCGCTATTAGAAAATATGGCGTCGCCGCTTTTGTCAGAGAAATTCTTATTGAAGACGAAGACGCAGAAAAATGTTTAAATTACTGGGAACCTTTTTTTATTGCTAAATTCAACTCAACAGATCGAGCCATAGGCTACAATAGCACTAGTGGGGGCGGGGTAATGTTCACTTATACCCCTGAAGTCCTAGCTAAAATAAGTGCTGCAGCAAAAGCTAGATGGGCAGATCCTGAATACGCAGCTAAAACGAGTGCTGCAGTAAAAGCTAGATGTGCAGATCCTGAGGTTAAAGCTAGACGGAGTGCTGCAGCAAAAGCTAGATGGGCAGATCCTGAGGTCAAAGCTAAAATGGGTGCTGCAGTAAAAGCTAGATGGGCAGATCCTGAATACGTAGCTAGACAAAGTGCTGTATCAAAAGCTAACTGGGCAGATCCTGAATACGTAGCTAAAATGAGTGCTGTATCAAAAGCTAACTGGGCAGATCCTGAGGTCAAAGCTAAAATGAGTGCTGCAATAAAAGCTAAATGGGCAGATCCTGAATACGCAGCTAAAATAAGTGCTGCAGTAAAAGCTAACTGGGCAGATCCTGAGGTCAAAGCTAAAAAAAGTGCTGCATCAAAAGCTAACTGGGCAGATCCTGAGGTCAAAGCTAAAATGAGTGCTGCAGTAAAAGCTAGATGGGCAGATCCTGAATACGTAGCTAAAATGAGTGCTGTATCAAAAGCTAACTGGGCAGATCCTGAGGTCAAAGCTAAAATGAGTGCTGGAATAAAAGCTAAATGGGCAGATCCTGAGGTTAAAGCTAGACGGAGTGCTGCATCAAAAGCTAACTGGGCAGATCCTGAGGTCAAAGCTAAAATGAGTGCTGGAATAAAAGAAGCATGGCGTAAACGAAAGGAACAAAACAATGTCAATAGTGCCACGACTTGAAGAAAAGGAAATGCTCGATACGTTTCAACCGCTCCACGATTTTGTCGTGATTCGCAAGTGGAAGGCCCCCGAGACAACAGCGGCAGGAATCATCGTGCCAGACGACCGCAAGGACTATCAGTCTAAGCGAGGCACCGTGATCAAGATAGGCAGTTGTGAGAATTTAAAGGTTCGTAAACTGCCAGTACCCAACGTCAAGGTAGGAGACGAAGTTCTATTTACAGCATTCTCAGGTTCTGAAGTTCCTATGCCTGATGGGTATCTGATCATGAGGGCTACAGAGATCCTCGCCGTACTGGGGGGGTGATGTACGATAAATCTTTCTTGCCGGTCAGCAAAGACTATAAAATTAAAGACTTGGAGACCGGCTTCAAACCACCCAAGAAGCCGATCTACAATCGTCCCGACCAATGCGTAGAAGCGGTAACGGCTTTCAATAATATTCTAATTAGACAAAAGATTGATATTATTGGTAAGCCTCTGAGTCAAGAGAATCTTGCTGCACTTATTCGCACAGCCAGAAAGGTTACTGGCTGTGAGGCAGAAATAGGCAGAAATCTTTTACAGCCCTTTCTCGGATGCCTGATAACTAAAAGAATAAAAGACCTTATCTGCTGGCAGGTAGCAGGTAATCGTAAGCGAGTTCTTGATGAGTCTGTACTGCTCTACTCAGGAAAGCCTGAGGAGCTCGGCTGGATGAGTTGCGCTATTGCGGAGCACCTAGACGACTCCAGTTCTTTTCTAGGTTGCTATCGTATACGAGTTTTAGACGGGCCTGCGGCAGGATTTGATATGTACATGAAGGTTCCCAAGACCTTCAGCCGTATGTCTCATGCGCTAGGAGCTCGCTACAAGGTAGATAAGCAGCGAATAAAGCTATCGGACCCCAGGGAAGCAGTTCAGCTACAAATGCTGATATATCCCGATGCCGCCTCTCTATTACAATTTAATGCACATGTAGGGCACACTACCGCCAGTTTTAACGTTAAAGATAATTCAGTAGGTTTGCTAAGAGCTACCCCAAAGCAAAAGGCGTTTAATCTCAAGCTGATGAAAGAACGTAAGAAAAATTGCCTACAATTTCTTACAACGGATTGCTCTAAATGCTGGGTTGGGTATGATTCGTGCCCTAGAGGTACACAGCCCTCGACTGAAATAAATCTACCTGCTCGTGTCAGCATCACCATCAAAGGAAAAAATATATGTCAGAAGAAGATTTCCGAAGAAGCTTAGATATTCCAGTTAACATGGCTCTTCCGTTTAATACTAACCATATGTTGTCGGTTAGTCCTCGCGGCGTGATGTCAGCTAATGAAAGCTATGTTCCTCAGCATGACATCATTAATTGTATACCTGGCGCATTTGTGGGTATGTGCAATCTTATTCAACACGTAGACACATACGTCTCTACACAGAACTTGCAGATTTCTGAGGAAGAGATGCAAAAGGCTGTTGTGGCCATGCGCTACATACTATCTCGCGAAGGTATCAGCCACGCTACCCCTGAAGAGGCGTATACTGCATCTGGATTTACCGAGCTGTCCTGGCAAGCTCGCACTTGGGTTCTAAAGAATCTAGGTGATGTCCTTATTCGTATGTGGCATCAGGCAGCTATAGCCAGGGTTAACAGCTTCAAACAGTATATGGACTCTCCAGTCAACAATGCCGCAGAAAACGTACTCAAAAGCTTTAAGCGAGGTCTAGAATGAGCGACAACTTTATTGGTAAATTTGCGGTTAACGAGCAAAAAGCCCTAGGCTATATCGTAGATAAACACGCGCTTGGAGATCAGATTGTATATACGGGTATTCCGATTAATAGTAAACCCATTTGGATTAGCATTAAACCAATTATGGTGTTTGATACCAAAATAGATCCCTCATCCTTAATAGACATTATTGCGCAAATAATTCCGTTTAATCCTACCTCTTCTAAAAAAAGCGGTTCACCAGAGGGTTCATTTCCATTTGTAGTTTTTGATCCCGTTGAAGGCATTAATGCAGAATATATCTTCAAAAATACCTACATGAATTTATTAGATCCGTTCTTTCAAGCTAAACTTGGGATGAAAAATAAAAAAATGCCAGAATCAAAAGACTTCAAAGTTGACAACGATAGCGACCCTGATAATAATGATCTAAATATATAATGAATAATGCACCGCTCATAGTTTGTCTTGATCTAGCTCTTGCCAATACTGGCGTAGCAGTTCTTGCTATTAATCTTACTGAGGATGAACTTCTTCATGTGGACACCATCCATACAGAGAAGACAGATAAAGCAAAACTGAAAAAGGCTAAGATGCGAGTATCAGACGATGAGTGGCGCAGAACTACAGAATTGGCACAATCTTTAGAGAAACTTCTCATGGAGTACTCTCCATGTCATATATTTATAGAGTGTCCTACAGGTGGATCAAAGAGCGCTCAAGCAGCTAAAAGTATGGCGATTGCCAGAGGTGCTGCTTGCGCTGTTGTAGATGGATTCAAAATCCCTACTACTCTCGTGACTCCGTTTGAGGCTAAACGTGCAGCTACCGGTAATATGTCAGCCTCTAAAGAAGATGTCAAAATTTCCGTAAAGACTTTATTTCCAAACTTTGAAGGATGGGTAAAAGGAAAACGAGGGCAAGTACTAGAAGGAAAGAACGAACACGTATATGATGCGCTGTCAGTGTATATGGCAGCTAGAACAACTAACCCCTATAAGGAACTAAAAAATGTCAGAGACCAAAAATAACAAACAAGTATCGTTACTAAATGAAAGCACCTGTTTTACCCGTATGCCCAATCCAGAGGGTGAAGGTGAACTACTAGAAATAAAAGTCACTACCAAGGTGCGCACTCAACTAGGTGTCATGCACGACACCGCTCAGAGCTTCGTCCTTAGTGGTCAAGACGCAGCTGATACGCTTGGATCTCTCCGAGTCATTCATAACAATCTACAGCTGATGCTTATGCGAGCTCAACAAGAAAACGAAAAGACTACTGAAACAACAGCGACAAATGCACCTCTTGAAGTAGTTAAAACCGCAGAGTAAAGTGCACGGTTGTGGACAACTCTACTAATAGAATATTCACCCCGGCAAAAGCAGCATCTTCTCCTTTAAGCACCGAACTGGTGCAGGAAGATGCAGTCGAACCTCAGGATGAACTGCAAAGTTGGACTAAAGACTACAGCTTGTTTTTTGTCAACACTTTGCACATGTATCTGCGTATTCCAATCAGCCTCTTTGAGCTATATGCTAAAGAGTTCAATAAGCGGCTAAAGATAATGCACTTTGTATTACCTGGTCCTTTACTTATTGAAGATGTTGTTACCCCTGGAGGATTTGCTTCACCTGAAGCTGGCTGGAGTAGATACTTGCACGGAATGCCAAAAGAGGATTGGCCAGACTTCAAAAATTGGTTAAGCAATTCTAAATGGCTTGCGCAAAATGCCGCAGGGGAAAAAATTCTATATGGTTGTGAAGTAGAAGATGTCGAGGTCCGAGATCCCGTAAAGCTGCAAACAATGCAGATAGTGGGTATAAAAGAATTTGTACCCATCACTTTTTTTATGCCATCTAACCCATCCGGTAGAATATATCTCAACATTAAAAACGGTCCTCCATTTAAATGTATGTATATTAACCGGAATGGGGCAGGAGCAGGAGAAGCAGCAGCCTTATTTAAGAAACTGAGAGAAGTGATTTGAAAATTAATTTTCACGAAATAGATCCCATGGAAGCCGAGGCCGTCTTTCCAAAGGACAATAAAGGCATTTCTATGGTCGTTGAGCCTTCATTCTACGGTAAGTCCAAGAATGCGATGATATGTGTTCTTACCTCTACCAGCAATACAGGCAAATGGTTGTACAGGTATCGACTCAAGGTAACTGATACAGGCAAGCTTGTACTTGAAGATTTAGGGGAAAAACGCAAACTTGATGTGGACCTGCCTGCGCTTAAATAGCCACTTAAATGAGTTAAAATAACTTGGTCCTGTTTCGCCATGAATCGTTCATGGCGTACTGAGGCCATAAAACTTACGCCGATCTACAATCGTCGGCGGCTTTTACTAAAAAGAGGTGAAATAATGAGACACTGCAAGGAAGCAGTCGTCAAGCCGTTGTCTATTACAAAGGCATACGGTTACATCAATGAGTGGGGTGTTTCATATGCCGAAAAATTTAGGCATCGAAATGCTTTGTTCATTGGTTCAGCAGATACCACGGTATGCGCACTCATCATGCGCATGCCCAACGGTATTTCAGAAGCTTACTGTCTTTTCCACCATTGGACAGAAGGTGAAGATAAGCATCTTAATTTCTTCACTAGCGTGGCATCTTGCATTAATTTGGAAAAACAGGATGCACCTAAATGGTTCTTCGATGGAGAGCAAGTCGAGCTAAAGGAACTAGCTAAAACCAGTAATGAAGAAGCGGCTCAAAGGGCTAGAATGGTGGTGTCAGGACTCCCAGCACTTGCCTGCCTGGCATACAAGTCTTACCTAATTAATGAGGCTTTTAGAAGTCCCAAATTTTGGGTGAATGAGCCAATTCTTATGGTACCTAAATCGTGTGGCAAAGTAGATATAGCTTTAAATGTAGTCGAGTCATTCTTGAGTTTTATTTGCTCAGGGATGGGCGGCTTAATGAGTCCAGCATACTTGCGCACAAGAGAGTTGGTGCATAGTTATGCGATTACTCCTTGGCAAATGTATTTAAATGCCGGCTGTGATCCAAAAATCATGATGTCCGACTTCGGCAAGAAGCAGGGCATGCTTGGTAAGTTGATTAAGGTTGTTTCTGATACTATTGAACAACCGATCGAAATGCTCGGAGTCAATCAGAGAAGTCTCCCTTTGTTACTAAGTCCAATACAAATCAAGGCATTCAAAGATTGTGTTCCTTGGTTTGTTATGGATGTAGATGGATATGTAGTGCCACAACATAAAGACTGTTTCCTCATGGGTCGGCGTATGGATACTTTCCAAACGCAGCACAAAAGCCATATAGCAGCGAGGCAATTGGGTTTCGAGATTCCAAATATTGAAGAGCTTCGGCAGCAAACGCGTTCTGCCGAGACTCCAAATCAAAAAGCCCCGCTGGTAGTAGAATTGAAAACCCCTGCACAGATAACCCCTGTTGTAGAACTGGAGTCCAGTAAGACTTAATTTACACTATTCGCACCTCATCCCACCCCATATAGCATGCATGCATGTTGTGTGGGGTGGGTTTTATTTTTCCCAGCTACAGACATCACCCTTACATTTAGGAATCAAAGAATAATATGATACTTTCAGACTATCTTGCTTGTGTAATTAGGGCTGTAGATAAAGCCAAAGTACTACCCGCCGAAGAAATTCGCAAGGTCGTAGGACTTGACGTTTGCACCTATGATCAGATCATAGGGGGTGCTGACGGACAGAATATTACCATAGAGCATGCTAATCGAATTGTAGACTTTTTCGGTATGGGCGTGTTTCAAACAACCTTTGTTAAAGAGACTTTCGTATCCGGCAATTCTCACTACAGAACTTGGGAAAGCTTGGAGAAGGATGAGAAAGAAATTATCAATGTTGCGGCAGTATTCACGTCAAATAACTCCAAAAGTCCAATCGCCGTTTTGAACTACACAAAGGAGTGTTCATACTTTTTAGACAGCTGTGATAATTTAATTTCAATCATTAAAGATACCGGAGCAACTGATGACAACAGCATTAAATCAGAAAACAGCCAACAAGGCGGGGCTGATACTGTTAAAGATTCCATATCATTGGGAGACAGAGTCTAGTGTTGAGGCTAATTCAGTTGAGTCTCGAGAAATGGCACAGGTTGAAGTATCGGAGTACAAAAACAAAATAAAAAAAGACGAGTCAGCTAAACATTACTTTCTTCTAATAGAGGGTTCTATTGTTCCTACCGCAGAGTGGGCCTCTGCTGATGAATTCGTATACCACGCATAAAAACAGGATTAAAAACAAATGACAGCATCAGTCAACTATATCGAAAAACTTAAGCAGTATCGTAGCGCTAACGTTCCTCTTCTCATCTTTGGTGGTCCCGGTATTGGTAAGTCCGAGATCTGCAAGGCTGCAGCAGAAGGCGACGAGGTTAAGGACGTTCGTCTTTCTATGTTGGAGCCGGTGGACATGCGAGGCATGCCAGTTATTAACCGCAAAGGTGATGGCACCGAGTTCAGTGTTGAGTGGGCAAAGCCTGACTTTTTACCGACTAGCGGTAAGGGTATAGTCCTCTTTGATGAGCTGAATACCGCTGACCCCAGTGTCCAGAATGCTGCTCTGCAGTTCATCCTGGATCGTCGCTGTGGTCCGCACAAGCTTGGTGACGGCTGGTGGATCGTGGCTTGTGGCAACAAGTCATCGCACAAAGCCCACGTTAATCCGCTTTCTGCTCCTCTCCGTAATCGTTTTGTGATTCTGGAGATGCAGCCGGACTTCAACCAGTGGCGCAATTGGGCGATGAATAACTACATTCACGAGAATGTGCTTGGCTTCATGAGCAGTACCAGCGGTCAGCACCTGTACTCTGATCCTCAGGACGAGTATGGCAACTTCCCGACTCCTCGTGGCTGGACCATGGTTTCTCGCCTTCTCAAATGCAACATCAGCGAGCGTGAAGCTATTGAGGGGGCTATTGGCAAAGGCGCAGCCAACTGGTTTATGCAATACTGCAATGAAATCAAAGTAATGCCGAACATCGACGATCTACTGGAGGGCAAAACCACATACCAAGACGGTCCCAACAAACTGTCTGTGACCTATGCGGTCGTTAGCAATATTCTTTATCGAGCTCTGCGCAATATCAATATAATTGATAAGGGCGCAAACGTAATGATGGGTATTCGCCCTGAGATCAGCAGCCTATATTTTGGTGGTTTACTGCAGCAGAGGAATGAGAAGTTTATGCTGGCCGTTATGAAGTCTCAGAATGCAAAGAACTGGCTTTCTAAGCACCGTAGCCTCTTGGTGCCATTCGAGGTTGAATAATGTTGAAAACCGAAATTGATCCAATAAGAGTTCAGACCGCCAAAAAGCGACTGAACAGATCGATGTTCAGAATGTTCCAGGATTTTCCTTTCTGGGCATTTCTGATTGAGAAATGCAACGTCAGATTGACCGAAGACAAGAGGGTGTCCACTGCTTGCATTGATCGCAATGGCAACATCTTATTCAATCTGGAATTCTTCACCTCCTTGAATGACAACATGCTCCATTTTGTGCTGGCCCATGAAGTCATGCATATGTTGTTGGATCATCACAGCCGGGTAGGTGGACGTCAAGCAGATCTATGGAATATAGCTGGCGATGTGCTCATCAACGAGATGCTAAAGGATCACTTCAGCAATAAAAACATAAGTTTGGATTTATCGCAGTACATCCACAGTAAGGTTTTTAATTTTGAAGTTAACCACAATACGATGACTACAGAGGATATTTACGAGCTGCTGGTCAAGAACAACCCTGATATGTGTTTTTTGAAGGGAAAAGGTGGTCTATCTGGTAAAAGCTCAGATCAGGGTGATATTCAGAGTGGCAACGACTTGGCGAACTTTGAGCCAGGAGATGAACCATCAGGTCAGGATATTAGAACAGCCTCTGAGGACACACCTCAGAATGCCAAGGAGTGGGCAGAAGCCGGACTCGAAGCTGCTACTCGCAGTCGCATGGCTGGCAGCTGCCCAGAATTTATGGAGCGGCAGATTGACAAGCTGCTGAATCCAGAAATTGCTTGGAACGAGGTGCTGGCTTATTACTTGCGAAACAAGTTTTGTATGAGTAGCAAGAGTCGGCACACTTTCACTCCGCCGAATCGACGATATCTGTATAAAGATATTATCATGACTAGTCGAATTGGAAAGAAGAAACCTAGCATAGCATTCTCTGTTGACACCTCTGGATCTATGTCCGCTAACGACATAGCCAAGGGTATAACAGAGATGGATGCCATTCGTAATATGTACAAGGTGCCTGTCTATTTGTTAGAAGCAGATGCAAAAGTACATAATGCGAAATGGGTACAGCCAAATGAGCAAATCCCCTCATTGAAAGGCGGTGGTGGCACTTCATTTGTGCCGGTGATGAGTCATTTAAAGGAGCATAAGCCGGATGTAGATGTACTTGTTTACTTCACTGATGGCTATGGCGATTTTGGTAGTGATCCTGGGTTTGATGTTATCTGGATAATCAATTCTTCGGTTAATCCCCCCTACGGCAAAACCATCCGTATCAACTTTTAAAAAAGGAATAAAGATAAAGGGGGAGGGGCTGTTAGCATCCCCCTATCTTTAATTTTATCTTATGCTGTACCATATAACACTAGAAAATTACTTTATAGACATTAACACTTTCAACACTTTCAACAAATTCAATCAGGCAGGTCCACATCCAAATACTACTCCTCTGAGCCGCTGTAACAGATGGACTAATCCCGTCGAGAATGGTCCGCTATTGCCGGATAATCTGGCGAGCAACAATCCTAGCCCGTTCATTATTGGTAGCATGCTATATTACCCTATAGTCGTCGGACTTAATAATTCGGCAGCTAACGGAGCAGGTGGCGTTGTGGGCTTTGTGAGAGCTAAGATTTCCAATAATCTGGAACTTGGGGATAGCGAATACATGGTGTGCTCGTCTGAGGATCTCAAGAAAGCAGGTGTCAGGCTATCCGTGCAAAGCATAAAAATGCTCAAAAGTTTGCGACATAACAGCAAACTCAATAAAAATGAATCAAACGGAACAATAAGGCACTACAACACACAGGGCTTTAAGTGTCGACCCGAAGAAATCATTAAATGTTTGGCTTTTGGATATCTTGATTTCCCAAATGGCAGAACCTTTATTGAGGATTTGGCTCATGCTTCACGAGATCAATCCTACACGCTTCAAGAATTGGTGTCGGATAAACGCAACGATATGCAAACTATTTGTGCCGCAGTGGCGAAGCATTATCATGATACTGAGAGAAGCTTTTGGAGCAATCGCACCATAGGCACTAAAATCTCGTATGACATTATGCGTACCTCGATAAATGTTGATGAAAAATGCGTAGTAAAATGGCGCAGGCCAAGTAAGAACAGCAAGTGGCCCTACACTCTGGATCACCATTGGTTCTGTTGTCAAGAGTCTTCAGTGACTATGGCTCACCATACCATGGCTTCGCTTATGTTTACAGCTTCTAGTACCCCTTCGAAATCGGGCGGATACCCCACGGCCAGTCGAGATCAGCTGATGATGAATCTGCCTATCTTTCTAAGTATTCGAACACTGGATAATTGTAGGAAAATTCTCGAGAATTTCTTTGTAAATATAGTCGAGATCCTGAAAACGAATTCATCGGCTACGGGACACTATACCAATCTAATTAATGACTTTGATTGGCCTGTACCTAATCGCTATTCAGGTAAGAGATTAGAGGCAGAAATGTTCCCCGTTAAAGCGGCTTTGGCCATGGGAGTTTTGCCAAAGTTTGATGAATCCGGAAGGTTTAATAAGTTTATTCCAATTGATGGTGTCCTGCATGAAAATCCTCAGACCATCTATATTGATGTGGATTCGGACTATCTGAAGCGCCGTAGACCGGAACATTCTTTGTTGCTTATGTATAGCACGGGGATTATTCGCCTGGAAGATTTGGAAAAAATCGTAGGATCTGTTTCTCAAAATGATAAGGATCATAAGAACAATTCCACTAAAGTTCAGTTGCGAATGAGCAAAAATGTCGTATGCTGTCTCCCTGTAGAATCTGCTAGTAAAAAAATCTATGAAACTCTAGCAAGAGAAGGCTATAACCACTTCGGTGTTAACAGCAATAATTCCAGTAAGCTCAATGACCCATTACAGGAAATAGAAGAATATACCGGAGCTTTCTAAAGTTGAGATTTAAAATCACACATGAGCAAAAGCAACAGTCCAAGACCAAATACTAACGAACCACTTGGCATGAAGGTCGCACGTGGACCTGCAGCCAGTAAAACCGCAGTAAAGGTAACCGACAATAATAAAGGTTGGGCAATAGTTGCAAATATCCCCGTACCTCCTGCAGTAGAAAGTCGTAACTTTAAAAAGCCATTAGGGCTTACCCCAGCATTGATTAATGGGGGTATTATCCCTACTACACCTAACAAGAAGCCAAAGGTCGACTCTACTGAGCTCAGCTCAACATCAACACAAACCGTGCTGTTTTCAAATCAAAAGAACCTTGGGGGGAACCCTACCCCCCAAGGTCTTTCTTTTACCCGCCGAACTAAAAAAATTCCAAAGTTTACAAAAACGACTACCCTCGAACTTGATTGGTATGGGGCTAAGCTTTCTCTCAATTGCTTAAATATCGTTCATCAGCCTGCAAATACTGATCGAGGTAATCAAAGTTGGTTAATGTTGGAAATGCCTTTAGATGAAAAAACAGGCAATCCTCCATGGATTCCGCCTGTCGCAGAACTGAAAGAAGATGGTAGAATGTTCGTACCCGAGTTCAAATGTGAGGTAAATGGCATTACTTTACGATGTCAGATACTAAACATAGAGCTGTTTGACAAGGTCGGCAAAAAATACACGGTAGTGTTTAGAGTGATAGAATAAACCAATAATATTTGCTAAAAAATTGTAAATTATAAATTAGCAAATATTATTAAAATTTCAAGTAACTTTTTTTAAATACTATGTTAGACCCAGAATTTATTAAAAAAGGCGTGATTGAGCACGAGACAGAGGAGCAGCCTGTAAAAACCGCCTCTGATGAAATTTTTGAAAAGGTGAAGACTTGCCACCCCACTTGCCGTTGTAATTGTAAAACAAAACAGCAGGAAAACCCCAATGAACGAAGTAAATAATATTCAGGAAGCTATTCCTGTATTAGTTTTAGCAGTAGCCAGAGGAGATCTTCCTACGCTAAACACGCTATTAGATAAGTTTCCAAAGTTGATTGAGCTTAGAGATAGGCGAGGTCGTACTTTGCTTATGATGGCGGCATACCTTAGCGATCCCGCTGTAATAAACTATTTAATATCTTTTTATGTTATTGCCAATCCAATTATGGATCCTAATGTAGAAGATGAAGATGGATTTAACGCACACGACTGGGCAGTACTTGGCGGCAACGAGTTCAGCAGAAGCCTGTTGATTAAGGTAATGGGTACAGAGGAATAATATGCCTGATTTTTCATCTAATCCCCAAGGGTCAATTCGACGAACTCTGTCGCATGCAGAACATGCCCCAAGCCCATTCTTGGACTATGCTTCGCTACACCTTCCTACTAATCTCAACGAAGCTTTTGAAGTCGCGGAGACTATGTACTACAGTAATAGGACATTTGCTCAAGCTGTCGAGTACGTAGTTTCATATTTTACCGGCACAGATATCAACATAATTGCTGACGATGAAGATAAGGCCAGTCAGTACAAAAAGTTTCTAATTGAAAAGCTAGACCTTAAGTCTTTATTGTTCATGATTGGCAGGGACGTAAAGGTATACGGCAATAGCTGTATTTCTGTACTGGCGCCATTCAAGCGCTTCCTGACTTGCGATAAGTGCGGAGCTAGCAAACCAATTCAAAGCATAGATTACAAATTTACGCTTAATCATGGATTCAGCTTTACCTGTGGCAGCTGTAATAAACACACTACTTGCTTAAATCCGGACGATCGTCCTACTTTGCAGGAAAACGAAATTTACATTAAGCGCTGGCCTATTAAGCAAATACGCATCGTATCCCACCAATACGGCGGAAAGCCTGATTATTTCTATGAAGTGCCGCCAAATGATATACAGCAGATCCAAAACGGCAATAAAAAGTATATGGAAACTGTGCCATGGAGTCTGGTGCAGTCGGTGAGATCCGGAACTTTATTTCAGTTCAGTGACAACATGGTACATCACTTCTCGCTAGGCAATCTAAGCGATATTAAGATGGGCATATGGGGTTTGCCTCCGGTTATTGCTGGTTTTCGAGATGCGTATCTTGCCCAGATCCTTAAGCGCAATAATGAAAGCATAGCACTAGATCATATGTTGCCAATTCGCTTTATAACCCCCGCCTCTGTTGGAGCGGGAGGTGACTTTATGAAGTCGATCAATATCGGTAACTTCGGGCAGTCAGTGCTGCGATCAGTGGAGCGAGCTCGTAAAGATCCCACAGGATGGCAGTGGATGCCTATGCCTGTTAATTATCAATTGCTTGGAGGAGAAGGTAAGCAATTTGTTGTTCCTCAACTATTGGAACAAGCCCAAGCAGACTTCCTTAACGGTATGGGCATTCCGGTAGAGTTGTATAGAAAAACTCTGAGTGCCCAAGCTGCGCCATTTGCAGCCAGACTTTTTGAGGCGGGTGAAACGCACTTCCTGCACGGTCTGCAGACAGCCCTTACTTGGATTGTGGATAGAGTTAGTGCCATACTCAATTGGGAGCCCTGCGAAGCCACCCTTACCAAGCCAACTCATGCCGATGACATTGAGCGTCGTATGCTGATGCTCCAGATGATGATGCAAGGCATTGCTGCAGAACAAGATGTACTCAACCTCTTTGGTCTCGACTGGAAGGATACCTTCAAGAAACGCCAGGGCGAACAGGAATTCAAGATGCGATCTGAAAAAGAGTATATGGATAAAATGCGCAAGGCGGAAGAAAACGAGCAGATCATGTCTGCCCCTCCTGGCGCGATGATTGCAGGCCCAGGGACTCCAATGGGGGCCGGCGGCATACCAGGTGGGCCCAACCTTGGCGGTCCGCCAATGGCTCCTTCTATGCCAATCAATGGCGTTGCAGGGCCCATGGCGGCAGGTCCCAGCAAGGACTTAGATAGTTTCTTTGCGGATGCTCAGGCTCGAGTCAACGAGATTATGGCTACAGCTCCACTTGGCTCTCCGCAGCGTAGGCAGATCTTGGATCAGATCAAGAGCCAAAATCCAAATCTACATGCCGTGGTGAAGAGTATGCTGGATCAAATTACCCAACAAGCAGAAAACCAAGGCAAAGATCAATTACGTCAGCCAATGCCTCCCCCTAGGTAATAGCTAAACAGCTGAATCACACAATAAAAACTTTTTCATTATTGCCAAGCCCTTGAAATAAAATTCAAGGGCTTGGTTTGTTTTAAGGAATACACATGAACCAACGTAATCGTCGACTACGTGATCACTTCATAGCAGGCAAAGAGTATGTGTCTCGAGCGGATAATCGAAGCGTAATAATTAATAAAGACTATGATCTTATCGACGGTCAAACTATCACAAACATTATAGGAACACTATATACAAGTGCAATAGTTAAAAGGACTATTGATAAAAACGGCTGTAACACCTTTTGGATTAACTACTCTAACTGGAGAACTCGTACTACCACGGCTGCTATAAAAGCATGTATCCCTGGGGGATGGGAAATACGCGGGTACAAGCTATACACCCCCAAGCTAGCAACCATAACTATACCGAATACGGGGTGGGTAGAGCTGAAAGAGCCCTTGGATGCCTACTTAGATCGGTGGAGCTAATAAAGGAGTTAGGTCAGCCCCGGGGCTGACCTTTTTTTTAGGTATTAAATAGGGGGTATTTTAAGGCCTAAAATAGACCCTTATTTGTGTTATATATATAAGTAGGCTGCAAATGCTTTTAAAAGATAAAGATGAGCTTATATTGCGGTATATATATATAGAGGATCTATAGGTATTCCAGCAACTCTGCTGGACCGCCAAAACAATTTAGATCCTTCAAGAAAGAGGAAACAAGTGAAAAATTTCTTCAATGGGTTTGCGTTTATCGTCTTGCCGATTCTGGCTACAGTGGCTCTGACACTTGTCGTGCGGTTAACGATGCCAACTCCGAAGGGAGTCACAAGCATTGTTGAAACCGGAGAAGTCTGGTACAACCCAACATCTTGGGCGCTGAATGAGAGTGCAGAGCATGCCACCATGCAGGCCAATAAGGCCATGGCAGCGGCAGTCAGCTACACTCAAGGCATGACACTGGCGGCTTCGGCAGCGGCAGGCGTCGTTCTGACGTTGCTGGTCCTGGCGATTCGCAAGGGATGGGTAGATAAAACCGAGGTCAAGACCAAGGCTTTTATCGAGCAGGCACCTGCTGCGACCCACACCCCGGCGCAGAAGGGGCCGAATGTCTCAGAGCCGATTACCAGCCGTTCGACCTCTTCGGAGGATAGACGTGATTCTGCCCTAACAGGACAGGCCATGGCTACAGCCACGGCTTGACACGGAAGCCTCACCTCCTATTAGCCTCACGGCGTAGGGGGTTTTTTTAGGTATTAGATATATGCCTAAAAATAAGGATATTTTGCGGTATACATATATAGAGGATCTATAGGTATTCCAGCAACTCTGCTGGATCGCCAAAATAATGTAGATCCTCCAAGAAAGAGGAAACAAGTGAAAAGTATCATGATTTGTGTTTTTAGTAGCGTTTTAGCCTTTGCAGCCTGTTTGGCTGTCGAGGCCCGCAGCTGTAGTGCCGAAACCAACAAGGACAATCAGCATCAGCTGATGTTCCAAAGGGTGAGCACAGAGCTCGCAGCGGCAGCAGCAGCTAAGGTGTCAGCCACGACACTGTCGGACAAGCTTACCCTTGCCCGAGTGGAAAGCTCACTGGCAGATGCGCTGGTAACGCTGAGAGCGATGGAGTCGTCCAAGGAACCACCGAAGGACAACAAACAGCCTCAGCCTATTACTTCGCAGAACAACAAACAGCCTCAGCCTATTACTTCGCAGCCCAAGGAACCGCAGTCGTATGTTCTCAAGGCGGCAAAGGAATTCTCAAACCTCGTTCCAGTTTATAGCGGGAATGAAGTTGAGACTCCTAGAGGCTTTGGCAATACGCTCGCTGCCGGTTTCTCTCAGGCAAACATGGAGAATCAGGAGGTCTTGGTTGTAAAGATCGCCGCTTTGAACCGCCTGCAGGAAGCCCACACCCGGGCTGTCCTGGATCAGGAAACTCTTCATATCCCTGAGTACACCATCTTGTTGAATCAGCAGTATTCAGAGCTGGATTCAGAAACGCAAAATGCGTTGGTTCTGGAAACAATTCAACAAGAACGCCTCGCTGATGAGAAGGCTGTCGAAGCTTTGGCTAATCCAAGCTTTTGGCAAACCTTGAAGTGGTGGTGGCAGGAGTAACACTTCCACAGGCATCCTTTTTTGAGGGCCCCGGGAGAGTAACATCTCCCGGGGCTTTTTAACCTGCCTTAAGTGCTTAATTGCAAAAATGTTGATTTGCCACATAATGACATAAAAGACCCATAGGTATTCCATTGCGTAAATGGATTGCCAAAACAATATGGGTCTTGAAAGGAGTCCATGAAAATGGATGAAGCAGTAGTGACGGGAACGCTGGCGGTAGCGCCAAGGCTTTGGGATGCCTCGATGAAGGACCTTGAAATGCAGCTGACTGCGCAGGCAGCGGAATGTACTCGACAAGAGACAATTCTGCGTGCTGCACTGGAGCAGAGAGTTAAGCTGCGTCAAGAGGCCGAACGAGCACTCCAAGCCCTGATTTCTTGTCAACCTTCTAGGCGGTAACTTGCCTGAAGAAAAACCTGCCCGAACACACCAGGAAAAACTCCTGGTGTGTTTTTTTTTAGGTATCGGAAGTTGACAGCTCTAAAGTATTGTGCTTATGATCCTGTCGCTGCATACCGCAGCAATAGGAGAACTCATGAGCAGAGTACTGGTGATAGGAGATACCCATGTTCCCGCCATGCACAAAAGTTATGTGCAGTTTCTGAAAAGTGTAGCCAAAAAATGGAAGACAGATAAAGTTATACATGTGGGTGACGTAGTGGACCACCACTGCATTAGCTTTCACGACAAGCATCCTGATAATCCCGGAGCAAAGGAAGAATACTCCCAGGCCTATAATCAAATACAAAAACTTTATAAGGAGTTTCCCAATGCCGTTATTACAATAGGCAACCACGATATACGCGTATTGCGTCTAAACGCTAAAATGGGTATTCCTAAGATGTACCTTAAAGGATTCAACGATTTATACTCTACTAACGCCTGGAGATGGGTAGAGCACATTGAAATAGACGGCGTTTACTATTATCACGGAGAAGGCTGTGGGGGTCAACACCCAGCATTTAGCGCAGCCAAAATGCGATTGCAGCCTACTGTCATTGGTCACTACCATAGTGCCTGTGGTATATGGTATCAGGCTGGGCCTACTGCAAAGATTTGGGGTATGAACGTTGGTTGCGGCGTTGATCGCAATCATTGGAGTATGCAATACGGTGCTGCGTTTCTTAAAAAGCCAATTGTCTCCTGCGGCGTTGTAATTGATGGCGATCCGTTCGTTGAAACGATGAATTTAGGTGGAAATTCACGAGCTAAATAAAGACAATATGCAGGTTAATATGATTTATAAAGAGTTCATCAGAGCTTTTAATTTAGGTATGAACTAATGGGTAGACGAAAAAAAGAAAACTGCTTCCCGTATACTGACATTGTCATATCTACTTATATTAAAAAGCAGGATTATCATCAGGCACAACTTCGGTATTCAAACAATATTGGAGTAAATCCTGCTATTAACTTTAATACAGATGAATCAGCAGAAGAAAATGTGGATTATTTTGATCAATTTGATGAGGATTATGGGGACTAAAATACCCCAATATACATGGTAATATGATATATCCCCCGCTAATAGCTCTTACCCGACCATAATAGGATGCCAGAGTCCGTACAACTCTGCATCCAAACGGCAGACGATTTTTCCAGTTATTGTCATCTGTAGCAACTAGGTGGGCTAGCCTATCTAGTAACTGGTGGGAGGTGCGTACCAAAGATTCGCATCTGAGTTCTAGTAACCTGTAGCACGGTTGAGGTGAAAGAACGAGAAAAAGGTTAAATCGTGCGTCCCACATAGATCGGCAGGTCTGTGTGGGCTTTTCTTCGACGATAGGGTGCAGAAAGATTTACTTGCCGAAAGGAAGAATAATCTTCCCTGCACCTGAATGGTGGGCATCTTTCGTTGATTTTTGTTGCCCATGTATTGCAAATCAACGGCTTGTTGTGTGCCAAAACGCAATGCTGTGCGGGTATCAGCACAGTAAACCCACATAGATCGACGGGTCTGTGTGGGTGTGGGTTTTTAATCCCACTTCAGCTGAAGACTTAACCCACTTCAACGGCTGTGACAAAACCATGTGGGTTTAAACAGTAACCCACACAGATCGACAGGTCTGTGTGGGTTTTCAAACTTTCTCAAGAGGAGAACTGCTGCAGCAGGAAGAACCTCTACTCGACTATGCGAGTATAAATAGGTATTAGGCATAGTGCGTTTATGTAAATCTACGAATTTACATTAAGGTTACTCTAGTCACAGCTTGAGGGCTACGAAGAAGTGAAACAACTTCGGTGTGCCCTAGTTTCACAAGACTCATGACTAACTGACAGATGTAGCTCAGGGTCCCTACCTTTGTTAGAATTGAGGAACAATATGAGACCTTACATGGGCACACTGTGGGGAAACCCACAGTGTGCTTTTTCTTTGGTGTGGTGATCTTATGTACCGTGTAATACGGATTGTTTGGTGTGTCGTCTTTTCAGGAGAATCAACATGAGTGAAAAGCTTCTCAAAAATACCTATCAGTCATACAATATTCTCTGTGCAGAGATTGACTATATGGAAATGGTTATCAGGGGCAACGAGTGTCGAGAGAATCCCTCCACTGATAATCTTCTTGAGCTCAAGAATCTACGCATGATATTGGAGGACCTTCAACAGAGTCGTATATCGGCTCTTAAGTTGCATAAGTTAAATGTCTCAATCTCCAATCGACTGAAAAAAATGAATAGATGGCATATGTTTAATCAATGGACATCACAGAAACAACAAAACAGCACGACTTATTGGTGATAAAGACAGTTTCGATTGTCCTCTTTTGAGGCGGGCTACTGAGCGAGCAAATATGGGGCCGGTAGCTCAGCGGTCTAGAGCCATCGACTCATAATCGATCCGGCGTGGGTTCGAATCCCACCCGGCCCATTTTGTAGAATACCTCGAATACCCTCACCTGTTGATTTCACAATCTGAGCGAGGGTTTAGAGCAAAACTCGGCCAGGTAGGGCTTGCGGCCTGATCCTGCCAGCGCTGTTCTCTGTCGCTCAGAGACTCCACAGACCCCGCTGCTGGGGCCCCATCCGCAAGAGGGGGCGGCGCTTCTATAGTCCCCCGGAATGCCCTTGCCCGTTGATTTCACGATCCGGGCAAGGGTTCCTTTGCTAAAGTCATTCTCTCTTGTTCGCCTAAAATCCAATAAGTTCGGATTTTAGGTTTTTGCCTGTGGGGCGTTCCCTCAGGTATTTTTCTCAACACACAGGAAACAAATGCAATGAAACCTGTAGGTAAACTTATCGTAGCGATGCTGCTGTATGTCGCTGTCCCCGCCCAGGCTCAGACCTGGGACACCTTTCTGGATGCAATCCAAAAGGTGGAGACCGGTGCAGAAAAGAATCCCAACACCGCTGTTGGCGATAATGGCAAGGCCCTTGGTGCGTATCAAATTTGGTACGATTATTGGGCGGATGCCGTTGAGCGCTCACCTGAGCTAAAAGCTCAGGGCTATGAGGCGGTTAAAGACCCCATCTATGCTAGGAAAATAATCCGAGCATACATGGACAGATACGCTCCTAAGAATGCCACGTGGGAGGAGCGAGCGCGAATTCACAATGGTGGTCCCAAAGGCCATCGTAAGTCTGCCACTAAAGCTTACTGGACCAAGGTGCAAAAGCACCTTAAGGAGGCAAAGTAATGTTTATTTGTCTCACACTTAACCACGGAGAAGGTTCGAGAGGCTGGCATTTGATTAATCATCAGTTTATTGATCAGGCTCTAGCAACGCCTGGATTGAGGGTATTGGTGAGTAAGAACCTGGACATCAGTTCGATGATATTAGAGGAAGATGGGTTAAAAGCAGTGCCTACTCCTCTTGCTTTAAATCGAATGCGTTTAATTATTAAATGCTATCGACCGATGTTAGAGTCAGATATTTCTACTCTTTTGGGCCTTTCTGCGCCAAACGCCCACAACACACCAACTACACCCATACATGCTAGTAAGCATATGATGGGAGAAGGCCCTCTGTAGGGTCACTTACGGTGCATTTGTTTCCACTTGGGGGTGGCAGACTTCTTAGTCTGCCACCCCTCTTTTTGTACGACTACTCCGGTAGTAATTTCTAATGGTTCTATCTTGTAGTAAAAAGCGGGGGGCCTGGGCCAAGCCCCCTGCTTTTTTTTTAGATATTAATATTTATTCTCTGAAGACAATGTCTAATCAATATCAACTGTATTTATTACAATGGATGGACTTGCACCTAACTGTCATAAAAGTTAGGATGCGTCATGCATATAGTTTGTAGAGGTGCCTCGTTGGCATCTCATTATATCCTTGCAATTCCTGAGCTAATCCTCAGGAATTGTTTTATTTTAATGTTTAAAGCGTTGTATGCTTCTTTGCAACACCATACAGGGCATTGCTAAGTAACTGTACCTAAACATACAGAAATAATGTATATTTTAAATACCGTAAATCTCTTCTTAAAAAACCAGTAGTGACGTTTGCTATGTAATATCGTGCTCTATTTATAATACTTATCTAATAGTGTATACTCTGTTCAAGTAATACTCTAACATAGCAAACGTCACTACTGGTTTTTTTTGGAACTAAATATTGTCATTTGCTATAATTACTATTATGCAACCTTACCAACAATACAAGCAAGCAGCCTTATTTGAAGGCGCTAACTCTGACGGACTCCAAGGCCTTAGGGCGTTGGTTGGTGCCGGAGCTGGTGGTTTACTTGGCGCTGGGTTAGGTGCTGGCGGTGGACTGCTGAGAGAGGCCTTCTTTGCCAAACCAGAAGAGGCTCAATATTTACGTAGAGCTTTACAGGGCATGAGCCTGGGTGGACTTGCAGGTGCTGGTCTTGGCGCAGGTATAGGCGCCACCAATATAGGTAAAGGCATACAGACGGCTCTAGAAGAGTCTACAGCAAAAGCTAATGTCAAAATGTTGCAGGCTATTGCTAATTCCCTCAACTCTATTCAGGTAACAAACTTGCCTCTCTTTGTAGCGCAGCCAAAATTTCAAGTTCATCCAGATGTCATAAACCAATTAGAACAAACTCAAACTAAGAGTACAAAATGAACAAACAAGCTCAATACTCTTTATTACGTCACTACCTCATGCAAAAGATTGCAGAGGAGTGCGCTGCTTGCAGTATGGACGAAGCAGACTACGATTGCGAAGAGTGCAAAACTGCCTCTGAGGCATGGACTCGCTCTGAGGGTAAGAACCCAGAGGGTGGCCTTAACGCCAAAGGCCGAGCTAGCTACAACAAAGCTACTGGGGGCAACCTAAAGGCTCCAGTGAGCTCTGCGGCGGCTGACAAGAGCCCTGCCAAGGCCAAGCGTCGTAGCAGCTTCTGCTCACGCATGTGTGGCATGAAGGCTAAGCGAACTGGTTCTGAGACCTCACGAGATCCCGACTCTCGTATCAACAAGGCGTTGCGTAAGTGGGATTGTAACTGTTAAATATTAATTATTAAGATAGATACACAATGATTAAAGTAGCAAACAATATTCAAAATATGCTTACCAAGCAAGCCGCCGCGAATTCACAAATGAGGTACAGTCCTCTTCGACGTATGCTTGCCCAGCAACCTCAAATAATGCATAGTCCTGGGTTAGGCGGATTTCACACTCCCGGAACTTATCCTCAAAGTATGAGTCCAGAGCGGTATCAACAGATTCAAGCTCTTAATTACATAAATCCTGGTGTATTTTCACAACCAAGTAGTTTTAATAGTCCTGAAGATTTTGCTATGGCTTTAAATACTTCTGGGGTTGGAAATTACATGAATCCAAAACAAATACAAACACAATTGGCTAGTGCCAGTAGAAATGTCATACCCTTTGGACAAATGACTCCAGAGGAGCGTTATAGTGCAATAGACAGTTGGCGCCGACTTTCTCCTTTTCCCATCGGATCGGCTAGCGGTCCAAAGGCGCAGCCAGCTATTCAACCCAGGGGCATTTTGGACCAGATAAAAGCAAATCCGCAGAGCTACCCCCCACGATGGCAAAACAATGATCACAGGCCCAGTAATTTATACGAAGCTCCCTTCTACGGATTTTACCATGACCAGAGGTATAATGACTACTTAAAGGCGCAAAACGCGATGTTGGCAGAAAGATCGGGTAACGATTGGCGGGATATTAAAGATTGGCAGGAAGCGGAACGACAGGGGGCATGGGAAGTAATGCCAGGCGGACTCACGAACCCTTTCTTACACGCAGCATACGATGTAAGAAACAATCCATTGGGGTCAGAGGAGGGCGGTCAGTATGTCGAAGGTTATAATCCTCTAGGCATTACTGCAAGGAATCCGACAAGCGATGCTCAAGTAGCAAATCTTGCAAGTCAAGAGCTTGAATCTGCTTATAAAATTTATATGGATAGGTTGCGTGAGCAGCAGCGCCAGGAGTCAGAGGATGCGAGAAGCAAAGAAAGAGCTCAGGCCGCAGGAAACATAAGCCTAATGGGCGGCCAAAAACCGTAGATCAATTAAGAAGAAAGTCTGAGTTAAAGTAATATTATGTTTTCAACTGAAAATGATTAAAGTAGCAAACAATCTTCAACGTTTAGTAAAGAGCGCTAACAATCCATCACAGGAAGCAGCAACACTAAGAACTGATCATCCTTTTAATCTTCATTACGCAGGAACTCCGCATGCTTACTATTCTTACGGAAATTCTCCAGCAACGAGTATGGTACCAGAAGCTTTTTTTGCGGAATTGGTGGCGGACGGCGGGTACGGAGTCGCGCCGACCGATACGGGTAATATGAGCCCTGAGGATTATGCTGCGTTTCAAAATACCTTACTTAGTTGGCACCGACAACATAATAACCCTTCTACGCCTTATAGCCCTTCTACACAACCCGCGCCTGCAAGAGGGCGTGGCGGAAGAGTAGTTCGCGAAACTCCTGCTATGCATGGGCTGAATAATCCACATACCAGAAATCAAGAAATGCTATTTAGAGCAATGTTCCCGATTGGAAACCTTATACCCGGCTTCTTCAGCGGCGGCGGCAAGGCCTTCGCCACCGCACGCGATGGAAGTTATACTCCTCATTACAGCTATCAAGAATCCAAAGTCCCATGGCCATACACATACCAAGCTGTGACCAAAAAAGAACCGTTCATGCCGTCTTTCCCGTTTTATAAAGCAGACGGACAAGGTTATGATCAAGTTTTATCCCCTAGATCTATATCAGAGCAATATTCTGATTATTTAAATAGAGGTATGTCAAGGTAATATTATGTTTTCATCTGAAAATGATTAAAGTAGCAAACAATATTCAACGTATGCTTGAGAAAAAATCTGAGCAGCCTTTAAAAGAAGTTTTACGTGATTTTATTGATGATCGGGATCTTCCAATTTATATTGGAACCCCTCTTGGAGCTCTTTTAGGAGGAGTATTGGGTTATGGTGCGTATCGCTTAGGACTTAAGAATAAAGCAATAGAGAAAGACAGCCTTTTGATGGCTCTTGGTTTACCTTTGTTGGGAGCGGCATCTGGCGGACGGCTAGGTTATAGTATTGGTAAAGAGTTAAAGTAATATTATGTTTTCATCTGAACTTATAAGTCTCGTTAGCGGCGGCCTTGTAGGTTTTCTTTTTAGGTATATGGCACAAAAAAGTGCCGATCAGAAGGAGCTGTTTAATCAGCTTATTCAGGCCAACAAACAGACTACTGATAACCAGAATCAGGCTGTTAAAAG
>Ga0194118_10001634_pt1 | contig 31101 bp, 26 predicted proteins | sample TA2MahsurfametaG_2_FD_148662 | JGI IMG/M metagenome (GOLD analysis project Ga0194118, IMG submission 148662) | Freshwater microbial communities from Lake Tanganyika, Tanzania - TA2015013 Mahale N5 surface | ecosystem: Environmental > Aquatic > Freshwater > Lake | place: Tanzania: Lake...
TCCACTGATAACATGTGGATAAATCGATTGATTGATTGTAAAATATCCCTCCACTGGAATTATTTACAGCATTTGTTAAAATTATTTCGTCAGAAAAAATATCAGCATCTCCTCCCGTATCTCCGGCGTAGCTTGCTCCAGACAAATTCCAATTGGTTGTATTCACATTTGGAGAGCCTGTTAACTCGGCAAAAACGAGTGTTTGTGTAAAGCTATGTAGTGAACTTAATAAAAATAAAAAGGTAATATAAAATACTTTCATTTTTGTAAGAAATTAGTTTCTAATTTAAAAATATTTCCGCTAAGGTCTTGCATTATTTAAAAATTAATCCCCCTGCCAAAATTTGTATAACTCATTCACAGTGAAAATAATTCATAATTAACAATTGCAAAAGTGTAATATTTTAAATTTGTAATTCAACAAATCCATTGAAGCGTTTAAAATCATACCATCTTTTATTTCAATTTGTAGCACTTCCGTTGTTGCTTGCTCTGACTTTTTACTATAAACCTAAATTCGATTTTTCATCGTTTAATCTATCTTTTCATTTCTCTTTCTGGATTGTGATTTTATTAATGCCGTTTCATTGGGTAATTGAATTTTTCAAATGGAAAGTTGTCATGAAAAGGCAAGGGTTATGTATTAAAATTGCGAAAAAATCTTTTGCCTCAGGAATATTAAGTGAATTTTTAATTCCTGGAATCCCCTCAAATTTTCTTGGTAGAATACTCTTTTTTGAAAAGGAAGAACGAGTTGAATTATCCGTATGGATTCAATTGGCAAACTTCACCCAATTTTTAGTGACGCTTATTTTTGGATTGGCTTCAATGCTTTACTTAAATTTATCTATTTCAAACAATGTAATTTTTTTCTGTTGTAGTTTAGCTTTTTTGGTTTTACTTTTTTTGGTTTCACAAAAATTTAATTTCATTAACCCTTTAAGAGACATCTTAAATTTATCCTTATTTAAAAAAGATTCGAAGTCATTGTATTATTTATTTTTCCTTAGCCTTCTTCGTTTCTTATTTTTCTCATTGCAATTTGGTTTATTACTTCATGCACTTTCGATTTCTTTTGATTTTACCTTATTTGCCTATATATGGACAAGTTATTTGGTTGTTTCTTTTTCCCCTTCTCTATTTCTCGGAAATATCCTCGTTCGGGAGAGTATTACTGTTTCAATATTTCAATTGGGTCATTATCCTGTTTTTCCAATATTAACCGCCGCTTTTTGCATTTGGTTTATTAATAATTTAATCCCCGCCTGCATTGCCTGGATGTACCTTGCCGTAAAAAATAAAATTAAATGAATATATTCATAATTTATTTAATACTATACGTACTCTTTTTACTCGTGTTTTTTTTGGGGGGGGCGTTTCTTTTTTTCAAAAAAAAGGCTTCAACTAGCAAAAGTGATTCAATAAAACTTGAAAATATTACTGTTATTATTCCTTTTCGAAACGAAGAGCGAAGAATCACCCCCTTATTAGGATGTATCAAACAATCCCAGTCATTACCAAAAGAATTTATTTTTGTCGATGATCATTCGGATGATGAGACACTAAAATTGATCAAACAAGTGGCAAATGCTAAAATCAAGATTTTATCTATGGAGAAAACATCGGGCAAAAAGCGGTCAATTGAAAAAGGGATTAATGCTGCAGAAACAGATTATGTCTTAACCTTAGACGCAGATGTTAGCTTTTCGCCTCACTTTTTCGGGAATCTTGAAAAATTGAACCCTGCGAATCTTCATATTTTACCCGTCAAACATCACTGTTCAAATTTTATACGGCTTTTTTTTCAACAGGATGTCATACTCGCTAGTTTTCTAAATGTATGCATTTCAGGATGGAAAAGGCCTATTCTATGCAGTGGTGCAAATCTTTTAATTCATAGGCATTCTTACTTTGAAATTGTGATGAATCCCTCCTACTTTGAAATAGATAGTGGGGATGATATTTTCTTATTGCGGGCGATGCAACAAAAAAATAAAAAAATTGAGTTACATACTGAATTAGATTTTGCAGTTCAAACTGAACTTCCGCTAACGTGGAATGAATGTATTCATCAACGAATGAGGTGGTTGGGAAAAGCGATAAAAGTTGGTGATAGATTGGCAAATACCTCTGCGCAAATTCAATTTGCTCTTTCGTTCTTAAACATCGGATTTTTAGTGGGCTGTTTGCTTTTTCTTCCCACGAAATATGCTCTTACTTTGCTTTTTTTGAAAATTTTTGCTGAGTTACTTTTTTCATTTAGCTACTATCGAAAAAATAAACAACTTGGTTTGTGGTTGTCCATTCCCCTATATCTAGTTATTCTTCCTGTTGTGAACGGGATTATGTTATTTGCTTTTTTTGGGTTTCAACCCAAATGGAAAGGTCGATTAGTTGTACAGTAGAACAAATAAATTCAGCGAGCTTGCAATGCATAGCCAAACGCAATAGGGTAAAATTAAAAGTAGACTCCAATTTAACCATCCAAAATTTTTCTTTTGTGTAAGTAAAAGTACGATAAGAAGCGCAAGTAAAATAACAAATCCAGCGGAGACAAGATGGAATTGAAAAAAAACGCCATTCCAACTAATATTTAACAACAAATGAATTCCATAAATTAGTGCGTTTTGTTTTCCTGGATTTTTTCTCCAAATAAGAGACATATAAACCGAAAACAACAACATAATTAAGGTCCATGCAAAACCGAAGACCCAGCCCGGGGGTGTCCACGGTGCTTTATTTTGAGAAAGATACCAAGTATTTTCCGCGGGACTGCTTCCCATTAGAAATCCACCAAGACTTAAAGCACCAAAATTTAGGAGTAGAAATAGAAAAAGAGACTTTACAAATTGTTTCATTTTTTATTGAATCAATATCCCGAGAGCACCCAATTGTTTAATTTGCTTCATATTTTTCTTACAAATGGTTTCAGGCGGAAAAATAAATTTTTTATCATACATTACTTCATTGACCCAAAAACTCACCCAATATTCATTTGCAATACCAAAAACATCCTCCATAATCGGTTCAATTTTAGCGGCCTCATTTGGTAATAATAATTCAATACAATGGCGCAAAGTTGAGGTTTTAATTTTTTCGCCTGTATTTGCATTTTCGCCATATCCAGTACTTGTTATTATAATCCCTTCCATGATGTCATCTCTTAGATTAAGAAGATAAACTCCATATTCAGGAATATTTTCCTCATTCATTAGTTGCACAACAGCCACACCAACATTCTCCACTTTAGGTCCAAATAATTCTTCTCTCATTTTAACTTCTTTACGATGGAATAAGCATCCTCTATGTATTTCATAATATCCACTGAGTGTCCTACCTTATCGACATTTTCTGCAATAAATTTTTTATCATTTTTCTTCGTATCAGGAATATTGAAATTTTCTTCCCATTCAGTTCCCAAACGTACAATTATCAAATTATCTTTAGGAATAGTTAGTATGTATTGCCCCTTAAAACCACGATAATAATAAACTGGATTTCCTTTGTTGTAATATACCCAAGTATGTAAACCGTATCTCTGATTTAATATCCCCTCGTCCGTTTTGAGTTTGGGAGTTTTTATAAGTTCTTCCATATATTTTTTAGAGATCAATTGTTTGCCGTTCCAATTACCTTGGTTTAATAGTAATCTCCCTAATAGAGCGTAATCTTTTGCTGTTGCATAAAAACAGCAAAATGATCTTTCAATACCTCCCTTACAATCCGTAGTCCAATATGCCTGTGCACTTGCTCCAATCGGTTTCCATAATTTGTCCTCTGTATATTTTGTGAGCGAAACTTTGGTTGCTTTACTCAACAAAATTGAGAGTATTTGCGTGTTCCCACTTTGATAATTAAACCGAACACCTGGCTTTTCAATAGCTAATTGTCTAGTTATTAACCCGGATAGGTCATCCGTATAATACCCTTCTGCTGTATCGTCAGTGGGATTCGTACTCTCAACCCAATCCAACCCTGAAGCCATAAGCAACAAATGTCTTATGGTTATTGAATTTCGTCCTAAATTCTGAAACTCAGGAATGTAGTTGTAAACAGGTTCATCCAAACTTTTAATATATCCTTCATCTATTGCGATTCCGATTAACAGAGAAATAATGGTCTTAGAAACTGAGAAGGAATTGGATACCGTTTTATCCGTGTGTTCATCAAAGTATTTTTCAAATAGGAGTGAATCATTTTTTATAATCAAAAATGCTTTAGTTCCGTAATCATTATGATAAGAAGTTCGTTTCTCTGAAAAATTGTATTTATTTTTCCGAGGGTGATCTATCCATTTGAAATTTTGACTACTTGACTTTACTGTTGTTTTATTAAATAAACTCAAATCATAAATTCCTGGCCCTGTTGCTCCATGAAAATATGTTTTCATAATCGCAGCATACAAATAATACCTTCCGGATAGAAGGATTAATATGTTTAAGATTAAAACAACTCCTAAAATAAAAAATAAAAACCCTCTGCTTATTTTCTTAATGAGTCTATGCATTTTTTGTCATTTCAAAATCAAAAAGTTGTTGCAACTCTTCTAGAATAATTGGAATTATTTCTTCAACCGAAATTGACTTTCCAATTTCTTTCTCCAATGAAGTTACATTTTTATCTTGAATTCCGCATGGAATAATGTGATTAAAGTACTTTAAATCTGTAGATATGTTAAACCCTATTCCATGCATAGTCATCCACCTTGAACTTTTCACGCCCATGGCACAAATCTTCCGAGCTCTTGCTGTTTTCGGTTCAATCCAAACACCTGTTAATCCCTCACTTCTCTCTCCAATTACCTGAAATTTGGTGAGCGTTTTAATCACAGCCTCTTCCAAAAAACGCATGTATTTATGTATATCCGTGAAAAATTGTTCTAAATCAAAAATAGGGTAAATTACAAGTTGACCAGGACCGTGATACGTAATATCACCACCTCGATTGATGTGGTAAAAAGATACATTTTTTTTTACCAATTCATTTTGATTTAGCAGAAGGTTTGCCTTATCTCCACTTTTCCCGAGCGTATATACATGGGGATGTTCACAAAATAGCAAATGATTCTCGGGCATTTCATCACTTGTTCCATTTCTTTTGTTAATTTTTCTTTGTACTCCCTCATCAAATAGCTTTTCCTGTAAATCCCACGCTTCTTTGTAATCAACTTTTCCCAGGAAATGACAGGAAACACTCGGCCGCATAACTAAAAATTAGAAAGTTCGCCTTTTAAATAATCTATTATCTTAATATCAATAATATCTTGATTATTCGCCTCACACAGATAAAAAGATGCCCAATCTACAAGATGAATTAGATAAAGTGACTGTTCAATTCTTGAATTTCCTTTTGCGTTTATGGTCATTACATTGCCACATTTATCCTCCGTTGCTTTACTAGTAATTTCAAAGCGCTTTTTATTTCGAGGATGAATATCAGAAGTTTCAAAAAATACAGGCGCAAATCGACTGTCTCCTCCACCCCAACCGACAAGCTCATTGTGATTCATTTCAGGAATTGTGTGGTGCCAACATAAAAATTTTGAGTTTTCGTTGAACTGTTGACGCGCGCGAACAAGGACCCCTTCGTATATTGTCTCTCCATAAAGTATTCCCACCTTACCAAATAAATGATTCGCAAGATCTTGCGCTAGCGATTGAATTTCAGCTAAATTATCGGTCAAAAGTACACTTGATTTTTCCATTTGCTCGATGCTCGACGAACCAATTAAATGGAAAGTATTCAGAATATGAAGTAATTGAACTAATGAGTAAGCTAGTGTACTGCGCGGTGGATTTCCACCAGGAACAAGAATACAATCGTAGTTATTTTCCTTGCAAAACTGAGCCATTTTGCCACCACTGCAAATACAGACAACATGAGCACCAATACATTTTGCAATTTCGAGGGCTGAAATGGTTTCCTCAGTATTTCCAGAGTACGATGATCCAATTACCAAAGAATTTGAGGATGCAAAAGATGGAAGACCATAGTCTGTTACTAAAAATACAGGAATTTTAATTTCATCATGAACCCAGTTTGACACTATTTTAGCACCAATTCCAGAGCCCCCCATTCCACAAATAATGACATTTTGTATTCCCGCGTTTGGAGATTTTAAAATTGAATTTTTTGCAATTAATATAGCCTCTTCAATGTGTTTCGGAAAATCATAAATTAACTGTTTCATATGTTAAAAGTAGATTTCATATTTTGAACAAAAATACAGAAAAGAATAAATCAACAGCAGAACTAACTTAACCGTTTTTTAAGCGATCTTTTATATAAAGTTCAATTGCCCCCACCATTGATGGAGCATTTGGTTGAGGAGCGTGTAAATCTAATCTCAAATTATTTTTGACAACAGCTTGAGCTGTGGTTGATCCAAATGCAGCGATAGCGGTTTTTTCTTGCTTAAATCCTGGAAAATTTTTAAATAGCGATTCAATTCCCCCTGGACTAAAAAACACCAACATATCGTATTTAACGTCTTCAAGATCAGAAAGGTCAGAAGCAACAGTTTTATACAAAATTACTTTTTGAAACTCTATTTTTTGTTCTTCGAGCGTTAGTGGGATATTGTCTCTTAAGATATCGGTACAGGGAAGAAGGAATTTCTCATCCTTATGTTTTTTCATAACATCCGTTAATTGCTCTATTGTTTGCTTGCCGAAAAATATTTTTCTCTTTCGATAAGCCACAAATTTCTGGAGATATAGCGCCACTGCTTCAGAAATACAAAAATATTTCAAGTCATCTGGAATTTCGTAACGTATTTCCTCAGCAATTCGAAAAAAATGATCTGCTGCTACTTTTGAAGTTAAAATTATACCCGTAAAATCTGGTAAATTTACTTTTTGAGACCTAAATTCCTTTAAGTCAACTCCCACCACTTTTATGAAAGGACGAAAGTCAATTTTGATTTTATATTTATCCGCTAAATCGTAATAAGGAGATTTGTCTCCTTCAGGTTTAGGCTGCGATACTAAAATTGATTTAATAGCCAATTCTAAAAATTTTAACCGTTGCTTAAGCCCCGAAAAACTTAATAAATACATGCGAAAACATGTAGATAGGAAAAATTTCGAGGGTGCAAAGATACAAAATTAAGTAATACCACGAAATTTTTTCTTGAAAAGCATAAGAAGTTAATTTGATCAGACGTATTGCAAACAACACCGAAAAAAGAAAAATGGCAAAAATCAAAAATTTGCTCTGCCACTGAGCATTAAATAGCCACAGTAAATCAATAAGCAAGGCAACCAATCCAGAAACATGAATGAAATTTAAATTATGCAATCGACCAATTGTATATCCTGAAAAGTTTGAAGTTATAAAACCAACGAGGTAAATGCCAATTAAATAAACAAGTAAAATTAGGGTTGCCAATCCGAATGCAAATAAATACTGTGTCAATTTTAAGTGAAAAATAGGACCCATTGCGAGAATAAAAAGTAGAGAACTACTAAAAAGAAAGTTGAGTCCCAAAAAAAAAGAACCAATAGGATGTATTTTTACGGAGTCGTTGAATGAAACCTCAGTTTTAAAGTTTACTAACGTTCCAAACGAAAAACTGATTATTTTTGAATCGAAAAGACGCGCAGTCCCCAAAAAAAGAAAGCCAAAAAAAAGAAGGATCAAATGAGAATTATCGAAAATTGATTTTCTCGCAATAAGTTCTCCTACTTGAATTAAGGCAACAAAAAGCATAGGTAAAATTAAGGAGCATTATTGAATAAGCAATAGGTCTACATGAATTTATAAAAAATCTTCCTCTGACAGGAATTTATAAAAAGTTTCACTTGTAAAAATTCATTTCCTCCACATACTTTTTTACGGGTTCGGTAAGCAGATAACTGACATCTTTACGCTGCTTAATCGCGTTTCGAATATAGGTACTGGAAATATTCATCATCGGTACATCTGCACAGAAAATAACGTTGTTATGCGAATGAAAATCTGAAGTTTTTAATTGGCTTTCTTTTTCACTATCAGTTAAAGCACGTGGATAAACGTACAATTTGTGATTCTCAAGAATTTGCCTGTAGTTATACCACTTTTGAAGATTGCGAAGATTATCTTCTCCCATTATGAGCGAAAACTCATGTTGTGGATACTGTTCCAATAAGTGCGTTAACGTATGAATCGTATAATTCGGTTTTTTCAGTTTGAATTCAACATCAGAAGCTTTTAATTTTAAATTGTCATCAATGGCTTCTCTAACGAGCATTAATCGATGGAAATCAGCGAGCAGAGATGATTTTTGTTTCAATGGATTTTGTGGAGTAAGCACCAACCAAACTTGATCGAGATTCGTATTTTGAATCATGTGGTTGGCTATTATTAAATGACCAACATGTATTGGATTGAATGTTCCAAAAAATAACCCGATTCTCATTTTGAAGCTAAAAATTTGAGGACAACCTCCTGAATCTCCTTTACCGCCAAGTTCAAATCATTATTTTCCAATATATAATCAAATTCTTTGGCCCTCCTCATTTCATCGGTTGCTTTTTGAATGCGAATTTTGATTTTTTCCTCTGACTCTGTTTTCCGCGCCCTCAAACGTTCCTCTAAAATTTTAATTGAAGGTGGTTTTACAAAAATGGAAAGAGCTTTCTTTCCGAAATATTTTTTCAAATTAATCCCACCAACAACATCAACGTCAAAAATAACATTTTGATTTTCATTCCAAATTTTTTCTATTTCGTATGACAATGTCCCGTAAAAATTATTTAGATAAACCTCCTCCCATTCAATAAATTCATTGTTTTTGATTTTTGATTTGAATTCATCAATGCTCAGAAAATAATAATCCACACCGTTCTTTTCATTGGGCCTGGCTTCTCTACTACATGCTGAAATAGAAAAAGAAAGCGACGGAATTTTTTCTATCAGTCGATGCACGATCGTAGTTTTTCCCGCGCCTGATGGAGCTGAAAATACAACACACTTACCTCCTTTTATTTCCATCACAAGATATTTAAAACTTGTTCCTTAATTTTCTCCAAATTATCCTTCATCTCAACAACTAATTTTTGCATTTCTGTATGATTTGATTTGCTTCCTAATGTATTAATCTCTCTTCCGATTTCTTGCGCAATGAAACCCAATTTTTTACCTGAAAATGAGTGATTCATAGTTTCGCTAAAGTAATCCAAATGATTGGCCAATCTAATTTTCTCCTCAGAAATATCCATCTTTTCAATGTAAAATATCATCTCCTGCTCCAAACGATTTTGATCTAACAAATTGTTTCCCAATTCTTTTAATCCTTTTTGAATACGGTCTTTCACCGTAGTTACTCTTTCAGATTCAAATTTTGGAATTTCTAACAAATCTTTTTGAATTGCATTAATTCTATTTTCTAAATCTTCTCTAATTGCCTCGCCCTCTTGCTTTCTAAAATTTATTAAGGAAAGGCACGTGTCAGAGATCAATTTCAAAACCCATTCTTTTTCTTCAGCCGAAATTTCGGGTGTCTGGTAATGCACAACATCCGGCATTTTTAAAATAAGAGACAGGTAATCACTTGGTTGATTTCCTATTTGTTCATTGAGTGCACGAATATCCAGGAAATATTGTTTAGCCAATTCTATATTTATTGATCCAGACTCGCTTAAGCCTGAGCTTTCCAAATAAACTCCCACATCAATTTTTCCACGATTAAGTTTTTCTGCTATGATTCTTCGGATATCAGATTCCAAATCCTTGTACTGACTATTGAATTTTAGATTTAGATCCAATGATTTGCTATTCAATGACCGAATTTCCACTGAAACTTTCTTTGTTCCAAATACTCCATTGGTTTTTCCAAAACCGGTCATTGATGAAATCATAGTAATGAAATTTTTGTAAAGGTAAGAAATATGAAGGGTAAATAAAATTTAGATTAAGTAAACAAAATCAACTATTTTTGGGGTATGAAAGCTTTTGTTCGTGGCTTTATTTGCTTTTTCAAAGGGTTAAACTTTTCAATGAGCCATTTTAGAGGTTGGTTTTTAATTCCATTAATCCTGTGGTTTGTCCTTGTCTTTGGTCTTAGTTTCTTTTTTAGCGATATTATTCTAGGATATTTATACGATTTAATTGAACGCATAACCGGTATTGATTTATCCAAGAATCATGATTTTTCAAACTGGAAATCCATTTTAACAGTAAGTTTCGAGTGGGTTTTGAATATCGTAGTCTACGTGTTTTTCTGGTATTTATTAAGCCGTTACATGAAGTACCTGGTTTTGATTTTGCTATCTCCGTTATTTGCCTATTTATCAGAACGAACGGAAGAAATTCTAACGGAAAAAAAGTATCCCTTTGAATTCAAACAGTTGGTTAAGGACTCCATTCGGGGGGCTGGAATAGCGCTACGAAATCTTTTTATTGAGACGTTTCTTATAGCAGTCTGTGGAATTGCAAGTTTCATTCTTCCGTTTATTTCTCCTTTTACCCTGATTTTCCTATTCTTAGTCAACAGTTACTTTATGGCCTTTAATTTTTTCGATTACGTCGCAGAAAGAAAGCGTATGAATATTTCAGAAAGCATTCGCTATATGTGGACTAACTTATATACCTTATTGGGTTTTGGAGTAGCATATAATCTTGTGTCGTTTATTCCATTTTTAGATTGGGTAGTAGCGCCTTTAAGTGCTGCCTCCGGTGCCGTAATTGCGGATATTGAATTACCTGAGGGGAAAAATTCACTCACATTTAAGCAAAATTTATTACCGAATTCCAACGATTCAACCAAGTTGTTGAATAAAGATTGATTTTACTATTAAAGCTCGACTTTTTAGTGTTCATTTCCATTGTTATTTCTAATTTAGCGCTATGAAACGATACAAGATAGTTGAATTATTGGGGAATACGGGTCGTGAGTTACTCGGCCAAGAAATCATTGTAAAAGGATGGGTACGCGCTTTTCGTAGCAATCGATTTATCCAATTGAACGATGGGTCTTGTATATCTGTGATTCAGGCTGTTATTGATTTTGAACTGTTTGACGAGGCTTTACTAAGGCGAATTACCACAGCTTCTGCACTCTCTCTAACAGGAAAATTAGTTGAATCCATTGGATCTGGACAAGCACTTGAATTACAAGTTTCTGCCATTGAAATTTTAGGTGATGCCAATCCGGATGAGGTTCAAAAAACCGTAATGCAACCCAAAAGACACAGTTTAGAATTTTTGCGCGAGCAAGCTCATTTGCGTTTTAGAACCAATACTTTTGGAGCCGTATTCAGAATCAGACATGCCGTTGCGTATGCCATTCATAAATTTTTTAACGACAGAGGATTCTTTTACTTGCATACGCCAATTATTACAGGTTCAGATGCTGAAGGAGCCGGTGAAATGTTTCGCGTTACAAATTTAGATCCTAAAAATCCACCATTAAATGAAGATGGATCAGTAAACTTTAAAGATGACTTTTTTGGTAAACAGGTAAACCTTACTGTTTCTGGTCAATTGGAAGCTGAGTTGGCAGCGTTGGCCTTGGGGCAAGTTTATACTTTTGGGCCTACTTTTCGTGCTGAAAATTCGAATACTTCAAGGCATTTAGCTGAATTTTGGATGATTGAACCGGAGGTTGCTTTCAACGATTTAAAAGATAACATGGATTTGACGGAAGATTTTCTCAAATACATTTGTTCGTACATCTTAGAGAATTGTGCGGAAGACTTGAAATTTTTAAACGATCGCGATGCACAAGAACAAACGCAAAAACCACAACACGAACGTAATGAACTGTCGTTAATTGAACGTATAGAATTTGTTATTAATAATCCATTTAAGCGTTTGACATATACAGAAGCAATTGAGGTCTTATTAAATTCAAATCACTACAAAAAGAAAAAGTTTAAATACGATGTTTCGTGGGGAATTGATTTGCAAAGTGAGCACGAACGTTACTTGGTGGAAAAAGAGTTTAAATGTCCGGTTATTCTTACAGATTATCCTGCTCAGATCAAGGCGTTTTACATGCGTTTAAATGAGGATGGGAAAACGGTTGCTGCCATGGATGTTCTTTTCCCTGGAATTGGTGAAATAGTAGGTGGATCGCAACGTGAGGAGCGCTATGATATACTTCATAAAAAATGCGAGGAATTTGGAATTCATCCGGAAGAATTATGGTGGTATATGGATACGCGCAAGTTTGGTACCGTGCCACATGCGGGCTTTGGATTAGGCTTCGAACGAATGGTAATGTTCGTTACAGGAATGTCAAATATTAGAGATGTTATTCCTTTTCCGAGAACACCACAAAATGCCGAATTTTAGTTGTTAATCTATACTTTATATATATCTTATTCAACCACTTGAATTGTTGGAATAACCTCATCTATATATACAAGGATGCGTGTTTCTTCTCCATTTTTTGAAAGTAACAATTGCTTACATTTAGGCAGACTTTCGGCCAATCGGAGTAGGTGCCCTTTAAGTCCAAGGCGCATTTGAACATCCATTTCCAAAATGGCAAATAAGCGTAATTTGGAAATATTAAACCCATTTTGAAAATACATTTCACAGATTCTACGTGCAGTACCAACTATAATTTCGGTTCCATCAAAAAGATCATTACGCTGTTGAAGCTTTTTTCCTTTCTCGGTAATTAAATCAATCGTTAAATCCAATTCTCGCGTTCCGGCTGCTAGTATTTCACGAACTTCCCTTGCTTCTTCATCAGAAGAAGCGATAATAATTGCTCTTGGGGAACCTTCCTCCGCTTTCGGAACAAACAATGTAACCCATTCTATTAAAGCATTTTTGTATTCATGAAATGATGCTACTCCAAGTACAGATTGGCCTGATTTTAATGCTTTTCCAATACGTTTAGTGAGCTCAGAATTTTCCATGTGCCGACAAAGGTAGGACTTTTAAAGATGTCTAACTATTGGTCTGATTATAACTATAATTTATTTCAACTCTATCCGTCTACTCGTCACCCCTTTTTCCACATCAATATCAATTCTCCCCAAATACAAACCGGCATATCCAACTTGATTTATGAGTACACTTTTCCCTTTTTTATTTATCTCAATGGTTGGTTTTTCTAAAAAAGTATGGGTATGTCCGCCTAAAATGATATCGATGTTGCTGGTTTGTTGTGCTAATTTTCGATCTGAAATACGAGTTGAATCAGGATAATTATAGCCTAAGTGCGAAAGACAAATAATTAAATCACAACCTTTTTGTTTCAATTCTTTTGCAACGGAATTTGCGGTTGTAATCGGATCTAAATACTTGGTTTTCCCGTAATTGTTTTCAGTTACTAAGCCATTTAGTTCAATCCCAATCCCAAAAACGCCAATTTTTAAATCTCCTTTTTGAAAAATTTCAAATGACTTAGTTTCACCACTCAAAATAGTTTCGGAGAAATCGTAATTGGCACACAAAAACGAGAATTTTGCATGTCGTTTGGCCTTTTTGAATCCCTCTAATCCAATATCAAAATCGTGATTACCCATGGTTGCGGCATCGTACCCCATTTCAGACATGAGTTTCACCTCCAATTCACCATTAAACATATTGAAATAAGGTGTTCCTTGAAAAATATCACCGCAATCTAAAAGTAAAACGTGTTCTTCGTCTTGCCTTATTTTCTGAATCAACGCATGCCGTCGAGATACCCCACCCATGCCAGGAAATTTCGCATGATTACTCGGGAAAGGATCTATATTTGAGTGGGTGTCGTTTGTATGTAAGATGGTCAGTTTAGAAGATTTTTTGCTTGAAAGTAATTGACCAAAACCATTAAAACTGAGCAATACGGCCCCAGAGCCTAACGTAATATTCTGTAGAAATTTCCGCCGATTCATGGAATAAAACGAACTTCGTTATTAGAAATTAAAACTCCTTCTTGTTTGGCGTGATCTATCAAAACATCCCGCATTAATTTTCCGGTTTGATTGACAATTTTTCCTTTTTTTAAGAAATCCATCTTATCGCCGGCATTTGCCAGATAATCGGTAGTTATTACCATACACGTTTTCTCTCCTTCACGCATGGAGTTTAATTTCAATTTTCCTTTATCTACCTTGCAATTAGCAATTGGTTCTCCTCCCGATTTTGTAATATAAGCAGCGATATCATCCAACGCTTCAATCGGTAGTTCAATCCAAACGATTGTATTGTCAAAAGGCATGAGCTTGTAGAAATCATCCAACGTAAGTTTTCCTTTCCCGAGACTTGATCGTATTCCTCCTGTATTCAATAAACAAATAGCAGGAGTTGACAAACGAACCGTTTGTGTTTGTTGAATAAATACTGCATCTGCCACCCAGTTCATTAAATTTGAAGAAGGGCGTTGAGCGATAAAATTTGTATCTGCTTGGGCAACAACTTCGCTCATGATTGCCGTCATTGAATCTCGATAGGGTTTTATAATCTCCTCTGTCTTCGCTGATGTCTCATTCTGTGGCGTTATTGGTACACGTGTTGGTTCTATTACAATATGCGAAGAGCAAGCCAAAAGACTTGCTCCAACACATACAATTATAGAAAATTTGAACATTATTCAATAATAAAGGAGGATTGAACGCTACCGTGAATAGTTCCCACCGATAAGATATAAACGCCAGATTTGAATTGATCTGACACAAGTTCCAATACTGGTAAATTTTGGTCATTTTTCTCAAGAATCATTCTTCCTTGTGCATCAGTAACACGATAAGACGTTATGTTTAATCCATTTACTTGAGCGTAAACCCTATTATTTGATGGAACAGGAAAAACTGAAAAATTAGCTTCTAACTTTTCTTGTAACCCTGCTTCACAGGCATTATACGTCATGTTGGAAAAGTTCACATGACAAACAAAATCGGTTGAATCAATGTATGGATTTCTATTGTTTTGAAGGGTATAAACGTATTCATGGCGAGCAATTTCGTAGTTATCTGGTAAATCCGAATAATGCCATTGTTTCAAAATATCTTGATTTTGATTGCTTGGAATTTGCCAATTGTTGCCGGATTGACCGTTGTAACAAGTGGCCATATAAAAAATAGACCTCGCTGCATTTCCACGTTGTTCCGGTCGTGGAGTAAAACACAATTGATTGGAACTATTGTAGCCAACAGCACAATTCAAAAACGAGAAAACTGTATTTCCTGTAATGATATCCAAGGGTAAATTACTTCTTGGTGTGTTTGCATTTTGAAGATTGGTAGGGTACAAATTGTGTTGGTCTGTATACTCAGGTTTTTCTGGTGGACCATCAGCTGGGAAGGTTGGCATCCAAGAATGTGAATACGTGTGTTCTCTCGAATATCCTATTGGCGTCCAATCGAAGGGATCGTTAAATACTTTTCGTTCTCCTGAATATACGCAAACCACATAGGACTGCCCATCCGTTGTATCTCGTACCTCAAATTGATTCATCATAGTCGTTTTGTAATTGAAATACGAAACGAAGTTGTGGGGATTAATAAGCGAAGAGAGGTCCGTTAAAAAGTTTGGCGAGGAAGAATTTATAACATTGTAATAATTTCCTATTTGTTGTCCCTGACTAGTTGCATTTCCAATTGCCGGTGAGGTAGTTTTATAGTTTTCAAAACCATCCGGACCGTTGAATGCATATACAGAGAAATGATAGTTCTGGTTTGCAATGACGTGACGAGGAGTAAAGCTCATTCCACTTCCAATGTATGCCACTTTTGCATCACCAATAACATCCCCTCTCTTATAGGTTGTGCCATCCGTTGGAACTCCTGTCACTGCCGATCCGGTCTTCCAAAGCACGATGTATTTCTCTGCATTAACCCCAGCGTTGTATTGTCCGCCTAGCGTGTATGCTTTCAATAATGGGAAAGTTAAATTGGTGGGATTTGTTGTTGGCTCCGTTGCTAAATTATCCGTTCCAACAGCGGAAAGAGTAATGACATAAGGGTTTTCATCGCTGTCATCATTATTTATACTTAAGGTGGCTGTTCGTGTGCCAGTTCCTGAGGGCGCAAAATTTAGGGTAAACGATTGGCTACTCGTCGGACCAACAATTCCTGAAAATGACCCGCTAAAATCTGCTGCATTTGTTCCGCTTAGGCCTGTCGAGCTTACTGTTAAATTGAGTGAACCTGAATTCTCGATGGAAACGTTCGTTGAAGAGGTATTTCCGATAACATAAGTCCCGTTATTCAAAACAGTTGTTCCCCCCATTTTTACGTTGATCTCTCGTGAAGGAGCAACATATGTAAAGATATCGTTTAAATCCCTCGGCACAAGTTGGTAGTTCGCATTAAATTGACCTGCCAGACCTACGATTGAAACCGGACCTGTAGGAATAACAGAGCCATCTATATTCGTTGTTCCGTTTATCCGAACGGCAAAAGTTGTTGTCCCATCAGTAATTTGAACAGTACTGTTTCCGGATGCAAAATTCCCGGTTTGAACAAATGTTACATTATCTACCCGCACCAACTGTGCTTCAATGGATTCATTGATAACAGAAAGAGGAACAGGCAATGGATCTGGCAATCCTCCCAAGGAAGGGCCGTGGTCAACGAAATTTGACACAGGTGAAATTTCAAGGAGTCCATTGAAATCCAAAAGAGGACCTGTTGCTGTCACTGAATCCCCTCTGAGAAGGCTATTTAGACCAGTTCCGTATATTGGAAGTGCTGCGGTAGCATCTTGTACATAACGAATACTTCCTAATTCGGAACCATTGGTTACAACACCTTTAATGGTAACGGTTTGTCCAATTCCCATATTGCGAACATCCGCGATGGTTTGTGATAGAGTTACGAAAGAACTGATACATAATACACCGGATAAAATAATTTTTTTCATAATTGATTTTTAAAATTGAAGACCTATTGAAACATTAAAGCGAAATCCTTGACCGAACATAACTGTCGCAGATTTTGCATCAAAATTATCGTAAATATCATTGGCATTATTCGTTGCGTCTGCGATATATACTGAATTCAACAAATTGGTTATTGAGCCGCTTAAAATCAAGGCCGAATTTTTAAATTGTTCTTTATAGCCTGCAAAGAAATTTAGTAAAAAATAAGAAGGTATCTTCCATGAATCTCTTCCCCCATTTGATCCTTGAAGAGTAAATGGATCAAAATTAGCATAATAACAATCAAAGTATTGTGCCTGAACTTTGACGTACAAATTCTTAAAGGGTTCATACCTTAAACTGGCTGCGAGAGCCGTTTGAGCAGCGTCGCCAACGTGCACACCTTTCGCGTCAAAACTAAATTCAAGCGAATCATATTGTGGAATAAAAATCGTTTTTGAAGAGTTCCAGAACCAATCTCCGAAGGAAAACATAATTTCAGTAGATAGTTCTTTATTGAATTTGTAAGCAATATCTATTTCTCCACCTAAATGCACAGCATCCATTCCGTTGATATTAATTCGAATAAACTCGGTTGGATCTTGTGGATCAGGAACTTGAACTCCATAAGGAAAAGGTTTGTTCTGCCAATTCGTGGCGTAGGCATTGAAATTTACACCAAATACCTTATCGGCAAAATTATATCCCCCTTCAACTGCTTGAATTTTCTCATTCACTATTTCACCAAAGAAAGTATTTGTATTGTTATCAATAACGTTAGAAAACTGAGGCGTACGATTTAAATATCCTAGATTTAAATATACATTTGAATTTTTATCCAGTTTATAGCTCGCACCCCCTTTGAAGGTAAATCCTGGTATATATTTCCAATCTGTTTTTTGGTATTCAAGCCCTGGACTGTCATTGGTGTAAAGTTGTCCGTTATATTTAATTGTATCAGGTACCCATTCTGTTCCAACTTCGCTATACCCTATATAAAGTGTTGTATCTAAGATTTGATTTGCAATTCCAAAATTGTTGTAAGAAGTAGTGGTCAGTTCCAATTTTCTTTTTTGGAAATAATCTACCCCGCGATATCCATTAACAATTCCTGACAAATTAACAAAATAAGACCACTTCTCACCTGAATATTCAACTTGACCAAAAGCCCCTGACCATTGTACCAAGCCATCGCGATCAGCATTGAAGGTGTTCTTTGCAACCCGATCTCCAACGCGTTTCATTGGGCTTGCTGCATTTTTATCCTCTTTATCTACATAGTAATCTCCGCCCAACAAATCCTCAATGCGCTGGTAATGTCGCCCTTCATAATATCGGAAATCAATTCCCCCAGAAACTTCCAAATTTTTAGAAACGTTGTAATTGAATTGACCCAAATAACCCACCCAAAAATGGTTATTAATACTTGCTAATAATACTTGAGATGATTTTATTTCTGTCGAAGAATAAAGAGGATCAATATTCGGGGTGCCAAAAAGAGAATTAATTTGATTTTCTTGTTCAATTTTATCCCAATCGATCAAGCCCGTGCTATCACGTAACAGAGCCCCTGAGTTGTAAATATTTGTTCCACCACCCCTACCAATGGACATATACGCCAAATTAGAAATGGCTAATTTATCATTTACCTTCCAAAAATCCTTTAATGTAATTTGAGGTTTGGAGTAGAAGTTTCTTCGTTCATTAAATACTTCGCGCTCCCCATTTTCATTAGTTCGATACCCCCAATGTTGGTTGAAGCGGATTCCCATATCATAGAACAGTAAATTGGTATCAACTTCCACCCCAGCTTCGCGCGCTTTATCTTCACTAAAATATTGAATCGCTTGACTGAATAATCGCTGCCCGTGCCACTGCGGTGCTGCAAAAGCCGAAAGTGTCACTAGGTGATTTTTGATTTTTTTAGAAAGTTTTCCATACCCAAAAAAGCCTTGACTTGGCGTGCCATACACCCAACCATCTGATTGTTTGTACGAAGCTGAAACTGTCAATCCCCAACCTGATTTGGTCATTCCAGTGTTGTACGAAAAAGTGGTTCTCAACATATTTCCGGTAGAATATTCTTGCTTGAGCATTCCACCTTTTTTATTTCCAATTCCTTGCGTTAGAATATTAATCGTTCCACCAATAGATGGCATAGCAATTTTGGTAGCCCCTAAGCCTCGTTGAACTTGCATTTGAGCAGTAATTGCATCCAACCCAAACCAATTTGACCAATAAACGGCTCCATTTTCCATGTCATTTACCGGAACTCCGTCTATCATCACTCCCACATTACGTTGATCAAATCCACGTACGTTAATTCTGGCATCGCCATCACCACCACCTTGTGTGGTAGCATAAACTCCCGCTGTTCCATTCAAAAGCATGGGCAAATCCCGAGAACCTAATTCTTCCACAATTTTCTGCGTTGGGATTTTTGTCACGGCAATTGGAACATTATCTCTTACCATATTACCAATAACCTCTATTTCGGCAAACTCAACGCTTCCGCCCATTTTCACATCTTTTTCAACTGTGGCAGAATTCACATTGATTTTCACTCGAACCGTATCGAAGGTGGTCATAGATATTACCATCGTATATTCCCCATAAGGAACATTTGCTAATTCATAGATGCCCTCTGGATTTGAAAAAGCACGATACTTATTATCAATATTAACTTTAGCTCCTGCAACGGGAAAATCGGTTGAATTATCAATTATTTTACCTTTTACAGTGCCTTTTTGAGAAAAAACAAAATACGATGAAAATAGTAGAATTAGGCCAAAAAGGACTTTCATAAAGAAAAACAGTTTACTACTTGACAAGAATTTTTTCAGTTGAATTCGTTCCATTATTTGAAACCAAATGAACGAAATAAACACCTGCACTTTTTGGTAATTCAATGGTATACAGTCCTTTGTTTAAGAACTCTTTATTCCAAATTGATTGACCTAGACTGTTCGTAATTGTTAATGACTTAATGTTTTCATCCAATTTAATTGTAACAACATCTTCAGTTGGATTTGGGAAAATAGAATAATTATTGAATTCCATTTCAGGCATTGAAACAGGATTACAAGAACAATCGTGGCTGCCTAACGAAAACCAATTTCCAAAGAGGATTACGTTACCGTTAACGCTTTCAATTGTGTCCCCGTTCTCATCAAATAAATAAATTACCGGCGGAATAGTATCCCACTCTAACATTGGATCAAAGAAAGAAACGGGAGTTGAAACGCCTTTTTCAATCGATGCCTTTCTAATCATGCTGTGATCTTTTGTGACCAAGACCCCTTGACCAGAACTGTAGGGAAATTGAGTAGACCATGCACCGTCATTTCCGGCTGCAGATCCCGTCTCATTGGCAGGATTTTCTCCAATTTTTCCAAAAATATCAATGATCGCAAAATTGGGTACATTCGTAGCATTAATAAGTAAAGCTGGATTTGAAGGCAAAGTTCCTTTTGCCAACATGACCGCATCATTTCCATTCCAATAAAAGGCATTGCTTGTATTGTAGACAGGGCTGTAAAAACCATCTGCTCTTGCTTGTAAAGAGTCCCAAATTGGTGCCTCTTGACCAGTACCATTTTCGTCTTGCTTATCTAAGACAGCAACATAAACATCGAATGGCGCGATTGTTCCTGAAAGTTGAACTGAGTTTAATACCGTTGCGGTTGTTGCACCATTCGAATAACGAGAGACAAAATACTCATTTAAATTTACTGGAACCGAGGTGGGATTATAGATCTCAATTGCCTTATTGTTTGACCAACCCTCTACGTATTCAGATATAAAAATTTTAGAGCAATTCTGAGCGAACGTAAATCCAGAGACAAAAGTTAAAACAGCAAGTAATGATTTTTTCATAATATATAAATTAAAAGATAGACGAAGAATTCTCGGGAATAATTGCGTTTATAAAATCAATTTCAAACACAAGTTTAATCATTGGTAGATAAAAATTTGAAATGGTTTCGGCGCAAATCGCTTCAAGGATATCATTTCAAATCCACCCTCAAAATTAAACAATTTTTGGTTTCTGTCTATTATAAAATTGTTAACAGTAAATTTTGTTTTATCAACTCAAATTGGAAATGAAACAAAACAATTTGTAATTTCATTTTTAAAATTCGCAAAATGAAAAATTACCCCTTTATTCTCTTATTTCTTTTTTTTACCAAAAGCTTAAATTGTCAGGAGCTAAGTGTAGAAAAAATTTGGAAAAACTATGAGTTTTATGCAAAAGGCGTAGACGGATTTCGCTCTATGAAAGATGGGGAATATTACACGCAGGTTATCGATGGATCCATCTATAAATTTAAAATCAACGACCCAAGCGACATCGGGGCTCTCCTTGTTGATAAAAATAATTTAAAATACAAAGACCTCTCTATTGAATTTGACGAATACTTCTTCAATGGTGACGAAACTAAAATTTTATTCACAACCAAAACCGAATCAATCTATCGTCGCAGTTTTTCAGCAGTTTATTTTTTATATGATAGAACAACTGGGGATTTCGAGCCTCTCGATAGTGATCGCCAACCGCAAACACTTGCCGAATATTCTCCTGATGGAACGATGGTTTCTTATATCTACAAAAATGATCTCTTTGTAAAACAATTAAAAACGGGCAAAGTAATCAAGTTGACCAAGGGAGGAAAAAAGAACAAAGTGATTTACGGTACAACAGATTGGGTGTACGAAGAAGAATTTGCCATTACAAAAGCGTACGAGTGGTCAATGGACAGTAAAATGATTGCCTATTTACGCTTTGATGAACAAAACGTGAAAGAATTCAATTTAACAAATTATACTGGCCTCTATCCAGAACAATTTAAATACAAATACCCGAAAGCAGGAGAGGATAATTCGAAAGTCACTGCTCATGTTTTGACAATAAAATCGGGTAAAGAAATAAATTTAAATCTAGGCGAATACGAATACATCCCACGCTTGAGTTGGTCGAAAACAGCAAATCAATTGATACTTCAAACCTTAAACAGACACCAAAGCTCATTGAAATACCATTTGGTTGACTTCACAAAAAAACCTACTCATAAAGTTTTTTTCGAAGAAAAATCTGAAACTTACATAGATGTAGATAATAATTTATTGATTTTAAAAGACGGTAAATCAATTTTACGAACAAGTGAAGCAGATGGGTTTAATCATATTTACAGACTTAATTTTGATGGAACAACGCAACAAATAACAAAAGGAAATTGGGATGTTATTGAATTTTTAGGTATCGATGATGAAAATAAAGCCATTTATTATTCATCCGCTGAGAATTCACCGCTCTACAAATCAATTTATAAAATTCAAATTGATGGTTCAAATAAAGAAATACTCAGTCCAACTAAAGGTTATTCTAATGCAGAGTTTACCTCAGGAATGAAGTATTTTATTTTGACCCATTCAACCGCAAATAGCCCTTCACAATATAGTTTACGAAAAAACGATGGGACAGTAATTAAAGTGCTAGAAGATAATAAAGCTTTAGCAGATAAAGTAGCCTCATACACTCCATCTCAACGTGAATTTATAACGTTTAAATCGAATGGAACTGAGTTGAATGGCTGGATGATAAAGCCAAAAAACTTTGATTCATCAAAAAAATATCCCGTTTACATGACGGTATATGGCGGACCGGGGCACAATGAGGTGCTTGACTCATGGGATGGGATGGATTACATGTACTACCAGCTTTTGGCTGAAAGAGGATATATTGTTGCATGTGTTGATCCACGCGGGACGATGTTTAGAGGAGCGAAATTTAAGAAGTCAACTTATTTACAATTGGGTAAATTAGAAATTGAAGATGTAATTAATACCGGGAAAGAATTACAAAAAATGCCTTATGTAGATCCAAATCGAATAGGAATAATGGGGTGGAGTTACGGTGGATTTATGGCTTCATTAGCTATTACGAAAGGAGCTGATGTTTTCAGAATGGCTATTGCGGTTGCACCGGTAACAAATTGGAGGTACTATGACAACATCTACACAGAACGATTTATGCGAACGCCGAAAGAAAACGAAAAAGGGTATGACGATAATTCACCCATTAATCACGTGAAGAATATTAAAGGAAAATACCTATTAATTCATGGTTCAAGTGACGATAATGTCCATTACCAAAATGCCATGGAAATGGTAAACGCGCTCGTAAAAGCCAATAAACAATTTGATATGTTTATCTATCCAAATCGCAATCATGGAATATATGGCGGCAATACAAGAAATCACCTTTTCAATATGATGTTTGAATATACATTGAAAAACTTATAATACCCTTTATAAAGTAATTTACAACGTGTAAACTAACAACTCTAAATTTATTTAATAGACAGTTTTTGTAGGTATTTTTTTTTGTGTATCTTTGCAATCCAATTTTGGGAGTTTAGCTCAGCTGGTTTAGAGCATCTGCCTTACAAGCAGAGGGTCGGGGGTTCGAATCCCTCAACTCCCACTCTGATGAAAGCATTGTCGAAAGGCAGTGCTTTTTTAATTTTAAGGACAGTAAGCTTGCTTTATTGGACTTATTTAAAAAAGTACAAACTGAACAAAGTGAGGGAATGCTTTCATCCATTGCACGTCGGGTAAACGGGATATATAATCCCTCAACTCCCACTCTGATGAAAGCATTGTCGAAAGGCAGTGCTTTTTTAATTTTAAGGACAGTAAGCTTGTTTGAAGAATCTTTTCTTTTCTAACACCCTAATTTATGTAATCACATATTCCGTATCTTTGATAAGATAAACCCTACTAAAATGAAAAAAATTACCATTCTCTTTTCCTTTTTTTATTTTGTTTCGGGCGCATTTTCTCAAACATCTCCATGCTTCAATTTTCAGATAACCGGCAGTTACCCGGATACATTGAACCCTAATAACTATCAAATCTCAATCAACTTTAATTCGGATCCGAATGATATCGTAAACTACCCTTATGTTTCGGCAGTTTTAGATTGTAACGGAGATACAGTGGCAACAGGGGGGCTATTTTATTTCGGGCAGTTGGGTCAAACAACACAAGATTATCCGGTAACAATTATCGATACAACAACATGGTGTGAACCGCTTTCTGCTGTTTTTATCGGTGGATTTGGCCCATTAAGTGAAGTTGATACGTGCATACTTTCATTTCAAAGTGCCGCGCTAGAGGATGTTTCAGAGGAGCAACATATTTCAATTTATCCCAATCCAGTTTCTGATTTTTTGCATGTTTCCGTTTCCAATGATTTGATTGGAAAGAGTTATCAAATTGTAAATCAATTTGGACAAGTAATTATAAAAGGGCAAATTCAATCTCTTCACGAGAAGATTGGAATTGAGCTTATTTCAAACGGATTTTACATGATGAATTTCTCTCATGGTTTAAGAAAATCTTATGCAATTATCAAAGACTAAAACACTATGAAAAAGTGCCTAAACTTTTTACTTTTTATTTATTCCTTCGCTACTTTCAGTCAAAACTACACCTCTTATTTCACCGGAAATTCTACGGATCTCGTGACCAACCCGCAAGGTGGAATTTGTCTCATGGGTGGAGCATCCGAGGATGATAATGCGATGAAATGGTTTCTGCAGCGTGCAGACGGAGGTGATGTTTTGGTGCTTCGCGCCACAGGTTCTGACGGATATAACACTTATTTATATTCTGGTTTGGGAATCACGGTAAACTCTGTTGAAACTATCGTTTGCAATAATACAAATGCCAGTTCTGATGCATACGTAATAAATAAAATCAACCAAGCCGAAGCAATCTGGTTTGCGGGTGGCAATCAATGGACCTACATAAGTTACTGGAGAAATAGCCCAGTAAATCAAGCCATCAATCAAGCCATTCATGAAAGAAATGTTGTAATCGGTGGTACAAGCGCAGGTATGGCTATCCAAGGAAAATATTATTTTTCAGCACAAAATGGAACAGTAACCTCAAATACTGCAACGTCGAACCCCTACGCAAATTCGGTTACCGTCGATTCAACAACATTTATTCAAAATAACATTTTACAAAAAGTAATAACTGATACACACTTTGATAGCCCCGATCGAAAAGGTCGATTAGTAGCATTTTTGAGTCGAATCTATACAGACTACAATATTTCTGGTTATGCCATTGCATGTGATGAATACACTGCTGTTTGCATCGAGCCTACGGGTCAAGCGCGCGTGTTTGGCGGATATCCAAGTTACGATGACAATGCCTATTTCGTTCAAGTGAATTGCGAATTACCCGATCAGGATCCTGAGGTTTGTTCGGCAGGAAATGCGCTTACTTGGAATCACAACGGACAAGCAGTTAAAGCATTTCAAATCAAGGGTGATGCAACCGGTTCAAAACTCTTTGATCTTAACTCGTGGGAAACAACTTCCTCCGGATCTTGGTACAATTGGAGTGTTGCAAATGGTACTTTTCAAGAGACTGTGGGTATTGCTCCCTCGTGTTCGGTAGGCATGTCTAGTAATCTAAATAAAGATGATGTATTGATTTATCCGAATCCAGCCACCCATGAGTTTATCCTTACTATTCCCTCTGAATTAATTGGAAAAACATATAATATTATAGATCAACTTGGTAAAATAGTTAAAACGGTTCTTATTGAAAGTGAAAAACAAACTATTTCAATCGAAGGAATTGAAAACGGGTGCTATTTAATTTACATGGATAGATTTCCGATAAGTAAATTATTTGTTCAATGGGATTAACATTTGAATAACTTTGATATTCAAGAAAAATTAAGAAAAAGACTTTGTTAAAAATAAATTTAATAGTCTTCTGATCGATCTTCTTTCGTAACTTTGGTAAATTATTTGAAATCACGAACTTATGAAATACCTCCTCACTTTTTTAGTTTTTTTTCCATTCCTAAATTTTGGGCAGCTGAAATTGAACGTTCAAGGAGATGTCGTTAATGTTCGTAAACAGCCTGAGGTAACTAGTGAAGTGGTAATAAAGGTTAAACGATTTGACAAACTTACAGTTTTAGAGAAAGGAAAGGAAGCCACGGTTAATGGCATAATAGATAATTGGTATAAAATCGAGACAGAGGGAGGAAAAATTGGGTTTGTTTTTGGTCATTTCACCTCGTGGAAAAGGGAGGGAAAAGTGACAAAGCCGATGACTCTATCAGATGTGAGCTGGGGTGATTGTTTTCATCTTATTTTCGATGGTATCGATTTTGGAAATGCAATTAACGATTTAGGGATTTATGAGCAAGAAATTGAAAATGACTCCTATGCCGATGATAAAATTCTGGTTGGAACATTATTTAATGTTACTTATAATTCTCTTTTCACGGTAGAGTATGAATATTGCAATCCCGAATCACCAGCCGTAGTTATTCAAACACCAACTATTGTAAGAATTGAGAAAAATTAATAATAGTTACTTTTAATTATTTATATTCGAAAAAGAAATTCTGATGACAAAAAATCTTCTTTTTTTAGGCAGTTTATATTTCGCAAGTCTTTCCATTTTGATTGCACAAGAGCCCATCGGTTACACAGAAGAATTCAGGAAAATACCTTTTACAGTAACTTCAAACGAAGAAAAAATACCGTATTCCATGTTTAGTGAGGACGAAACGAAGAGAACAATCTATTCACGGACCTACACAACTTCCAAGGGAGACGTCAAAAGTGAATTTTCATTAACACCAGTTTGCTATGAGCTCAATGGAAAATTAGAGCCAATTGTCTCAATTCCAACAGAAGAAAAAGATGGTTCATGGTCGGCTAATCAACAGCCTATCCAAACAAAACTACTGACGAACGGAAGTTTACAGTTGCTTTTTCCTGAAAGCAATAGGGTTATAATATCCACGGAAAAAATCAATGATCATCAACCTGAAAAAACTAAACTAGTTTCTATTTCTGAAGAAAAGAAAACAATTCAACTGTCGAATGGAATAAAAAAGTCGATTTCATTCATTGATGGTGGATTTAAAGTAAATTATATTATTGAAAATCTGTCTTCTCTGTCTTCAGGTGATTTGGTCATTCGAGAGAAAATTGAACTCCCATACGGCTGGAAATTACAGAAAGTTGGTGATGAGGTAATGATCCATAATGGATTTCAAGAGGTTGGTATATTTGGACAAATTCTCTGTTTTGATCAAAATTTTGATGCATTCAAAGGGAATTATAAAATATTACACGACGGAGACTTTTATTTCTTGGAACTTGTCATTGACTCTGTTTGGCTTCACGGTGGCCGCAGTTTTCCCATAATTATTGATCCCACAATTGCAGGTGCTTTGAGTCAATGGACTGGTGGAAATATACCGTCTTGTTTTATGCCCACTTTTAATAAAGATAGTTTGTTAGTAAATATTCCTGCAGGTGTTACGCTCACTGGTCTGTACGTATGGGGTAGTTTTTATGCGGATCCCTTTACTCCTGCAACGATGGGAATTGGTTCCATGTATTTCAGCACCAGTTGTGCAAGTTCACAATATTTTACCATCACCGGTGCAATAGCTGCCTCTCCTGGCACGGCATACTTGGACAGTTTCAACTTACTGAATCCTTTGAGCTGTTGCTTTCCTAAAAGCTGTGAAGATACATCCATTTACGTCCGCTTTCATTTGGGGCGAAATTCTCTTGGTGCAGGATGCAACAGTACCTACATTCGATATGATCAGTTTACACAGTATAAGTTCAAAGTCATTATCTATGGGAAAACACCGGAAACTTATGGAAATGAATGGTATGTCCCTCAAGCAGCAATTTGTGCTAATACGTGTGAATTTACAGCTACTGGTTACGCTCGATACGGAGTACCCCCTTACACCTTTACACATCCATGGAGCTCTGATACAGTGGTTGCTGGTGTCAATGAGGGTTGCAGTATGGGCAATAAGAGTAATATTTTTACACTTACAAATCCGAATTGTCCAATTTATTGTGACCCTGCATATACCCAGCTTCAGGTTCCCACCCCTGTAATCTTTGACGCATGCGGAGCGCAAATAACAAATATTCCCATTGCAACAAAACCTATTCTACCCACCCCAAGGCCTATTGCAAATTATGACTCAACACTGTGCGAAGGTCAAGAATTAAATATGTTACTGACCTCATGTTTACCCGGGGGTGTGATAAATTATTTTGGAAATGGAATCAATGGACAAGGAAATATTAGCCAATCTTTGCCTGCATTAAACGATAGTATTACGATTTATAATTATTACTCATACGCTACCTTGAATAATTGTACATCAGATACCTTACAACACAATGTGTATATTATTCCTAATCCATCAGCTGATATAAGTATATTACCTAATCCATGCGTTGTTGAAACTCCTTTTACTTTATTAAGTAATTCAACTGCCGCTCTCGGTCCCATTGCATCTCAGGAATGGTCGCTTGAAAGTAATTTTATTAGTTCAGATACTTCCTATTCTTCATCTCTAGATATCCCAGGAAATTATATCGTCTGCATCAATGTTGTAGATTTGTTCGGATGCACTGATACTCTTTGTGAAGAGTTGAATATAATTCCAGCTGAAATTGAAAATTTGAACGCCATTACCCCGAACGGAGATAACGTAAACGATGTGCTTTATTTTGAGTACCTTGATCTCTATGACGGTACAGAATTGTCGGTCTATAATCGTTGGGGAAACTTGGTCTATTCGGCCAGTCCATACTTAAATAATTGGTCGGGTGATGACTTGAAAGATGGTATCTATTACTATGTGCTAACAGTGAAGGACACAAATAGGACTTATAGCAGTTTTTTCCATCTCTTAAAAGAACCCTAAACGTACTTTCTCAAGAAATTAACGGCTTTAGGTTTTTTAAAAAAATAAATTTCTCTGAGGGCAGCGGCGGGAGAAATTTCTTGGCCTCTGCGTGTTGTGAAAAGAGTAGTTTATTTAGAGGGAATCCAATCAGGAATGATTTTAAGTGTTTTAAGTGTTTGGTACTCCTCACTCTGTGGAACTGGTTCAAAAGCATATTCCCAATTAGCTTGCGGCGGCATGCTCATGAGTATAGATTCTGTGCGTCCACCTGAATAAATTCCGAATTTTGTTCCTTTGTCGTGAAGTAAATTGAATTCCACATAACGCCCTCTACGAAGCGCTTGCCATTGTTTTTCTTCAATACTAGGAGGCGATAGTTTTTTATGCCTGACCTGATCCTTGTAAAGAACTGGAAATAGTTCGCCAAGTTCAGTACAAAAGTTCATTAAATTTTCTTTACTCAAACCCGTGTTGTCCTCATTTTTGTAATCAAAGAAGATGCCGCCAATACCCCTTGTTTCTCCCCTGTGCGGTAGATAAAAATAGTTATCTGCCCAGGGTTTAAATTCGGGATAAAATTTAGGATGATGGCGATCACAAAGGTCCTTTAGCGACTGATGAAATAATACCGCTTCCTCGTGATTGACATAATGCGGCGTCATGTCGATACCTCCGCCAAACCAATATTCTCCTGAATTTAATTCAAAATAACGCACATTCATGTGCATGATTGGATGTCTTGGGTGTTTTGGATGTAGCACAATAGAAACTCCTGTTGCAAAGAAGGATTCGCCTTCCATCTGCAGTTGTTGTTTCATAGCACTGCTTACCTCTCCGTAAACCTCAGAAAATGCCACACCGCCTTTTTCGAGAATTGTACCGTCCTTCAGTACTTGCGTATGTCCGCCTCCTCCTTCCTCACGTTGCCATTTATCTCCAATGAATTTTCCAAAGCCATCGATGTGCTCAAGCTCCCTGATAATATGATCTTGAAGCGACCTGTAGCGATTCGAAATTTCCTCTTTTCTCATTTAAGTAAATTTCGGGTCTTAAAATCTTCGAACAAAACGGGAATATATGCCGAGTTTTCGTATCCATCTCTTTCATTGCGCTGCATGGGTGAAAACGAAGAAACTATGCCTACTTGAGGTACTCTCTGCTGCAGGTAGAGAAATACATTTCGAAAAATATCGTAACCCAAACAAACTGTTTTTGTTAGGTCAGATTGCTTTGAATTTCTGTATTTTCTTTGAAAATGCTTGATATGTTCATTGTCGTAATCAAATTGGTTAGGCGCTGTAAACATGAATGTGAATTTATTTTGAACTGTTGCATTAATTTCTTTCCACTCCAACCAATCTTTTAGCCCAATAATTTTGAAATTTTCAGAGGACTGATAATTCGTCAATAGAGGCAACACCTTTTCTTTTTCGGTGGATAAGTAGACAAAGTAAATGAGTCCTCCGAGTTGTTCGAATTGTTTGTAGTTCTTTAGGCTTGCCTCGATTAAAGGAGTATCGTTATCATTACTCAAATTTCTGTAAGCAGATGAAAACGTATTTTGCATCCAATGCTCGTCAGTTTTTTCGTTTTTAATGAGGACAATTCGTCCTGGTAATTTTCGACAATATTCTGCCAATCCATTAATCAGAGACTCATTTTGAGAGGAATAGGTTAAAGCCAAAGGATTATTTTTTACGATTTCGTGGGAAACTTGAGTAGGGTAGACAATATGAATTTTTCTATTCATAGACCAATTATGAAGTAATTCTGCTTCTTTTTTATCAAAAGGTGCAAAAATTAAGTCAAAGGAAGCCAAATTCTCGTTACTTAAAAGATCGGCAAATGAACGACCTTTTTGGTTGTAATCTATAATCTTTACAGTTGCCGAATAGCCGGCATGATTTAAACTGTCTATTGCCATTTTTACTCCAATGTAAAAATCGAGTCCGAAATTTGAAACATTCTTGTTCACTTCGGACAAGCTGTCCAAATTTAGAGGTAATAAAATGGCAATTTTTGGAGATTTGCTTAGCTTTTCACCCCACTTTATTGGGTTGGCAATTAAAGGTGATATTTTAACAGGAGTTCGCGTTGGAACAGGTGCTAAATTTTCTTTTTTTAGAGGGATTTTTAATTTTTGCCCAGCGTTTATTTTAGTGGAGCTAAGTTGATTGTATTCCATAATTCGCTGCACGGGAATCATGAAACGTTTGGCAATTGTATACATATTTTCTTGCGGGAGAACGGTATGTTCGACAACGCTGTCTGAAAAAGTCAGGCGAATATTTTCAGCTTCAATAGTCTGATTCGAGATTGGCTCAGGGTTACTTTTTTCAGCAATCGCTATTCTTGGCACAGCGTTTCGAATACTTAATTTTTGATCAATTTTTAAACCATTCTCTGTGCTTGGATTTTGAGCAATGATCGAATCCACAGAAACGCCATACAGCTTACTCAAGCCAAACAAGGTTTCTTGCTTTTGAACAGTATGTTGTACCGTTCTTAGCGTTACCGGAACATAGATTACCGTTCCAATAACCAAACCACG
>Ga0194118_10001649_pt1 | contig 30896 bp, 29 predicted proteins | sample TA2MahsurfametaG_2_FD_148662 | JGI IMG/M metagenome (GOLD analysis project Ga0194118, IMG submission 148662) | Freshwater microbial communities from Lake Tanganyika, Tanzania - TA2015013 Mahale N5 surface | ecosystem: Environmental > Aquatic > Freshwater > Lake | place: Tanzania: Lake...
CGCGCTTTTTAATATAAGTCAAGTTCATGGATGGGGCTGGAATAAATCTTCCTGCGATCAATCCCTCGTCCATGACGGGGGAAAGTTCTTTTTTCAGGTAATGCCAACCGATCAATCCAGAAGCAACGGAAAACCCAGCCGAAAGGAATAAAATCAGAGTTTTTTTGCGTAACGAGGCAGTTACAGCACGCAGATATATTGCATCACATTTCAGAAATACTGTCTCTATTGCATCGGATACATATCCCCAAAACCCAGAACCACCATGGCTAGAACCGTGGTGACCCATGGTCTGATTTTTCAACAATTTTGCACACATGACCGGTGACAGGGTCAACGCTGTAAATCCAGACAGAATGACCGCACCCGCCAGCGTCAGGGCAAATTCCTTGAACACTTTACCAATGACTCCAGGGGCCAAAGCAATCGGTGCGTACACGGCCGCCAAGGTAATGGTCATGGCAATCACGGAAAACTGAATTTCTCGAGTTCCCAAAATCGCCGCATCAAATGCCTTCTTTCCGCGCTCCATATACCGATAAATGTTTTCCAAAACGATGATGGCGTCATCCACCACCAACCCAATGGCCAAAACCAAGGCCAGAAGGGACAACACGTTGATGGTAAATCCCATTAAATACATTAAGAAGAAGGCACCAATCAACGCAATGGGAATGGTAATCAGCGGCACCAGAGATGCCTTTGCAGAGCGTAAAAAGATAAAGACCACCAACAAAACCAGAACAACGGCTTCGATTAATGATCGATAGACCTGGTTAATAGAGTCTTGGATAAAAATAGACTTATCCATGGCAATATGAATCTCTGTGCCTTTAGGCAGTCGTGGCTTGTATTCTTCTAGACGTTTTCGGACTTCTTTTGAAATTTCTACAGGATTGGCGTTGGATTGGGCGCGAATGGTCAGCGACACAGCAGGTTCACTGTTGTGATAAATGGACATTTGCTCTTCTTTGGGTTCTATGTTGACCACCCCGATATCCGATATTCGAATCAAACGATCCTCGTGTTTGCCCACGACAACCTTTCTAAATTCTCCAGGTGTTTTTAATTTGGCCTGAGTGGTGATGTTAAATTCTCGTGCAACTTCTTTAACCTGGCCCGCAGATTTTTGAAAGTTGTGAGTGCGCAATGCATTACTTACATCCGAAGCCGAGATATTGTACGACGCCATTTTGGTGGGATCCAGCACGATATTCATTTGAATTTCGCTTCCACCAAATACTTCTACGGTGGATACTCCCGGTACGGATTCTATGCTGCTTTTTAATATACTGTCAGCGCCATAATACAAATCCACCAGGGAAACTTTTCCCCCTCCTGTAACGGCCACCTCTATAATAGACGGAGAGTCCACGTTTCCTTTGGTGACTTCTATTTCTGCATTTTCTGGAAAGTTTGATTTTGCCTTTGCTTTACCCACCGTATCTCTGACATCAGCAGAGGCCCCATCAGCCGATCGCTGTGGCTTAAACTTTAAATAGATTTTGGACTCACCCTTTTGGGTGGTGCTTGTCATAGAGTCCAACCCCTGCAGAGCAGACAAGGCGTCCTCTAGGGGCTTTGTGATTTGCTGCTCTAGGACTTTTCCAGAACCATCCATGCGGGTGGTAACGCTGATGGTTGTGTTTTCTGTTAATGGGTATTGGCGTGTGGACAACTGAAAGAATGCAGTGATGCCCAAAAGAACAACAATAATATTGATAACCCATGAAAAAACTGGGCGATAAATGAAAAAATCGGTAAAAGACGACTGATGACTAGAATTGGGCATGAATTAGCTTCCTTGACGTTGATTGGCAGTGGATTTAGCAAGGGTGTCCGTGGGTTCGCTTACGGGTTTTACAGGCATACCATCGGCCAGCTCTTCTACGGGGTCAATGATCAGTGTCTCGCCTGGTTCAAGGCCAGATTCGATTTGAACGCGACTGCCATCATGGTATCCAATGCTGACCTCTACTTTACTGGCACGGCCATCGGACAGTTTATATACATAATCAAAATCGCCCTCACGAATGACGGCTTCCTGAGGAACAACGATACAGTCGTGGGCTTCCCCCAATGTCATGGTGACATGGGCAAAGGCGCCATCACGCAGTTTAGAGCTCTCTTGGCTTAGGGTCCCTTTGACTTGAACGGTGTGTGTGATGGGGTCAGAATAAGGATTGATGGCTGTAATGGTCGCAGAAACGGGCAGCTCGTCCAATAATTCTGACAAAACATCGATAGTTTGCCCCTCTTTGATGTCATTGCGATCGGATTCAGGCACTTGGAATTCCACCACCAATGGACGGAACGAAATCAAACGCGCCAGTTCTTGATTTGGGGAAACGTGGGTACCAATCGACAAAGAAAAAAGGCCAATTTGTCCATCAAATGGAGCAGTAATGATGGTGCTGGTGTAATCGGCCTGAGCTTTTTTCAATCGTCCACAGGCTTGTAAAAAGGAGCCCTCTGACTTTTCTAACTCTGACAGAGCCATGGCTTTTTTTCGATGCAAGTTTTTCTTGCGATCATAATCGATTTTACAGACTTTTAAGGTGGCTTTGGCTTCTTGCAACTCCGCCATGGCTTTTGTGGAATCCATCTGAAATAACAGCTGTCCTTTTTTCACAAAATCACCTTGCTTGCAGTTGATTTTCTCTATGCGACCATGATTTTCACTGACCAAAGAAATACTGTCGGACGATTTTAATACGCCAGAAAAAGTCTTTCTGCGAGAAATGTCCGATTTTTCAACCACAATGCACTCAACGACCTTTGGCGCCATATATTGATAGGTCGCAGGCGCTCCCTTTGTGGCCTTAAAGCTTTTCCATAACATGACACCGCCGATGGTTGTAACGGCTAATAAGGCGGTCCAAATTATGATTTTATTGCGATTCATAGTCAAATCCTGTAAAGGTTCGGGGTTCAATGGGTTCAATTCTGTTCAAAAATCTGATTGTCTTTTAATCACAGCAAGCAAGGTTTGGTTTTTTTCAAGATCACACAATCCTCTTATGTTCCATAATCCTTTTTATGCAGACGTCGCTACAGATTTTCTGCGCTTGCTCGTTTTAATCGGACTGTGCTTGGATGCCTTTGGAGGAGAATTTTTGGATTCATCCATTTTTTTGATATGGCTTAACAGTTCCTGCTGAACGGATGTACTATCCCAATTTTTTGCACCAGTGGACACATACACAATAGAACCGCTTGGTGAAAACAATAGAAAGGACGGTATACCAAATAATTTGTTTTTTTTCATTACTGCAAGGGCATCAGCTGCGTAATACAATCTCAGGGATTCTGTGCCGCGATGGAATTTTTGTAACTTGGGTTGCAGCTGGGGATTTTTTGGATCAGAAGTCATCATTTCATCCACAAAAACGATCAGTACATCCAGCTTATCGGCCAACGTTTTTTGCATGGATGCCAAAAGGGGCAGTTCATGCATACATGGCGGACACCATGTCGCAGATAGCACCACAAGAACAGGCTTGGTGTTGGTTTGAAACCACTGTCTTAATGTTGTGTTTTGACCGGAAACATCCCGTAAATTCACATTCAAGTAATCTGCATTTCTCTCGTCTAGCTTTTTTGCGGATGGTTGCAGCTGGATTTTGGGGGCAGTTTGGTTTGATTGGGGCCGATTTAATCCATTAGGAACAGCAACCAAGCCAGATTGAACCACAGAAGAGTTGGGTGAAGTGCTGGCTGGCGCGGCTGAAACAGAGACGGTAAGCGCGAGTAAAACGGCCAAAGCGCTGTTTTTAAATCCCAAAATCATCATTTTTGACTCCCCATATATAGTGTTATATTTGCACAATGTGTTCTAACGGTTCCCAGACCACTTTTTGAAAAAAACTTACGCCATCGGCTTCATGTTATGCGATCGGCCTCATGTTTATGATATGGGGCTGTTGTTTTTGCTATTCTAAATGAAATTTCTTAAAAAGGACAGAATCCCTGTGGGATATTTTACCTTGAAACAGTCAGGACCAAGAAGGAGCTTTGCCCCCCTGGTGGGCCTTTTTCATCGATTAGCAGGCCTGCGCCCACGCAACGTCTGTCTAAAACAGGGGCGGTTGTGCCTCATGATGCTGTGCGGGGCGGTCATTTTATATGGTTGTGGCAGGAAAACAGACCCGATTCCGGCAGAAACAGAAGCCAAGACCGTTTATTTTTACGGGGACAGCGGGTCTCCCTTGGTGCAAACAGTATCGTGTAAACCTGTGCGATATCGCTATCCAAAAGATTGAACCTCTCGCGTTTTGTTTTCAGGCACATGGTGTGGGGGGCTTTATAAGTGCGAACAAAGGTGGTAACATGGGTCAAACTTATTTTATGTTTAAACAATGGTCAAGCGCGTTAAAACTGAAAAAGAGCTGTTACGGCGTAATGTTTCTGTTTCCCGTGTTTCCAAAGTCGTCAAAGGCGGAAAACGATTTACGTTTTCTGTGTTGGTGGTTGTGGGGGACGGAAAGGGGATGATTGGGTATGCGGTTGGAAAAGCAAAGGAAGTGCCCGATGCCATCAAAAAAGCTACGGACATCGCATCCCGTTCTATGGAGAAAATAGCGATAAAAGAAGGTCGGACCATCCATCAGGATATTCATGGGTCGTTTGGCGCAGGAAAGGTGTTTATCCGTTCTGCTCCCAAGGGAACGGGTGTGATTGCCGGTGGTTCTATGCGTTTTATTTTCGAAGTGTTGGGCATTCAAGATGTGGTGGCCAAAGTTTTGAACTCGAACAACCCACACAACGTGGTCAAGGCGACTTTGCAGGCGTTGCGCTCTGTAGAGACACCTCGCATGGTGGCGATGAAGCGCGGAAAAAAAGTCGCAGAACTCTTTAATACCAGCCCCATGCAGGAGGTCGAAGCCTGATGCGTATTCAACAATATAGAAGCGTGATTCGGACAACTGTTCGCCAACGCAGCACCGTAGAAACATTGGGTCTTCGTCGCATTGGTCATGTTGTCGAGGTTCAAGATAATCCTTGTATTCGAGGAATGTTAAGAAAAGTTGCTCATTTGGTCAAAATCATATCAGAGGACAATGCGTCATGAAATTATGTGAAATAAGGGATAATCCAGGGGCTCATAAGAGAAAACAACTGGTGGGCCGTGGTATAGGAAGCGGAAAAGGTAAAACCTCTGGACGTGGTGGAAAGGGTCAAACAGCTCGATCTGGTGTTCGTTTAAAAGGATTTCAGGGTGGTCAAACCCCGTTGTCTCGTCGTTTGCCAAAGCGTGGATTTGTGAATATCCATCGTTTAGAATTCGTTGAGGTGAATTTGGGTCAAATTCAGGAGGCCATAGAAGCAGGACGTTTGAGCGTTGATGATCATATTGATGTCGAATCCATGAAAAATGCTGGTTTTTTCAAGAATGCCAGGGATGGTGTGCGGGTGTTGGCCAAGGGGTCTTTGACGCATAAAATCCGTTGCACTGTTTCAGGGATCAGCCAAAAGGCACGATTGGAAATAGAAGGGCTGGGTGGACAGGTTTCTTTCCACAGTACCTCTGGTATTGCTCAAAAGAAACGATTGGAAATAGAGGGTTTTGGTGGTCAAGACAATCGTGTAAAAGGATAATCGTTCATGGCATCTGTTTCAGAACAATTTTTAGCCAATCTTAGCTGGAAATCATGGGCGCAGGCAAAGGATTTGCAGAAACGCATCTTATTTATGTTGGGCGTTTTAATTGTGTATCGTTTTGGTACCTATATTCCTTTGCCTGGCATTAACGCAACAGCCATGCAGGCGTTGGCCCAGCAATATGGCGGAAAGGGCATTTTGGCCATGTTTAACATGGTTTCTGGGGGTGCTCTAGAGCGCATGAGTGTGTTTGTTCTGAACTTGATGCCTTATATCTCTGCCAGCATTATTGTGCAGTTGATGTCGGCCATTTCTCCCCATTTTATGGCATTAAAAAAGGAAGGGGACAGTGGAAAGCGCAAACTGGCGCAATATACCCGTTACGGGACCGTGGTTTTGGCATCTTTTCAGGCGCTAGCCATGTCTTCTGCGCTGATGACGCAGCCCAATGTGGTGTTCGATCCTGGGTTGTTTTTTCATCTCTCAACGCTGGTTACGATTGTGGGGGCAACCCTGTTTTTAATGTGGTTGGGAGAGCAAATTACCAATCGTGGCATTGGCAATGGTTCGTCCATGATCATTTATGCCGGCATTATGGCCAATTTGCCCAGATCGATTTTCAGAACTCTAGAGCTGGGTCGAACAGGCGGGGTTTCTTCATCTCAAATGGTGTTGACGGTTGGTTTTGCTGTGGCCATTATTGCGTTTATCGTTTTTATGGAGCGCGCCTATAGAAAAGTCACTGTGCAATACCCAAAACGTCAAGTTGGTCAGCGTGTTTATGCCGGAGAGCAAACCTATATGCCCTTTAAGCTGAATGCTTCTGGTGTGCTTTCTCCTATTTTTGCAGCAACGTTACTGGGTTTTTTCAAGCTTTTGGGTAATTGGCCGTTGTTACAAAGTGTGCCAGTGGTTAGCAGTGTTTTTTCTCTTTTGTTTTCAGATCGCACACCTGTTGGTCTCTTGGTTCAGATTATTCTCATCGTATTCTTTGCCTTTTTTTACACAACCATTGTGTTTAATCCTGATGAAACGGCTGAAAATCTCAGAAAAAATGGAGCATTTATTCCAGGATATAGACCCGGAACCATGACTCGAGATTATTTTATATACCTTTTGAATCGACTAACGGTTATTGGTGCGGCGTATATTGCGTTTGTTGTGATTATGCCAGACTTGATGAACATTGTTTTTGATTTGAACTTTCCTTTTCAGGGAACAAGCTTTTTAATCTCGGTTAGCGTCAGTTTAGAGTTAATTTCTCAAGTGCACTCTTATATTATTTCTCATCAATACAAGTCGTTATTACGTCGCTCAGAGCCTCTAAAAGGTGCCAACCAGAATCTATGAAAGGATAAACATTGTGGAAGTTGTTATTTTTTTGGGCCCACCAGGTTCTGGGAAAGGAACCCAAGCCCGTTTGTTGTCTCGTTCTTTAAAAATTCCTTTGATGGGGATGGGTGACCTGTTACGCAATGAAATCAACGGACAAACCGAAAGAGGACAAAAAATCCAAAAAGCTGTGGACTCTGGTGAAATGCCAGATTGGCCTTTGGTCTGTGAAATTTTTGAAGAAAACTTAAAGGGAATTCAGTCCAACCGTATTATTTTTGACGGCATCCCCAGAAACAGTATGCAAATACCTGACGTGATGGATATTTTAAAGCGTCGCAATGCAGCAGTAGAAAAAGCGATTTTTTTGAATGTTCCTGAAATCGTTCTTAGTCAGCGAATCCAACAGCGTTTTCAATGTGCCCAATGCGGAACCTCTTATTCTATAAAAGAGGGGGACACCATACTGTGCAATATTTGTCAGGGATCAAATTTTGTGCGACGTAATGATGATCAGCAAGAAGCCATGAAGTTGCGTTTTCGTGTATACAAAGAAAGTATTTCAGATTTGATTGGATACTATAAAGACAACAATGTTTTAGTGGAATTCGACGGAACGCTTCCTATTGATACAGTACATCATTCTATTTTAAGCCATCTAAAACCTTTTGACTATTCTGTAACCGCGCCCATGAAAAAATCAACCGCATAATACAGAAAATAAAAGTATAAAAACGTTGACTGAGAATGGTTTTTAATATTATTTTTTGATCAACGTTGTATTTAAAACTTTGATTAAATACGAAATAAAAAATGTGGGATAAACATTTGGATCTGTTTCCACAGGATGGCCTATGAAGAAAAAGCTTTCAACCAAAGGGTGTGTTTTTATTTTGCTAAGCAATAAACTGCATTTCAGTTCATTGCATCGTTCAATGATCTGAAATGTATCACCCCATATTAAACCGATACAATCAAAGATATACGCTCGTTACAAGACGCCATCATGAATCGTGATTCCTGGGTTTGCTTCACTGTATCCCTTGTAATATCCCGTGGTTGAAATATCGTGTCGAAAAATCCGTTCCGTGCCGTTGAGTTTTCGTGCAGCAAAATCATTTTGCAATGTTCATGATATTGAAAACTGGGTGATTACGTTGGTGAATATTTAAAAACAGCGCATTTGTAGTGGCGATAAAACACATTGTTCATATAAAAGTGATGGTAAAAACAGGAAAGGGGAAAGCACACCATCATGAAAAGTAAGCCATCTATTTGCGACAACACTCCAGAGGTGTGAAATCTATTGGCTAAAATCCGATGCTTTTGAATGAAAAACCTGGCCGATTCGAACCCCATTGGCTAAAATCCGATGCTTTTGAATGAAAAACCTGGAGGTATGATGGTCTTTTTTTGAAAAAATACTCTGTCAAAGGGTAAATACCAAGTGTTTTGAATCAAGTGTTCCGAACCTGTTACAACTTTTTTCGATTTTAAAACGCCTAATCTGGAGAATAGATCAGAATAGGGGGGGTAATCCCTCTAAATGCGCCTCACCCCTTACCAGGATCCTTAAAGTAAAATGTCGCCTCTGCATCGTGGCACCAGATTGTTTTATCCACTTTTTAAATAAAGGGACGATGCGAAGGGGGGGGGTGATCGCTTGGAAAGAATATCAAGCAATCACGTTGTACTCTGATACGATCAATTACTTTTTTAAAGTTTTTGGAATAAAGGGTATCAAGAAAAATGCAACACTGATAATCACTGCAATAGCAATAAAGGCAGGCTCCATTCTGTCATAATGGCTAATGATCGGCGCAACAATCGCAACGTTGCTAAAAACGATGGACAGGCCTGATGTAAAAAAGAATATCCCAAATCCAGTACCGTACAGATGGTTGGGCATTTTTGTCGACAACCATCCCATCAATGAGCCGTGAACGGCGTACTGTAATCCATAAAATATGGTTCCAAAATACATATATTCTGGTGAAGATCCCTTTGAAAAAATCAGTAAAGAGACGATCATACACAGAAAACCAATGCTGATCACCACACGTCGATCAATGCGATCGGATAAAAGACCCAAAGGATATGAAAACAAAGTGCATGATAAGCATTGAAATAATTGAAAAACAGCATTGGATAAAATGCGATTATCTTTTAAATTTTCACCAAAAAAACAAGCCCCAGAATCCCTGAAACGCGCCATTAAGTGGGTTCCGCTAAATAACCCCAATTTAAACAGGCAGATAATGCCGATGGTTGCCCAAAATGCTGTGGAAAATTGTTTCATTTCCGAAAAAACAAGAATCCATTCTTCACGAAGGGAGCTGGATCTTGCTTTTATTTTCTCTATTTTAGGATCTTTGATGCCAAAAAATAAAATAACAACACTTAAAAATGCGCAATATCCAGAAATCCACAATAATTTTGTCACATCAAAAGAGGCATTACCTTTGGCCAAGTACATGATCAAAAGACCGCCTGCCAAAGACCCCCCCATGCTCCACGTTTTATTCAAGCTATACGCTCGACCAATGATGGATGGAGGCGAAACGTCACTGATAAAGGCTTCTCTGGGGCTGGATTGTAATCCATTGCCAACTTTTTCAAAAATCCTGCTGATAATGACCTGTTCAATCAGTGTCGATGGAGCAAGCAAAAATCGAGCCAGCGCAGAAACCCCATATCCCCACATCAAGAACAATTTGCGTCGTCCAATAAAATCACTGAAAATTCCTGTAACCGATCGCACAATCAATGCCAATCCTTCTACAGTTCCTTCCAGTATTCCCGCTTGTAAATCCGTGCTGCCAAACCGTTGCATCATAAAAATAGGCGTGATGGCAAAAGCAATAACAGAGGATACATTTAGAAAAAAGGCCGCAACGCTGAGAAACCATAACGAAGAGGGGAGTCCTAAAATCGTTCCAGGCGTTTTATTTTCTGATAATGTTCTTGTAATCATATTAAACAATCCTTTGTAGAAAAGAAATCATGGGTTAGAGTAGTGGTAATGTTCGTTTGATACAGCTGTGGATGAACAGTGCACATGGACAAAAAAGGGTTAACCGTTAAAGGTGATTTTGATTGGAGTGCATTGAAAGTGTGTAAAACACAAAAAACGACACATTGGCAGACACAAATAGAGCCCATGAACAGAGCGTAAATAAAAAAACTCTGAATCAGAATAAATGTGCTCATCACAGATGGTCTGGGTTTAAGGGCATTTCAGATCTGGGATTAGCCGAAATGCCTAAAAATTCGCGGATAGATTCCAATCCACGTTTTTCTTTGGCACTGGCAGCAATCCATGGAACTTTTTGAAATTGAATAGAAAAATCTGATGTACGTTGGTTTAATAATGAGGGACTGATGGCATCAATTTTGGTAAAAATAACTTCGTAACGACGCCCCAATTTTTGTAAAAATGATAATGCCTCTAAATCAGCTGGCTGTAAAACATGACGACTGTCGATGAGGATAAAAATTTTCCACAATGGTGCACGCGTTGCCAAATACTCTGGAACCAAATAACTCCAACGTTTTTGCATGTTATGGGGGACTTTTGCATATCCATAACCAGGCAAATCCACCAACCGTATCCCAGAAGGGCAATGATAAAAATTCAAATTTTGTGTACAACCTGGGGTTTTTGATACTCTTGCTAATGATTTTGAACCCATAAGCGCATTTAAAATGGATGACTTTCCCACATTAGATCTGCCCCAAAATGCAACTTCTGGGTGTAAAGCCGGAGGGAATGCTCTGGGGTGGGGTGCGCTGGTTAAAAAAATACAGGATTTTTGTTTCATCGCCCCTCCTCTAAACACAAAAGAGATGTGCCGGCCACAGTCGACCAAGACATCTCTTTTCTTTTATTCGATTTTTTACTAAAACAGACCGACTTACAACAAAATCTTTGAATTTGTCTCATTCATTATACCGATTGATGATACCTCATCATGAACCATTGTTGGACCATCGTCAAGAAGTTGCTCCACGTCCAATAAATCACCAACCCCACAGGAAAACTCGCCATCATATAGGTAAACACAACAGGCATGACATAGGTCAACATGATTTTTTGCTGATTATCCGTAATACTGGACGAATTCATCATCTGTTGGACCACCATGGTTAGCCCCATTAAAATGGGCCAAATTCCGATGTGCAACCACGTAGGTACGATCCATGGAAATAACCCAAACCCAGAAAACAAAGAGGTTGGATCAGGGGCAGACAAATCAGAAATCAGTCCTAAAAACGAGGCATGGCGCATTTCAATAGAAATGAACAGCACTTTGTACAAGGAAAACAAGATGGGAATCTGCACCAACATGGGCAGGCAACCCGACACAGGGTTAATCTTTTCTCTTTTATACAAATCAACCATGGCCTGATTAAGACGCATTTTATCATCGGCAAAACGTGTTTTCAGGGCCTGGATTTGGGGTTGCAACAGACGCATACGTGACATAGAGCGAAACGATCGCGCAGAGAGAGGAAAAAGTATAATTTTAACGACAATGGTCATGATTAAAATGGCCAGCACAAAATTCCCCACCAGTTGTTGCAATGATGACAACAGGAAGAACATAGGTTTTGTGATGAAATAAAACCACCCAAAATCAACCGCCATGTCGAAATGATCAATACTCAGCTTTTTCTCATATTCTTCTAGTAACGAAACCTTTTTTGGACCTAAAAAGAGATGCCAGTTCTCGTACGTGCGATCTTGACCTGGTTCCAGGGCATACACTGATGGTGTATCGCTTGTTTTAACCCAGCTGTTTTGTCTCACTTCTACTTTGTAGATTTCCGCGCTCTCAGGACTGGTCCGTTCTGCAGCAAAGCGACCATCGGCATGGTTGCTGGGAATAATGGCGGCCAACCAATATTTATCCGTTAGGCCTAACCATCCTTTTACGCCTTGTTTTCCGTTTTGAATAGATCCAGAGTACGGCAACCAAAGACCTTGACCGTCTTTGATCAAGTCTTTATAAGATTTTTCTTGTAACTTGCCGTCCACCATGCCAACGGCCCCTTCGTGCAGCATCATGTTGGTTTTTCCATAACGAATTTTTTGATGACGAGTATTGGAAATCGGTCCTTGTCGGATCAATGCATACAGCGGAGCACCAGGATCAACAGATTCATTGCTGTGGTTTTCTACCCGCTGTGTCACGGTGATTAAATGCTGATCATCTAGAGACAAGTCTATAAAAAAAGACAAGCCTTTTTTGTTGATCCACGATAACGTTACCTTTTGATCAGGCGTTAATGTGGAATGACTGGCCGTCCACAGGGTTTCTGAATCAGGCAAATCCGTCTGCTGTCCAGCAGATTGTGTCCAGCCCAAACATGCCCCATAGCCTTTTCCATCTTGAGATAAGATTTCAACAGGTGGGCTGTTGGGTTCGGTTGTTTCTTTGTATTCTTTCAATAAGCAATGACGAATAATGGCCCCCTTTAAATCCACAGATCCAGATATTTTCTGGTTTTCAAAGGACACCATGGCACCAGAAGGGAGAGCAGATATGCCTTTTGAAGAATCGACGTGTGCTGAACGGGCAAGATCATTGCCAGATGCTGTGGTCAGGGATGAATAGGATGATTGGTTTACTTTTGGATCGGGTTTTAACCACAGATCAATGCCTAACCACACCACAGTGCATGCCAGGAAAACAATAAGAAGGTTTTTTTTGTCTTGCATAAACAATTAACTCGATGAAAAAAGAGAAGAAGGAACAGGGTCGTATCCGCATGATCCCCACGGATTACAGCGGACGATGCGCCATAGGATTAAAACCATGGCTGTCATCAGTCCATGGTGGTGAAAAGCGTTGATGGCATAGATAGAACATGTCGGATAAAATCGACATGAACCAAACATAGAGGGGCGCAGAATACTCTGATACACTACGATGCCTGCAATTAGTATAGGACGCAAAACCACACGAAGGCATTGGCTGACTCCAAAGGTCCTAATCCCTTGGACTGGCGGGATTGATATCCAAAACCCAAGCAGCCCTGACTCCTTTGTACAAGGCATGGTATCGGTTTCGCATACCGCACGTTCAGCCGCTGCCCCAGGCGAAGAAATGGAAGAACAGGACCCAGGGCACCCCATCCCCGATGATCTGGCAGAGTAGGGTGCAAACGGTGCGACAGAGCAGATAAACCTGTAAAACTCCATGCCCCAAATGCAGTGAAAGGTGCACCCTATTGTGCACACGACCTGCATTCCCAACTCTAAAAGAGATGGTGACTGCAAAATCATGGCGATTCCACAGAACGATGTCTTCAAAATGCAGTCAGATAGTCCACTGAAAGATATATTTAGAAAATGGCCCATATCCCACACCATGGTCCGCAAAATATCATACCTAACCATAGTGCTTTAACACACCTTTCAGATGATGGCACACCGCACAAAAGGGCAATTCTGCCACTGTTGCCGATCGAACGATGACAATATAAGCCGTTGAAAGCGCAAGGGTTTTGGATTGATGTAAAACCATAAATGCAGCACGCAACCGTCGTTTAATACGATTGCGCAAAACTGCGCTGCCCAGTTTTTTCTTGACCACAATTCCATACTGCACGCATAACCCAGGATCAAAATCCGTTGTTTTGGACAGAATGCTTTCAGAAAACCCAATGGTTCGTGCTGCAAAAAAATTATTCGCCAAATAGCGGGATTTTTTGCTCCATGCGGGATGACCTTGGCAAAGGGGTCTGACAGGCGGTAAAGTCACAGGAAAACTTATGCAGAAAGACGTTGACGACCCTTACGACGTCTGTTGGCTAGAACTCTGCGTCCGCCCACTGTGGCGCTTCGTGCTCTGAACCCATGGCGACGTTTGCGCACTAGGCGACTGGGTTGGTATGTCCGTTTCATACTAAACTCTTTGATTCCAATTTTAATAGCTTAGGCATTTTTTACCCCTATGTAAAGACTTGACTGGGGAAAGAAACCCAGAAATAAATCCAGACTGAACATGAATCGGTGACACATAGGTGCAGTAAACTGTCGGAGTGGCGGGATTTGAACCCACGGCCCCCACACCCCCAGCGTGGTGCGCTACCAGGCTGCGCTACACTCCGTTTACACATTGTACACATTATCGCACATTACCTGGCCTGTCAAATCGCCCCACAACAGAGGTATTTTTTATGTGGCCTTCCTTTTGATTTTTAGACTATAATAAGAACGATAGGGGTTGTTTTACGCCTATTTTTAAACCCGTTTCAAGGATTTTATTGGCATGCGCGTTCCAGAACTGAAAGAATGGCTACAGCAGTATGACTTACAGCCCACAAAATCTTTTGGACAGCATTTTTTATGCCACGAACCAACGTTACAGGCCATTTCCAACTGTATACAGGGAAAAAATGTTCTTGAAATTGGACCGGGACCAGGGTGTTTGACGGAATATTTAATCCAAAATCCTGAACGCACCATCACGGTTGTGGAAAAAGATCCTAAGTTTCAACATTTGATTCATGCTCGATTTCCCCAGGTGCGTTGGATAGAAATGGATGCGTTACAATTAAATTGGGCTGATTATGCCGGTTTTTTTGTGGCCAGTAATTTGCCGTATAATGTCAGTGTGCCCTTGATGTTGCAGTATACAGAACACGCCCACTTGTTTATCGGCGCGGTTTTTATGATGCAAAAAGAGGTAGCAGAGCGCGTTAAGGCCCAGACCCGCACCAAAGATTATGGGCGCTTGTCTGTGATGATGCAAACCTATCTTGATATTTCTTGGGTGATGGATGTGTCACCCAGTGCATTTTGGCCTAAACCTTCGGTTGATTCCGCTGTTTTGTTGATGCGGCCTAAACACCCTTGGCCTGTTGTTCCTTTTAAAAAGCTCTCGTCGCTGGTGGCACGGGCCTTTTTCAGTCGCCGAAAAATGCTGCACCATAATATTCAACTGTCCGCCGATGTGTGGGCTGCAAGTGGTATCGATTCTCGTCGCAGGGCCGAAACATTGACGCACCAAGAATTTACCCGTTTGCTAAAAACCATCACAGAGCAAGGACCAAAAGACACGGAGGTTTCTGATGTGGAATCGTGTTAAAAATAACCTGAAAAGTGCTCTGTTGCGTACAACCAGCAGTATACAGCAAGGGTGGTCCAGCCTGTTCCACGCCCAATCATGGCAAGATGTGGATTGGGATGCACTGGAAGAAACCCTGTTGTTGGCCGATGTGGGAATGGATGCCACTGAAAAGCTGTTGGATGCGGTAAAGTCTTATAAAGGCGATATGGGGCCAGGTATTCGCGCCCATTTAATCCAGCATACCACCACGGTGATGAAACCTTTTGAGGGAACACTACACGCCAGTCCTGTGGTTCTGTTTGTTGGGGTTAATGGTTCGGGTAAAACCACAACGTTGGGAAAATTGGCGGCATTGTGGGGTGATCAAGATCATCGCATCCATATTATTGCTGGTGATACATTTAGGGCTGGTGCAACCGATCAGTTGGGTCTGTGGGCCAAGGATTTCCCCATGACGACAGGGCAGGGGGATCCTGCAAGTGTGGTATACAAAGGGCTGATGGCTGCCCAAGAAAGAAATGATGATGTGGTCCTGATTGACACGGCTGGGCGATTGCCCAATCAGGTGGGGCTGATGGATCAAATGAAAAAATTGTACAGTGTCATTCAAAAATTACGCCCCGAACAGGGGTGCCAAGTAGTGTTGACGTTGGATGCAACGGTGGGTCAGCATGCCCTGGTTCAAATTGAAAATTTTCAAAAATGTGTTCCCGTCACTGGCCTAATCATGAACAAGATGGACGGAACGGCCAAGGGTGGAATTCTGATTCAAGCGTGCCATCGCTATGGTTTGCCCATTTATGGTCTGGGCGTGGGGGAATCTGTGTCCGATTGGCGTCCTTTTGTCGCATCTGATTATGCCGAGGCTTTATGGTCAATGCCCAAAACCGATGGTGATGGACTTTGATGAGGTGCAAAAAAAAGGGTTTGGGTAGCCTGACCTCGTATGAATGAAAAGAACAGAGAGGGCTAAACGCATTTTGTGATTTTGACCCAAACCATGTAAACTAAACATTATTTGGATGAGGAGAGCCCATGCACTTGCCAAACGTTTTGACCCTGTTCCGAATGGTTCTGACGCCTGTCATTTGTTGGGGGCTGTGTTGGCATACACCATCTGGAATTCACTTGGCCACGGCCGTGTTTTTGGTGGCGGCGTTAACGGATTTTGCCGATGGGTATGTGGCTGAAAAATACAATGCGCGTTCTGTTTTGGGGGCGGCGCTGGATCCTCTGGCCGACAAAGTGTTGATTATCTTGGTGTTGTTTTTTCTGGGTGCCAACGGGCATTTATTGGGACCATGGATGTTTTGGCCCTGTGCGTGCATCATTGCCAGAGAAATTCTAGTGTTGGGTTTGCGTAGTGTTGTAGGGGCAGAGCGTGTTCCGGTCATTGGGGTGGCCAAAGTAAAAACCGTTTTACAAATGGTCAGCGTCGGCCTGTTGATTAACAATCATATTTCTGATCACCAGTACAGTATGTGGCTGACCATAATTTTACTGTGGATGAGCGCCATACTGAGCGGAGCCAGCGCCTATGTATACTTAAAAACTAGCATTCAGCACTATTATGCTCGGGGCCAACGATCATTGTAACTCCCTGTGATGACGGATGATTTGCGCCAGTAATCGGCAAAATAATGACAGCATACTGATATGGAGTAAAGACATGAGTTCACCACCAGGCAGATTTTTTGGCCGTTTTGGAAATCAATTTTACAGTGCTCCAGTTTGGAAAAAACCTGCTTTTAGAGGGTTTTTATGGGCCATGTGTTCCAACACCAGTTTTGTGGCCATCATGATTTTGAACAAAGTGTTTCGACAAGAATTTCCAATCATGTGGTTGGTTTGGGGCAGATGTTTGTTTGCCCTGCTGTTGGTTATCCCCTTTTTAAGGTGGAGCAATCTGAAAGTGCTGTGGGGGGTGCAGGCCCTTCGTGGTGGTGTTGTCGCCGGCGCGATGGTGTGCTCTTATACAGCGTATCGGCATTTGCCCAGTCATTTTGCAGCATTGATTGGTGCCAGCAGCGCTCTGTTTACCGTGGTCTTGGCTCGGATTTTTTTAAAGGAACCCGTGGATTCAAAGCGCATGATTGCCCTGGCTATTGGGTATTGCGGGGTCTTGATTTTATTAAGTGATGCCATCCATACATCCTGGAGTCATTACGTCGTGTGGGCCCTTGCGGGAAATGCGTTGGCCGCCACAACAGCCATTTTATCAAAATGGTTAACTCTGCGATCGATTCATCCACAATCCAGCATGGTGTACGGCATTGTCGTGCCTTTGATGGCGTTCAGTGTCATTTTGTACCTTGATCCCCAATGGCATCAGATCAAACTGGGGGCTTATCAATGGCAATTGTTGGCTGTTTTGGGGGGCATTGGCGCCTGTATACAATATTCTTTACTGCGCGCTTATCAAGTGGTAAAAGCCTCTTTTGTTGCTCCGTTGGAATATGCTCGATTATGTTTAATGATTCCTGCTGGCTATGTTTTTTTGGGTGAAATACCCACCCTTTGGTCTTATGTGGGTGGCACAGTGATTGTGGGCATTTCCATTTGTTTTGTGCGCTGGGAAACAGCGGAATCCTAGCGGCGCCCACATTCCTTTAACCCATTGTGTTCCAAGTATGGAAATCACAGACAAAGGTTGACCACTACCTCTTTTTGCACAATAATAAAATCTGGCTTTTTTTGTAAAAAGCTGTTTTGTAGGTTCCAAAAATCAATACAAATATTTAAAAAAGGGGGGGGCTATGACAAAATATTTTCGTCACACTTATTCATTAAAAAGCCTGACAATGTGGATGATTTCCTGCCTATTTTTTATGTTTCAGTTTATCCCAAGACTTTGGTTGGGGCAAAACGCAGACCATATCAGAGAACAGTTGTCCATCGACTGGCAGTGTTTTGGGTACATCAGTGCACTGTATTATTTTGGATATTCTGGGATGCAAATTCCTGTGGCCATGATGTTGGATCGTTTCCAGCCCCGGTATGTGATTTCTGGTTTGATTGCTTTGCTCAGCCTTTCTTTTCTGGCTTTTACCCTGACAGACAACTGGATAGTGGCGGCTGGGGCTCGATTTTTTATCGGTGTCGGTTCCGCTGCTGGTTTTTTGGGGGTTTCCAAAATTATTTCCCAATGGTTTGATCGCAAAACGTATGCAAAACTGTTGGGTGTTTCCATTGGGTTTGGTATTTTGGGTGCCGTCTATGGCGGGGGTCCGACTTATGTGTTGGTGCAAAAATACGGGGTAGATACGGTGGCCTTTGGTATTGTTGGTGTTGGATTGGCGTTGGCACTGGCAGTTTTTTTCTCTGTGAGATCGCCTGCAAACAGCCACGAAAACAATGAGAAATTGACCATTGCGCACTTAAAGGAACTGATTTCTTCCCCCACCATTTGGATTTTGGGTGCTGTAAACCTGTTGCTGGTCGGCCCATTAGAAGGATTTGCCGATGTGTGGGGAGGGCGATATCTGGTGGATATCTTTGGATTTAAAGAAAAAAGTGCCCTAGAGCTGGTCTCGTTTATCTTTATTGGTTTAATTTCTGCCTCACCCATTACACCATGGATTGGGAAAAAGATTGGGGATTATGCTCTGATCAATGTGTGTGGGCTAGGTATTGTGTTGTGTTTTGTGACTTTATTTATGCAATGGACGACATCTTGGTTAGGTGTGGCCACAACGTTGTTCATGATGGGGGCTTTTTCGTCGTATCAGACCAATTTGTTGTCCGCGGGCAGTGACATGGTGAGGCCTGTATTAATAGGGGTTGCCGTTGCCTTTTTAAATTCTTGGAATATGTTTGGCGGATCGGTGTTTCACCCTCTTGTTGGTGGGATTATGGATTCTGGTAAAACGGGTCAATCCGACGTGGTTTCAGAATCGACCTATATTGCGGCATTGGGCACCATTCCGTTGGCAGCCATGATCGGGATTATTTTAATGTGCTTTATTTGGATCAGTCATCACAAACATAACAGATTAAAATAAGGTAACTGTTTGCAATGGGGTACATTGTATAGAATGTGCCCTCTGCATATCTGCTTGTTGCATAGGCCCGCTTCATGGGCTTGTTGCATAGGCGCAAGGGGGGGATCAAAGGCAGGGATTCTCCAGCAACATGCCCCCCCTGAAACGGATGCTGTCGGTGTGAGTCCGCATCCATCACAAGGGACCAATGCGCTGACAACATCTGCTGGATTTCAAAGATCAACATTAATATCCCCCTTTGATATACCTCTGTCCATCAATAGGGGGGGGTAGATGACTTTGGGTCAATTCTTAACACTCATCATCGGCCTACACATCTCAGGGAATGCCTTTTAATATGACAAGAAGGTACACAAGGGGGGTTAAGATACAATGCTGGCGGTAACAGAAGAGCACTGGGATTGAGGAAAATCCAGAGAAAAGGTCTGGGATTGGCCCGATAAAACTTGGGTATTTTCTAGAACATGATCTTTTTTTATCGGTGTTTTCTTGCCCGATGAATCAAACTCCCATAAACACAGCTGTATTTTTGGGGAAACAATGGTTTTATCCGACAGATTTCGTATAGACCCGTGACAAATGATTTTGCCCTCGTCCGTACTTTGAAAGGCAAAAGATGTAAGTTCTAATTTTGGATCTTTTTTCTGATTCAACAGCAGTTCTATCCAACCATCCACCCATGGCCCCAAGGTATCTAGACTCTGTCTGCCCAGGTAAAATGAACCAGATCCCACGGCGCATAACGCAATGATGCCCAAGATGCGCTTTGTTCCAACAGAAAGCCCCCTGTATTCGCTGTCTGACTCTTTGGACGTGGTAACCAACATGTTTTTCGATTCGGGGGCTGTTTGATGCCAAATATGACCACAGGCGGTGCATCGTACTTGACACCCTTTGGATCCCAAAACGCTGTCGTCTAAATGATAACGCATTTTGCACGAACGACACTGTACAATCATATGAATATGGCGTGCGCAAAATTAGATGATAAAATTCTATGGGTTTTTCAACCCTTTGTCCATACCGTATTTTGCATGGCATCCTGTTTTGCATTACAGCGGTTAATGCACCATATTGCGCACTGCGTTTGTTGATTTTTTCAATATACAGACAGTCATTGTTTTTTTGAATTTTTTTCAGGCCACAGCGTTAACCTTCACAGTGACGAACCCGCTCAACATTGTTGAAGACCAATAGAGTCAAAAGAATAGTCTGTGCTGCGTTGTTTTACAGGCGCGAGGGATGGGCACCATCATGTCAGCCAATGTCGCGGATATATTGGACAGCTTGCTTCGCCCCGCGGTTAAACAGATTCAAGACCCCCTATGGTGGCATAAGGGGGTAGGAAGACGGGTGATCAGACCCAGACGCTGTGAACTCTGACGACAGGTTGAACACCCCATTTTTTGTAAAATAAGTTACGTATACGACGTGCCGCAGTGATATGGGTGGGCGCAGAAGATTTTGAAGCAGGTGGAACACTCATGCTATCTTCGGATGCAACAGAAGAAGGCCTATTATCCTTTCCGCCTTTGATTCGTTTTTTTAAATCTCCTTGGTTGATGGCTTCGGTATATATCTCTGTAATCAAGTTTTTAATCTGACTTTCCACCGAGTCTCTTTCTGCTTCGTACTCAAAAACCCCATGAGACATCACCGTGCGGGATAAAATCTTGCGATTGGCGCTGGACAACACCACAAACACAAATAATGATCCCCGATCCAGCAGCTCTTTTCTCTGGGTAACCACAGGACCCGTGTAATCCACTAAACGGCGTCCATCCAGAGCCAACCGGCCCGTGGGAACGTCGCCCAATAATTTGATTGGTCCAGGGGCAAGATGAAAAATATTTCCGTTTTTCGGAACAATGGTACGCAAAACCCCTTTGAAATGGGCAAAGGCCGCATGTTCTTTCAGGTGAATGGCTTCTCCGTGCACAGGCACCACAATCTGAGGCTTTAGCCAATCGTACATTTGAGCCAATTCCTCACGACAGGGGTGTCCGGATACGTGCAACCCCTCTTTGTACGTAATCATTGTAACGTTTTGCAAGGTTAAACGGTTTTGCAGCGCTGCAATCGCCTCTTGATTTCCTGGAATAACACGTGATGAAAAAATGACCGTATCGTGTTCTCCCAACGTTACAAACGGGTGATCCTTGTTGGACATGCGTGTCAGCGCTGCTTTGGGCTCCGCTTGGCTTCCTGTGGTTAAGATCATGACGGATGATGGTGCGTGATTTTTCACCTCTTCCACCGGAATGAATTGAAAAGAATCGTTAAAGTATCCGCAATGGCGCGCAGCATCCACCATGCGCTGTAAAGATCTGCCCACCAAACACACTTTACGATGCGTCGCAACGGCCGCCTTGTAACAACTGTGAATGCGGGCCAAGTTGGATGAAAAACACGAAATGATAACACGCCCTGTACACCCAGCCACCACATCATAAATGGCATTTTCCACATCTCCCTCGGATCCAGAAAACCCTTCTTCGAACACGTTTGTCGAGTCACATACCAGAGCCAAGACACCCTCTTGCCCCAATTCAATCATGCGTTGCGTATCAATGGCTTTTCCAATCAGTGGCTTTTGATCAATTTTCCAATCACCGGTGTGGAAAATATTCCCGTATGCCGTGCGAATCATTAATGCGCTGGGTTCTGGAATAGAATGGGTCAGTGATACAAATTCAATATTAAAATGACCAACCTGAGTTCTGCTAAGCAAAGGGACTTCGTTCACCTGAACTTTTAAATTCAATTCTTTTAATTTTTCACCCAAAATATAGGCCGTAAATGGTGTGGCATACAAGGGGCAATTTAAATATCCCAAAAGATAGGCCACCGCACCCACATGGTCTTCGTGGGCATGGGTGACAAACAGCCCTTGAAGCTTGCTCAGATCCACGCTCTCTACGAAATGACGAATATCGCTCATTAAAACCATGTCGGGGCTGCGGGAAAATGTGATGCCATTGTCAACCATCAGCCATTGGCCGTCACAACAATAGAAATTAGCATTCATTCCAATTTCCCCGCTTCCTCCTAAAGGAACAAAAGACAGCCCCTGTGGATTTTCTAAAATTTTCTTAAATTGATGAGAAGGATTACTCACTGCGGTAAAAATATATTATGATCGTTATGTTTATTCTAACACGCTTTTTTACATAAAAGATAGAATATGGCCCCTTTTTTGATTCAATTCACCAAGACACCCCCGTGGTTGGGCCTGGATATGAGCATTCATTTAATGCTGAATATTAACAACCAGTCAACTTTTTACTGTTTTTTAACCAAGACTTGATTACAATATTTCTAAACACAACTGTAAAAACCAGGAGAACATAGATGAAAAAAAGAACATGGAAAGCCGCCTTTACCGCCGCCTTATTCGGGACATGCGCGATCACCACATCGGCAGATTCTAACCTATGGATGAATTCATCACACATGGAGTCCAATCAATCCTCAGAAACATCGACTTCTGAATCGTCAAAAAGTGGCTCTGATCGATCCAAAGAGGTGCACGTCCAAACCAATCAGAATGGTGATGCTGTGATGAAAAAAACCATCGAAACGATTACGGAAAATGGAGTAAAAACCATAAAAACCACAGAAGAGTACACCAAAGATGGTCACACCGAAGTCGTAACCCAGACCACAACAGAAAAGGTGAAAGGGCGCCAATGCTGTGGGCTGAAAAAAATCAGAAAATTGAAAAAATGGCTGAACAAACTAGAACATCAGGCCCATCATGAAGGTGCTCAAGGCGACGATTGTGATGAAAAATGCAAACAACTTGACGCTGGCCAATGGGATAGGACGGGGCATACCGATGCCCATAAAGAATCCAAAAAAATGGTGCAAAAAACCCTTGGTTTAGACAATTTTGGCGATGTCATTACCCAACTGTTTGATCGCATTATTGATGTTATAGCTGTGGTGAACCAGAAAATAGAGTCAGAGCAAAACCATACTGCACTCCACAAACGGATGACTTGAACCTGGAACGTGGGAAAAGCCATGGTGGAGCAGTGAGCGCAACAGATGAATCAGAATTGGATCTAGCCACCAAAACCGCCAGCAAACCTGACCGTCAAGCGTACGGCTTTGGTTTGATGGAGGATCGCCCCATGGTCTTTTTTGATCTAAAAGATTCTGTTTTACTCTAATGCCGCGCACGCACGCCACAAGCGATCATTAATAGCACAACCTAGGCCTGTCTGGGGAATGGGCATCACAGCGATTGTTTGGCATATGCTTTGATCCAATTGGTGTAAAGCGGCAAACAAACGGGCCGCCGCCTGGGTAACGTTGCCCTCTAAACTCAGTTGCGCACACACGGTTGCGCCTAATAATGGTGGACCAAAAGCCAACAGACCTTCCCCGTCTTCGATATGGGTCGCATTTAAACGCAGCCGTTTTTTAGGGGCATAATGGGCCAACAGCTGACCAGGACACAATACATTGGTGCTGGGGGCAGGGGGCGCAATCACAGTCGCGTCTTGCATAGGCCCAGAATCAGGAACCGTTATGGGTTCTGGAAACCCCAGCAACAGGGTATTGATGTCTTCGACCGATAGGGCACCAGGGCGCAATATGCGGATGGGCCAAGTACGGCCATCTACAATGGTGGATTCTAGACCATACATGCATGGACCTCCGTCCAAGATCGGCACATTCAAATCCTTGGCCACGTGCGCCGCGGTGGTGGGGCTGAGTTGGCCTGACAAATTGGCACTAGGGGCCGCTAATGGTCCAGGTAAAGCCCTTAAAATCTCTTGGATCATGGGGTGCGATGGCACGCGAATGGCGGCTGAATTTAATCCACCCCTTGCGGCCAAAGGAATTCGAGAATTTTGGGCCAAAGACAATACGACCGTTAACGGACCAGGCCAACATGCTGCAGCCAAATACTGGGCCCACGGTGTCCAGACCACATCATTACAACTGTCTTCTAAACGCGCATAATGTAAAATTAATGGATTGTGTTTGGGGCGATTTTTTAACGCATAAATATGCTCCACCACCTGTCCATCATAACCCAATGCCGCCAATCCATAAACCGTTTCGGTGGGCAAGGCCACAACCTCTCTGTTTAACAGATGGTGTATGGCCCGATCAATATCCTTAAAAATCATAGGTTGTTTCGATAATGTCATACAATGGTCATTTTTTTGGATTAACCAAACACAAGATCTGCCGTTATTGTGTCAGAAAAAGCCCGGCCCCTCAACCTTGCTCGCCTTTTGACCGGGTGTACTGTTTGTACCATCCATATTGGGCAAGTTCTTTCCAAACACCATGGCTTCTTTTAATTGCTGGCCAATATCTGAAACGCTGCCTGGGGAATAAGGCACCATGATGGTGTTCATTTTTCCACCCACGCCCATCTCTTTCAAGGTATCAAAATACTGGGTCATTAAAATCAAATGCATAATGGCATCGTGATCAGCACCGGGGATCTGGGCCTGAAAATCGCAAAGAGAATCTTTTAACCCATCCATGATGGCTTTACGTTGCCAAGAAATACCTTTTCCGTGCAGAGCCTTGCTTTCGGCCTCGGCCTCGGCCTGTTTCACCTTTAGGATTTTTTCAGCTTCACCACGTTCATTGGCCGCAATGCGTAAACGTTGGGCTTCGTTAATTTCGTTCATGGCGGCTTTGACTTTGGCATCGGGCATAATATCCGTGACCAAGGTTTGGGTAATATCATAACCGAAATTATTCATGACCTCTTTTAATTCATCGCGCACAGAAAGGGCAATGTCATCCTTGGTGGAAAAAACATCGTCCAGTTTAATTTTGGGAACCCGAGAACGCACCACATCAAATACAAAGGCCTTGATTTGTTTTTCTGGATCATCCAGCGTATAAAATGCGTCAAAAATTTTATGGGGTAAAACCCGATATTGCACAGATGTGGTGATGTCCACAAAAACATCATCCAATGTTTTGGTTTCCACCTTGATGTCCAGTTGCATCAATCGCAAACTGACCAGACCGGCGCATTGATCCACCACTGGAATTTTAAAATGTAAACCCGCCTCACACTGGGTGTTGAATTTTCCAAAACGTTCAATGATGAACACTGATTGTTGGGGAACAATGATATAGGATGCAAAAACAATACCAATAACAAGAACGATAATCACAATGGTAAAAAGAAACAACACCGTCATGGTTTTTCCGATTTTTGAAGTAGGTTTTCAATCATACCTGTTTTTTACATAAAATATTATGAATGATATAGGTCGCTTTTTAATTGTTTTTATTTCGAACAAAAAAAGCAAGCTTAGGGCCAGTCTGTGATGGCCTGATGCAATAGATCAGAGGGCAAAAATGATGGGGTTAGACAAGCTTTTCCCCCGCTGCTCTTGTGATTTTCGCCTCTATTTAACCCCGCCTTGGTCCTTGGCCAACTTCTTGGCTAAACGCCTTGATGATTCCATCTGATCTCTTATCCAATGGGGGCATTACCTATACATCACGCCCCATGGCTAGAAACTTTTTACGCCTTTTCTCGGCAAAATGCGTCTGGTGTTTCTTAGCTTGTAACTGGGAAAACAAGCACTGGCTGACACGATCAACGGTTTCTGCACAATGTCGGTGCGCCCCACCTGCGGGTTCTGGAATGATTTCATCAATCACGCCAAAGGATTTTAAATGTTGTGCCGTTAATTTCTGAGCCATCGCCGCATCTTGTTTCTTGGTGGCCGTTCGCCATAAAATCGATGCGCATCCTTCGGGAGAAATCACGGAATAAACAGAATGTTCTAGCATAGCAATAAAGTTGGCTGTGGCAAAGGCGACGGCACCACCCGACCCCCCTTCACCGATGATCACGGATAAAATGGGCACGTTGATCATTAAACTGGTGTTAATGCATTCTGCAATGGCTTGAGCTTGACCGCGTTCTTCGGCCTGAGTACCCGCAGCGGCCCCAGGAGTGTCAACCAAAAAAACCACAGGCAAGCGAAAACGTTCGGCCAGCACCATTAATCGTTGTGCTTTTCGATACCCTTCTGGGCTGGCCATGCCGAAATGATGGTGAATGCGTGTTGTGGTGTCATGACCCTTTTCATGACCCATAATCATGATGGGAATACCCTTGAATAACCCCATGCCGGATATAACTGCATGATCTTCGCTGAACACACGATCGCCAGACAGAGGAACAAACGTATCCATCATGGTCGAAATATAATCGCGGGCCTTTGGACGCTCTGGCAATCGGGCCACCTGCACCTTATCCCAAGGCGACAAATTACTGTACAAATCGGACAGGGACTTGTGATACTTTTTTTCCAGTTTTTGAATTTCTTCGTTGATTTTCAAAGACAGAGGAGCTGGCAAGGTTTTTAATCCCTCGATTCGATCTTTAAGCTCTTTGATATGGTTTTCAAAATCCAACATAGGGCCCATCACGATTGCGTTTTTCAGGTATTGTACCAAATATACCCCGCTGTGACGACCCTGTGCCTTGATTCTTACGTCTTGGGTCCTGACGCTGGTTTAGATACGGCGCCCTTCTTTGAAACTTGGGACTCTATGGCCTTTAAAAAAGCAGGGATTGAATTGCGGTTTTGACGCATCAAAGAGATGTACTCTCTTCGTTTGGCATCAACCAAATCCAATTTTTCCACAAAAAGATTACGTACTCTTCCTGATGCAATCTGAAAACGAACATCCACAGTGCGTCCGTCTTCTGCATTGATCACTTTGCAATGAATATCGTATGCATTGGTTTTGTTTTGCACAGGTGCGACTTTGACGATGTCTAGGCTGCCCAAGTATTTTTTGGATACTCTTTGGAATGTCCGAACCACATTTTGTGTTAACAGGTTGGCAAATTGTGTTTTTTGTGCGCTGGAAAAAGACTGCCAATAGGGAAACAATATGTATGAGGCAATTTTATCAATATCCCAAATGGACGAAACCAATCTTGTCAGCTGATCCGCCTTGATTGTTTCCGATGTTTTTTGCGAAATAATCTGTTTTGCTGATGTATACAAACGATTCACGGCTGATCTGGCAGATTGCGCTCCTGCATCGGCAGAATCGGTATGAGCAGAAGATCGTTTTTTCGTTGCCTGGGGTGCAGCAGAACTATTAGCGCAAATTATGGTGCAAAAGCAAATGAATAATATATGTTTCATAATGAAAAACTCGTGTGATGACATGCCCTGATGATTGTCATGGGGTTTTGATGGTGCTGATGCATCCTATATAACCAAAACAAGGTACAAGGGGGGTTGGAAAACATAGGTATTGACAAAGTATAGCATTGATTTGTGATTTTTGTTTGAAAAATGATACCCCTAATCCAGTAAATCGGGTTGTTGTTCCTGGGTATCTTTTGAAAGGGCATCGGCATGATCCCCGTCATCGCCCAGTAAATCGGGTTGTTGTTCCTGGGTATCTTTTGAAAGGGCATCGGCATGATCCCCATCATCGCCCAGTAAATCCGGTTGTTGTTCCTGGGTGTCTTTTGAAAGAGCATCGGCATGATCCCCGTCATCGCCACGTGACATTAAATAGGCATTGCGCAAAGCCTCGTAGGCATCATCAAAGGTTGCTCCTAAATCGTATTGTATGCTGGTGATTTTGGCCTGAGTGATCAAATAGGATGCAGGATAATAAGCCAGTGCCGTTTTATCGTAATACGTTGTGGGTAAAAGGGTACAGTCCACGGCTTGACCAATGGCATCACGCAAACTGCTGGGGCCTAACAGAGGAATGACCAAAAAGGGGCCTGGTGGCACCTTTAAAATCGTCTGTAAGGTTTTGCCAAAATCTTGGCGCTGGGGTTGTATTTTTAACACGGATGCAAAATCAAATAAACCGCCCAGACCAAAAGTCAGATTAAAGAACAATCGTGCTGTATGGGCTAAAAAGTCGTGGACTTTGCCTTGAAATACACAGTTTGCCATACTCATGGGCGTTTCTATTGTATCGATTACACTGGTGATTCGATTTTTTATACACAGAGGCATCACCCGATAAAATCCAATAAATGGGCGGAAAATGGTGTGATCAATGGCATTGTTAAACGAAAACATAGCCCGATTAAAGGATTCCAGCGGGTCTCTGGGGTCTTTGGCTATGACGTCATCTTTGGACTTTTTTTCATTCGATGGCTTAACGGGCTGATCACGGGGTGCGGAAATGCACAAGCATTGAGGGTGGTGTTTTGCACATCCCGACAGGGTCAGGGTGCACAACAAAAGATAAAAATGCATCATGGCCTATCTTCTCTTGTCAGAGTAAAACCAATAGCCGCTGATGGGCAGAAAAGCCATATAAAGGACTGAAAGAATCAGCAATGTTTCCCATGGAGCACTGAAAAGACCGGCAATGATGGCCAGAATGGTCATGCAAAAGACGCCAAACCAATGTTCGGCAATGACCATTTTCTTAAAGACAAAGGTGGGATATCGACTGATGGTTAAAATAGAGGTTGCAATCATAACCAGCGCGTACATCCATACGGGAATACTGGTGTCAAAAACAAAGGTGACGATCATGGGGGTTAGCAAGAGCAATGCGCCAGCTGGTGCCGGCACCCCCATGGAAAATACGGACGAATGATGGGGCATGGTGTTAAACCGGGCCAACCGCCAGGCCATACACGCCGTGAAAAATAAACTTAATCCCCAGCCTCTGTTGCCCCAAACGGACAAAGAATAACAATACGTGATCAGCGCTGGCGCCACTCCAAAATTAATGAAATCCACCAACGAATCCAATTCCGCCCCAAAGGCAGAGCTGGATTTTAACAAACGGGCCACGCGCCCATCCAAGCCATCTAAAACACCCGCAATCAATACGCTGGCCACCGCATTTCTCCACTGTTCAGAAAAACCATATTGGATGGACGACAATCCCATGCATAAGGCAGACAGAGTGATCATATTGGGTAAAATACGGCCAATAGATGGGGATTTCCATTTTTCCTTCCAGCGCGCTACTTTGGCCGCATTGGATTGGGTGGGCAGGGTACGTATCGGACTATTTTTCTGTTTTTTCATCGATTTATTCTGCTGGAGGGAAATGGTAAAGGGCGTGGTGGGCCAGTATCGGATCAAATTGCGCAATTCTGTTGGCGTGTCGTCCTTGCTGGAATGGGGTGTTTAAAAACGCAGATAAGCAAGCTGTTGCTACAGATTGTGACATTAATCGGCCAGGCAATACTAGAATGTTGGCATTATTATGAGCACGCGCCATTTCTGCCATATGGGGATCGGTACATAATGCCGCCCCTATTCCCGGATATCGATTGGCTGCCATACTCATGCCTATGCCTGTGCCACAAATCAATACGCCTACCCATCCTTGATACACATGTTGCACAACAAACGGAACAGTATCGGGATAATTGATGGGGTCTTTTATTAGGCTTTGATCGTCGTAATTCCAAAAAGCCCCTGGAAATCCTTGGATTAATCCATTGGCTAGATCCATGCCAGCATGATCCCAACCGATGGTAACACGAAGAATCATAATGACAATGCTGGACAACAAGGATATCGTTTATATTGTGTTGAAAAAGGTGGGGATTGGCAATATGCACGGTAAAGAGTAGGGTTTAGATTAATGTAGATTTTATTTTAAAAAAAATACAAAAAGTTGTTTTCACGGATTTACGAAACTTAAGAAACAGTTTAGGATGATTTTTTTAAACAATAAATCAACTTTCCATATTGAGTAGTTTTTAAAAAATCGTCACATATGGGAGTATCATATTTATGACAATAAAAAATCTAACCTCTTCATCTTTATATTGACCTTGTATTGCGGCATGATTGAAAGCAGAAAAGAAGCCTTTCGTGCAGTCTCATATGGGTACGGGAAATCCGTTGATAAAAACCAGCGATCAAAAACAGACAGTTCCTGGGAAAATGGCCATAAAATCCCTTTTGTTTATGCTGCGTTCCTGCCAGCAGCGATGTCTCATTCCATAAAATCAGATTTACAATCTTTTGATTTACGCGATTATAAAGGGCAAAAAACAGTTCCAGAAAAGTTTGGTGTACACAGATTAGGCGCACAACATCGATTCGGTATACGATATTTTAACAAAATCTTTTCTTTACCACCTTGTGTACTGACGCGTCCAGGAATCATGCTTAAACAGAGCAATGGTTATGGCCAAGCATTGCCGCAAAACGCAACATTTACCCCCAATCCAATTCTGACCCCAGATGAAAACCTGGTCAAACAAATCCAGCACACCGAACAACCAGAGATCAGATTGCAAAGTTTTTCTAATGATTTGGGGCGCCATGAATCAACAGAGAGCAGGACACATCAGGACTGTTGTCACGATCAATTTGAAAAAGAAACCTGGGAAAAAAAGCCCAAAGCACAAAAGATTGGTTTTGAAAATGATCTTGATGGCAAGAATGACTACTCTTCTGTTTCCATTGATGCTGACCTTGTTGATGCCAAGGCCATGGATTCCAAATGCTCTTTCAAATCGTACCAAGTGGTCGAAAACACACCTGTTGTTTACAGTCAAGCGGTGCCAAAACATCATCATCAAGCAGGCAATCATACTGAAGACGCTGTTACGCTCCTTGTGCAGACTAAACAATTCTGCCCTATCCGAGATCTAGAAACTGATACAGCAAAAACCCCCGTAAACACTTTACACCCTGCAGGTGAATGTATTGATCCACAACTGGCTAGGGCGGTGGATTATAAGCCTATAGATGGCATAAAGGCTTTTTTTGAAACTGAGCCACTGCGTGAAACTTTGCTCCCGGATCCAAATAAAGCACAGCTATTAGCAGAGAAGGAAGCAGCAGAGAAGGAAGCAGCACGGCAGAGGCAGGAAGCAGCAGAGAAGGAAGCAGCAGAGAAGGAAGCAGCAGAGAAG
>Ga0194118_10001654_pt1 | contig 30788 bp, 31 predicted proteins | sample TA2MahsurfametaG_2_FD_148662 | JGI IMG/M metagenome (GOLD analysis project Ga0194118, IMG submission 148662) | Freshwater microbial communities from Lake Tanganyika, Tanzania - TA2015013 Mahale N5 surface | ecosystem: Environmental > Aquatic > Freshwater > Lake | place: Tanzania: Lake...
CGAGCCTGAGCGGGTTGTCGGAGAGCGGCAGCGGATTGCCGAGCATGACGATCTTGACCCGCTCGGTGACCGCGGCGAGCACGGCGGCGAAGACGTTGGCCTTGGCCTGCATGCAGAACGGCGCGTTGTGGTGCTCGTTCAGCATGATGCCGTCGAAGTTCACCGCCTCGGCCAGCTTGTACTGCTCGATATACTCGTTGTAGAGGCGGCTGCCGGCGACGGGATCGAAGTGGCTGTTGGAGAACAGCAGCGCGGTGGCGCCGAACTCCAGGCCCTTCTTCGAGTCGTAGGCCGACATCGGCTGCTCGGTGAAGTACATCAGGTGCATGGTCGCCTCCCTCAGGCGTTGCCGGCGAGCGCCGTGACCAGCGCCGCCAGCTCCGTGGGCTTCTCCATCTCGACGTAGTGGCCGCAGGCCTTCACGACCTCCAGCTTCGCATGGGGCAGCGCTTTGGCGTAGACCTCGGCGGCGCTCAGCGGCACGACGCGATCGTCGTCGCCATGCGCGACCAGCGCCTTGGCCTTCACGCCGCCCAGCAGGTGCGGCAGGGTCTGGCTGTACATGTAGGGCTTCCAGGCGATGCGGAAGCTCATCTCCCGGCAGACGTCCCATTCGACGAGCTGGTCGGTGCTGGGCTCCGCGCCGTAGACCGCGTCCATCGCCGCCTGCTTGTGGAAGCCGGCCTTGACGTAGTCCATGTAGCTCAGCAGCGCCTGGTCGAGGATGTCGCCGCGCGGCGGCTTCACGCCCATGGCGCCGACCAGCGCCAGCGCGCCGACATCGCGCGGCGCCGCTGTCGCCATCTCCGCCGCGATCCAGCCGCCCAAGCCCAGGCCGACGAGGATCGGTGAGGACACGCCAAGCTCGGACAACAGCCAGCGATACATGACGGCGATGTCGCGCGGATGGCGCAGCCAGTCCGGCCGTTCCGATTTGCCGTAGCCGGGATGGTGCGGCACCAGCACGTCGAAGCGCTCGGCCAGCGCGTCGTAGAACGGCAGGCGGGGCAGGGTGCCCGTGTCGTGGTGCAGCACCAGCAGCGGTCGCCCTTTACCGGCCCGCGCGAGGTGCAGCTTCGCGCCGGCGATGGCGATGCTCGATTCGTTCCAGGCGACGCTTCCCGCCATCGCGTGTCCTCCCGTGGTTGTCGAAACGCTCGCAGCGGGACGGGGTCAAGTCAACTCACGGGAGGCTTGCGCGCGGCGCAACGCGCGCTATAGCACTGCGATCTTTCGCGGAGCGAGCGCTGTGATCCTCATCGGCCAATACGATTCGCCCTTCGTGCGTCGCGTCGGTATCGCCCTGACGCTCTACGCGGTGCCATTCGAGCACCGTCCGTGGTCGACCTTCGGCGATGCTGACAAGCTGCGCCCGTACAACCCGCTGACACGCGTGCCGACCCTGGTGCTCGACGATGGCGACGTGCTGATCGAGAGCCACAGCATCCTCGATTATCTCGACAGCCTGGTGCCGGCCGCCCAGCGCATGTTCCCGGTCGCCGAGCCGCAGCGGCGCCAGGCGCTGAAGGTCGCGGCGCTGGCGACCGGCATGGCCGACAAGGCGGTCAGCCTGTTTTACGAGCTGCGCCTGCACCAGCAGACCTCCGACACCTTCGTCGAACGCTGCCGCACGCAGGTCGCCGGCGCGGCCGCCGTGCTGGAATCCGATCGCACGCGCCGCCCCGGCGATTTCTGGTTCGGCGCCCGGATCGGCCACGCCGATATCGCCGTCGCCTGCGCGCTGCGCTTCATCGGCGAGGCGCATCCCGGCCTGCTGCCGCTCGCGCAATACCCCGCGCTGGCGAATCAAGCGTCACGGCTGGAGAATCTGCCGGCGTTCCAGGCCATCAGCCAGGTCTTCATTCCGCCCTCGTCGTAAGGACCTTCCCCCGGAGGGGAAGGTATGAATCAGATGACGCCTTCCTCCTTGAAGATCTCCATGCACTTGATTAACGCGCGCTCGTAGCGCGCGCGTTCGGCGGCGATCGTCTGAGGCGTCCACTCGAAGAAGCCGCGGCCGGTCTTGAAGCCGATTCGGCCTTCGTCGACGTTCTTCTGCAGCACCGGCGGCGGGCCGTCGGCGTTGGTCAGGTCGGGATAGATGATCTTGGCCACCGCGCAGGTCGTGTCCCAGCCGGAATGCTCCTTCTGGGTGATCGGGCCGGCGGCGGCGTAGCGGAAGCCGAAGCTCAGCCGCACCGTGGCGTCGACATCCTCCGGCGAGGCGACGCCCTGCTCGATCAGCCACAGCGCCTCGCGCATCAGCGCGCCCTGGATGCGGTTGCCGAGGAAGCCGATGACATCCTTGCGCACCTGCACCGGGCGCTTGCCCAGCGACGTCATCATATCGCCGACGGATTCCGCGAGCTTCACGTCGGTGTGGACCGAGCGCACGACCTCGACCAGCGGCACGAGATGGGCCGGCATGAAGAAATGCAGGCCCATCATGCGGGATTGGCTCGCGAGACCCTCGCCGATCCTGCTGATCGGGAAGGAGGAGGAGTTGCTGGTCAATGGGATGCCGGCGGGCGCGAGTTTCTCGAGCTCGGCGAAAATCGTGCGCTTCAGCGCCAGATCCTCAGTCACCGTCTCGACGACGATGCCGACGTCGGGCCACGGCACCTCGGCGAGCGTCGCGTAGGTCTTCACCTTGGTAAGGTCGACCGGCTTGCCCATCGCCCGCAGGCAGCGCTCGACCACCCCGGGTACCGCGTCGCGCGTCGCGGCGGAGCGCGACACGACATCGGTGTGCCAGCCGCCGCCGGCGAACATGGCGGCAATGCCGCCGCCCATCACCCCGCCACCGACGACAACGGCGCGTTTGCTCTTGGCGTTCATCGGGCTACTCCCAGGTCGGATCGATCGGCGTCGTCACGCCGTGCACGGCCTCGACGATCTCGGCGGCGTCGAGCGCCAGATCCTCGCGATAGCGCTGGGCGGCGATCTGCACGCCCAGCGGCAGGCCGAGCGGCGCGCCGGCCGCGACGGTCGTGCCCACCGGCACGGCGGCCGAAGGCAGGCCCAGCATGTTGATGGTGGTCATCAGCGCCTGCGCCGACAGCACGTGGCGGATGGTGGCGGCGTCCTTGTGGTCGAAGCCGACCTCGAAGGGCAGGTCGCCCGAATTCGGCCCGACGACCAGCGGATAGCGCTCCATGAAGCGCGACCAGTCGCGGCGCTGCGTCAGCACCTGCGCGAGGCCCTTCATGTAGTCGAGCGTTGACAGATCGGGCTGCACCTCGAACCACAGGCTCATCGCCTTGCGCGCCTGCTGATCGCCCAGCTTCTGCACCGTCTCCCAGGTCATGTGGCGCGCCTCGGTGAAGACCAGCGCCTGCCACAGCGCTGCGCCGGCTTCGACCGACGGCGGCTCGACTTCCTCGACGGCGTAGCCGTTGTCGGCCAGCGCCTTGCCCGCCTTGCGCACGGCCTCGGCGACGGCGGGATGGGTGAACATGCCCTTGGGCGACGGGCAGAGCGCGACGCGGATCGGCCGCGCCGGCGCGGGCCCTTCGAGCGGCGCCGGTACCCAGATCGGATCGCGCGCGTCGCCGCCGGCCATGGCCGCCAGCCCGAGGCGCACGTCGCGCACCTTGCGCGCCAGCGGGCCGTTGACCGCCATGAGCTGCGCGCTGGCGCCGCGCTCGGCGCGGGCCCTTCGAGCGGCGCCGGCACCCAGATCGGATCGCGCGCGTCGCCGCCGGCCATGGCCGCCAGCCCGAGGCGCACGTCGCGCACCTTGCGCGCCAGCGGGCCGTTGACCGCCATGAGCTGCGCGCTGGCGCCGCGCTCGGCGGCGGCGGTGGCGTTGAAAGCCGGCACGCGGCCCTGCGTCGGGCGGATACCGGCCAAACCACACGTGTAGGCCGGGTAGCGGATCGAGCCGCCATAGTCGTTGCCGTGCGCCAAGGGCGCGATGCCGACCGCCAGCGCGGCCGAGGCGCCGCCGGAGGAGCCGCCCGAGGTACGGCCCTTGCACCAGGGATTGAGCGACGGGCCGTGCACGTCGTTGTCGGTGTGCCAGCGCAGCGAGAAGGCCGGCGTATTGGTGCGCCCGACGATGACCGCGCCCGCCTTGCGCCAATTGGCGACCGGCGGCGAGTCTTCCGTGGCCACCAGCCCCTTGAACGCCACCACGCCGTTGATCGTGGGGTGCCCGACCTGGTCGATATTCTCCTTGATGGTTACCGGCACGCCATGCAGCGCGCCGAGCGGGCCGCCGCGACGCACGGCCTCGTCGGCGGCTTTGGCGGCGTCGAGCGCCTCATCGGCGGTGAGCCGCACCACGGCGTTGACCTTGGGATTGACGGCGGCGAGGCGGTCGAGCACGGCGCGCGTCGCTTCGACGCTCGATACCTTGCGCGCGCGGATCGCCGCGGCGAGGTCGACTGCGTCCCAGCGCCAGAGATCGGTGTCGCTCATGTCTGCTCCCCAGGGCCGACGGGCCGAGGCGAGCCTAGCGCGGCGCACCGGCTCGACGCGAGCGCCGGACGTTGTGCGTCGCCGCACGGCTGGTAAGCTTTACGGGCGAAGAGGGAGGGAACGCCGTGACGACGTCGATCACACGCCGCGCCGGCATCGGCGGGGTGCTGTCGCTGCTGGCCGCGCCGGCCGTGCGCGCCAACACCTATCCCTCGCAGCAGGTCAGGCTGGTGGTTGGCTTTCCGCCCGGCGGTGGCACCGACGCGCTGGCGCGCGCCATTCTCGAGCGTTTCCGCGAGAAGCTCGGCGGTCCCGTGATCGTCGACAACAAGCCGGGCGCCGGCAGCAACCTGGCGCACGAATACGTCGCCAAGCTGGGCGGCGACGGCCACACGCTGCTGATCAGCAGCAATTCGCAGGCTTTGTTCCCGCTGCTGATCGCCAAGCTGGGCTACGATCCGGACAAGGATTTCGCGCCGGTCGGCTTCATCGCGCGCCAGGACTCGGTGCTGGTCGGCTCGGCGAACGCGCCGTGGCCGGATGCCAAAGCCATCGTCGTCGCCGCCAAGGCCGACCCGGGCAAGGTGCAGTTCGGCACCGCCGGCCTGACCACTCCCATGCATCTCGCCGGCGAGCAGTTCGGCATGCTCAACGGCGTGAAGCTCACGCACGTGCCGTTCCGCGGCACCGGCCCGCTGGTCACCGACCTGCTGGGCGGCCATGTGCAGTTGGGCGTGTCGAGCCTGACCAGCGTGCAACCGCATTTCGCCGGCGGCAAGATCAAGGCCTACGCGCTGGCGGCCGAGAAACGCTCAGAGCTGTCGCCCGAGATCCCGACCTTCCGCGAGCTCGGTCTCGGCCCGGTCGAGGGCACCATCGTCTACACGCTGATCGTGCCGGCGGCGACGCCGCGGGACATCGTGCGCAGGATCAACGGCGCGCTCAACGAGACGGTGCGCGCCCCTGACATGAGCGAGGACCTGCGCAAGCGCGGTTTCGTCGCCATGGGTGGCACGCCGGAAGAACTGAGCGAGTGGCTGAAAAAGCAACGGCCCCTGTGGGGGCCGGTGCTCCAGGCGGCTGGCATCAAGCCGGAGTAGCGGACCTACTTGTCGAGCCAGACGTCGTCGAAACGCCAGCCGTTGTAGATCGCGTTGTGCTGCAGCACGAGGCCCTTGAGGTGGGGGTACATGCAGGTGTTGCCGACGCCCCACGAGATGATCGGCCGCGCCACCTCGTCCGCCAGCTTGCGCTCGACGGCCCACACCAGCCGCTTGCGCTTCTCGATATCAAGCTCGCGCGACTGGGCGTCGATCATGGCGTCGACTTCCTTGTTGCAATAGCCCGTGTAGTTGCGCTCGGAGCCGCAGGAGTAGTTCTCGTAGAACTGCACATCCGGATCGTCGACGCCGGCGCCGGTCAGGTTGAGACCGACCTGGTAGTCCTTCTTCGCCACCTTGGGATACCACACGGGCGTGTCGACCGGATCGAGCTCGCCCTCGATGAAAATCTGCTTGAGCTGATCGATCAGGATGACGGCGGGGTCGCGGTAGAGCGCGATGTTGCGCGTGGCGACCTTGATCTTCAGCGGCTTGGCGGCGCTGTAGCCCAGCTTGGTCATGATCTCGCGGGCTGCGGCGAGGTTCTTCTCGCGATCCGGGCCATAGCCCGGCAGTTTCGCGAGTTCCTCGGCCGGCATGCCCCAGACGCCGGCGGGCGGCGGCATCATGGCGGCACCGGTCAGGTCGTTGCCCTCGGAGAGGATCGTGCTGAACGCCTTGCGGTCGAGCGCCAGCATCATCGCCTTGCGGATGTCGGCGTTGTCGAACGGCGGCGACTGGTTGTTGACGATCAGGTTGGTACTGACGTTCGTCGCCCGTGCCTCGCAGATGGCCGTCGGCGCCTGGCTCTTGACGTCCTTCAGCATGGGGAACGTGACATCCGAATCGAAGGTGAGATCGCTGTTGCCGGCGACGAAGGACAGGATGCGCGTCGAGCGGTTGGCTACGATGGTCCACTCGATGGCGTCGAGATACGGGCGGTCCTTGCGCCAGTAGTTCGGATTCTTCACCAGCTTGATCGACTCGTTGCGCTTGAACTCGGCGAACATGAACGGCCCGGTGCCGATCGGCCTGGTGCGCATCTGCGCCGCCGTCGCATGGCAGGGGTAGACCGGGGTGTAGCCCGACGCCAGCATGGCGATGAACGAAGGCTGCGGCGCTTCGAGCATGAAGGTGACTTCCAACGGACCGTTGGCTTTGGTCTCCTTGAGGTTCTTGTACCAGACCTTGCGCGGGTTCTTGCGCATGGCCGTCTCGCCCGTGACCTTGCCGGTGAGCGCGTCGAAGGTGCAGACCACGTCGGCGCTGGTGAACGGCTTGCCGTCGTGCCACTTCACGCCCTCGCGCAGCTTGAAGGTGAGCTGCGTCCTGTCGGCGTTCCACGACCAGCTGGTCGCCAACTCGCCCACCAGCTTGTCGACACTGTTGAGCTTTTCCTTGGGATCGAACAGCACGAGATTGCTGAAGATCGCCATGAAGGGCATGTTGGTCGAGATCGTCGCTTCCTCGTGGATCGAGGCGCTGGGCGGGTTGTCGCGATGCGTGATGCGCAACGTTCCGCCGGGCTTCTGCGCCGACGCGACCCCCGACATGAACATCGCCGCGGCGCCCGCCGCGGCCAGAATCATCCTGACTTGACCCATGAAATCGCTCCCGTCCTTGTGTCCACCCCGCGGCGCGTCCGTTGCGACCGCATCGATCCGCCGGCTTGAGCCGGACGTATTGCCGGAAACGTTAGCACGCAGGAGCGGAGGATGACACCCGGGACGGAACGCCGCGCGTTGCAGGCCGCCATCGGCCTGCTGGCGCTGGTACCGGTGGCTGCCGGCCTCGCCGGCGTGCTGCAAGGCCCGGCGATGGTCGACGGATGGCTCGGCACGCCCTCGCAGGACAGCCACCTGCGCTATCTCAGCGGCCTGTTGCTGGCGATCGGCGTGGCGTGGTGGAGCGTGGTCCCGGCCATCGAACGCCACGGCGCCCGGGTCCGCCTGCTGTCGGCGCTGGTGGTCTGCGGCGGGCTGGCGCGTCTGCTCAGCCTGGCGCTGGTCGGTGCGCCATCCGTACCGATGCTGGGCGGTCTGGCGATGGAACTCCTCGTCACGCCCGCAATCGCGCTGTGGCAGGCGCGCGTCGCTCGGCGTATGCACGGGCCATGACCGACGACCGCGCCCTTGTCCTGTTCTCCGGTGGCCAGGATTCGACCGTCTGCCTCGCCTGGGCGCTCGATCGCTTCGACCATGTCGAGACCGTGGGCTTCGACTACGGCCAGCGCCACCGCGTCGAGCTTGAGTGCCGCGGCCGCGTCATCGAGGCGCTGCGCGCGCGCTTTCCGCGCTGGGCCGCGAGGCTCGGCGCCGACCACATGTTCGATCTCAGTTCGTTGGGTACGATCAGCGACACGGCGCTGACGCGCGACGCGGCGATCGCCTTCGAGAAGGGCGGCCTGCCCAATACCTTCGTGCCCGGCCGCAACCTGCTGTTCTTCACCTATGCCGGCGCGCTGGCCTATCGCCGTGACTTGAAGCGCCTGGTCGGCGGGATGTGCGAGACCGACTATTCGGGCTATCCCGACTGCCGCGACGACACGCTCAAGGCGCTGCAGGTGGCGCTGACCCTGGGCATGGATCGGCGCGTCGTCATCGACACGCCGCTGATGTGGCGCGACAAGGCCGCGACCTGGCGGCTGGCCGAGGAGTTGGGTGGCCGTGAGCTGGTCGACCTGATCCTGGAGGAGACGCACAGCTGCTACCTCGGCGATCGCACGAAGCGCCACGACTGGGGTTATGGCTGCGGCACGTGTCCCGCCTGCGCACTGCGGGCCAAGGGCTGGCGGGCCTATCGGTCGTGAGGGATCCGATCACGCGAGGCGTCGCTGTTTGGTGAAGCGTCGCGCGTCACCTGGGGAGCGCTGTCGCCGCCTTGGTGGCGTAGTAGACGAGCAGCAGGCCGCCGCCGATGGCGATCAGCGCGATGAACAGCTGCAGCATGCCCCCGATGAGATGGGCCGGGAAGATCAACGGGAACACGCCGATCGGTAGGTTGCCCAGCAGGTGCATCAGGATCGCGACGAGCAGGCCGGCCACGAGGCCGCCGCGCCAACAACGCCAGCCGCGTAGCGTCGTGGCGACCATTGCCGCGTGGAACGACGCGACCAGGATACGCTCGCTGATATAGCCGACGAAACCCAACCACGACAGATCGGCGAAGCGTCCCGAGCGCGCGATCAGGTCGCCGATGAACCAGGCCTCGCCGATGGCGAAGCCGGTGCCCAGCGCCAGCCCGTACCAGGCCAAGGTCGCGCGATCGATGCGTCGGGCGAAGAACGGCAGCAGCGCCGGCCATAGCTTGGCTGGCTCCTCGGTCAGCGGTGCGTAGAGGAACTGGCCCCAACGATAGATCGGGCTCTGACCGAAGAGTGGCTGCAGCACGTCGATGATTGGCTGCCGGACGAGGTAGTAGGCGGCCGCGCACATCGGCAATTGCAGTGCCAGCGCCAACAGCAGCGGCCCGACATGGGCGCGCGGCGCGAATCGCCAGAGCGTGAAGCCGAAGGCCACCGCCATGATCAGCGTGCTGGCGACCGCCGCTCCCCAGATGCCGTGCATGGCCCGTTCCCCTCGTTCGATGCCGGACACGCGCCGACGACGATCATGCCATACTGGTCGCTGCAAGAACCTGACCGGGCGCCAAGGGGGCCGTCAATGAAAGTGAACTCGAAGATCCGCTCGATCGAGACGCTCGCGGCCGACGCGGGCTGGCGCAACTACTACTTCGTCAAGGTGACGACCGAGGACGGCATCGTCGGCTGGAGCGAGTACGACGAGGGTTTCGGCGCACCGGGAGTCGGCACCGCCATCGGCAAGCTCTCCGAGCGCCTGATCGGCCAGCCGGTGGGCGAGCACGAGCGGCTCTACGCCGAGCTGTACTCCGTCACACGCCCCGCCGCTGGCGGCGTGGTCGCGCTGGCGCTGGGCGCGATCGAGAACGCGCTGCTCGACGCCAAGGCCAAGGCGCTCGGCGTGCCGTGCTACGAGCTGCTGGGCGGCAAGATCCGCGACCGCATCCGGGTCTACTGGTCGCACTGCGCGACCTGGCGCATCAATCATCCGAGCTATTTCAAGCCGGCGATCACCGATCTCGACGGCGTGGTTTCGATCGGCCGCGAGGTGCGCGAGCAGGGCTTCACGGCGATGAAGACCAATATCTTCACCTACGACGGCCAGAAGAAGAATCCCAAGGGCTGGCGCCCCGGCTTTGGCGTGCCGAACTATCCCGAGCGCAATGTCGATCGCCACGTGTTGCGCAATCTTCGCATGCATCTGGAGGCGATCCGCGAGGGCGCCGGCCCCGATGTCGACCTGTTGCTCGACCTCAACTTCAACTGCAGCACCGAGGGCTACCTCAAGATCCTGCGCGCGATCGGGGATCTCGACATGTTCTGGATCGAGATCGATACCTACAGCCCCGAGGCGCTGGGTCTGATCCGGCGCCAGAGCCCGCATCCCATCTCATCCTGCGAGACCTTGCTGGGCATCCGCGAGTTCCTGCCGTATTTCCGCGAGCAGGCGATGGACGTGGCGATCATCGACACGCCGTGGAACGGCGTGTGGCAATCGATGAAGATCGCCAACCTCGCCGAGGCGCACGAGGTCAACGTCGCGCCGCATAACTTCTACGGCCACCTCTGCACGATGATGAACGCACACTTTGCGGCGTGTGTACCCAATCTGCGCATCATGGAGACCGACATCGACCGCCTCGAATGGGACCACGAGCTGTTCACGCACGTGCCGGAGTTCAAGGACGGCCACCTGATCATGCCGTCGCGGCCGGGCTGGGGTACAGAGCCGAACGAAGAGGCGATCAAGGCGCGCCCGCCGAAGCGGCAGACCGGCGGGCTGGCGAGTTACGGGCGGAAGTCGTAATCGAGCACGGCGAGCAGCTCGTCGAAAGTGCGAACGGTTCGGTCTGTGCCGGCAGTGGCGCCCGGGTCGAACAGCAGCGTACGCATGCCCGCGGCTTGCGCCGCCTGCAGATTGTGAGGCCGGTCGTCGACGAACACGATGTCGCCGGCCGGGACGCCAAGCCGCCCGATGGCGATGCGATAGATCTCGGGCGAGGGCTTGCGATATCCCACATCGCCGCTGATGACCCATGTGCGGATCGCGTCCGTCAGCGCGAACCGTCGCCGCAGCTTGCGCGACCATTGATCGATGTCATTGGACAGGCAGGCGATACTGCCGACATGCGCGGCCGCCCGCGGGAGAAATCCCATCAGCCCCGCGGACAGTTCGATTCGCTCGAGATAACCATCCTCGACCGACGGATCGAGGCCGATCGACCGCCAGAACGCGTCCGGCCCCAGCCTGCCGAGGCTGGCGTCGAGATATGCCGCCTCCACGCCTTCGACGTCGCCGCTCTTCTCGCGCACGAAGGGAATCAGGATGTCCTTCACGTCGTCGCCGACGCGATAGATGACGCCCATGGCGTCGAGCAGCAGGGCGCGTCGCGATCCGCTCATGGATCGCCTTGGTACGCCGCCTTCAGGATCTCCATGACCTGCTCCGGGCTCGAGATCGGCCGCGGGTTCGAGTAGGTCCAGTCGTCGAGCATGCAGTTCTTCGCCAGGCGCGGTAGGTCGGCCTCCTCGATCTTCACGTCGCGCAAGGTGCGCGGCATGCCGAGCTCGCGGATGAAGCGGTCGAGGATTCGGCCCGGCGGCGTGTTCGGCTGCCCCAGCGCGATCGCCACCTCGCGCTGGCGCGCGCCGTTCACCGGCGCGTTGTAGTCGAGCACATAGGGCAACATTACGCACGACGTATGGCCGTGCGGCACGTTGGCCGAGCCGCCGAGGATGTGGCCGATCGCATGGCTGGCGCCCAGTCGCGTGCCCGATACAATGCCGACCATCGACAGCCACGCGCCGATCATGCAGCGCAGGCGCGCGTCGAGGTCGTTGGCGTTGGCCTTCACCGCCGGCAGCCCGGCGCCCAAGGTGCGCAGCGCCTGCAGCGCCGTGCCGTCGGTATAGTCGTTGGCGTCGAGCGAGAGGAAGGTCTCGACCGCGTGATCGACCGCGCGCACGCCGCTCGACAGCCACAGCCACTCCGGCGTGTGCACGGTGATCGCCGGATCGAGGATCACGGACTCCGGCACGATGCCGCGATGCATGAAGCTCTGCTTGAGCCTGAGCTTCGTATCGGTGATGCCGGCCCGCGCATTGAACTCGCCGGCCGACAACGTGGTCGGCACCGCGATCTGCCGCACCTTCGGCGGCGCGAAGTCGGGAATGCTGCGCTTGCCGTTGGCATCGACAATGCTGCGGAACGGCTCCATCGCGTCGACGTCCGTGATGCCGTGCTCCAGGCAGATGGTGACCGCCTTGCCGCCATCGGTCACCGAGCCGCCGCCGATGGTCACCAGCAGATCGGTGCCGGCCTCACGCGCGGCGTTGGCGCAGGCGACGACGGATTCGCGCGGCGAATGCGCCGGCATGTGGTCGTGCACGCCGGCGAAGCGCGCGCCGAGCGTCGTCTTCACCTTCTCGATCTCGCCGGTGGCGGTGTTCAGCGTGCGGCCGGACAAGATGAACACACGCTTCGCCTGCAAGCGATCGGCCTCAGCCACGATCGACTCGGCGGCGGGCTTGCCGAAGATCACGCGATTCATCGCGGTGAAGACCATCGTGCCGGATTGCATGCTTAACCCCTTGGCGAGACTGCTGACTGGCAGCCTACAACAGTAAAGGGCCGGGATCGCTGCCGGCCCTCTGATCAGAAGTCAGATGCTCGCGCCTACCACTTCGCCATGCGCTCCTTGAGCATGCCGTCGAGCGTGTCGAGGAATTGCTGCGTCGTCTGCCAGGGCTGGTTGGGGCCGATCAGCAGGGCGAGGTCCTTGGTCATCTTGCCGCCCTCGACGGCGTCGACGCAAACCTTCTCCAGCGTGTCGCCGAACTTCACGACGTCGGGCGTGCCATCGAAGCTGCCGCGGTATTTCAGGGCCTGCGTCCAGGCGAAGATCGAGGCGATCGGGTTGGTCGAGGTCGCCTTGCCCTTCTGGTGCTCGCGGTAGTGGCGGGTGACGGTGCCGTGCGCCGCCTCGGCCTCGACCGTCCTGCCATCAGGTGTCAGCAGCACCGAGGTCATCAGGCCGAGCGAGCCGAAGCCCTGCGCCACGGTGTCGGACTGCACGTCGCCGTCGTAGTTCTTGCACGCCCAGACGAAGGCGCCTTCCCACTTCAGCGCCGAGGCGACCATGTCGTCGATCAGGCGGTGCTGGTAGCCGATGCCCTTGGACTTGAACCGCTCGGCGAACTCCTCGTCGAAGACCTTCTGGAACAGGTCCATGAAGCGGCCGTCGTAGCGTTTGAGGATGGTGTTCTTGGTCGACAGGTAGACCGGCCAGCCGCGGTTGAGCCCGTAATTGAAGGCGCTGCGCGCGAAGCCGATGATCGACTCGTCGATGTTGTACATCGCCATGGCGACGCCGCTGCCGGGGAAGTCGAAGACGCTGTGCTCGATGATCTTGCCGTCCTCGCCCTCGAACTTGATGGTGAGCTTGCCCTTGCCCGGCACGACGAAGTCGGTAGCACGGTACTGGTCGCCAAAGGCGTGACGGCCCACCACGATCGGCTTGGTCCAGCCCGGCACGAGCCTGGGCACGTTCTGGCAGACGATCGGCTCGCGGAAGATGGTGCCGCCGATGATGTTGCGGATGGTGCCGTTGGGCGACTTCCACATCTGCTTGAGGTTGAACTCCTTCACCCGCGCCTCGTCGGGCGTGATGGTCGCGCACTTCACGGCGACGCCGTGCTCGCGGGTCGCCTCCGCCGAGTCGACCGTCACCTGGTCGCTCGTCTTGTCGCGATTCTCGATGCCGAGGTCGTAGTACTTCAGGTCGATGTCGAGGTAGGGACGGATCAGCTTATCCTTGATGAACGCCCACATGATGCGGGTCATCTCGTCGCCGTCCATCTCGACGATCGGGTTCTTCACCTTGATCTTCGGCATCCCGCTTCCTCTCGTCCGACGAGCAGCCCGTCTCCCTTCTCCCCGCCTTCGCGAGGAGAAGGGGAGAATACTACCGACGCCGCGTCAGAGAGCGGCGAGGGCGTCGTTCAGGGTCTTGCTCGGGCGCATTCCGGCCGAGGTCTTCTGCCGGTCGGGCAAGTAGTAGCCGCCGGTGTCCACCGGCTTGCCCTGCGCGGCGATCAGCTCGGCGTCGATCCTGGCCTCGTTCTCCTCGAGCGTCTTGGCCAGCGGCTTGAAGCGGGCCGACAGCGCCGTGCTGTTGTCGCGTCGCGCCAGCGCCTGCGCCCAGTACAAAGCGAGGTAGAAATGGCTGCCGCGGTTATCCAGCTCGCCGACCTTGCGCGCCGGCGAGCGATTGTGATCGAGGATCTTGCCGTTGGCCTCGTCGAGCGTCTCGGCCAGGACCTTGACGTCCTCGTTTCCGCTCGTCTGCGCCAGGTGCTCCAGCGACGCGCCCAGCGCGAGGAACTCGCCCAGCGAGTCCCAGCGCAGATAGCCCTCCTGCTGGAACTGCTCGACATGCTTGGGCGCCGACCCGCCGGCGCCGGTCTCGAACAGACCGCCACCCTGCAACAACGGCACGATCGACAGCATCTTGGCCGAGGTGCCGAGCTCCATGATCGGGAACAGATCGGTCAGGTAGTCGCGCAGCACGTTGCCGGTGACCGAGATCGTGTCCTGCCCCTTGCGGATGCGATCGAGCGAGAGCTTCATCGCCTCGACCGGCGCCAGGATACGGATGTCGAGGCCCTTGGTGTCCTCGTCCTTCAGGTACTTCTCGACCTTGGCGATGAGCTGCGCGTCGTGCGCGCGCTTGGCGTCGAGCCAGAACACCGCCGGCGTGTTGGTGAGTCGCGCGCGACGCACGCCGAGCTTGACCCAGTCGCGAATCGGCGCGTCCTTGACCTGGCACATGCGGAAGACGTCTCCGGCCTCGACCTTCTGGGTCATCAGGACCTTGCCGTCCTCGGCGACGACGTTGACCGTGCCGTCCTGGGGGATGCGGAACGTCTTGTCGTGCGAGCCGTATTCCTCGGCCGCCTGCGCCATCAGACCGACGTTGGGCACCGTGCCCATGGTCTTCGGGTCGAAGGCGCCATGCGCCTTGCAGTCATCGATCACCGCCTGGAACAGGGGCGAGTAGCAGCGGTCGGGGATCGCGGCGATGCAGTCGTACAGCTTGCCGTCGGCGCCCCACATCTTGCCCGACTCGCGGATCATCGCCGGCACGGAGGCGTCGATGATCACGTCGCTCGGCACGTGCAGGTTGGTGATGCCCTTGTCGGAATTGACCATCGCGAGGCCGGGGCGCTTGGCGTACTGCGCCTGGATGTCGGCCTTGATCGCCGCCTTCTCGGCCTCGGGCAAGGTCTCGATCTTGCTCATCATCTCGCCGACACCGATATCGGGATCGACGCCGATCTTCTTCAGCGTGGCGCCGTGCTTCTCGAACACTTCGGCGAAGAACACCGACACGCAATGGCCGAACAGGATGGGATCGGAAATCCGCATCATGGTCGTCTTCAGATGCAGCGAGAACAGGACTCCGTCCTTCTTCGCCGCGTCGATCGCCGCGGCGTAGAAGTCGCGCAGGGCGTTCTTGTTCATCACCGAGCAGTCGATGATCTCGGCCGCCTGGAGCGGGATCTTCGGCTTCAGCACCGTCGTCGTGCCATCCTTGGCGACCAGCTCGATGCGGGCGTTGGTCGGCGCCGCCATGGTCGTCGCGACCTCCGAGCCGTAGAAATCGTGGCCCGACATGTGCGCCACGCGGGTCTTGGAGTCCTTGCTCCAGGCGCCCATCTTGTGCGGGTTCTTGCGCGCGTATTGCTTCACGGCACCAGCGGCGCGGCGGTCGGAATTGCCCTCGCGCAGCACCGGATTGACCGCGCTGCCCAGCACCTTGCCGTAGCGGGCGCGGATTTCCTTGTCGGCCGGCGTCGCGTCGCTGTCGGGATAGCTCGGGATGTCGTAGCCCTTGCCTTGCAGTTCCTTGATCGCCGCCTTGAGCTGCGGGATCGACGCGGAGATGTTGGGCAGCTTGATGATGTTGGCCTCGGGGCGCGTCGCCAGCTTGCCCAGCTCGGCGAGCTCGTCGTTGATCCGCTGCTCGGGCTTCAGCCTGTCGGGGAAGTTCGCGATGATGCGGCCGGTCAGCGAAATGTCCTTGAGCTTCACCTTCACGCCGGCCGCGCCGACGAAGGCCTGGACGATCGGCAGCAGGGAAAACGTCGCGAGCCCGGGCGCTTCATCGACCTTCGTCCAGACGATTTCGAGATCTGACATGCTTGCACCTCCGTGCGCCGCTTGCGTTCGGGCGGGTTGATCTATTGCTGATCGCGGACTGTCTTGTTGCATCACCGCGCGGCAAAGGCAATCGCACGCGAACGGGCGTGGCCACGCGTCGCTCCAAGGGAATCTTGTGGCGGCGCCCGTTACATGCCACCTCTTGGTCATGACGATGGAGCAGGACGCCTTCGACGGCCTCGATCTGCTGTTGGCCGGCGGCGGGCTGGCCAACGGATTGATCGCGCTGCGCCTCAAGACCCTCCGGCCGGAGCTGAGGGTGGCGATCATCGAGGCGGCGGATCGCCTGGGTGGATCGCATACCTGGTCGTTCTTCGAGACCGATCTGAGCCCGACGCAGCGCGACTGGGTCGAACCGATGATCGCCCATCGCTGGCCGGGCTACGCTGTGCGCTTTCCCGAGGGCGGACGCCGTCTGTCCACGCCCTATCGCAGCGTCACGGCCGACTCGTTCGACGCCGTCGTCCGCCGCGCGATGGCGGGCCGGATGAGGCTGAACGCCCCGATCCGCGAGGTCCGGGCTAACGGCGTGGTGCTCGTCAACGGCGAGCGGCTGGAGGCGAAAGCGGTCATCGACGGCCGCGGGCCGACCACCGCTCCCGACCTGGCGCTGGGTTTCCAGAAATTCGTCGGGCTGGAGGTGAAGCTCGACGCGGCGCACGGCATGTCGGAGCCGTTGGTGATGGACGCTACGGTGGATCAGGCAGGCGGCTATCGCTTCATCTATGTGCTGCCCCTTCAGGCCGACACGGTGCTGATCGAGGATACCCGGTACGCCGACGGGCCCGAGCTGGATCAGGCCGCGCTCGAAGCGGGCGCGCGCGATTATGCCCACGCGCGGGGCTGGGGCATCACCGAGGTCCTGCGGTGCGAGCACGGCGTCTTGCCCGTCGCCATGGCGGGGGATGTACGGGCGCATTTCGACCGCATGGGCGCCGCCGCGCAGAGTGGATTGAGGGCGTGCCTGTTCCATCCGACGACCGGATATTCCTTGCCGGACGCCGTCCGCCTCGCTGATCTGCTGGCGACGATGTCCTGGCGCGATGGCGAGGATCTCGCCGGTCAAATCCGCCGGCACGCCATTGGCGTCTGGCGCTCGCGGGGCTTCTACCGGATGCTCGATCGCATGCTGTTTCGCGCGGCGGCGCCAACCCAGCGATACAAGGTTCTGCAGCGCTTCTATCGCCTGCCGCAGCCGCTGATCGAGCGCTTCTACGCCGCGCGCTCCACGACTGCCGACAAGCTGCGCATCCTCACGGGGCGGCCGCCGGTCCCGCTCGCCGCCGCCTTGCCGTGCCTGCTCGAACGATGACGCGCCCGACTAACGCGATCGTCATCGGCTCGGGCTTCGGCGGACTCGCTTTGGCGATCCGCCTGCAGGCGGCCGGCATCCGCACGACCATCCATGAGGCGCGCGATCTACCGGGCGGCCGCGCCTACGTCTATCGCGACAAGGGCTACACCTTCGACGCTGGCCCTACGGTCATCACCGATCCCGCGGCGCTCGAGGAGCTGTTCGCGATCGCCGGCCGACGGCTCGAGGACTATGTCGAGCTGATGCCCGTGTCGCCGTTCTATCGGCTGTGCTGGGAGGACGGTGACATATTCGACTACGTCGACGACCAGGCAGAGCTCGACCGTCAGATCGCCAAACGCGATCCGGCCGATGTCGAGGGCTATCGCCGCTTCCTGGCCTATTCACAGGATCTGCTGCGCGAAGGCTATGTGAAGCTGGGCGCCACGCCGTTTCTCGACTTCGCCAGCATGGTCCGCGCGGCGCCGCAGTTGGTTCGGCTGCAGGCTTGGCGCTCGGTCTATGACAAAGTCGCGGGGTTCATCCGCGACGAGCACCTGCGTCAGGCGTTCAGCTTCCAGTCACTACTGGTCGGCGGCAATCCCTTCGCCACGTCCTCCATCTACGCGCTGATCCATGCGCTCGAGCGGCGCGGCGGCATATGGTACCCGCGTGGCGGGACGGGCGCGCTCATCAATGGAATGGTGCGCGTGTTCGAGGAACTGGGCGGCACGCTGCGGCTTGGTGGCGCCGTCGAGCGGATCGTGACGGCGGCAGGACGCGTGGTCGGTGTCGTCGCGGCGGGCCAACACCAGGCCTGCGACATGCTCGCGTCCAACGCCGATGTGGTCCACACCTATCGAGTCCTGCTGGGTCACGCCGAGCGTGGCCGCAAGGAGGGCGCGCGCCTCGCCGCCAAGCGCCATTCGATGTCGCTCTTCGTCATCTATTTCGGCCTCAAGCGCCAGCACCCGAGTATTCGCCACCACACGGTCATTTTCGGCGCGCGGTATCGCGCCTTGATCAACGAGATCTTCAAAGGCCCCGAGTTGCCCCAGGATTTCTCCCTGTACCTCCACGCGCCGACGCGGACCGATCCGTCGCTGGCGCCACCGGGGTGCGACGCCTTCTACGTGCTGGCGCCGGTGCCGCATCTGGGTTCCGCCAACATCGACTGGACCGTCGAGGGACCGCGCTATCGCGACCGGATTCTGGCCTATCTCGAGCGGTACCATATCCCCGGTCTCGCGGCGGACCTCGATACGTGCCGGATCTTCACGCCGCTCGACTTCCGCGATCAGCTGCGCGCCCACCACGGCTCGGCGTTCTCGCTGGAGCCGATCCTCACGCAGAGCGCGTACTTCCGCGTGCACAATCGCGACGATCGGATCGCCAATCTCTACTTTGTCGGCGCGGGCACGCATCCGGGCGCGGGCGTGCCCGGCGTGGTCGCGTCGGCCAAGGCGACGGCTGGCCTGATGATCGCCGACGCGCGACGCGCACCATGACCGACCGCGTCCTGCAAAGCAGCCACCAGGCGATCAAGCAGGGCTCCAAGAGCTTCGCCACCGCCGCCCGACTGTTTCCCAGCGAGATCCGCGACGACGCCTCGATGCTCTATGCGTGGTGCCGCCACTGCGACGACGAGATCGACGGCCAGGTCATGGGTCACGGCGCGGTCGGGCTCAAGGCCGAGATCGGCGCCGCCAAGCTTCGGGAGCTGCGCGAGCGCACCCGCTCCGCTCTCGATGGCGCGGCGCAGGACAACGCGGTCTTCGCCGCCTTCCAGCGCGTCGCCCGGCGACACGCTATTCCCGCCGAGGACGCCATGGGTCTGTTGCGCGGCTTCGAGATGGACGTCGAGGGGCGGCGCTACGACACCCTCGCCGATACGATGGACTACGCCTACCACGTGGCCGGCGTCGTCGGCGTGATGATGGCTCGGATCATGGGTGTGGAGAGCCGCGACGTCTTGCGACGGGCCCAGGATCTCGGCCTGGCGTTCCAGCTCACGAACATCGCGCGCGATGTCGTCGAGGACGCCGGCGGGGGTCGCGTCTATCTGCCCGCGCGCTGGCTGGAAGAGGAGGGGGTCGCCACCGGCGCGGTCGCCGATCCCGCGAATCGCGAAGCGGTGGCGCGGGTTGCCACCCGGCTGGTTGCCGCCGCCGAGCCCTACTACGAGTCGGCGCGCTGGGGGCTGCGCGATCTGCCGATCAGGTGCGCCTGGGCGATCGCCACCGCCCGCGGGGTCTATCGCGCCATCGGCCATCGCGTGGTGGATGCCGGCGCGCAGGCCTGGGAGCGACGCATCTCGACAGGCCGGGCGTCGAAGGCGGCGCTGCTGGCGCTCGGCGGCCTGACCGCGCTGCGCAGCGGCACGTTCGACCGCCTGCGCGCGCCGCCGCCGCGCCCGACGCTTTGGACAAGAATCTGATTCAGCCCGACAGCCGTCGCCGTTCAATCACAAACGCCACAAGCCAGCCGACGACGCCCAGGCCCGCGAGCACGATCCAGCCGGTCGGGACATCGGAGTCGAACCGCCCCAGCCAGATCACGGTCTGCCATGACTCGATCGCCCAGGCGTGCGGCGTCAGCCAGCCGATCGACTGGAACGCCGGCGGCATGAGGAACCGCGGCGCCATCGAGCCGCCGAGCGCCGCCAGCACGAGAACCAGGAAGGTCGACAGAGGCTGCGCCTGGTCGCGCGATCGGCAGGCGGCGATCACCATCAACGCGAAGCCCGAAGCGGCAAGGCCGACCACAAAGGCGGTGAGCAGGCCCGCCGCGATCTGCCATATCGCCAGCGATGGCAGGTCCGGCGTCGCGACCAGGAAGATGATGATCGCTTGCGCCACGCCGACCGCCGTTAACCAGAGGAGCCGAGCGCCCAGCACCGGCGCCAGTCCGCGGCTGGCGAGCACGAGGCGCGCCTGCAACCCGGATCGTCGTTCGTCGAGCCCGCCCATGGCGCCATGCACGGCCGCGAAGAACATGAACATTACGGCGACGGCGGCGGCGTAGTAGGTGGCTTGAAAATCGCCGGCCGGCCCGAGACGGCGGCGCTGTACGGAGCCGTCATCCACGGCCCGGCCCGCCATCGCGGCGTGGATCGCGCTCATGCGGGCCGCGACGGCGTTGGTCGCGGCCTCGCGCCCGCCGGTGCCCAGGATCTCGATCCGCAGGCCGGGCCCGTCGCCAGCGCGCAGGATCACGCCGGTATCCGCGCGGCCCGAGACAACGTTCGCCTCGACGGCTTGGACGCTGTCTTGCTCGCTCAACCGGTCGAACGACTTGCGCATCGCCGCGCGCGCCGTCTGGCTCGCCGCGCTGCGCGCCAGATCGGTAAACGATACCGACGCGTCGATACTGCCTTGCCCGCTGGCGCCGAAGATCGCCGCGAAGAGCAGATAGATGAGCGGCGGCAGCAGGAGGGTCAGCGCCAAGCCCGGGCGATCCCTGAGGAATCCGCGGGCATAGGCTTCAATGATCGCGAGCATGTCTTTCTTCGTGCAACGCCGCCGCCAGATCGTCCAGATCGGGCCGGCTGACGATCAATTCGCCGCCGGCCTGATTAACCGCGTCCGCCAGCAGGCGCGCGACTTCGAACGGCTGGTCGCCGATGCGACGCCAGGTCAAGCCGTCGGCCGAGGCGAAGAAGCCCGCTTCGCGCATGACTTTGGCGAGCATGTCCTGGGGCGTCTCCGCGAACCTGACGGCAAGCGTGCGGCGCGTGCCGAACGCCTCGTCGAGGAGGGCGGTCGGCTTGCCCTCCTTGATCAACCGCCCCGATAACAGAAAGCCCACCCGGTCGGCGGCCGCCTCCACGAAGCGGGCGTCATGGCTGATCAACAGGCACGCGGCGCCCTCCGTCGCCGCGGCGCGCAGAGCGTTGGCCAGAGCCGATCGCGTGTGCACGTCCACGCCCTGCGTCGGTTCATCGGCGACGACGAGGCTCGGCTGCCCCACGAGAGCGGCCGCCAGGCTGGCCCGGCGACGCCAACCGCCGGACAACACCGCGATCAATTCGTTCGCCCGGGTTTCGCACGCGGTGAGGCGCAAGGCTCTGGCGACATCGATCGACGCGCGCTCGCGGCGAGCGCCGGCGGCCCGGGCGATGACATGGAGATTCTCGGCGACCGTCAGGTTCTGGAACAACGCTTCTTGCTGCGGCGAGAGGCTGACGCCGCTTTTGCCCTGGTTCGGCCAGCGGACTTCCCCTCGCGTCGGCTCGAGCAGGCCGCAAGCGACCCGCGCGGCGGTCGACTTGCCGGCGCCGTTGGGGCCAAACAACGCGTAGACTTCGCCGGCGCCGATCGCCAGATCGAGGCCGGTGAGCACAGGCTTGACGCCATAACCGGCATGGACGCCGCTGAAGACAAGCGCCGCCGACTGTGGATCACCGTTCAAGGTGCGCGTTCCGCATGAGCCTCTCGGCGTACCGGCTCAGCGAGCTGTCTGGACCGATCGCCTCGCGCGCGCGCTCGAGCGACTCGTCGATGGCCGCGCGCAGGCGTTCTTCGCCCCACAAATCGAGGAAGGTGATCTTGCCGGCGTCCTGCCGCTCGTCTTTTCCGGTTTCTTCCGAGGACACGACGGCATCCATGAGATCATCACGAAGCTGAAAGGCAAAGCCGATGGCTTCCCCGAAACTCGCGAGAGACCTGATCTGATCGGCGGTGGCGCCGCCGACCGCGCCGCCGCTCTCCAGAGCGTTGATGAAAAGCGCCGACGTCTTCTGATGATTGAGCTGCCGCAGGCCGTTCTCGTCGCGGCGATCGGGCGTGTCGCGGAGGTCGCGAATTTGGCCTTGCGAGAGTCCGTCGAACCCGACCGCCTTGGTCAGGTTACGCAAGGCGGCGAGCTTTACCTCCGGCCTGATGGTCCTGGCGTCGAGAACCGCCGCGTAGGCCTGGTTGAGCAGCGCGATCGCGACCAGGATGGCGGCGTCCTCGCCATGGCTGATGTGGATGGTCGGCGCGCCGCGGCGTAGCGTGGCGTTATCCATGCAGGGGAGATCATCGAGCACGAGCGACGCCGAGTGGATCATTTCGACCGCGCAGCCCAAATCCAGCGCATCGATCGCGCGGCCGCCGACATGTTCGCATGCCAGCATGGTCATGACCGGCCGAACGCGCTTGCCGCGGCCAAGAAGCGCTTCCGCCGCCGCGCGGAACAGCACGTCATTCGCGCCCTGTGGGGCTGTGGGGAGCAATTCGCGGAGACGGTCGTTCACGCGGTATCTCAGCTGTTGTTCCGCGTCTTCCGGCTTATATGGGGGAGTTCTCTGGTGCCGAACGCTTGATGTTGCCATCGTGATCTTCCGCAAGAGGGAACGAAAGCTGGACGCAAGCCACGTTGCGGCAGGCTTACCGGGCGTTATGGTCCTTACGGTCCCGCCCGCGCGGATGCAATACCTTTGGGAGAGCTGAAAGCATGACGCCGTCGAACGACGCGCTTGTCCAACGCAAAGATGAGCACATCGACCATGTTCTCGCCGGCAAGGGCCGTGGCACGGCCGATGCGGGCTTCGACGTGGTGCGCTTCCAACACAACGCTTTGCCCGAACTCCACTACGATGACATCGACCTCAGTGTCCGATTCCTGGGCAAAGAACTCGCGGCGCCGTTCCTGATCAGTTCGATGACAGGTGGCCCGACGCGCGCGGCGTCGATCAACGCGCGCCTCGCCAAAGCCGCGGAGAAACTACGAATCGCTTTTGCGGTTGGATCACAGCGGGTGGCGATCGACAGTCGCGCTGCTCTTGGACTGGGGCGGGACCTGCGTCTGCGCGCGCCGACCGCCTTGATTCTAGCCAATCTGGGCGCGGTGCAGTTCTCGAAGGGCTACGGCCTCGACGACGCACGCCGAGCGGTGGAGATGATCGGCGCTGACGGTCTCATTCTGCACCTCAATCCGCTCCAAGAGGCGATCCAGGCCGAAGGCGACCGCGACTGGCGCGGGGTGGAGGCGGCCATCGCCAAGATCGCCAAGGCCTTTCCCGGCCGGCTCATCGTCAAGGAAACCGGCGCGGGGCTGTCCGGCGACGTCGTGCGGCGGCTGCGAGACTGCGGGGTCTCGGCGATCGATGTCGCGGGCTGCGGTGGCACGAACTGGGGGCTGATCGAAGGGGCGCGCGCCGCCGGTGGACATGCGGAAGCCGTCGTGAAGCCCTTCGCGGGATGGGGCGTGCCGACCGCGCGCGCGGTCTTCGACGCGTCGATCGCCGCGCCGAATCTGCCGCTGATTGCGTCGGGCGGAATTCGCGACGGCCTGGACGCGGCGCGCGCCATTCGACTCGGCGCGCAACTTGTCGGTCAGGCGGCTGGGGTGCTGGACGCGGCGCTCGAGTCCACCGCTTCCGTCGAGGCGCACTTCGCCGTTCTGCGCGATCAGCTACGTCTCGCTTGCTTCTGCACCGGCTCGGCCGATCTTCACGCGCTGGCGCGGGCTCCGTTGCTCGATGCCGTTCGATTCTGACGCAACTCCGCCGTCAGCGCCCGGACCGGGCGCACCCACAGGAAGCCGAACGAGACGCAGCCTTCCCTGGTCTTCACGACATGGTGCAGCCGGTGCGCCTGGATGCGCTTGCGCCAGAAGGCGGACCGTCCCGCGACACCGATCGGATAGCGTCGGTGCACCAGTCCATCGTGAAAGAAGAAGTAGATCATCCCGTAGGCCGTCATGCCCAGCCCGATGGGCAGCGCCCAGAACCACAGATGCGTGCCGATCGCGATGAGCGCGATCGCCGGCAGAGCGAACATCACGGCGAACAGATCGTTCTTCTCGAGCACGCCGGCTCGCGGCTCGTGATGGCTTCGGTGCCAGCACCAGAGCGGGCCATGCATGAGGTGGCGGTGCGCCACCCAGGCCAAGCCCTCGGTGCCGAGGAGGGCGCCGACGAACACCAAGACGAACAGCGCGCTGGTCATACGGCTAGGATAACCGGATTCGCGGCCCGAAGCCACGCGTCGACGGACCGCAAGCGGACCGCCGATGGCGCCTAGGTGCGATCGAGCGGCTTCATCAGCGAACCGCGCGGCATCGCCCGCAGCGCCGGCAGCACGTCGGTGGCCGAATCGACGAAGCGGATCGAGTCGCGGACATTGGCGCTGGCGAATCTGCGGCCGATGACGCGCTCGATCAGGTCGAGCAGCGGCGTCCAGTAGCCGGCGGTGTTGAGCATCACCATCGGCTTGTCGTGCAGCGCCAAGGTGCGCCACGACATGATCTCGAACAGTTCCTCGAGCGTGCCAATGCCGCCGGGCAGCACGACGAAGGCATCGGCGCGCTCGAACATGATCATCTTGCGCTCGTGCATGGTGGCGACGACCACCGGCTCGCTCACGCCGCCGTGGCCGGCTTCGGCCTTCAGCAGGAAGTCCGGGATCACGCCAATGACATGGCCGCCGGCGTCCAGCGCGCCGTCGGCCACGGCGCCCATCAGCCCCATCCCGCCGCCGCCATAGACCAGCGTGACACCGGCCAGCGCGAAGAGCGCGCCCAAACGCCGCGCCTCCTCGACATAGATCGGCTCGTCGCCGGGCCGGGAGCCGCAGAAGACACAGACCGAACGAATAATTGACATCACGGGTCAGGAAGCGGGAGAGGGGAGGGATGCCGGCGGTTTTCCGCCGGGCGGATGTTTGCCATGATTGTCGTGGCATGAACGCCGGGAATCGTCCAGCCCGGCCAGGAGCCCGATGACCGAGCCCGCCAAGCCATCCGGCCCACCGTCCACCACCGGCCCGCTGCCGACGGACGAGGAGGCCATCCGAGTCGCCGTGTCGGCGCTGGCGGCGCGGCTGTCGCCAAGTGGCCCTCCCTCGTCGCCGCCGTCCGAGAACGGCGCTGTGACCCCGGCGCCGGCGACCGTGGTGCCCGGCCGCGCCGCCGAGCCGCCGACCGAGAGCGCGGCGCTGGCGACTGTCGTGCCGGGCCGTGCCGCCGAGCCGCCTAAGCCCGCCGAGGCGCCGGCTGCGGTTGTCCCGCCGGCGCTCCGGGTCGCGCCGCGCCGCGGCGTCGGCCGTTTGGTGTTCATTCTTTTGATGCTCCTCCTGCTCCTGGGCGGGTTGGGCTGGCTGCTGCGCGATCACCCCCAGGTGGCGGCGCTGCTGGGGCGCGGCGCTCCCGCGGTCGTGGACCCCAGGCAGGCCGCGGCGCCGACCACTCCGACGACATCGCCATCTCCCGCACCGACGGCTACCAGGCCCGACCCGGCACCTACCACCGCAGCCCCGGCCCCGGACGCCGCCAAGCCGGACAGCCCAGCGCCAGCGGCCGCCCCAACCCCTGACCCCGCCAAGCCAGATAGCCTGCCACCAGCCCCCACCGCGGCGGCGCCAGTCGAGCCGCCCAAGCCCGCCGAGCCACCCAAGCCCGATCCGGCCTTGGCGCCGCCGACCTTCGACAATGTCTTCATCCGCGATGGCCGCGCCGTCATCTCGGGTCGAGCACCGGCTGGATCCCGGGTCGAACTGCAGGTCAACGGCCGCACCGCGGCGACAGTCCAGGCCGATGCCCGGGGGGAGTGGGTGGCGATCCTTGACGCGCCGCTGCCTCCGGGCGGTCACGACCTTCGCCTCGTCCAGACGCCACCGGGTGGCGCGCCGGTGCCCTCTGACCGGACGGTCGTGGTGCTCGTCCCGGCGCCCGCCGAATCGCCGCCTCCGGCCCCCATGCCTTCGGTCGAAGCCGCGAAGCCGGAGCCGCCGCCCCAACCGGCCCCCCCGCCGTCGGTCGCTGCAGCCCCTGCCACCTCCGCGCCTTCGCCGCCACCGCCTGCCACGCCCTTGGTTGTCGCGACGCCGACCGCGCCCGGAAGCCCCAGCCAGGTGCTCCAGGGCCCGCCGCTGGCGCGCGCCGGTGATCTGGTGCTGGGTACGGTCGACTACGACGACGCCGGCCGCCTGATGATCGTCGGCGGAGCCAATCCCGGCGAGACGGTGCGCGTCTATCTGAACAACGTGCCGGTCGGCGACGCCACGGCGGGCGCCGACGGCCGCTGGGCCTTGGCGCCCGGGCGTGCCGCGCCGCATGGCCCGCAGCGCTTGCGCGTCGACCGCCTGACCGCCGGCGGCCCGCGCGTGGCGTACCGCCTCGAGGTGCCGTTCGAGCGGGTGAAGGTGCGACCGGGCGACGCGGTGACCATCGTACGCGGCGACAATCTCTGGAACATCGCCCGCGGTACCCTGGGCAACGGCGAGCGCTTTACGGCGATTTACGAAGCCAACCGAAACCAGATTCGCGACCCCAACCTGATCTATCCCGGCCAGGTATTCGTCATCCCCAAGCCGAGATGAGGCGATGCTGGCCAACTTCCTGATCCCGATCCACCCCGCGGGCTGGCGCTTCATCGCCATCTTCGCCGGCGTCACCTTGGCGCTGGCCTGGACGCCGCTGTTCTGGCCGCTGTTTATCGCGACCGGCTGGTGCGTCTATTTCTTCCGTGATCCGCCCAGGCTCACACCGACGCGCGCCGGTCTGTTCGTGGCCCCGGCCGACGGGCTGGTGCTGAAGGTCGAGGCGGCGGTACCGCCGCGCGAGCTGGGTCTGGGCGATCAGCCAATGATGCGCATCAGCACGTTTCTCAGCGTCTTCGATGTCCACATCAATCGCATCCCGGTGGACGCCACCGTCGATGTCGTCGCCTATCATCCCGGCCGTTTCCTCGCCGCCTCCGACGACAAGGCGGGCGATGAGAACGAACGCCAATCCGTCAGCCTCACGCTGGCCGATGGCCGCAAGGCGGTCGTGGTGCAGATCGCCGGTCTGGTGGCGCGGCGCATCGTGTGCCATCTGCGACCGGGTCAGATCGTGCGCGCCGGCGAGCGCTATGGTCTCATTCGCTTCGGCAGCCGAACCGATCTATATCTGCCGGCAGGCGTTGTGCCCCTGGTGGCGTCGGGGCAGCGCATGATCGGCGGTGAGACCGTCATGGCCGACGATCGCGCCACTGACGCGGGGCCGCGCGGCGCGGCCGAGCTCTGAGGACCCAGGAGGCGCGACCATGCACGATCCCGAGCGGCGTGAGCGTCGCCTGCGCCTGCGCGGCCTGTCGATCAATCGATTGCTGCCCAACGTCATCACGCTCTCGGCGCTGTGCGCCGGCCTGACGGCGATCCGATTCGGACTGAACGGCGATTTCCGCTCGGCGGTCTTGGCGATCATCGCCGCCGCCTTTCTCGACGCGCTCGACGGGCGCGTGGCGCGTCGCCTCAACGCCACCAGCCGCTTCGGCGCCGAGCTCGATTCGCTGTCCGACGTGATCGCCTTCGGCGTGGCGCCGGCCTTCCTGATGTACCTGTCGATCATGAGCGCCGCCGGCGCCTTCGGCTGGGTCGTCACCCTGATGTTCCCGATCTGCAGCGCGCTGCGCCTGGCGCGCTTCAATGTCGGCATCTACGCCGATGAGAAGCCGCCGGTCTGGGCCGGGGCCTATTTCACCGGTGTGCCGGCGCCGGCCGGGGCGCTTCTGGCGCTCATGCCGCTGATGCTCAGCCTGTCGCCCGACGTCGACTGGCCGTGGCTGCGACACCCGGTCACGGGCGCGATCTTCCTGGTCGGTATCGGCGCGCTGATGATCAGCCGGCTTCCGTCCTGGTCGCTCAAGCGCGGCCGCATTCCCGGTCCCTGGGTGGTGCCAAGCCTGGCGCTGGCGGCGCTGGGGATCGGTCTGATGGTGACCACGCCGTGGACCACCCTGCCGTTGATCGGCCTGGTTTATCTGCTCCTGCTGCCGTTCAGCTACGCCAGCTACCGGCGCACGGCGGCGCGCGAGGCGGCCCACGCCGCTTCCGCCCCGGCGGCGGTCGTCGAATTGCGCGCCGTCGGCGATTCCAGCGATCCCATACGGCGCTGACGCCATGCTCGACCCGCTGATGCGGCGGATCATCGATCCGCCGCTCGACAAGGCGGGCGGCTGGCTGGCGGCGCGCGGGGTGTCGGCCAATGGACTGACCCTGATCGGTCTGCTCGTCGGCCTAGCCTGCCTGCCGCTGCTGGCGGTCGAGGCCTATGGCTGGGCGCTGGCCTGCTGCTTGGCCAACCGCTTGATCGATGGCCTCGACGGTGCCGTGGCGCGCATCCGTGGACCGACCGATTTCGGCGGTTACGCCGATATCGTTGCCGACATGGTCTTCTATGCTGCGGTCGTCCTGGGCTTCGCTTTGGCCCGGCCAGAAAACGCGATCTGGGCGGCGGTGCTGCTGGCCGCTTTCGTCGGCACCGCCTCTTCCTTCCTCGGTTATGCGGTGATCTCGGCCAAGCGAGGCGAGCAAACCCTCCAGCGAGGGCGTAAATCCTTTTACCACGCAGCCGGGCTGATCGAGGGCTCGGAGACCATTGTGTTTGTTGTTGCAATGATGATATTTCCAATATTTTTCAAATATATATCGGTATTTTTTACCATCATGTGCGCGATCACCATTGTGGGTCGGCTGGCCGCGGCTCGGGCTCGGTGGGGTGATGGGTAAGGTTCACTGCATGCAGAAATAGATAAATTTTTCAGCAGGTTATGAGAGATAATTAATCGAATGTCTGGGAATTTTAATTGCGTTGACGCGAAAATATGCTAATGATTCTCATTAGGAACGTGTGACATAGGGCCGGTGGCGTTCCTGACGGTCTCGAGTTTCTCCGTCATGATTTCGGCTTTGAAGAGATGCATTCCGGGCGATCCGCCGCAAGCCAAGTCGCGATAGCCGGAACGGCAAAGATAGAAAATTAGGAGATTCGTTTATGCTGTCGATTTTCCGTAGGATTCTCAAGGACGAGCAGGGCGCTACTGCGATCGAGTACGGTCTGATCGCCGCGCTGATCTCGGTCGCCGCCATCACCGCTTTCACCGCGGTCGGCACCAAGCTCAGCGACATGATGACGAACACGGCCAACAAGCTGAACTAAGCCATCAATACAAGCGCTCAAGCACTTGCGTGAGAAAGAGACGGGCCGTAGGGGAAACCTCCTGCGGCCCGTTCCCATTTTGACGGCGGTTGAACGTCAAAGAATCGGGAGTTGTTGCAAAATAATCACTTAGTCTGCCTCTTTTATCTTTCGCGTTGGCTTGGCGTTGCTTTGATGAATGGGTTGAGATACAAGCTTCAACTGTCAGGACTGATTGGAGACGCAGTCAGACAACGTCGGCCCCGGCCGCTGTCCCCATAAACGCCTCCGGTTTGATTGGTTCGTGCGATTCGGGGGAGACCCGCAAGCCATTACGGCCCGAAATTGGGCGAACCGAATTTTGGAGATATGATCATGTTGTCGATTTTCCGCAAGGTTATGAAGGACGAGTCCGGCGCCACCGCGATCGAGTACGGTCTGATCGCTGCGCTGATCTCGGTCGCCGCCATCACCGCTTTCACCACGGTCGGCACGAAGCTCAGCGGTATGATGACCAACACGGCCAACAAGCTGAACTAAGCGCTAGGTCAGTGTCAAAGAAGCCGGGCCGCAGGTCATCCTGCGGCCCGTTCGCTTTTTTGCGGCGACTACTTGTCTAGCCAGGGAGAGCCAAGCCGGCGCACCAGATGTTGCCTGCATCGATCCAATTCGCCCACTATCTGTGGTGAAGGTAATTGATCAATTAGAAATATCTTTTAGATTCAATGTTCTATTGGATAATCTTTAAGTATTTTCTATTGACTGTCGCCGCGACTTTGCGTAGATTTCGAACTGAAAGTCGCTGATGGGTTTGGGAGTCGTTCGCGGCCGACCGCAAGACGCCGCCCTGGTAAGGGATCCAGTCGAGGGATCGTCCGATCTTCCGGGTTTGTTTTTGAAGTGATTCCAGAGGGTAGGGTCATGGTCTTGAGTTATCGCCAGGCTTTGAGGAGCGCATCGGGGGCCAGCGCCTTCGAACGCGGCTCAAGCGCCTCGCTGACGTAGCGACCCTCCGTGACCGACCGTTCGTAAAGAAGAGCAGGTGCATGTCCGAAGCCCTCCAGCTCGTGGATCTGATCCTGATCAGCGGCCTTGCCGCGCTGGTGATCGGAGCCGCGCTCAGTGACTGGGCGCGCTATGTCATCCCCAATCAGATTCCGCTGGCGGCGGTCGCGCTGTTCGTGGTGCACGCGGGAGTCGTGCTGCTGCGAGGCGGCCAGCCGATGTCGCTGGTCTGGGCGGTGGCTTGCGGCGCCGTGGTATTCGCCGGCGGCGCCTTTCTGTTTGCCCAGAAGGTCCTGGGCGGCGGCGACGTCAAGCTGATGGCGGTCTGCGCGATGTGGGCCGGGCCGAATCATGTTGCCGAATTCATCCTGGTTACAACGCTGTATGGCGCGCTGTTGAGTGCTGCCTTCCTGTTGCCGGCGTTCCGCCAGAAGGCTGAGTTGAGCGACGCCAAATTCGTTGGTTCGGTGACGGCGGCGCTGCGGCGGCGGCTGCCTTACGGGTTGGCGATTGCCACCGGTGCGGTGGTGGTCTGCTTTCGACTACTGACCGAGGTGAGGGCCTGATCCCATGAACATCGCGCGCGTCGGAGTCTTCGCCATCGCCCTGCTGGTCGCTGGCGTCATGGTTTTCTTCGGTCGCCACTGGCTGGGCTTCGCCACGCAGCAGCCCGCGCAGGTCGCCGCTGTTCCCCGTCAGGGCTCATAGGACAGATTGAGGTGTTTGCGTAGCGGAGTGCTTTCGGCTCATCGTCACCGTTGAGAGGGACGAGGATGAGACCGA
>Ga0194118_10001661_pt1 | contig 30703 bp, 26 predicted proteins | sample TA2MahsurfametaG_2_FD_148662 | JGI IMG/M metagenome (GOLD analysis project Ga0194118, IMG submission 148662) | Freshwater microbial communities from Lake Tanganyika, Tanzania - TA2015013 Mahale N5 surface | ecosystem: Environmental > Aquatic > Freshwater > Lake | place: Tanzania: Lake...
TGTCGAGATCGACCGCACCGCCGCAACGCGCTTAGGCGTCAGCGTGGCCGCCATCAACAGCGCGCTCTACAACGCGTTCGGTCAACGACTCATTTCAACCATGTTCACGCAGTCCAACCAGTATCGCGTGGTCATTGAAATCGCACCACGCCATCGGCTGGGTCTTGAGGCGCTCACGCAGCTTCAGGTGGCGTCCACCGCGGGTGCGCCTGTGCCGCTGTCGGCGGTGGCTCGGATCGTCGAGCGGCCGGGACTGCTCGCTATCAATCATGTGGGACAGTTTCCAGCGGTCACCGTGTCATTCAATACGGCTCCCGGCGTGTCGTTAGGCACCGCAGTCAGCGCCATCCGAGCCGAGATTGCGCAGGCGCAACTTCCACCCAGCATCGAAACCGGTTTTCAGGGCGCAGCGCTTGCCTTTCAGGCCTCGCTCTCCGATTCGCTCTGGCTCATTCTTGCCTCGATCATCACGATGTACATCGTGCTGGGCGTGCTGTATGAAAGCTTCGTCCATCCGGTCACCATCCTGTCAACGCTGCCATCGGCCGCACTGGGTGCGCTCGCAGCGCTCAGTGCAGCGCGGCTGGACCTCGACATCATTGCCGTCATCGGCATCATCCTGCTCATCGGTATCGTCAAGAAGAACGCCATCATGATGATCGACTTCGCGCTGGAAGCTGAGCGCGAACACGGTCTGTCGCCGCATGAAGCCATTCGTCAGGCCTGCCTGCTGCGGTTCCGCCCGATCCTGATGACCACGCTGGCGGCGCTGCTTGGCGCGCTGCCGCTGATGCTGGGCGACGGATGGGGAAGCGAGTTGCGTCATCCACTGGGCGTCACAATGGTGGGCGGACTGATCGTGAGCCAGCTGCTCACGCTCTTCACCACGCCGGTGATCTACCTGGGATTCGCGTCACTCTCAACGCGCTGGCGTGCCTGGCGTGCGGTCAGCGGATGATGCGATGAGCCTCAGCAATCCGTTCGCGCTCTTCATTCATCGCCCGGTGGCAACCACGCTGCTCACGCTGGGTATCGCCCTGGCTGGCTTTCTTGCCTGGTTTTCGCTTCCCATCGCGCCGCTGCCGCGCGTGGATTTTCCAACCATCTCGGTATCGGCCTCGCTACCCGGTGCCAGCCCGGAAACCATGGCGCGGAGCGTCGCCGCACCGCTCGAGCGAACCCTGGGCGCCATTGCCGGCGTGACCGAAATCACCTCGAGTTCGTCGCTGGGCAGCACCCGGGTCACGGTGCAATTTGAACTGAAGCGGGACATCAACGCGGCTGCGCGAGAGGTTCAGGCGGCCATCAACGCGGCGCGCACGCTGTTGCCAACCGACATGCCGTCCAATCCGACCTACCGGAAGTCGAATCCTGCCGACGCGCCGATCATGATTCTCGCGCTCACCTCGGCAACTTTGTCGCGAGGCCAGATGTATGACGCAGCCTCGACGGTGCTTGCGCAACGCCTGGCCCAGGTCGACGGCATCGGCAACGTTGTCATTGGCGGCGGCGCACTGCCCGCGGTCCGCATCCAGGCCGATCCCAACCGCCTCGCCGCCTCCGGCATCTCGCTGGAGGACATTCGGCTTGCAGTGGTGGCGGCCAACGGCAACCGTCCCAAGGGCATGATCGAGGACGACACCCGACAGTGGCAGATCGATGCCAACGACCAGGCGAAAACCGCAGCCGACTACGCGCCGCTGATCATCCGCTTGCGTGCAGGCAATGCGGTACGCCTGCAGGACGTCGCAACCGTCACCGATTCGGTTCAGGACCTGCGCAACTACGGCGTCGCCAACGGGCGGCCCGCGGTGGTGCTGATGCTCTACAAGCAGCCCGATGCCAACATCATCGAAGCGGTCGACAGGGTTCGCGCGCTGCTTCCCTGGCTGCAGGCCTCGATTCCGGCTGCGATTGATCTCCAGGTGGTTTCCGACCGCTCGCCCACCATCCGGGCATCGCTCAGGGAAATGCAGCGAACACTCTGGATTTCGATTGCACTGGTGGTGATCGTCACGTTTCTGTTTCTGCGAAGCATTCGTGCAACGCTGGTGCCCATGGTTGCCGTACCGGTATCGCTCGCAGGCACCTTTGTCGTGATGCATTGGGCGGGCCTCAGCCTGAACAACATTTCACTGATGGCGCTGATTGTTGCCACGGGTTTTGTCGTGGATGACGCCATCGTGGTGCTCGAGAACATTGCGCGCCATGTCGAGCGCGGTAAAAGCGTGCTGCAGGCCAGCCTGGAAGGCGTGCGCGAGGTGGCCTTCACCGTGGTCTCGATCAGCGTGTCGCTGGTCGCAGTATTCATTCCCATTCTGCTGATGGGCGGAATCGTCGGAAGGCTTTTCCGCGAATTCGCCATCGTGATGACCGCAGCAATCGGCGTGTCGATGCTGGTGTCGCTCAGCACAACGCCCATGATGTGCGCGGTACTGCTCAAGCCGCGGCCGCCGCGCCGGCCCCGCCACACCTGGGTCCGATGGTTACGGATGCCCGCCACGCTTGCCGCACGGGGTTATCGCCGGTCGCTTGCCTGGGCGCTTCGTCATCAGCCGCTGGTGCTGGCCGCGCTGATCGGCGTCATCGCACTCAACGTGCATCTCTATTCAACCATCGCCAAAGGCTTTTTCCCTCAGCAGGATACGGGTCGAATCATCGGGTTCATTCGTGCGGATCAGGCAACCTCGTTCCAGGCGATGCAAAGCCGCCTCGATCGGTTCCTCGAGATCGTCCGCGCCGACCCGGCGGTTGAAGCGGTCACCGGCTTCACGGGCGGTGGCACCCGCAACTCGGCCCAGATGTTCATCGCGCTCAAGCCACTCGCCGAGCGTCAGAGTTCGGCGGATCGCGTGGTGGCAAGGCTTCGCGGCAGACTTGCCCGCGAACCGGGCGCATCGCTCTTCATGGTGCCGGTCCAGGATATCCGGGTCGGGGGGCGACAGGCCAGTTCGCAGTATCAGTTCACGCTGCAGGCGGACGAGCTGGCCGAGTTGCGCGAATGGGAGCCCCGGGTGCGGCGTGCATTCAGCCGACTGCCCGAGCTGGTCGATATCGACAGCGATGTGCAGGATCGCGGGCGACAGACCGCGCTGGTGCTTGATCGCGACGCGATCACGCGCCTGGGCCTGTCGGTGCGCGCCATCGATGCCACGCTGAACAACGCGTTCGGGCAACGCCAGGTGGGCGTCATCTACAACCCGCTCAATCAATACCGGGTTGTGCTCGAGCTTGCGCCCGAGTTCACGCAGAGCCCGGAGACGCTCAGGTCGTTAATCTTCATTTCCAGTGGCGGTGAACGGATTCCACTCACTGATTTCGCGAGAATCGAAGACTCGGCCGCGCCGCTGTCGGTATCGCACCAGTCGGGCACGCCTGCGTCCACCATCAGCTTCAATCTTGCTCCCGGCGTATCGCTGTCGCAGGCGAGCGAGGCGATTCGTGACGCGATGCTGTCGCTCGGCGCGCCTGCATCGGTGCGCGGCACGTACCAGGGCACTGCCCGCGCATTTGCCCAATCGCTCGACAGCCAGCCTCTGCTCATTCTGGCGGCAATCGTTGCGATCTATCTCGTTCTGGGCATCCTGTACGAGAGCCTCGCGCATCCGATCACGATTCTGTCCACGCTTCCCCCGGCGGGCGTGGGCGCGCTGCTTGCGCTGAAATGGTTCAATACCGAGTTCTCGGTGATTGCGATGATCGGCGTGATCCTGCTGATCGGCATCGTCAAGAAAAACGCCATCCTGATGATCGACTTTGCAATTGCCCGCCAGCGCCAGTATTCGATGAGCCCGGGCGCTGCCATTTATGCGGCGGCGCGCCTTCGGTTGCGCCCTATCCTGATGACCACGGCCGCCGCGTTGTGCGCTGCCGTGCCGCTTGCCATCGGCACCGGTGATGGCGCCGAGCTCAGGCAGCCGCTTGGCATGTCAGTGCTGGGCGGTCTGGTCTTGAGCCAGTTGCTGACGCTCTACACCACGCCGGTCGTCTTCGTGGGAATCGACCGGCTGCGTAGCCTCGTCAACGGCTTTGCGCGCCGCCTGTTGGGCGGTGATTCGCCTGCAAACCCGGCGTTGCCCAGCGGGCCCGCGCAGCGACCACCGGAGCGGCCTCATGCGAGCTGATTGTCCGGGTATCGTGTTGCGCGTGGCCACACTGGGTCTCATGGTGATGCTCGCGGGCTGTGGCCTGGGCGCTCGAACGCCCGGCGCGCCAGAACCCTTGCTTCGCCAGCCGCCACCCGCCGACTTCAAGCACGCATCGCTGTTTGCACCCACTGCCCAACGGATCACCGTGGCACGCGATTGGTGGACGCTCTACGACGACGAGGCACTGAACGCGCTCCAGCGCAGGCTTCCTGATGGCAATCAGAATCTGGCCGCAAGCCTCGCACAGTTACGGATTGCGCAGGCGGCCCTCGACGCAAGCCGGGCGCCACGCCTGCCCGCCGCAGGCGCAGGCTTTGCCCTGACCCGCGCAGAGGCTGCTACCAGCGCAGCGAGCGGCACCACCCTGGCCCCTTCGTTTTCGGTGAACTGGGAACTCGACCTCTGGGGCCGTCTGGGTCAGCAGGTTGACGCGGCTCGCGCACGGGTTGAGGCCAGCGAGTTCGATCTCGAGGGGCTGCGCCTGTCGCTGCAGGCGACGCTTGCACAAACCTGGCTGTCACTTCGCGCCGCGCGCGCTCAATCCGCCCTGCTCGACGACGCGGTTCAGGCCTATCAGCGATCGCTACAGATGACGCAGGACCGGTATCGGGTCGGCATCGTTCCCGCCACGGATGTCGCTCAGGCGCAAACTCAGCTGAAAACGGCACAGGCACAGGCTGCCGACGTTGCGGGCAGTCGCGCGCTGCTGGAGAACGCACTCGCCGTTCTGGTGGGAGAGATGCCCGCCGCCATCAGCCTTGGCGCGACTGATGGTCTGCCCAACCCGCCCGAGGTGCCGCTTCAACTTCCGGCCGAACTGCTCAGGCGCAGGCCCGACATTGCAGCCGCCGAGCGCAGAGCGGCTGCCGCCGCGGCGCAGGCGGGCGCCGCCGCTGCGGCCTTCTTTCCAACCGTCACCCTCGGCGCCAATGGCAGTTTGCGAGCTGGTTCGCTTGCCGACCTGCTGGCAGCGCCGCCGCTCCTGTGGTCGCTGGGCCCCAGCCTTGCGCTGGCGGCGTTTGATGGCGGCGCAAGGCAGGCAGCCGTCGACAGCGCCAGGGCGCTCCTGGATCAGGCATCAGCGCAATATCGGCAAACGGTACTCACCGCCATTCAGGAGGTCGAAGACAACCTCGCCCTGAACGCCGCACTCGCCCGGCAAACACAGCTTCTGCAGGAGTCGCTGGTTGAAGCCAGGCGTGCGCTCGAACTGACACTCAATCAATATCGGGCGGGCACAGTCAGCTATCTGAACGTGGTGGCCGCGCAGACCACGGCGCTATCGGTTGAAAGAAGTCTGCTCGATGCGAAAAGTCGCCGCCTTGCCGCCACCAATCAGCTTTTGAAGAACCTGGCCGGTGGCTGGGGTCAGCAGGTCAAATGATGACGACTTCCCCAGACAACGCCCTCGCCTGGCTCGGTATCGCCGAAGGTACGGCCTACCTGCGCACACGCGAACTGTCCCCGGTTCAATGGACCGAAGCCCTCCTTGAGCGTATTCAAGGGTCGGGCGGCGCAATCGATGCGTTTCTGCACCTCGATGCGGACGGCGCACTGGCCCGCGCCCGCGCGGCCGAACGCGAAATCGCAAGGGGTCACGACCTCGGGCCGCTCCACGGCGTGCCCTGCGCAATCAAGGATATTTTTGAAACCGCCGACATGCCCACCACTGCGCACTCGCGGCTGCTCATGAATCATCGACCCGGCAGGGATGCTGCGGCGGTATCCAGAATGCGCGCGGCCGGTGCCGTTTTATTGGGGAAAACTGCCACACACGAATTCGCGCACGGCGGACCCTCAGTCGATCTTCCGTGGCCCCCCGCGCGCAACCCCTGGAACCTCGCGCACTTCAGCGGCGGCTCCAGTAGCGGCTCGGGTGCCGCGCTCGCCGCAGGCCTGGTGCCAGCGGCGCTGGGTACCGACACGGGCGGGTCGATCCGAATTCCGGCGAGCCTGTGCGGCGTCACGGGCCTGAAACCCACCTATGGTCGTGTCAGCCGAGCGGGCGTCTTCGCGCTGTCTCCATCGCTCGATACAGCGGGTCCGATGGCGCGCAGCGCTCGAGATTGCGCGCTGATGCTGCAGGCCATCGCGGGACACGACGCTGCCGACCCGGCCAGCGCGGCGGTCGCGGTTCCCGACTACTCGGCCGCTCTGGTTGGGCATTTGAAGGGAATTCGTGTCGGCGTGATTCGCCATTTTTTTGAGACGGAACTCCGCGCCAATCCCGAAGCCGTCGCCGCCCTCGACAACGCGATCGCAGCCTTGCGTGACTGCGGCGCGCACATCACGCCAATCACGCTTGCGCCCATGATGGCCTACAGCGACGTACGGGTGCTGATCCAGGAAGCCGAAGCTTTCGCAATTTTCCACGCGGCCCTGTGCGAGCGCGCGGATTCATTCGGGCAGGATTTTCTTGGCCGTGTGTTGCCGGGATGTCTCGTCCCCGCATTCGCCCAAACCCAGGCTCATCGCAAGCGACGACTGCTCACCGCTCACATGCGCGCTGCCTTCGAACAGGTCGACGCGATGGTCACGATTGGACCTGGGCCGGCGCCGCGCTTTGACGCACCGGAGTCGCACGGTTTTCTCTATGGGCTCTGGAGCGACAAACCCAACCTGCTCGCACCGTTCTCGGTGTCGGGATTTCCGACGCTTTCAGTTTGCACGGGCTTCGCCTCAAACGGCTTACCGACCTCAATGCAGATCGTGACGCGGCCTTGGGACGAAGCCACCGCGCTTCGGATTGGTGATGCGTTTCAGGGGCTCACCGACTGGCATCGACGACATCCGCTGGACCCGGCCGGTTCCATTGACCCGGTTCAACTCGCCGAACCAGCGCCCGCTGAACCGCTCGATCAATCGATGATTAGCTGGATTGACGCCTGCTTATCCCATGCTCAGCTCGCGCTCACCGATTCGCAACGCGCGCTGGTATACCAGGCTGCGCCGCGGGTAAAGCGAATGATCGCGCGCCTCGGAACACTGGAAGACCGGGCGGTCGAGCCCGCCGCAATCTTCAGGCTGGATTAAGCGCTGCACCCGTCTGGACAGCCCGGCTGCCGTCAGACCGCGCCCTCAACCATCACCTCGATCAACTTAGTCCCCGGGCGCGACAATGCCGAACGCAGGGTGTCGGCCAGCGCTGCGGGATCGGTCACGCGAATGGCCTCCAGGCCCAGCGATCGCGCGAGTCCACTGAAATCGACCGCCGGGTCGGTAAAGTCCATGCCAACAAACTGTCGGCTACCGTGAAACGACAGCAATCTTTGTTTGATGATTCGATAGCCGCCGTTGTTGATCAGGACGACGTTTAACGGCAGCCGATGATGGGCTGCCGTCCAGAGCGCCTGGAAGTTGTACATCGCACTGCCATCACCGCTGAAACACACCACGGGCCGGCCGGGATTGGCCAGACTGGCGCCGACTGCGCCGGGCAGTCCCCAGCCAATGCCGCCCGAGGCGAGCCCGTGGAACCCGAACCGGTCGCGATAGGGCAACAGGGCTGGCACCAGCGGCGCTGCGGTCAGCGCCTCTTCAACAAAAATCGCATTGGCAGGCAACGCCTCAACGGTTTGCAGCAACAGCCAGTCTGGATCGATCGGTTGTTGCGCCGCCTTGGCTTCGATGGTCCTGACGAGCTTCTTGCGGCGTGCGCTCCAGTTGTCCGAAGCGAGCGCCGCCACCCGATGGGCGGCGGTGTTGCGCAAAGCCTCTCCCCCCAACTCGCGCAGCACCGGCGTCAGCGCAGCGAAGGTCTCGCGCACATCGGATCGAATCGCAATCTCAACCGGATAGTTCTTGCCGATATCCCAGTCGTTCAGACCGACCTGAACAATGGGCATCTGATCAGGCAGCGGGTCGACCGCGTGGTCAACCGACATCCTGAGCGGATCGGTTCCAAATGCAATCAGCAGATCATAGGCCGACAGCACCTCACGCACCTTGGGCTGGCTGCGTGACAGTGAACCCACAAAACAGGGATGCTCCGAGAGGAAGTGGGCACCAAAGGGAATGGTCTGCTGCAGCACGGCGCAGCCCAATGCCTGCGCAAACTCAGCCGCTTCGGCAAGCGCGTTGCTGGATACCAGTTCGTCGCCCACGATCATCACCGGCCGCTCTGCGGCAAGGAGCCGCCGAGCCAGTCTTGCCAATGCACTGTCGCTGGGTCGCGCTGCGGAATCAATCACGGTCCGCGCACCAAGATCAATGTCGGCTTCAGCGTTCAGGATGTCGCCGGGAAGCGAGATGAACACGGGGCCCATCGGCGGGGTTCGCGCCACCTTGGCAGCGCGCCGCACGATGCGAGGCAAATCTTCGAGCCGCGTGACTTCAATCGCCCACTTGACCAGGGGCTCGGCCATGCGTACGAGCGAGTCGTAGAGCAAAGGCTCTCTGAGCCCGTGACCCTGCTCCTGCTGACCGGCGGTGAGAATCAGGGGCGTGCGGGTGAACTTGGCACCGAACAGGGCCCCCATTGCGTTACCCAGCCCCGGCGCCACATGCACGTTGGCAGCCACGAGCTGGCCAGACGCACGACTGAATCCGTCGGCCATGGAGACCACCGCGCTTTCCTGCATGGCCATCACGTAGGTGAGCGAGGGGTGCTCGGCGAGCGCATGCATGATGGGGAGTTCGGTGGTGCCCGGGTTCCCAAACAGGTGAGTGATGCCTTCATCCTGCAGCAACGCCAGAAACGCCGAACGCCCGGTGAGTCGCGCCATGGCAGCCCCCTCGATTGGTAACGTGTCTTACGCGGATGTGATGGCGCGCGGCAGGGTTCAGCCTGCCTGCGCGGCGCGCCTGGGCTGAAACCTGAGCGGCGACCCTGAAGCGAGCACGCTCGCGACACCGTCTGCGACCCGCTGGTCGGGGTGTTTCGCAAGCCATGCCGCCAACTGCCCATCGGCGCCGCCCTGCGCGATGATGGGCTGCAGCACAGGCGCCATCGCGGGAAAGCGCATCGTGGTGCCGCGGCTGACATTGCTTGCCTCACCGGTGGCGAAGTTGATCTCGACCTCGTCCCCGTTGCCCACCCAGTGCGACGGATCGCCGCATCCGGTCAGAACCGGCAGGCCTTTGGAGATTGCACCCCGCATGGCCTTGTAGGGCATGGATTCGCACAGCACACCCATCCCCAGCGCGGCCATCGCGATGAAGCCCTGAATGTGCGGCTTTCCGCAACCGAAATCAGCGCCGGCGATCACCAGGTCGCCGCGCTGAACGCGCGCTGCGAATCCAGGATCAATCGGCTCGAAGAGGTGCGGAATCAATTCGGCAGGATCGGTAATTCGACCGATCGCGTATTTGAACGCCATGACACCTTCGTCAAGCGGAATGCCGTGACCAAAGACATGCGCGCGACCGCGGCGAACCAGGCCAGGATTCATGGAGAGGCTCCTTAGACGGACGCTGCGGTGGCGAGCGTTACCGGATCAGCGAGGCACCCCGCTACCGCAGACGCAGCAACGGTAACGGGAGACGCGAGATAAATTTCACCCTCATGCGCGCCAAACCGGCCAGCATGATTGGTTGCGGCGGTGGCCACGGACACCTCACCCGGGCCAAGCGGCGCCATCAGGCCTCCTGCGCAAGGCCCGCAGCCAGGCGGCAGCATCATCGCCCCTGCGTCCACGAAGATTTGCGCAAGCCCGTCATCGGCCAGCCTGCGCGCGGTCGCAGCGGTGCCAGGTACGACAAACATGCGGACGTGATCCGCAATCCGCCGACCTTTGAGCAGCTGCGCCGCAGCGGCAAAGTCTTCGTACATGCCCGAGCCACACGCACCCAGGGTTGCGTGATCGATGGGTTGGCCAAGCACCAGGGACAGGCGCTCGGCGCGATCCGGACCGCCAGGCAGGGCGACCTGCGGTTCCACCGTGGACAGATCGAAGCTGATCCGCGCTTCATAGGGCGCGCCCGGATCGCTTCGGAAGTCGGGGGCATCGGCAACGCTGATGCCAGGTGGGTCGTCATCAAACAACACGTTGGCCACACCCATCTCGGTGATTGAGTTGCACAGCGCCACGCGCGCTGCCAGATCCAGCGACGCAAGGCCGGGGCCGCCAAACTCGACCACCCGGTAGTCGTACTGCACGTTCCAGCGCCCCTTCGAAAAACCCTGTGCGAGGAGGAACCCCACATCACGCGGATGCGCCCCACCGGTCAGGCGTCCCTGCAGATCGATACGCAGTGTTTCCGGGACAGTGGTCCAGAGACTGCCGGTTGCGAGGACTGAAGTGACCTCGGTTCCGGCGGCCATTGCAAGGGCTCCAACCGCCCCAAAATTCGTGCAGTGCATGTCGTAACAGAACAGGAACATTCCCGGTCGGATCAGACCTGCTTCGATGGGAAAGATATGGCCATGCCCGCCCCGCCCCGCGTCATAGAGCGCGCCGACATGCCACGCTTTGGCAATTGCACGGATATTGCGGCCACGCTCAACAGCGCGCTGCGATCCGTAGGCCACTTCATGGTCGGTGACGAAGATCACCTTACGCGGATCGATCACGCTGCCATAGCCCAGCGCATGCAGTTCGCGGTAAGCGGTTTCGACAAAACCGTCGTGGATGATCACAAGTTCGGGTACGGGATACACCACCTCGCCAGGCATGACCTGCGCGAGTCCGCTCGCGCGAGCGAGAATTTTCTGTACGGCGGTCATCGGCGCGGGTTGGCCGGATTGGGACGACGAGAGGGTCACGCAAGGCTCTCCTGCAATCGACAGCGCTGATCACCCATCGCGCGCTGGTTTCGCGAAAAAAGATCTCTCTGGTGAGAGCGAGAGCGATTATGACAAACTGTCATGGAGTGGGGGCCTCAAATGAACAAATCGCAGAACAACGCCGATCACGCGGCATCAATCCGGTTGAATTCCCAACCGTCGGCCCGCTCAACGCGCCGTGTCAATCGACCGGGGGTCGCTGCCCTCGCCGGAATCTGCGCGCTGGTGCTGGCCTGCGCGTCACGCGCTACGCAGGCGCAGTCCTTTCCAAGCAAGCCCGTTACCTTTGTCGTGCCTTTCCCGGCAGGCAATGCATCCGATGTCGCGGCACGCGCGCTGGGCGAGGAACTCGGGCGTCGTCTTGGCCAGCCCATCGTGGTCGAGAACAGAACGGGTGCCACCGGAACGATCGGTGCGTCATTCGTGGCCAAGTCAGCGCCCGATGGTCACACGCTGCTCATGACATCGACCTCGTTTGCGATCAGTACCGCATTGGTCGCAAATCTGCCCTACCGCCCCACGCAAGACTTCGAGCCCGTGGTGCAGGTGGGAGGAAGCGGCGGCATGCTGCTCATTGTGGCGCCTGACTTCCCAGCAAAGACGCTGGCCGAGTTCATCGACCTGGCCAAGCGCAATCCCGGTAAATTCAACTATGCGCATGTCGGCCGGGGCACGATCCAGCACCTCACCATGGAAGTGTTTCTGTCGATGACAGGGCTGCAGATTCAGCCTGTAGCCTACAAGGGAAGCGTTCAGGCAATCACCGACATCATCAGCGGACAGATTCAGGTGATGTTTGACTCACCCAGTTCGTCTGCTTCGTTTGTCGACGGTGGCAAGGTACGCGCTCTGACCAGTGCGGCCGACGCGCGCAGCGTCAGACTGCCCTCCGTTCCCGCAGTGCCCGAATCGGGTGTGGCCGAACTGCGCGACTTCCGAGTCGGCGGCTGGGTTGGTTTGCTCGCACCGGCGCGCACCCCGGCGCCCGTCATCAAGCGCCTGAACGAAGAGCTGGTGTCGATCATGAACGCACCCGCGATGAAGCAGCGGCTGCTGCAGGCCGGGCTCGAGGTCGGTGCACCGCACTCGCCTGAACAATTCGGTCGCTTCCTCCAGGCGGATATGGCCCGCTGGCAGGCGGCGGCCGCCGCGGCCAAGATTCCGAAAGAATAATGCGGCCCTGCGACCTCAGCGCTACCGACGCGCGCCGCCTGATCGGCAGCAAGACGCTGTCACCGGTTGAACTGCTGGACAGCTGTATCGCGCAGATCGAATCAGTCAACCCGGTGGTGAATGCAATCGTCACCACCGCTTTCGAGCGCGCACGCGACGAAGCGCGCGAGGCAGAACGGCGGGTCATGTCGGGTGAGCCGCTTGGGCCGTTGCACGGCTTGCCGGTCGGCTTCAAGGACCTTGCGGAAACCGCCGGCATCCGTACAACGCATGGTTCACTGCTCTATCGCAACCGTGTGCCCACGCAAGACGAACCGGTGGTGGCGGCGGTCAGACAGGCCGGCGGCATCGTCGTGGCCAAGACCAACACGCCTGAATTTGGCGCGGGTGCAAGCACCAGCAACGCACTATTTGGTACGACACGTAATCCGTTTGATGTAATGCGGTCCTGCGGCGGGTCATCAGGGGGATCCGCAGTGGGGCTCGCCACCCATATGTTTCCGCTCGCTCACGGATCCGACACGGGCGGAAGCCTGCGGCTTCCTGCAAGCTTCAACGGTACCGTGTCACATCGGCCGAGCGCAGGCGTGGTGCCGTCCACGGCCCGCGATATCGCCCTCAGCTACCTCGAGGTCGAGGGGCCAATGGCCCGCACCGTGGCCGACTGCTCGCTCATGCTTGCCGCCATGGCCACTCGAAATCGCGTGGATCCCATGGCGTATCCGCTCGACCCGTCGCAGTTCCTCAGCGTTCAACCCGTCGACCTGTCGGGTCTGCGGGTCGCGGTAAGCGAAGACCTGGGTTGCGCACCCACCTCGCAGGGTGTCAGACAAACTTTCCGAGAGCGCGTCGCGCGGTTCGCACCCGCGTTCAAAACGCTGGAATGGCGCAATCCCGACCTCAGCGATGCACTCGATGTTTTCTGGCTGCTTCGGGGCGCCTACATGCTTGCCAAGCACGGCGAGCGATTCGAGCAGCACGCCGACCTTCTGGGAGCCAACGTTCGCAGCAACGTGCTCGCTGCCCGGCAGATGGATCTGAGCCAGGTATCCGTTGCACACCGCGGCCAGTTAAGGCTTTATGCAAAGTTTCAGGCGCTCTTTGATGAGGTCGATGTGCTGATCTGCCCAGGCGTCACCGTGTTCCCGTTTCAGTTTGATCAGCCCTATCCCACTGAGATCGATGGCGCCCCGATGGCCAACTATGTGCACTGGGCGGGGCTCACCTCGGCGCTGACGGTGGTCGGCAATCCGGTCACGGCCATCCCGTGCGGCTCAGACCCAACAGGTATGCCGTTCGGTATTCAGGTGGTCGGGCCCAGCCACGCTGACCGCTTCACGCTGGGCGTGGCCCACGCACTCGAGCAGTTGTTCAGCAGTGACCCGCTGTTGAGCCGACCGGTTCCCGCGATCGCAGGCGCATCACCGCGCTGATCGGGCAGACTGTCAGCGCTCAGGTTCGGGGCAAGGTCACGCCTTGCTGGCCCTGATACTTTCCGCCGCGGTCCCGGTACGAGGTCTCACACACCTCGTCGGACTCAAGAAATATCACCTGCGCACAGCCCTCGCCCGCATAGATTTTTGCGGGCAGCGGCGTGGTATTTGAGAACTCCAGCGTGATATGGCCTTCCCACTCGGGCTCGAGCGGCGTGACGTTGACGATGATGCCGCATCGCGCATACGTGGACTTGCCCAGGCAGATCGTGAGCACTGAACGCGGGATCCGGAAATATTCCACCGTGCGGGCCAGCGCAAAAGAGTTCGGCGGAATGATGCACACATCGCCCTTGAAATCGACGAACGATTTTTGGTCAAAGGCTTTGGGGTCAACGATGGTGGAGTTGATGTTGGTGAAGATCTTGAACTCGTTGGCACACCGCAGGTCATAGCCATAGCTTGAGGTGCCATACGACACGATCCGCTGGCCGTTCAGCTCGCGTACCTGCCCGGGTTCGAAGGGTTCGATCATGCCCTGCGCCGCCATGCGGCGGATCCATGAATCAGACTTGATCGTCATTGAAGGCTCCGGTGTCTAGGGTGGCAAACCAACCAGGCGGGGCCTACGCCCTGGAAGGGCTACCCCGCGTCGGCGCGCATTGTAGCGGCCCTAGCCGCCGCCTCGTTGGGTATGCCGATCAAAGCGCTCGATCCAGGCCCGCGCAAGCGCGGCTGAGTTGCCCGGATAACTGAATTCAAGCTCAAGCTGCGGAACCCGCAGCAGTGCAATCTGATGGGCCTCCAGCACCTTCCAGCGCAAGGTGAGCGTGACGCCGGTGTCAGCCTCTACCGACGCTGCGCCGACCGCACCCAGTTGCGCGCCTGCCTCAGACCCTCCAGCGCTGATGGCAGGATCGCAGCCGCAGAGCTCGCCCAGCCATCGCTTCAGATCAGCGGGTGTGCAGGCCATAACCCGGCGATCGCCAAAATTGAGCATGTCAGCCGCCCGCGATGGGCGGCCAGATCGCGAGCGTTTCGCCGTCGGTCAGCACGCGGGTTGCACGGGCTGCGGGCTCAACATATCGGCCATCGATCAGCACCAGATGAACCAGCTTCGCCGGCAGCGCAAAACGATCGACCAGCTGCTGCACCGTGGTGCCCTCGGGCACCTCGAAGCTCACCGCATTGCCCTCGCGGGTGTTGCCGTCAAGCTGCGCGGGCAGGTGATCGGCCAGCATCGCAAACAGCTTGAAGGTGATTCTCATGAGACCGCCGCGAGCACGTCGGTTACGGTCGGGCTGAGCCGCGCGCGCTACCCTGCCAATGGCCCTGCGCCTGCGCGGTGGCCAGATAAGCCTCCATCAGCCGCGTGGGATCGCGCATCAACGCCTCTTTCCAGGCGCCAAGTTTCACCCGCCCTTCCACCAGGTTGCGCAGCACGCCCACATGCTCGGTCATGCCCAGGCTGTTGCAGCCCACCATCACGTCATCTTTGAATTCAAGCCGCAAATGACGGAAGCGGGTCTGATCGGTTACTTCGACATGGTCGCCCCCCAGGACGCCCTGCCACTGGCCGAACGAGGTAGACACCAGACCCAGGGTGTCGAGCACGTTGATCTGCGTGACACCGCGCGAGCCAATTCGCCGCCCCGCCATGTTCATCGCCGCCACGTAGGCCTGATCCACGGCATTGGGTTGAATTGCCGACACGATGGTGGTGTTGCTTGCGACATCGAACGCTTCCGCGCAGTCGCCTGCCGCGTAGACACCTTCGACCGAGGTCTGCTGACGCTCGTCCGTGAGAACCCCCTGAAGGCAGCGTATCGGTGTGCCTGACAGAAAACCGATATTGGGGCGCACGCCGGTTGCCTGGATCACCAGATCGAAGTCTTCCGCCACGCCGGTTGAGAAGCGGGCCCGCAGCGGCGACGCGGGCTCGAGCGCCTCGACGCGCGTGCCAGTGAGCACGCGGACACCTTTCTGCTCGCACCAGTCTTTGATCAGCCCCCCCGCAACGGGACCCATCATGCGCGGAACCATGCGATCACCCATTTCCACGACCGTGAGCTTGACCCCGCGCTGGGCCAGCGCCTCGAGAATGATGCAGCCGATGAAGCCCGCCCCCATCTGCAGCACCCGCGCGCCGGGCTTGGCGAGTTGCAGGATGTTGCGCGCATCGTGCATCGTCCAGCAGGTCTGGACAAACGGCGAATCCAGGCCCGAGATGGGCGGTTTGACTGGGACTGAGCCCGTTGCGATCAGGCACCGGTCGTACTCAAACTGCTTGCCATCCGACAGCGACACCCGACGCGCAACGGTGTCGATGCCCGTGACGCGGCCCTGCGCCTGCGTGATGCACTGCTTGTCGAAGTGATCGGCGCTTTTGCGCAGATAGGTGCCCGCCTCATCGATGTTGCCCACCAGCAGGTATGGAATCGCCATCCGCGAGTACGGCGGAACCGGCTCATCGCCGATCAGAACGATGGTGTCGTTGGGGCGATGCTTACGCAGGGTTTCCGCGGCCACGACGCCCGCCGGGCCATTTCCGATGATTACGTGTTTCATCGCGGTGCTCCATCAATCAGAGGGCTGGAATGAATCGGGCGACCCGCAGGTCGCCCGAGAGGCTGCTTGGGAAACACGCGCCTGAAAAGAGGCCCAGGCGCTCCCCGCAAGACCTGCTTACAGTCCGAGTCGCGAACGCGTCTCGGCGGTAAGCCGGCCTTCGGAATCCCAGCCGCGAACCTGGTAGTACTCGGGCAGCATCTTGTCGAGTCCGTTGACCAGGCCTTTGGCCGGACCGACCTTGGCCGGTTCGGTCTTGAGGCGCGGCGGCAGGTCGTCATCCTTGCGGGTGAAGCCTGCACGGTTGTTGAAGTCGCGCTCGAGGTTCCAGATGCGCTCGCCCACCACGTTGAGATTTTCCAGCGTGAAGGCGTCATCGCAGGCTGCCTGCAGCTGCGGTGCAAGATCAGCCAGCGTCCAGGCAAACGTGGTGAACACGCAGGTGCCCGACGAGTCGAACACTGCCGTGGCGTCCTGGAACGCCTTCACCAACTCGGGCTTGCCATCGGTCGCGAGCGGGTCGGTTTTCACCGGAATGCCCAGGATTTCCGAGGCCACGGTGTACGAGCGCAGATGGCAGGCGCCGCGGTTGGACGTGGCGTACGTCAGACCCATGCCCTGAATGCCGCGTGAGTCGTACGCTGGAAATTCCTGGCCCTTTACCGACATGGACAGATCAGGGCGGCCGTACTTGGCAGTGAGGCGCTTGGACCCCTGAGCCAGTTCCTTGCCGAACCCCTCACCGCGGGCGGTCATTTCAGCGGCGCGGCACAGTGCCTCGGCCGATCCGAACTTGAGGTCAATGCCCGTTTGCTCCTGGGTGATCAGGCCCAGTTCGTAAAGCTCCATGGCCGCGCCCAGCGTGGCGCCAAACGAAATCGGATCCATGCCGTCTTCGTTGCAGAGCAGGTTCGCGTACTGCAGCGCTTCAAGATCGTCAACGCCCGGGGCCGCACCCAGCGCCCAGGCCGCTTCGTATTCAAGGCCGCCCGAGGCGCCCCAGTACTGGGGCTTGTTCACCACCGAGAAATGCTTTTCATCAATCTTGGAGATGCGGCCGCAGGCGATGGTGCAGCCAAAACACGCCTGGTTGGTGACCAGATGCGACTTGCCATCGGGACGCTTGGCGAGCATCGCCTCAGCCGAGATCTTGCTTGCGCCCTCAAACTGCACGTCACGGTGATTGCGCGTGGGCAGCGACCCGGTTTCGTTGATGACATTCATCAACACCTGGGTGCCGTACGTGGGCAGCCCCTGCCCCGTCACCGGATGGTCGTGAAGAATTTTTTTCTTCTCGGCGGTGACCTTCATGAAGGCCTTGGGATCGCGGATCTTGCCCACGCCCTGGGTGCCGCGAACGGCGATGGCCTTGAGATTTTTGGAGCCTGCCACCGCGCCCACGCCAGAACGGCCAGCGGCCCGGTGCAGGTCATTGACCACTGCGGCATACAGCACCAGATTTTCGCCGGCCCGGCCGATGGACGACACGCGCGTGAGCGGGTCCTGCATCTCTTTCTTGAGGGTTTCCTCGGTATGCCAGACAGTTTTGCCCCACAGATGCGAGGCATCGCGCAGTTCGGCTTTGTCGTCGACGATGGACAGATACACGGGCTTCGCCGATTTGCCCTCGACAATGACCATGTCCCAGCCGGCCATTTTGAGTTCGGCACCCCAGTAGCCGCCCGAGTTCGAGCAGGCAATGGCACCTGTGAGCGGACCCTTGGTGATGACCGAATAACGCCCACCCGTGGAGGCCATCGTGCCGGTCAGCGGACCGGTGGCCCAGATGAGCTTGTTGTCGGCCGACAGCGGATCAACCTTGGGGTCGACCTCATCGACGAAATATTTGGTGGCAAGACCGCGCTGACCCAGGTAGTCGCGCGCCCAGTCCATGCGAAGCGGCTCGCTGGTGCAGGTGCCCTTCGACAAATTGACACGCAGGATTTTTCCAGCCCATGACATGTTCGTGTACTCCTTATGCGGCGGTCTGGTTACCGAGTTTGTCGGCCCACTGCTTCATGCGGTCGAGGCCGGTCCAGTTGGCATCGACGTAGGTGATGGCGCCGGTGGGGCAGGCCTCGGCGCAGGCGGGTTCACCACCGCACAGGTCGCACTTCTGAACCTTGCCGGTGTCCTGCACATAGTTGACCGTGCCGAAGGGGCAGGCAATGGTGCAGACCTTACAGCCGACGCAGACATCTTCCAGTACAACCTTGGCGCCAGACCCGGCATCGATCTTGATGGCCTCGACCGGACAGGCGTGCAGGCACCAGGCCTCATCGCACTGCGTGCAGGTGTAAGGGACCTTGCGCCCGGTGTGATGAAAATCAAAAACCTTGATGCGGGATTTCGAGGTGTTGAACGTGCCGTAGTTCTCGAAGCTGCAGGCCATTTCGCACTGCAGGCAGCCGGTGCACTTGTCCGGATTGATGTGCAGCGATTTCTGCATCCGTGTCTCCATCCGATAAAGGGGGGTGCCTGATTATGAGCGCCACGCCAACTTCGGCGGCGCGGGTCAGGTCAGGGTTGATGATACCGGCTAAGGCCCGCTTTGCCTATCTTCTTTGCGGACTTGCGGACCGGGCCAGTGCATTGCCCGTAGATGCGCCTTGCCCGCCGGCCGCTCGGCTACACTCCCCGTCCAACGTCGCCTGAGCCATCGGGCGGCGTTCCAGCCCCCTTTCTGCCAGGCCCGCATCCGTGAATTCGCCCGCCCATCCGGCATCCGCCCCAGACGATCCCACCGGCTCAATCGACGCGCTCATCGAGGGCTTCGGTCGCCACGACTATCTCTGCGACCGCAGGCTTGCCACGGTGGCGTTTCTGTCGCTGCGCATGAAGCGACCGCTGCTGCTCGAGGGTGAAGCGGGGGTCGGCAAAACCGAGTTGGCCAAGACGCTCGCCGCGATGCTGCAGGCACCGCTGATCCGGCTGCAATGCTACGAGGGGCTGGACATCGCCCAGGCTGCGTACGAATGGAATGTTTCGCGACAGCTGCTCGAAATCCGGCTCGCAGAAGCCTCTGGGCCCGTGGATGCACCGCGTATCGCCCGCGATCTGTACCGGCGCGACATGCTGATCGAGCGGCCGCTGCTGAAGGCTCTGCTGTCGCCGGTGCCCGCCGTGCTTCTGATCGACGAACTCGATCGCGCCGATGAGCCTTTCGAAGCCTTTCTGCTCGAAATGCTGGGCGAAAACCAGATCACGATCCCCGAACTTGGCAGCTTGCAGGCGCTGCATCCACCCCACGTCGTGATCACCTCCAACCGAACGCGCGAGCTGCGCGACGCCCTCAAGCGCCGCTGCCTCTACCACTGGCTCGACTACCCCGATGCAGCGCGCGAATTCGAAATCGTCAAACGCCGCGCCCCGCAGGCCGCGGAATCGCTCGGCCGGCAGGCGGTTGAGTTTGTCCAGCGGGTGCGGGCAATGGGGCTGTTCAAGCCGCCGGGCGTGGCCGAAACCATCGATTGGGTGCGCGCTTTGCAGGCGCTCGACGCGGTGGCGCTTGATCGCGACAGCGTCGACGCAACGCTCGGAGTACTGCTCAAGCACCAGGAAGATATCGACCGGGTGACGGCCGAGGCACCGCTGTCGGCACCCGGTAACGCCTGAGCACCTTTCCGCCATGACCCGCCCGGGAATCCACCCGCAGCCGCCGGGTGAACTGGTTCGTAACCTGATGATCTTTGTCCGCCTGCTTCGCGAGGCGGGCCTGCGCGTCGGCCCAGAGCGCGCGCTGGTTGCCACCGAGGCGCTTGCAATCATCGGCGTTGAACGACGTGATGACGTGCACAGCGCCCTCGCAGGGGTGCTTGTCGATGCGCCCGAACATCGCCCGGTCTTTGATGCGCTGTTCGATGCGGTGTTTCAACCGGGCCTGCTCGAGCAGACACTGCTCGGGCGGGCGGGCGAGGCCGTCCCAGGCGCAGCCAGCCGCGCGGCCCCGCACATGCCTGCGGGCGGCGAACCGGATGGCGACGGGTCGGCGCTGCGTTTTGCGTCCAATCAGCGGGTGGCGCGCGCCCTCGCAAGCTTGCGCGCCGCACGCGCGGCCACCCCGGTTGCCCCGGTCTCGGCGCGCGAGCGATCCGGTGGCTATTCGCGAGATGAACAGTTGCGCGACACCGATTTCAGGGCCATGACGGTGGAAGAGTTCAATGACGCGGCCGAGCGCGCGGCGTTGCTTGCCCGCAGCCTGCCCGAGGAACGTACCCGGCGGACTCGGCCAGCACATCGCGGCGCGCCCGACCTGCGAGCCAGCGTTCGACGCGCAGCGCGCTCGCCCCTGTCGATTGAGCTGGTGCGGCGCGAACCGCGTTGGCGACCGCAGTCGCTGGTCCTCATTGTTGACGTCTCGGGCTCGATGCAGCGCTACGCGCGTCTGATGCTTCACTGGGCGCACGCGCTCACGGTGGCCGATCCGCGCACCGAAACGCTCGCGCTTGGCACGCGGCTGACGCGAATCAGCCGCCGGCTGCGCCACCGCGACCCCGATGAAGCTGTCCGCACCACGCTGGAGGATATTGTCGACTGGGGCGGCGGGACTCGCCTGGGCAGCTGCCTTGCGGCATTCAACGCGCAATGGGCGCGGCGTCTTCTGGGCTCGCGAACCACCGTGCTGCTGCTGACCGACGGGCTTGACCGGGAGGACACCGCGCTCCTGGCCAGGGAAGCCGCGCGACTGAGGCGTCACGCGCGACGCGTCATCTGGCTTAATCCGCTGTTGCGATTTGAGGGTTTCGAGGCCCGCGCAGCCGGCGTCAAAGCCCTGCTGCCAGCGGTCGATGCAATGCTGCCGGTGCATAACCTGAAAAGCCTTGAGCGGCTGCCCAGGGCGCTGACCTTGCAGAAGATTCATCAATCAGGACATAACCAGCCGTTCTTTTCCGGGTAATGCCTTTTCGAATAGAGTGCCGACAACCTATCACCCGAGGCAACACGCCAGTATTCGCTATTACGTTTCAAACGACTGTTTCATGTGGCCACCGTTTCGCTCCTGCTGGGTCTCTTTGGGCTCACAGGCGTGTTAGCCCAGCAGCGCGTTGTAGTCGGCGTGGCCTCCAAGTCCGAACTTGCTTCACCCATCTTTCTCGCAGAAGAGCGGGGCTGGTTCCGCGAAGCAGGCATTACGCTGGTTCAGCTACCACGCGCCCAGCACCCTGAGTGACGCGCTTCGGCTGCTTGAAGACGGCAGTGCGATGCCCCTGGCCGGCGGGCAGTCGCTGATGCCAACCTTGATCGCACGCGCGATTGCCCCCGGTGCGATCGTCGATCTCAACCGAATTCAAGATTTTCCTGACGTCGAACTCGAACCCGGTCGGCTTCGCACAGGCGCATTGGTACGAATGCAGCAGGTCATCGATCACCCGGACATCGCACAGAATCTGCCGCTCCTGCACCAGGCGGTCAGCCATATTGGCCATCGCGCCATCCGAAACCGCGGAACGCTAGTGGGTAGCCTGTGTCAGCTCGATCCCTGGGCCGAAGTGCCCCTGGTGGCATGCGCGTTGGAGGCAAGCCTGCTGATCACGGGCCCTTCTGGACCACGACAGGCCAGGTTCAGCGAATTTGCCGCGGCGCCTAATCGGCCGCTTCTCGCGCCCGGCGAACTGGTGGTGGCCGCCGACTGGCCTCTTTGGCGACCGGAGCACGGCGCCGGATTTTCAGAGGTGGCGCGCCGGCCTAATGATCCGGCGCTGGCCTGCGCGGCAGCGCTGATTCTGCTCGACGAAAACCGGCACATTCAGCGGGTGGTGTTGGCGATTGGCGGGGTGTGCCCCCTGCCAATTCGCTGCCACCAGCTTGAAGCCCTGCTGGTTGGCAAGTCGGCCGATGACCTCAGGGCCATCACCACCGACATGATCGAAGCCGATCTTTCTGGTCATGTGATCCGCGACGACGCGCTCGCCGATGCTGCCTATCGGCGACATCTTGCCCCGATCGTGGCCGCCCGAGCGGTTGAACAGGCTGTATCCAGAGCGCGTTGATATGACGAACCGAATCCCGATGTCGTTACAGCTGAATGGCCGCTCGTTAAACGTTGCGATTGAGGCCAGGGAAGCCCTCGCAGACCTGCTGCGCGACCATCTCGGCCATACCGGAACCCATATCGGATCCCAGCAGGGCCATTGCGGCGCCTGCACGGTTCTGGTCGACGGCAACAGCGTCCGTGCCTGTCTGATGCTGGCCGTACAGGCCAACGGCAGCATCGTCGATACGGTTGAGGGGCTGGCGCCCGCCGGAGAGCCCCTGCACCCACTGCAGCAGGCGCTGCGCGCGCATCATGCGCTGCAGTGCGGGTTCTGCACCCCCGGCATCGAAATGACGCTGATCGATCTGCTCAAACGTCAGGCCTCGCCCACCGAAGCGGACATTCGCGCCGCACTCGCCGGCCACCTGTGCCGCTGCACGGGTTATCAGAACCTGATCGAAGCGGTCTTGTCGCTGGACGGCAACAAGGGACCAGGCTGGCGCTGACCGATGCCGAACATCACCGCGCCATCCTCGGCGCGATGACGCTTCACCTCAACGCCGTAGGCGGCAGACAGCACGGCGGGTTCAAGCAACTGCGACGCGGGTCCCCATGCGATCCGGCCAGGGGCCTGCCACAACAGCACCTGATCGGCAACGGCCAGCGCATGGTTGGGATCGTGGGTGCTGAGCACCACCGCTCGTCTACCCTCGGTAAGCCTGCGCACGGTGGTCAGCAGCGCAGCCTGTCGTGCGAGATCGAGACTGGCCGCCGGCTCATCAAGCAACAGCGCCAGCGCGTCCTGTGCGAGCGCACGACCAATCTGAGCCAATTGCCGTTCACCCTCTGACAACTGCGCAAGCGTGCGCTCGCACAGCCGATCCAGTCCAAGCTCGGTCAGCGCATCGTGAGCACGCTGAAGGTCAACGGATGAAGGCCCCGCAAACATGCCGCGTGCGGCCATGCGCCCGAGCAGCACCAGATGCAAAACGGTAAAGGCCCCTTCGTCGACTGGGCGCGGCGCGGCGAAGGCCATCAGCGATGCACGTTCGCGCTCGGTCAGATCAGCGAGTGCGCGGCCGTCCCATCGAATACTGCCGCCCAGCGGCGACAGCGCACCGATCAGGGTGCGCATCAGGCTGGTTTTGCCCGCGCCGTTGGGGCCGAGGAGCACCAGGCATCGGCCACGCTCGAGCGTGAAGGACACAGGCTCGACGAGCGCGCGCCCCGCAGGCCCAAAGCGCAGGGATTCGACACACAGCAGTGGCTCGGACGGGTGCGATACCGATGCGCCATCAGCCTTCATCACCGCTCGCCTCGACGCATGAGCAGAAACAGCGCCGGCGCGCCCAGGAACGCTGCGAGCACACCTGGCGGCAGTTCGGACTCGCCGACCGCCCGGCAAACCGTATCGATCAGCAACATGAACACCGCGCCCAGCAGCGCGCTGGCGGTCAGCCAGCGCGAAAACGCAGCACCCGCAAGCATCCGGGCAAGATGCGGCACGATCAGCCCCACCCAGCCAATGACGCCCGCCACCGCCACGGCCGCAGAGGTGGCCAGCGCCGCGAGCACCACCACCCACAGCCGCAAACGGTGCGGAGAAGACCCCATCGCATGCGCCTCATCGTCGCCAAGTGCGAGCGCATCGATTCGCCAGCGCAGCAACGCAAGGGGAACCAGCGCGAACGCAAGCGCCAAAGCCAGACCACCGAGCGCGCCGGCTGGAATCGACGTGAAGCTTCCCATCATCCAGAAGCTGATCGCGGGCAGCGATGAACGCGGATCGGCGAACGCAATCAACGCGGTCAGCATGGCGCCGGCCAGACTCGATACCGCCACGCCTGTCAGAATCAGGCCGAGAAGCCGGTCACGCGTGGCGAGCAGGGGCCCGAGCGCGAGCACCAGCGCAATGGCCGCAAGCCCGCCCCCAAAGGCCGAGAGTTGAAGCACCACCACGCTTGCCCCCGCGAGAATCGCAAGCGCTGCCCCGAGGGCTGCGCCCGCCGACACGCCCAGCAGCTCGGGGGCGGCGAGCGGATTCCGAAAAGCGCGTTGAAGACACGCCCCTGACACCGCCAGCGCAGCGCCCACCAGCAGCGCAGCCAGCACGCGTGGCAGGCGCAATTGCCAGAACACCTGCTCGAGCGTCGCATCGCGCCCGTGCGCAGGGCCGCCCAAGGCCGCACCGAGCAGGGCAAGCACGTCATCGATACCGATTGGATAACGCCCCACGCCAAGCGACACGAGGCACAGCAGTCCGCCCGCCGCGAGCAACATCGGCAGCAGGGCGGCCCGCCCCCGGGCGCGGGACACAGCAAGGATCGGGTGACCATTCATCGAGCTGACGATAGCACCGGTTTATCATCGCCGCATGGACAACTCAATTGGCTCGCTGCTTTCGATCCGGCTTCGTTTCAGCGATGACGCACGGCTTGGACCAGGCAAGATTGCCTTGCTCGAGGCGGTCGAACGAACCGGCTCGGTCGCGGCGGCTGGACAGTCGCTGGGCATGTCCGAGCGGCGCGCCCTGCTTCTGATCGAATCGCTCACCGCGTTTTTTGGCGAGCCGGTGGTGTTGATCGATCCACACTCAGGCGAGGCCCGCGTCAGCGCGCTGGGCTCAGAACTGGTGCGGGCATTTCGGGCCGTGGAAGCAGATGCCCGACGCTCATTGGACACCCAATTCGCTGCGGTGCGGGCCAAGATGTCAGCGCATCGCGACCACAGCAGCTGATCGACCCAACAACGGATCGCCGCACCGCAGACCACACAGATTTCAGCGGGCGAGCGAGCGCTCATCGAGCGCTGTGGCTTTCACCATCGCGAAAATCCGGTCGCCGGTGTCGATGGCGAGATCATCCACCGCCTTCCTCGTGATCAGCGCCACAATCCGTTCGTCACCGGGCAGTCGGATGTCGATCCGGGCAATCGGCCCCGGATCGCGTTCGATCGATTCGATCGTGCCGGACAACACGGTTCGGAAACTGACATCGCGCGGGCGCTGCACCGCCAACGCCACATCGGTGGCCCGAATCACAAACCGATGCGGCTCACCGGACCGCCCGATCCGGCCCGGCAGCGCGATCATGCCCGCCGGATGATCGAACAGGGTGAGCCCGTAGGCCTCATCGTAGTCGCGCACCCGCGCCTCAATCACCGACACTGCGGCAAACCCACCGGCACCGCGTGCCCAGGCAGGCGCGAGCACCTCGCCTGGCGGGCCAAGCGCCTGCAGGCTTCCCGCATCGATGACAGCAACCGCATCCGCGACGCGTGCCACCTCATCTGCGGCATGCGAGACATAGACGATGGGCACACCCGCCTGCTCACGAAGGCGCAGGATATACGGCAGGATCTCGAGCTTTCGCGCGGCATCGAGCGAGGCCAGCGGCTCGTCAAAGAGCAGCAGACGCGGCGCGCTCAAGAGCGCCCGCCCGATCGCAACGCGCTGGCGCTCACCGCCAGACAGCGTGGCCGGCCGGCGTGACAGGAGCGGTGCCAGACCCAGCAGCCCCACCACTTCATCGAAGTCGAGCGCAAGCCCGGTTCGCTCTGCCTCGCTCCCGCCTGCATCGCCGGCATCAGAATGACCAAACCGCTTTGCGTAGCGCAGGTTGCCGCGCACATCGAAATGCGGAAAGAGTGCCGAGTCCTGGAACACGAGCCCGACGTGGCGGCGGTGAGGCGCCACGAACACCCGCTGGGCCGTATCGACCAGTGTGACGCCGCCCACCCGAATATGGCCCCGATCAGGACGCAGCAGGCCAGCAATCAGACTCAGCACCGTTGACTTGCCGGAACCCGACCGCCCGAACAGCGCGAGTGCGCCAAAGTTGCCCACCAGCCGAAAATCGAGCGTGAACCCGGGTCGGCGCAGCGTGACATCGATATCGATCCGCGTGGACGCTGCCACCGTCAGACGCTCCCTTTAAGCTGGCGCGAGACGCGCCGTGCCAGCCATTCGGATGCCATCAGCGCCGCAATCGACACAGCGATCGCAACCGCGGTCAGCCGCCACGCCGCCGCATCCGCGCCGGGCGTCTGAGTGAGCGCATAAAGGGCGGCCGCCAGCGTCTGGGTTTCGCCGGGAATGGCCGATACGAAGGTGATCGTGGCACCAAATTCGCCAAGCGCCTTGGCAAAACAGAGCACAGCACCCGCAACGATTCCAGGTGCCGCGAGGGGCAAAGTGATGGTGAAAAAAGCTATCGCGGGCGGTGCGCCCAACGTGGCCGCCGCATGTTCGTAGCGACGATCAATCGATTCGATCGCAAGCCGAATGGCCCGCACCATCAGCGGCAGTCCCATGACCGCAGACGCCAGGGCGGCACCGGTCCAGCGAAACGAGAAAACGATCCCCAGATGTTCAGCGAGCCATGCACCGATCCAACCCTGCCGACCGAAGGCAACAAGCAGCAGGTAGCCAGTGACCACAGGCGGCAACACCAGCGGCAGATGCACCAGACCATCCAGCAGCGCGCGCCCAGGAAAACGCTTTCGCGCAAGCAGCCAACCCAACGCGATACCGATGGGCAGCGCGCCCAGCGTCGCGACCGTTGCCACCTTGAGCGTCAGCAAAATAGCCTGTAACTCTTCGTCGCTAAAGCCCAGGGTCATCATCGCAGGCAGCGCTCACATGACAGGGCCACCCGATCGTCACCCATGCCCAAACCGGCACGACCAGGAAGGATGAAACCGACATCGGTGAAGCGCTTGAGTGCCTGGGGCTGACTGAGAAAGGCAAGCGCCTCGGCCGCGCGCGGATGCGTGGACGCCGCCAGCACCGCAGCGGGATACCGAACAGGCGGATGCAGCGACTCGGCAAACATCGCGATCACGCGAACCCTGGGTTCAACCCTTGCATCGGAGGCATAGACGATTCCGAGTTCCGCCTCACCGCGCGCCACCAGCAGCAGCGCAGCCCGCACGTTATCCGTCATGGCAAGACGTGCCGACCAGGGCCGCCAGAGATCGAGCGCATCGAGCGCCGCGCGTGCATACCGTCCGGCCGGCACGCTGACCACCTCGGCGAGCGCGAGCCGGCCGTTGCCTGGCCACTGCGCGAGCGCCCTCCTGAGCGCGCCATCCGCGCCGTCCGCCTGCCCCAGTTCCACCGAGACCGCTGTCGATTGCGCCGGTGGCGGCAAGGTGGCGTCAGTGCCCGGGCGCGTGACCAGCACCAGCCGGTTCGACAGCAGATCGCGACGGCTCTGTTTGCGAAGCGCGCCGCGCTGCGCCAGATGATCCATCCATTCCGGGTCAGCGGACAGAAACAGATCAACGGGTAGCCCCTGCTCAATCTGGCGCACCAGCGCGGGCGTTCCCGCATAGGTGATCACCGCTGAAGGGCCGCCGGATTGCTTCCAGTCGGCCAGCGCCTGATCGAGCGGGCCTCGCAGACTGGCTGCAGCGGCCACCCGAATCGGCCTGCCCGCGTCGGCCGAATCAGGCGCCGATGATCCCTGCGCGTGCACCCAGGTGCTGGGCACCAGCACCGCAAGGAATACCGCTAGCCAGGCGCGCCGCGCTGTGGCGGGTTGCACCAGCCGCAGGTGATCCGCCCGGGCAGGCGCGGCCCTCACCGCCAGTCTCAGGTTTTCTGAACGACGATGGACGGGAACTTGAGACTCATGTCGCGTGCCCTTTCAGCGATGCGCACCGCCACGCGCCGAGCAATGCGGCGATAGGTGGCGGCCAGATCACCATCCGGCTCGGCGACGACGGTGGGGCGGCCCGAATCCGCCTGCTCGCGGATACGAATATCGAGCGGCAAACCACCCAGATATTCAATGTCGTACTCGCCCGCCATTTTCTCGCCGCCGCCCTGACCGAAGATGTGTTCGGTATGGCCGCAGTTCGAGCAGGTGTGCATCGCCATGTTTTCGACGATGCCCAGAATGGGAATGCCCACCTTCTCGAACATCTTCAAACCTTTGCGCGCATCCAGCAGGGCGATGTCCTGAGGCGTGGTGACGATGACCGCGCCCGTCACCGGAATCTTTTGGGACAGCGTCAGATGGATGTCACCGGTGCCCGGCGGCATGTCGATCACCAGATAGTCAAGATCCTGCCAGTTGGTATCGCGCAGCAGCTGCTCGAGTGCCTGGGTCACCATCGGCCCGCGCCACACCATCGGCGTGTCGGGCTCGATCATGAATCCAATGGATGAGGCCTGCACACCATGGCCCACCAGGGGCTCGATTGTTTTACCGTCGCGTGACTCGGGTTTGCCGGATACGCCAAGCATCATCGGCTGAGAGGGCCCGTAAATGTCGGCATCTAGCATGCCCACGGTAGCGCCCTCGGCCGCAAGCGCCAACGCAAGATTGACCGCGGTCGTGCTCTTGCCAACGCCGCCTTTGCCAGACGCCACCGCAATGATGTTTTTGACGTTGGGCAGAGTTTTGACGCCGCGCTGCACAGCGTGCGCAACGATCTTCTGAAACACATTGGCCGACACGTTGCCAACGCCCGGCAGCGCCCGCACCGCAGCAATGACCGCTTTGCGGATAGGATCAACCTGGCTGAGCGCGGGATATCCCAGTTCGACGTCGACACTGACCGAGTCGCCGTCGACCCGGATGTTCTTCGCCGATTTTCCGCTCACCAGATCTTTACCGGTATTGGGATCGACAACGCCGCGGAGGGCTTCGGTGACCTGGTCAACTGTAAGGCTCATGAGAGGGCTCGCTGCGGGAATAAGACGGTAACCCTTCAGTCTAAACGATCAGCCTTTCACCCTGTCCCCGCTAAAATCGCGGTTTTGTCCGTTCAAGCCCGTCCGAAGTTCCTCCGCGAGCCCCCACGACCATGCAACGCCGCCTTTTCGTTACCACCGCTCTTCCCTACGCGAACGGCTCGTTTCACATCGGCCACATCATGGAGTACATCCAGGCCGATATCTGGGTGCGCTTTCAGCGCATGCGCGGACACGAGGTGCACTTTGTCTGCGCCGACGATGCGCACGGCGCACCGATCATGCTGAAAGCACAGGCTGAAGGCATCACCCCGGAACAGCTGGTGGGGCGTATTGCCGCCGAACGGCCGCAGTACCTGGATGGCTTTCACATTTCGTTCGACAACTGGCACAGCACGCATTCAAGCGAAAACACCGAGCTGTCACAGGCGATCTACCTTGCGCTGAAGGGCAACAACCTGATCAGCACCCGTGTCATCGAACAGTTCTTTGATCCGGTCAAGGAAATGTTCCTGCCCGATCGATACATCAAGGGCGAGTGCCCAAAATGCGGCGCGCAAGATCAGTACGGCGACTCCTGTGAGGCCTGCGGAGCGGTCTACGCGCCCACCGACCTGCGCAACCCCACCTCCACGCTGTCGGGCGCCACGCCGGTGATGCGGCAGTCGGAGCACTTCTTTTTCCGGCTGTCCGATCCGCGTTGCGTGGAGTTTCTGCGGGGCTGGACGCAAAGCGGTCGTCTGCAACCCGAAGTGGCCAACAAGGCGCGCGAGTGGCTGGACGGCGAATCAGGGCTGGGAGACTGGGATATCTCCCGTGACTCACCGTACTTTGGCATTCCGATTCCCGATGCGCCGGGAAAGTATTTTTATGTCTGGCTCGATGCGCCGATCGGCTATCTGGCAAGCCTCAAGAACCATTTTGAAAAGGGCCAGGCAGCGCGCCAGACCGGTCAGACCTACGACCAGTTCATCGCTGATCCAGCCGTTGAGCAGTATCACTTCATCGGCAAAGACATCATTTATTTCCACACGCTGTTCTGGCCGGCAACGCTGCATTTCTCGGGTCGCAAAGTTCCCGACAATGTTTTCGTGCACGGCTTCATCACCGTGAGCGGCGAGAAGATGAGCAAATCGCGCGGCACCGGTATTTCGCCGCTGCGCTACCTTGAGCTTGGCATGAACCCGGAGTGGCTGCGTTATTACATCGCTGCCAAACTCAATGCCCGGGTTGAAGACATCGACTTCAATCCTGACGATTTCGTGGCGCGCGTCAACAGCGATCTGGTCGGCAAGTACGTGAACATCGCAAGCCGAGCCGCCAATTTTCTGGTGAAACACTTTGACGGCCAGGTGCTCGATGCGCGCACGCTGTCGGCGTGGCAGGCACTGAACGCACCCGCCACCTCAGACGAGATCGCAGGCTGTCTGGAAGCGCGTGAATATGGCAAGGCGCTGCGGGCCGCCATGGAATTCGCCGATCGCATCAATCAGTATTTCGATGGCGAAAAGCCTTGGGAAATGGCGCGCGATCCGGGACAGCGCGAGGCGCTGCACGCGGTGTGCTCGGTCTGCCTCGCCGGCTTTCATGCGCTCACCATCTGGCTCAAACCCGTGCTTCCTGCGCTCTCGGCCCGCGCGGAACGATTCATGGGATGCGAGCCACTGCAGTGGTCCGATCTCAATCGTCCGCCCTCGCGCATTGAACGCTACGAGCATCTGATGGGGCGGGTCGACACCAAGCAGCTTGATGCCTTGTTCGAGCCTCCGGCGCAAGCCCCGGCGCCCGCCAAAAAGCCAACGCCCGCAAGCCAGTCCAACGCACCGCAGCCCGCCAAACCACCGGGTGCGCAAGACGGCCCCGTCGCCGCTTCGCCCATCAGCATCGATCAGTTCATGAACGTTGAACTTCGCATCGCGCGAATCGTTGAGGCCAGCGCCGTGGAGGGTTCAGACAAGCTGATCCGACTGGCTCTTGATCTTG